>ENA-ORBV01008340-ORBV01008340.1-microbial-mat-metagenome-genome-assembly--contig:-NODE-8340-length-17446-cov-6.116529_pt1 | contig 17446 bp, 18 predicted proteins | sample MGYA00237777_ERZ505514 | MGnify/ENA primary metagenome ERZ505514 (study PRJEB26160, sample SAMN06269048) | microbial mat metagenome | isolation source: Oligotrophic lake microbial mat | place...
CTCTCTGTCATAAGAAGGGCCACAAAACAAAGATGAGCAAGAAATGTGACTATTATGATGGTGGTGGCAAGAAGAATCGTTGTTTCTAGCGCCTTTCAGTGCCGCATAGTTTTCTTTATAGTCTTCCAGTCTTTGCCCTTTATGTGATGTGGGTTCAAAACAACCGTTTCGAGCAGGCCAGGCTATTTGATTGTACTGCTTTGGCTACAATGTGACCAAACAATGACATCTCTAATCCACTAACGCACCACTGTAACATCAACACGTGTCCTATCGATGCTATCCAGCCACAACATGTTTCTAGTAGTAACACTGCGTGTTAATGTCAACCGATCACTCAGAGCCAATGTCAGTCATCAGTTATTATCCATAGCTTGTGTTTCCCCACCATGCCGAGCCGGTGTGGAGAGTCACAGCGTCTCTTTATCAAGTCAATCCGCTCGGAAATTGACCTTAAACAATACAGTTGTTTTCATTACAAGGACTGGAGAAATGCAACACCTGTTGGCGGTAAACACATTGGTTTGAACACCGACAAAAAGTTTGACACGGACTCTTTTTATGTCAAACCCATTGCATGTTGGGTTCCCCATTTGCTAATACCCAACCACGTCCCATGTTGTCCTCATTGTAAGACGAACAAACATGTCGACACCACTGCTTCCCATTGGGTTAAATACCCCAAGCTTCTGTTTGGGTTGAACTCCCATAAGTACTTGGACACCAAGCTTTATCCATGTCGTGGTTGTGGCAGGGAGTTCACGGGATATCACAAGAGATCTTTGCAACTTGATGCTAAGGCAATCATTGGGCATTTCAACATGCACTTGACTGCAAAGTTTGCTTTGGAGGAAGACCTGTACAGTTTTATTGTCGATTCCCCTGATTCATCCCCAGCGAGGATTGCCCGACATTTGCAGAAGATGTATGCCAGCAAGTATTTCTCGGACTATCAATTGTTTCTACATGCTGTTCGTGCTGAGAAAATCAAATCTGCTCCTGCCCAGACTGTTTCGAGGTTTGATAATCGGCAACCCACGATAACTGAAGCTCTTGCTGACAAGGTCAAGAAATCAACCGCCATTAACCGCGTTCATGCCAGACTTGCCAGGGACATACGGATTTTAAAATCCCAGCTAGAAAGTGCAACAGCAGTGCTCGATTTCTCTGACGATGCTCCTGCTAGGAATAAGCTGTGCTTTTGGCGGCTTATCAAACAAAAAAGAAGCTGTAACAGCAGAGACTTACCTCTACCCAGCGTTGGTCTTGCCAAGTTGAAAAAGTTGATGGACCTTGGTGTTAAAAATGCGGTTGATCTTCTCCGATTCGAAGATGAAACTTGTGTATTTTATAACCGTAGAAGCGGTAATGTGAAACTAAATGGATGGAAAGCCGATGCTGACTTGTATTTCGAAAAGAAAAGAAAGAGAAAGCGTGATGTCACTGAGCAGCTGGCATCAAAAGAGGCTGAGTACAAGGCTGTACAAAACTGGAGTTCAATAGAAGATGTGCTGGCTCCCGTTACCAAAGACGACGAACCGCACAATTCCAATGATCAAGATGCCGCACAAGCACAAGAACCAAAGACCTTGCCACCATTGTTCTCAAGCATGACAGATCCTTCCGGTTGTAATGCCCGATTTCTTTCCGCCAGTCAAGTCAATTCTATTCAAGAGACAGAATTTCGACACCGCAAGCCCATGCAGGATGCCAAAAAGATGGGATTGACAGGAGAGATACTAAAAATTGATTGGTCTTACAAAGTTGCCGGTAAGACTTATGTTTATGAGGGCTCCGGCAAGTGCTTTAAGCCCTACACCAACATGCTTAATGTGCAGAATGAAGATGGACTTACGTTGTCCTGGAAGTTAATGAGTGGCGGCGAGTCTCTAGATTCCATCAAGGCTGACTTGGTTTGCATTCAACGTCGAAGTGCTAAACAGCAAAAGGATATCAAGGGCATATATATCGATGATTGCTGCAAGTTCCGACGTGGTCTTAAAGGAATGTTCGGTGCAGATGTTTTTGTTGGCCTTGATTCGTTTCATTGGTTCAAACGCTGGGATCGGGCTTTAGCCAATCCCAAGTCAGAGAAGGGTGCTATCTTTAGGTCTTCTATCAGTCAGGCTGTGTTTGTGGTGACTCCAGAAGAATATGATCGAGCGAAACAAAGGTTAATTCTACGACGGAAGAAGAACAAGAATCACTCGAACAATGTCCCATGGGAGCCAGCTGTCCGGCAGATTCGGAAAGAAGCGAATGCCGTGATCCCACAACCCGCGCAGCTTCAACAACGTGTTATGGCTTTTATCAGATACGCAAAGTTCTGTGATGCGGAAACTGATGTTCAAGTTGCCACCCGAGATGCTAGCAGTAACCATCCACCACCACTTAGATTCTTCAAGAATTCGTGAGAAACAGAGTTGATTATTCAAGAGCAAATGAAGCATGTCAGCAATGGCTGTTTGTCAGATCCTCCGGGTATTTCGATGCACCACAAGAATCCAACCACGGGTAAATGTTATTGCCAGAGAGGCACTAGCACAATAGAAGCCGATCATAAGGGTTTGGATGACCTCATTGGTAACCACGTTGGGATTGGCTTGTGTGACCGAAAGGCCTCAACATACTTCGAACTTTTGAATGAAAAGAAAAGAATCAATCGTCTTGGAGGAGACAATTATGGCACTCATCAAACTGAGACACTTGCTCTGTTGAACAGCCTTGCCGTGTCTTGTGGATGTGGTGACACTAACCTTCCTTTTCCAAATTTATCGGTTCCAACATTGCCTCCCTTAAATGAACGCGAGTACTTCGGGTTTACGTCTGCAAGCTTGACACAAGACGAGTTTTTGCGGAGATACGAAGCGTTACAGCCTGGTGTCGAAACAGAAGGCGAAACTGCTAACGACTTTGGCAAGGATTTGGACCCTGAAGAAGCACCAACAGACAAAGTGCTCCAAGATTTGGCAGAAGAAGAAGCGGAGGAACGAGAAGAACAAGAAGCTGACATCACCAAAACTGTCAGCGATGATGACCCAGCGATCCAAGCCGAAGTAGATCGAATCACACCTCTCATTCGGCCAAATGAAACAACGGCTCAAGCTTTTGCGAGATTAACCAACCATCAACCCTGGTACCCATTTCACACAGGCAGTACTCCACCCTCAGACATCCATAAAGAAGAATTTACTTTGTTTGATTCAATGGAATCACGCTTCAAGCGAGGTGTCAGACCACGCGGCAAGAATGGATACCATTATTTTGCAAACGAGTGGAATGTGGAGGTTGCTAATAGATAATCCTGTCACATTGATGGAGAGGAGGTTGTACTTATCAGAAGGAAGAGCGCAGTTCAATTCCAAGAACACTATGATAATCTGCAACAGAAGAAAAGAATGGCTGCCGTGGCAGATTCTGAAGATGACCGAACAAACCGGCTCGAACTTCTAGAGGTGATGCGCAGCACTAGAAACGAAGCCACCAGGCCAGCGATCCCGACCGCTCCGACATTAAAGTATCCTTCTGATGGTGTTGTGCCATTTGGAATGCCGGCAGCAATGCATCCGTCGGTGCTGCAAGGTGCTGTTATTCCACAAAACAATGCAACAATCATGGCGAATATGACGGACGTGGGATGCCCGTGGGGCATATGTCAATTTGCTACAACAAGGAATCCACTAGTAGAATTCAAAAAGAACACATGGTGCGTCACATGTGGGCACAGAAAAGCAGCGCACGTACAGGAAGAAAGTTTCGGCTACAAGTGTAGAAGAGACTGTTGTGCTAAGTGTGGATGGAGACAGGAGCACCACCAATTTAGCAGCGGACGCATGGGACCACACTGCAACAACCATTCCAAATATGACAGTCCTCATAGTCAATGGTATGAAGACAGTGAGCAAAGACGAGTAGGGGTGATATGAGGTGAGCTTTTATAAGTAGTTGTTGACATTGAAGTCTCAGTTGAAGCCCTCACTCATCAGTACCCTCTCCTGCATAAGCATACGCCCTGGACGGAGGCGACTCAGGAACAATGTCAGGAACAGTGTTGAATGGTCCCGAGTTGCGATTGGCAGTGTGGATGGATTCAATCATTTCTTCAGCACAGTGGAGACTGTCATATGCCAAGTAGAAGAAAGAATGTTCTTCCCTGCACCTCACCCAAAAGTAAGTGTTCCAATTCTCCAGAACCTTGTTATAGTCTGCACTGTTTCTACCAAATTCCATCTCAGCCTTCCGCTGGACACCCTGAAGAATGCAGTCATGGAACAGTCACATCTTTTTGGGTGCAGCCCCTCCATACATGTTGTCTTCTTTCAAATACTCGTGCATGACAAGAAGTGACTTTTGCAGCCAGCAGCTGTGTTTGGTTACACCCCAAGTCTCAAGACTATCCACAACTTCTGCAAAGTCAGCTGGGAGGGGAACACCATCTCCATCCATGATCAGATTCTGAAGGTTGTCATGATTTAAACAGCTGGCCCTGATGACATAATATCCCAGCTGTCTCCACACTTGACCCTCTTTATTCCTGCTCATGCTAAGCAACCACTTAGGATGATGTCCCTGACGAGTTGCAGGAATGTCATTGTAAGGATAAATGTCTTTGTGCTCCTCCATAAAGGTCTTGATAGCAGTAGTAGATAGCTTCATTGTAGTAGCTGTGGTAGCAGCAGTAGACTTGATTCTTACAGAGTGAGACGTGCAAACAAATGAGGCAGTCATGAGAGGGACTCGCAGAATAGGTGCTGCATCAAATGCAGCGTGTAACACACATCATTTTCAGGTTTTCGTGCACTGGTCTTTTTCTCTTTACCTTAATATTAACACGGAGTAAAAAACCGGGAGGCCCAGCAGATAGGTGCGGATTCAAAATATTCCAAATTGTGAGCGTGTCGAAAATGTGCACATGTGTGGCGCTTCTATGGTTGGGGTTACTGCGATTCACTGTGTCGAAAAGAGTAGTTTCAGTAATGTCACACTTTGGCACACCCGACAATCTGTATCAACTAATCAGTATGATAGGGACGGTCTCAACGCCAACTAAGCAATTTCAGGAGCCGTAGGGTGCAGCAAGTTGGGGATTAAGACCCTAATGCCGTTGAAACTGTTAAACACTTTAGATCTTATTTAACACCTTTTAGACCTTATTTAGACCTATTAAGTGGGTCTTAATACCGAACTTAAAATTTCTGCTTAAGGACTTAAGGTCTTAAGGGTCTTAAGACCCACACACGATCTTTCTAAGAGACGCGAGTTGTCTCTGAAATGTTTTGTCGCATTCCACCCCTTGCATTTCAGGGTAGAATTTGTACTTCTCAAACACGGCTTTTGATCCCATCTTTTTGTTTTCAAAAGGAATGTTCCTGGTCTTAATTTCTCTTTCTAAAAATTTCCGGGCCTTGCTGTTTCGCCAATCGGCTGACATGGCTCCCTTGTGCAGTGGCTAGTGCTACGATCGCAAGTCTCTCTATTGTGCAATGAAGCTTGCTACTATTATAGCTGCTATGTATCGATAATAAGTTACTACTAGTAGCGGATCCCTTGGCAAAAGGAGCCAACATTACAAAGGGTTCATATATTATGGGCGCTTCGGTCATTATGAACCCTTTTTATTTAAAGGGTTCATAATAAGAACCCTTTTTGTTTAAAGGGTTCATAACATGAACCCTTTTTATTTATGAACCTTTTAAAGAAGGGTTCATTATTTATGAACCGATTTTCGAAACGGTTCATAAAAACGGTTCATAATTATGAGCTGATTTCCATTTATGAACCTTTTAAAAAATCGGTTCATCTTTAATGTCTAACCGACGGGCTCGTTTAAATAGGCTTGCGCGCAATCGTGCTCGCCGTGCGCGAAAAGAATCAAAACCATGTTAAATCAGTCGTGAAACGTCCGTGCGGCGTGCGTTGCGGCACGTTCCTGTAATGCAGTAGTAGGACCCGTTTGCCTCGCTGGAAGGTTAGGGTTTTTTCGCTGTTAGCAACAATTATAGCACAGCTGCTCCAATCGCGTTTGTCACTCTGTATCCACAGACTTCACTGCTTCGTAGTAGCTAGCTAGCTACTAGCTAGTAGGGTGACGCACTGTACAGTAGTAGCTGACATGCTGTAGTGCTGGAGAGTGCCTCATTAAATTATAGGGCGAGTTTAGATTAGAATTTGAAACTCTCTCTTGCGAGCATCCTCTTTCAGGAAATTTAAATGACATTAGCATGTAGAAGCTCATGGTTGTTAGTCTTGCCGGTGCTAAAAGCAGGCTTGCTTGCAATTTGCCTAAGCAACATTTGGCGCAATCACTTAGCAAAACCGGTGGGGCTCGCTTAAAACGTTTTTTAAGGATGATAAGACATTTTTCGGATGATGAATAGTTTTACATAGGCAAAATGTTCAACAAAAATTTAAATTTTGAGGTTTTCGTGCACCAAATGGTTCCCAGTTTCATCAATCATCAATCACCACATCAAATTTTCGTAAATCATTTGCACTTGACAATCGCCAGGGCTCAAACTGCTTCTGCCTGCTGATGTCATGCAATTTAAATGTCCTGAAAGAGGATGCTCTAACTGGAGTTATGATTGAATTAATGTGGAGTTTGAGCTCTCCCCTAAATCAAAGCAGAAACTCTCCCCTAAATCACAGGGGAGTTTTAGGAAAAGTTAATTTGACAAAAAGAACCGTGATGCATTTTTACTTCAGCATTTGAAGAAAAAAAGATGCCATGCCCAAGAACTTAGAAACTGGAATTTACAGGATAATTGCTACTGCATCAGCCAATCCTCGGAATGGAAATGGCGTGGTTAGTGAAAGTGTTGTCAGTTGTTTGGTAGGGAAAGCTGTAGCTAGAAAGAAACTGCAGCTGGAAGACAAATAGGTTGGATACAAATGAGAATAATTAGCAGAGTTTAGGTGAAAGAAAAGTCAACACTAAAAGTGAAGCATAATCATCAGAGCTTTGAAACATTTGTGAACCCAATTGAGATGGAACACACGAAAATCAAAACTTGCACAGGAGCTCTGTTAAATGCATTTCAAGGCATTTGTGATCAACAGTGCACATACCAAAAAAATCATGGACATTTGGACTCTCTTTAAATAGCAACAAACAGGAAATTTTGTAAAATTACATTTGTTTTGTGAGAAGCATCATGTTCAATTCAATTGAAAGATGAATTGCTGTCGGCTGTCAAGTGTCAAATCATCACAGTTTTTCTTTTCACAGGGCACTTTGCACAGTGTGACCGTGCAGTTTATTTTTGATTGGAATCCCCCAACTCCTCCATCTTATTGCTGCTATGATTGTGAGCTAATTTCCACAAGACAAATGTGCAGGTTGCCCAAGGGCAGGGATCTGAAATGGAAAATGCGAGCTCTGGTCGCGCGAGCTCCGCTTGACGTAACACAACAATGACAAGCGGTGGAAGCTCTGCCAGAACAAAAACGACGACCAAAAGTCACACGAAACAGCCAGCAGAAGCAAGAGCAACAGTCCCAGCCATAGTTAGTCCCATTCAATTACCTTGCGTCTTTTGCTGTTGTTACTATCCACAGTCTTTGACGACATATCGAGTTGTCTCGAAGAAGCCAACTACTGAAACCAAAACAGCCATGCCTAACAAAAAGAAAAAGAACACCAGCAAAAACAAGAAGAGAAAGCAGAAGCAGCAGAACAAGGACAAGACGACAGCAGGAATGGTTGCTGCCGAAGACGCAAATGGCACTGTTTCGGCCAGAGTGTCATCTTCCAATCAAGCTCTAGTAGGATCCGATGAGACACCTAACAAAGATAGCGCCTTACTATTGGACTTTTTGGGCTGGTTGGAGCCAGGCAGAAATGAATTTTGGGACGCAATGCTGAAAACAAAACAAGTTTGGAATCCCAAAGATGATTTGGTCATTGGCAAGTTGGACGAGCAAACTTTGATTGCGGGAGCTTTCGACCCCAAAACACTCGCAAACTGCTTACCCCATACAGCAGATGACTTGTTGAACGGTGTGATTGATCCTTTAAAGCTGGCAGATTGCCTTGGTCCGATGCTCGCACCAGTGACTGTGGAGTTCGCCCTTGCTCCTGGTAAAAGGTACATCCTTAACTCCGTTGTCGGTCTTCACTTCTTTGGTCTTCTTTTGGATAATAGCCCCTTCTGTGAAACCAGGTACAATGCGTGCAACGAGGAAATGCGTAAAGCTTGGCACAATCAGTTTGTGACTGAGATCCAAAAGGGCTTAGACGAGAGGGCCAGTCGTGGCAATATTGTCCCGACCTCATACCATTGTCAGTACGCTTTTGATGATGCATGCGAGAGATGCGCAGAATACGCTGATCCACAAGTCTTTCGGGGAGAAAGAGGCTCTTTTTTCCGTCGCTGTCCTGCCATTCTCACCACAGATGTCCTGCACGAAATTACGCGCGGCGTCGTTGATCCTGCCGAAATCAAACGCAGGGAGTTTCGGTCTCGTGGATTAGCCGATATGCTTTACGTCATGGCTCTGGGAATAGCAGAAGGCATTCATCTGAGCGGCAAGGTTTGCTGGGGTTGCGGCAACCTTCCTGGTTCGCTGAATTTGTGCACGGGATGCGGCATAGCCAACTACTGCAACGCAGAATGCCAGCGGCTGGACTGGAAACAAGGACACAAACAACATTGCAAATTTGCCAGAACTATGAGCGCCTTCTTGGACGAATCTTTTGAGACTGTCACCACCTTCGCGGAAGCCGCAGTACACGCCGGTGTCTCCTTCCATGAATACATGGGATACGGAGTGGGCTGTCTGCCTCCTTCTGGCTCACCAAAGAACTGTCACAGCGGCTAGAAGAAATTACGTGTCGGGGTCCGTCGATGGAAACCTTTTATAAAAACTTGGATCGCATTTCAGCAAGCCACGTCTGGATATTCGACGATGTCCAAGAGATCCGAGGGGAGGGCGAAATGCTGGATGCATCATTTGTGACAAAGAACCCTGACATTGTTCCTGTGTTTCTATGCTTTGATGTGTTTGCATCAAATGAAACCCTGGAACATGTCAAGTTGCTGGTGGCACAGCTTCCGGTAGAAAAAAGGGAAATGGTCTCAGCTGAGGTGTTTCTCGCCGGCTATCGCAGCGACGCTACTGCGACTAACCGCAAAAGGTTCCCCCGCAAAAAGTTCCAGCGTGGATGTAAGCACAGGGCACAGTTCTATATCCTAGGAAATTGCCATCCTGAAGAGTCTTAAGTTCAAAATCCCACACAGTACTCTCTGGATAATTTCCTGGTACACAATGTCATTGTTCAATATACTAAAATCAGTCAAGATCCCCGAAGAAATCCCTCTCGCTTCCCTGCGGCAGTCCTGCGGAAACTTCAAAGTATGGCTTTGGTTTTACAAATGATTCCTTTGCAATAGCTCTAGTATCTACATGACGGACATGCGACCAGACATAATCACTCAATAAATTTTCAATACATTATGATTTTCATGACTTTTCATCATTCGTCATGAGTCAGATATTCCATTGTGTTTGCCAATGTATTCGTCATCAAATCCCCTAGGTACGCTTTCTTTTTGACTGGTCTTTAGGCGTTGGGATCTAAAAGGGAAAATGAAACGGAGGAAAGAAGGAGTTCCTTTGGAAAATATGCCGGCCCAATTACTGTTATTCTTTCCTCGGGAGATCGACAGCCTGCGTCGCTTTGCCCCGGCTTATGGCTACTACTAGGACCTTTTCTAGCATACGGTATACATATTATTTCAGGAAGCTTGTTTGCATACAAGGCTTGTGACATTGGGTACATACTGAGAATGATTCGATCGATTACTACTATTATATAAAACTGTTGTGAATAATTGAATTTTACGACGATGTTCGAAAGGATCGTGGGGTCCTTCCTACTTTGACGGAAGTTCCGTCGGCATCTTCTCGATTGTCAATCATATTAAAATATCCCACGTCCAAGTCATCGTGTCCCTCACCCAGGAAATGAATGGTACCTGCCACGGCCCAGCGATCTCCGACTTGCGTCAAATCCCCAATATAGGTACGTTCAACCGCAAACGAAAATTCTCCCAAATCGGTAAAGGTCCGGGCTTTTTGACCTGCCGAAAAATGCCGGGCAATCGTCATGACAAAGGATCGTTGTGGCTGTTGTTGCTGTGATGGTGGAGACGTATACGACCAAGTGCCATTGGCAAAGTCAAACCAGGGCCCATCCGTTTCGCCCAAGGCCACGGTGCCATTTTTGTGGAGCGTCAGTTCGGTACTGCAGGTATCCCGATCTTCCATTTCTTCCAATTGAAAGGTCATTTTGCCGGACGCGGCAAAATTGTTCCACAAGGAAGCATCCGGGCCTCCGTTTTCTTCTTTCACCACTGCTGCTGGTGAGTCGATGATTGTAATAGGTGGTGTCCCCGCTCTGGTGGTTTCAGCAAAAGCCGGTGTAGTAGTTGTAGTAGTAGTAGTTGCATCCGCCGGTGTTAGTGTAGGTTGTGGCGGTGATGGCTCTGGCGGTGTTGGCGGTGATGGCTCTGGCGGTGTTGCCGATGATGATGAGAGCGAAGAAACCGGTGCTATAGCTTGCGCGGGCGTCGTAAATGAAAAGGGGGGAACGGGCGGTGGCGGCGGAAAGGATGGAGCATGATTATTATGGTTGTTGTTGTTGTGATTGTGGTTGTCGTGATTGTGGTTATGATCATTCGATACAATTTCTTGCAAGGCTGCCGTGTCTTTCTCCAACAAAGCTCGCAACGTCTCTTTAATAGTCTTGTATTCGGCCATTTGTTGAGCATAGATATCCTCGGAAAGCTCTTGAAACCTCTGGACGGCATCCATGGGTCCTTGCGCATTATTGCCACCAGTAGTAGCAGCCAATACTGTTACGACTGAGCGAACTCTCGGACACCTGGAATCATGTAGTGTAGGGCTGATCTCGTGAACCTGTGCTTGTTGATGCAAATGTCTCCGCTGCGGAGTAACAAGAAAGGCCAAGGTCGCGGTATTCATACAGTGCAACGATAGCGTCGCCACCAAGACGAGGACCGATCTTGTCGTTGTCCGTGGAGAAGAAGGTCTCATTTTGGAATGTTTGTTTTCAATGTTTTGAATGATTGCAACAGAGGAGGATGCGCAATCAAAAAAGGGGGATCCTCAATTAACTCTGATTGTTTGCTTTGTGGCGGTTGTGACTTCTGTCGGTATAGCTATAATAGCAAGTATCTACTAGCTAGAGGGTAATAATTTGAGGCTCCCATCGTCGATGATGATGTTTTTCACTGGTCGTCATCGCGGAGCTCTCATACAAAAAAGCAGACGAAGTCCTGACAACAAATCGAAGGTCAAAGATATCATTAGAAGATCTTGATTGCGAACTCTGTCAAATTATTAGGCAAGTGTGCGCTCTAAGCTATGGATCACCCCAAGTCGGCAAGGAAAACACATTGAAATGTTTTTGGATCAATGATAAAATCCCCAGGTCCTGAGATAGCTGATGCATGCATGTGTACATTTGAACATTCTACTCATTAATCAGAGATGTTCTTGAGCTGATCTCAAGGAGAGATTCAAGACAGTTCAAAAGATTCAGTTCGTTTTCAGTGGAGTGAGCTTTCTGATTGTTTTTGGACTTTTCTCACATTCAGTGTGATGCACCATGTAGATGCAGCCCTGTTGTTGCAGGTTGTTCCATCACCTTCATTTGGTTGGAGATCATTGTTTGTTCTTTTGACTTTTTCTACATGAGAAATCAAAAAGATCAATCAATGTCCTCTTGCATCATTGTTTAGCCGTTTGATGAACACTAGGAGTTTGGATGCCATTGCATGGCTTGCTGAAAACAGCTTCTAAGAAGCCATGGTTTCAGCTGATGCAGGATTGTGGGCCGTGAGGCACCAACTGAAAGAGCTGATCAGTCATCATGCAAATTGCAAAGGCTCCGATGAACTTTTTCCACCACTAGCAGCAGGAGTGTTAGGATCACAGTGGCAGCCTCAACCAATGTCAGATGATGTTGGGAAAGGTCTCCAGATACAAACCTTATACAAATTTCTCTTTTCCAAATGGTTCCTTCGGGTGGGACAAACATGTTGGCACAAGAGTCAGCCAGGATGATCAATGGATAAGTGTGCGACATATCAGCTCCACAGCTTAGCGCACACACCTTCGGTTCGTTCCACCAAAAATTCGCCACAACGCCAAAGATACTAGTTAAGTACTATCAGTACGTTGTAGCAGATAGAGCACGACCATGACTGTCATTCCTTCTGTCAAGAGACCCTACAGTATAGTACCTCGTGAATTCTTGATGTGTACTAGTACCTACATTTCGGGCACGAGGAGAAGGCGGGAACAACAGTTCGAGCAACAAAGGCACTGAGCCAGTCAGCCAGCCAAGCCTCCAAAGCTAAAAGAGACACATAGGAGAATCTCTCTGCCTGCTCTGCACACAAGTCACTTTTTCTTTCCCTTGGCGGCTCTGCAACAGTACCAGCTACTACTGTAGAGCAGTCTCCAGTAAGACACCCTAATTGAGGATTGATGATGAAACACAGTCTCACTGACAGTCGCAGTGATACCACTACTAGCACCACCTCCACAATGAGATTCGTCGTTTCCAAATTGATTCGGGTGCTCTTGATTGGGGGCACGGTCCTCTACACGCTTTTTCGTTTGAATCCCAACATGACGAATTTTGTTCCCAACGTGTCTTCCTCGGTAGTCCACAACAGAAAAGAAACCAAGACGACCGAGGAATCCCAGTCCCAGTCCCAGTCCAGTAGTGGCGCCCTGATAAGACCCGATCCATCCAGTATTTGCCACACGGATAATAACAATTTCTTTGGTTTGTCGTCTCATGCTACTGCATTGAGTATATGGACCAACCACTTGGATGCCATTCACAATGCCAGTCGTTTGGAACTGGACACAAATTATGAATACCATGATTTGACGGCCACATTGTTGCATTTGATGTCTCCACGGTTACCGAATAGTGTCAAAGCTGTGCCCAGAGATTGGCAGTCTGTCTCGCATGTATTGGAACATGTCGTCTTGCCACGATGGAAATATTTGGTCACCACCAAAGTAATGAAATCACCAGACCATAAATCACCCGACACCACAACAATTCCTCGCCCCGTCAAGATTGTCGTCATGGGAGGATCCGTCGTGGCGGGAATCAATTGTTTAAAAATGTTTTCCAATCACATTCAAAACCCGCCGACCCAAAAACAATGTGCCTGGCCTCATCGATTGCAAGAATTTTTGGACAAAATGACCGCCATGGCTTTGTCTGGCACGACGAATGCCGAAAGGATCCAACAACAACAAGATGGAAGTTTTCTACTAGAGGAACATCGATTGTTTCAAGTTCATGCGGCGGTCATGAGTGGAAGCAACACGGTAGGTGGTTGCTGTGTGTGTGTTGTGAATGGCTGGTGCGTGGACTGTTACTTGGTTACTGATCCTGTACTATGATGATATCTTGTTGTTGTTCTGTCGGCATATTATGATTATGACCATTCTTAGATTAGCGGCAATGCTATTCTAGAATTTGATCTCCTACCACCGAGTACAAAACATCCGGATATTATCATCAACGCGTTTTCCACCAATGATATGCACCTTTCTACCTTTCATCAAGAATACAAAAGTACGAATAATAACGGTAACAACAACAATACACAACCAAAACCGCCGACACCGCAAAAAGGATCGTATCGAGAAAAAATCTTGGAAGTATTACAAGACTTTGTGCGATTAGCCTATGAAACGTCTGCTGCTCCACCAGAATGCCCATCTCAGTCATCATCATCGTCACAATCAACGACGCCTCATTATCCTCCCATTATTATGCATCTGGATGACTATTTGGGAAATGAACAACGGGAAATCATGGCCACGACCGAACTGGCGCAAGCCGTTTCTATTTTGTCCACTTATTATGGAACCTTGGATGTCATGTCGTATCCCGACATGGTTCGAGATTGGGTGTATGGAGATACTCGTGAATTGTGGTTTTCTCCCGCCGGTTGGTATCCCTCGTACAAACAAGACAAGAGCGTCATGAAACGAGAAATCCATCCTGGAATGCCCATGCACATGACCGTGACGTGGATCGTTGCCTATCACATGTTGAACCTATTGACTACCTATTGTGACCGACATGCATATGCGCGTGAACACCATAGTTTGCTAAAGCAACAACAAAAGCAACAACAACAGCCTCACCAAAAGATTTACGACCAAGAATATGACTTGGCGCGCGACCATCATGGCTTGCCATTGCCAACCTTGAGAGGAGCGAATCAATTCCGAGCTGGTAAACCACGTGTACCACCCAATGGTCTACCGCCACCCTTGCATCCCGACCTGTCCTTGCAAGAGGTTTCCATGTTGTGGAGAAACAACAACAACAACCAAAATGGCGATGCAGAGTGCACACCACCATCATCATCGGACAGCAGTCCTGCTCCCAAATGTCCTTTTGCTTGGGTGAGTGGACTCGTGACAGAACACAATGAGTTGGATGAACGTGGCGTGGAAGCCTATTTCCAAGAACACAGTTTGGAGTATGAAACTCATGGCTGGGAACTGAGTCGGCATGGCGAGAAAAAGATGGGCTTTGCCCCCAAAAGCGCAAAGGGGCAACCATCATCGTCACCAGCGAATATGACCCTGGTGTTTGGCGCCACACCCTCGTCGCCCATTCGATATGTGGTGCTCTTTTATATGAAGAGTTATGGAAAAGCGTGGGAAAATAGTCGTATACAGATTCGGCTGGGTCGTCAACGAGGCGGCGGAAGGAACATGGTACCACCAATAGAGATTATACAGGAGCACCAGTTGGACGGCTCACACGCCAAGAATACGAGTGAAATGTACATTGAACGCATGACACTGCGCCAGCCCCTGACACATAGCGATGTTCTGCTGCGTATAACGGTAACGTTGTTGAGCGGTACCAACTTCAAAATCATGGGTCTTTTGGTATGCCGTTGAGGTGTTTTTCTTTTTCAGCCTTGAGTCATCTACGCACTAGCTGGACCACGCATCCCTTTAGCCGGCCACCGTTACTTTGCCAGACCGTGAACCCGCAAAGCCCGGGTTGATGCTGGCCAAAGTCACACAAACTTGAGCCGGATGCTTGCTGCAGAAAGCTACACAGGGTGCACCTGGTACAGGCCAAGCCACAAAAACTGGCAACAGTACTGATTGTGATTGCTGTCTGTAGCTCTGTACGCCCGAGCCTCAAGGATTCTCGCCATGACTGTAGAAGCTGGGTTGTTTCGACTAGTCTAGCTAGTTAGACTAATTGACCCTGGATTTTTTCACACTCTGAAACCATGGGTACCGTATATGCAAAACTGATAATCTTTATAATTTTAAATCAATTCATTTGATAGAGATAGTAAAGAGTAAAAGGGAACAAAAGCAGCTCGTCTAGTTAGTTCTTCAAATGATGTTTGTCGTTGTTCTTACTGTGAGGATGATGATGCATCTTGCCCTTGATTTCCAACACTCGATCCACAATGGCTTCACCCCAAAGGCGAGACCCTTCCGCATTGGGATGGACAGGATCCTTCATGAATTGTTTATTGACGACCGTCTGGCCTTGGCGGTGTGCGATAAAGACATCCGTAGCATTGAAGAATTCGACACCTCTTGCCGTATTGGCGTAGCACTCCAACTTGAGATTGATTTCCTGAATAATGGGCCAGGTGGGCGAAGACGACAAATCTTCGTCGTCGCCAAAGTCGTCACGGGGCAAAAGACTGTTCAAGACAATAATGGCGCCGGGATGAAGTTTACGAATTTCATCGATAATGCGAAAGTTCCCGACGGTAATGGTATCGGCATTGCACGCATCGTCGATATCATTCATTCCAATGAGGAGCCACCAAATTTTGGGATGAAAAGTTTTGGGGGCTTCTCCATTTTGCAATCGATACAAGAGATTGCCAATGCGATCGCCCGCAATACCGAGGGCCACGCCGTTGACCTTGGCACTGCCACTAGTCCCTTTGTTAAAGAGCTTGTCAAATACCTTTTTGTTGCTTCTCCACGGGGATCCATTTTTTTGGTTTGCGCCATAACCAAGATCAATGCCATTCCAGTGTTCCGTGATGCTGTCACCCAGGAGAACCACATCGGGCTGACTAAGCTTTTTGTTTTTTTGATTGTCGTTGGCGTAGCTCGCTACAACACCCAAGTTCATGGTCTCGATTTCGGCCCATTCTGTGTTGTGGCTCTCTGGCTTGGCAGCCACAAAGGGGTGCTTGCAGGTACAATTGTCCAATTTCTATTTGTTCAAGCGAAGTAGCAAGAAAGGAGGAAGAGTGAGTGAATGATTGTGCATGTGTGAGAATTGCTTGCGTTCATGTAAAAACACACAATACATATACAGACCAACGAGAAAGGTTCCTACTTACATCTGCTTGACAAAAGATCTCCGTGCCAGTGTCATTGGCATGCGAGACAAAGTGCTGACTGAGCACTTTGAGGGTTTGCTTGTCGTACACCTTGCATTCGCTGGCACTATACGTATCGCCGTCTTCGCCGGCACCGGCCAACAACGTCATGTGCTTGCGATATTCAACCGATCCTTCCAACAGCAAGACCGTGCAGAGGAGTGCCACACTCAAACACAACCAACAGTACCAATAACGGCGGCAGCACGTATTGTCACGCTTGTATTCATCGCCAAAGTCTTCACCCAGCATGATTCCCATGGATTTGAGTTTCTTGTGACGAGTGCCAGCTTCCTCGTCATCGAGGGCAAAGCAATCTCCTTCACTGCCCTCTTGACTATTATCATCATCTTCGTCATCATCATCGCCACTGTGATCGTCGTCGTCTTCGTCTTCATCCTTGAAGCGATTCTCCTGAAAGCGATCGCCCTTCTTGGGGGTGATTTCCTCAAAGGAACCACTGTCAATGGCGAAATTGACATCGTCTTGATCTGGGTCGTTGGTCGGTACTGGCTCCATGGCTCTTGCTATGTAGTGGATATAATGAATGTGATTATGAATGTGATTACTACCAGTAGTTGAGTTGTTAGCGTATCGTAGTAGTGTCCCTTCCTTTCAATTGAATGCCGAGGATGATAGATGTGGAAAGGACTGCGTGGTGTTGGGTTTATTTGTTGAAAGAGGAGTTGAGGCCGTTTTGTTTGTGTGGGCAAGAGCCGAAGCATTGGCGCCATGCGCCGCCATGCTCGGAATTTGAACCGCACTTTAACGTTGAATGAATTTTAGATTCGCACACTTGTTCGAATCTTTTTCGAATCCTGGACGCGTCGGTTCATTTTTTTGCAAAAATAAAAACTTGCATTTACGAGCGAGTGCGCTGCGGTAGGTACGTCGTAGCGCCGCTCCACTCGGATTACAGCCCGAGGCCAATGAGGCGATGCTAAGTCACACTTCCATAGTTCCAGTACTTTGAGGGGCTTTATTGAAGGCTATTGTAC
>ENA-ORBV01008343-ORBV01008343.1-microbial-mat-metagenome-genome-assembly--contig:-NODE-8343-length-17439-cov-5.391199_pt1 | contig 17439 bp, 10 predicted proteins | sample MGYA00237777_ERZ505514 | MGnify/ENA primary metagenome ERZ505514 (study PRJEB26160, sample SAMN06269048) | microbial mat metagenome | isolation source: Oligotrophic lake microbial mat | place...
AGGGCGAAGTATGGAAACAGCACAAACCGCCTAGAGACGCTACGACTTGTTCCGTGATGCCCTATTAGGTCTGTGTTCTATTAAAGTTGTAAATTGTACGCCATTGTTTAGGACTCTAGAGAATGATACAATATGTTCTGTGTGTTACTACTGCATGCTTACTTTTAGGCAGCTCTTCAGGCTCTTTCAGTCATGGATTTAGGAAAGGGATATGTAGCCGGAGGCCAAGTTACGTTTTGTCATTGATTGCTCGATGGTCTGCCAGTCAGTGTCTAAGGTTGAGGAAAAGATACTACTAATATATGCTGACTAATATATATGCTGAACGAAAAGTCAAACTTTTGGTAGAATTGTTGCATCTGCTACTTGGAATGTTTTCTATCATCCATCTTTCACCCCGGCAGTTGGATTTCGAGACAACTTTAGTCTATAGTACTTACTTCTAACTCTTTGAGACGCATCTGATTGGCCAAAGCATGATGGCATTCTAAGGATGGTCATGATGAGAAATCCTATACCTTGTAATTCTTTGGTCGTAGGATTTTAGTAGATTGATCACTTGATATATCAATGGCTATATATTTATTTCTTAGTTTTGCAGATTTTTTTGGGGTGTGGTCAACTGCACGCGTCTGCAAGGAGTTTCGCGGTACAACAGTTTGCTGGTTATCCTATCCTATTGTTGCTGCACATCACTATATATATACTGTGTATTCCCGTATGATGCGCCCGTCTTGGAAAAAAAAAAGTCGGCGGCGCCCACATTTGCTGTCATTTTTTTGTTGCTGCTGCGAATGATGTTTCGTTCCAAATATTTTTTCTCGTTCCATATAATCAACTGCACCTGTCGTTCCAAAATCATAAAAGGCGACGTTCCTAAGCATACGGTTCCACTTTGGCCTTGAGAGGAAATTCGACGGTTCCCTCATTGCGAATGGCAATGGTGCATCCCGAGAATCCAGGAGTATCAATCAGAGCCGAAAACGGACGAGAATATCCATCATCCACGTACACCTCGGCTACTTGTCGGGCTTGACCGGGTCCTTCCCACAGCTCGATGGTCGCCATGATGGGCAGTCCATCGGATTCAATGGTAATTTCCACTTGCTCCACGGCCGATCCAATGGTAAAGGTCTTGAGAGATCCACCCGGAACAGGACGGGTGACTCCCCGTTCGCTATACCGCTCCCGGCCACTGGTCTCCCCCTGGATGCGTTGTCGTGGCATGCCCGAGACGTCTTTGGCTACGGTCGCTTGCATGGGAAACTCTTGGGAAGCAATGTTTTGGACCGAAAAGGTATGTCCCACATCTTGGCGGGGTGTTTCCACGAGGGTTTGAAAGCGACGCAAGGCTCCATCTTCGGAATACACGCGCATTTTCTGTGCCGTATTTCCCGGACCTTCCCACAATTTCACTTCGCCCACCATGGGACGACCATCGCTTTCCATGGACACAATGGAACGCTCTGTGACAATACCGTCGCGTGGGTTGTTGGAACTCGACCACTGGCTGTTAGATCCGCCATCGACACGAGACTTTTGCGTCGATTGTTGATAGCCACTACCAGCGAGCGGCACTTCGAGGTGCCTTCCACCAAATTGATCTTGATAATACTTGTTGCCATGCCGAGCGGCAATGTAATTTTCCAAGTGAGACACGCCCAAGTTGCGGGGGGCATTGTCGTCGACGAATCCAGGACGCTGGACGACTCGAGCGAGATTGCTTCGGTTCATTCTCATCATGGGCATGGAAGCGGGTGCCTCCATCTCCATGTCGTCCTCCTCTGGATACCGGAAATTCATACGAGGGTCATTATCGAAGTCTTCCCGCTCCACGGTCCTCGTGGCGAGGTCTCCCAGATAAGCCCCAAGTGCGCCACTTCTGGTAGTGCGAGACGAACGTGCCTGGTTCTGCTGTACAAACCCCCAAGAAGCATGGCACTGCAAGAGCAAGAACACGACGAAAGACGACAAGAACAATTTCATTTTCTGGAGTAGAAACTTGACGGAGAAAGAGTGTCGAATGATCCCTTGGTTCGAGCGTTTTTATGATCTGCTCGTTCTTACTGTATTTTGTTGTTCTTGTTTAGCGAAGACAAACCTCAATGAGGCAATATATCCACGACAGTTGGACTCAATCGTATCGTATCTAACGGAAGTGAAGTGAAGACGAGAAGGAGAGTTTTATGCTGCTCTCTCTTCAAGCCAGAAAGAACTTCCTTTCCCTTAGCCACAGAACGTCACATCAGCCGCCACGCAAACCGCGGAAGCGACCCCTCCCGGAATGCAGTTGCCAGTGTAGCGCCTGGTACTCCGAGATAGAGAGCATCAGTTGGCATTGCCCCCCGTAAAAGTACTACAGTATCAAGCTAGCTTTAGTGGTAGGCTCCTTTCTGAATCAAGAATTGTCAAGTGAAGGTGGCAGCTGTTTTTCGAGCCGACGTGGCGCCACATCGGAAGAAAAATGATACCTTTTCAAACCAGGATGGGACTCAATCTCGCCTTGCTTGTATGACGTATACCCAAATCAAAAGGGTTAGGGCTAAAATTAAAAGGACGCATACTTATCCCAAATGTGACGAGATCATGATTGTGTGCGACCATAGTCTCGAGATCTGCTTCGCGACCAATCTTTTTTGGTTTCTTACCGGCCGATACGCCGCCATCGTCTCGGCGTATCATGATATTTTCCTTCGGTTGTGGTGATTAATTTTAATTTCATTCATTTTGATGCTAGCTCAGTTAGCTAGCTAGCTGCTACTTCAGAGTAGCTTTCAGTATACCAGCAGCTACTATTAATTTTAGAGTTGTAGGAAAAGAAAGATCTAGGTATCTCATCGACTTTAGGAGCAGAGCCGTCCTTTTCTCACGGATCATTCTACACCCAAAAGTGATTGGATCATGAAGAGACGTCGAAGAGAGGTGACAACCACAACAACGAAAAAACAGCAGGAGGCAGCCGTGAGCAAGGATCCTCTGGGTGCCCTGGAATTCGCAGCCGCTCTCAATGGTGATAATCCACGCGTCGCGTTGGACTGTCTCAAACGATTTGTCAAGATTGTTCAGCAAGAACGCCGTATAGCTTTGCAGGTCAAGAATGAACATAAAACGAAGGAGGACGATTCGGAGGATGACAGCGACGAAAGTCACAGCGACGACGACGATGGTGATGACAGCAGCAGTAATTCTTCTGATTCGGATGAAAACCGCTTACTAGTAGAAGACAATGACGACGAGAACCAAAAGAAGAAATTCAAAAAGACGGAATCCTGGAAAGAAGACACCAAAGCCTATCACGTTCCTTTTGTGGGGACATCGGTCGCCAAGGGAGGCCGCGATCGAGGAATTGTTGTCAAGGGCGAATGGCCAACGGGACTCTTAAAAGCGTATCTGGAGCGGAGTCCCATGGCCGTCGAATTGACGGTGGGAGATGCCCTCCTTCCGCCCATGGGACATTTGCACAAATCTCTCTTACGACAAAAACAAGGAAAATTATCGCAAGCCCTTTACAAATTTTATTTAAAGGCCTTGGCAGAATTGGTCACGGCGGCCATTTCCAAAGAGGCATTGCAAAAGGAAGAATTTCCTTCTAGGCATACTTCTTCTACTACAAACACTACAAAAAGAAGCATAACCGACGACAATTTGCACACGGCCGCACAAAACCGTTTTATGGAGAAGATTATGAAAGAACGCGTGCCTGTTCTCGTGACCCTTTTGCAAACCGACACAAAAAGAGGAAAAGGAAAGTGTGGTCCCATGGTGCAGTTTGCCTTGCAGGTATTGGCGAACATATCCATGACATCGGCACGCAATGCAAAGCATGTGGCGCGTGAATTAGAGCAGTCCGTGTTGGAACCCGTTTGGAAAACCATTATTCGTTTGCCACCGGTACATCAAAACGCCAAAGCAGCAGCAACCCACAAGACAGAAGATACCAACGATACCAAAATGGACACTGAAAACGACAAAAGCGCCACCACCGCTCCTCTTAAGGACTCGCGACGCGAGGCAAGTCGTACAGCATTCTTGCGATTGGCACGGGTTCTCCTATCGTCCCAGGATTCGACCGTCTTACATCATTGCACCGCTTCGGGAAGCAGAGACCGCAAATTGAGTCCGGGAACTTTGGTCTTGGCCCTTCGCGATGGCTTGCGAGACAAATTTCTCCATCAAGAGGGCCAGAAAATTACACCGACAAGAGACGCCTACTATCAGGAAATGGGAATGCTCGTGTCCATGCTGGCCGATGCTATTTTGTGGAATCCGCGAAACCTACTACCCACTCGTCGATGGGTGGGCCTCTTGTCGTCGGATGTATTGCTCAATTTGAGCCAACTGTCGCTCCATGCACCGCCTCTCGCCCAACCAGATCTCTTTGTAAACGTTCTGAATGCTACACAAGAGGAGGACGACAGCGACAATCACAATGCTGTCAGCTCGTTGGAAATAGCGGGGATGCATGCTCGTCGGTTGCTGTGGCCCCTCATGGTTGACAGTCAGCGGTCGCCATTGCTGCACCTGTTCCAGCAAGATCGAAAAGCCACCAAAAATGATCACGATCAAAATACCGAACAAACCGTGATCCGTGCCATGTGTCGTCTATTGGATACGCACCCACCACCGGGAAGGTTCGCTCTGCACTATTGTTTGTGTCGCGGCATACAAATGACACCGGCACTCCTCCCGGCTCTGTTTCAGAAACTGACTTTGCCAGATCCGAACAATAAGCCGTTTTCTTTTCTCGCCCGTCTTCGTTTTGTGTCGCACTTGCTGCAACAAACAGACGGCCTTGGACTGTTGGAGTGCTTGCCTCCTTCGGATGTGTCCTCTTTTATTGCTGAAAACAAGGTGGATTCCATTCTTCGAGTGATATCGCCCGTTGCCTTTAAAACAAGTATCATGGGCAAAGCTATCCAGAGTAAAAACGCGTTGATTGTGTCAGAAGCATTGAAAACAATTATTTGCATTTTGGAGCGACTCGACTCAATAAAGAAAGAATTGAGCAATATACCCAATATCGAGGCTGACATCAGAGATAGTTTTTGGACCAATCTTTCGGCGAAAGTGATACAAGGCTTGCCTGACATTCAAGCCATTCTCTCAATCTTGTCTCGCTTTGATATGCAAGGAGAAGATCGAGCTGCACCTATGGTGTGTAGCTTCCTTGTGCAAGTACTATCGTTATTGGCCTCTGTTGTTCCTGGTATGTTGCAAGAGGTAAAGTTCGACTGGATTAAATTGCTGCCAGGTAAGGCAGAAGACTTCTGTCGGTTGCCGCTTTTCCTGCAAGTTCGACTGCTGCGAACTTTGGACACTCTCTTCTCGTTGAGCAATGTAAGTTGACGTCAATACGATTGCGGCTTGCGTCACTGGTAGATTGGCTCATCATCTTTTTGCAGGTTTCAAATGCGTCTTCAGCTTCTTGCGAGCTGTTGTTAAAGATAATGACGACATCGAGATCGCCTGTTGTCGGTTCAGCGGCCAGAAATATGTGTACAGTACTGGTTGGTCGCGCGGCTCTGTTCGGCCGCACGCAAAGCGAAATTGGACAATGTTTGAAGCACGAGATTTGTTCTTGGGTAGATTGCATGACAAGTGAAAATATAGAGGACTTCTGCACTATACTCAACCGTGCTAAACAGCAGCCTTTCCATGGCGATATCTTTTTGTTTCGGGCGTGGCAAGCATGTGGACTGCCAAAACCAACGCACAAACTCCCTGCTTCCCCCATTCTTGTGACGGCCCTGGAGTTCCTGTCCGAAGGGAAATGCTCGCCAACCATGGCTGCATCTGTCAATCAAGTAACAACCAAGTGCCTTTTATTCCATGATGATCCGCTACCACTGTCGGTCCTAGTGCAGTCTTTCTTTGAAACGGCCCAAAAACAAACAAAGAAGGTTGCCGGCGAAAAAAGTCCTGGCGGTTTCAACCCAGCCATCGTAGAATACACGGAGTCGCTGGTAGATTTTAGCGCGTTTGACGAAACAAGCCGTATGACTCTTTTGGGGGCGGTGGTCAATGCCTGCTTTACTAAGAGCAGCCTTCATCATCGAATCATGAAGGTGATTCAAGATAACTCTACCCATGATTGTTTATTGTTGTTACAAGGTGCCTCGCGAGAGGAAGCCGTTGCTGCTACAAGATTTATAATACATATTGTTGCATGTGCTGGAAGCAAAGCTACAAGGCAAAGATGTATTTCTTTGCTAAAATCGCTGCTCCCTGCCGCAATGGAGGTAAGACCAGCATTTTTTGCGGACGACAGTATATGACATTTTCACAGTAGTTGTTCTGATTTTATTCGATTTTTTTTATTGGGTTCTCAGGATTGGCCAGAAGGAATTGAGATACTCTTGACGAACCTTTTGAGTCGGCTGGAATGGTGCAACTCCTCAGACTTGATGTACATCGATATGTGTGCTTTGGCACACTCTCATCCCAATCCCGTAGAAAGCGTAATTGAAAGGCTGCGGGTTTCCATATCGAATATCAAGGGAGACATCTCTGACGGTATGGAAATTGACATTATGTCGACGCAAAGAACGAGAGAAGATTTAATGTTTCTCCTTCTTGTCAGATCGTTCCTCCCGCTCCCGTTACTGGACGATTTGCTTGGCGCCCTGCAGGTTTTGTGTACAACGGAAAGCAGCCTTCCAAGTTTCCGTGTTTTCTTTTTTGCTAGTGCCGATTCCTGCGTCAAGGAAATGCTGGCTCGACCAGACAACACTGTTCGACTGGACTCCGCCGGTGCAAGCAACACATTCAAAACTTGGATCACAGCTACCGATGAGCTTGAGCGACGACCAGAAACTGAGGCACTAGGCTCTCTTGTATCCAACCTCGAAGATCTCCTTTGCCGCCAGCTCACAGCTAAAACGTCAGCATCCACAGTTCTTTACCGCGCCTTTCTCAGAGAAGACGACGAGACGGTCGTGAAACGCCTCATCTTGGCGAGAACATTCGATGAAAAATCTCGACGTCCAAGTAAATGCTTGCTCGTAAACCTACTGGAATATGATCCATGCCGCTTCTCGCCTATCTTTATGAAGGACTTCAGTCAGGACGATCTTTGGAATAATGGTGTGTGGGACTCGGCAGTTCTCCTTATCGTCAAACGCAGCGATCTCATGGCTTCTCTCAAGAGTAGTGGCGCGGCTCTCGTTCTGGCTATCATACGACGGTCGCAGAGGGTTTTGGACCATCTTGTAAGTAACATCCGTTAAGTCAGTTGCGCTACCTCATGCTTTTCTCGAACACTCATCTTGTTTCCCTTTTTTTCAGGAAAACAAGAAGCAAGTTATTGGCGAAGAAGGCGGAATTTTTCATTTGCTGCAATTCATTGGCAGTGAAAGGCTTGGTAATCACGATGCGATGCATGTTTCGCAAAAACTTTGTAACTACTTGAAGAAAACCTCTCTTGAAGATGTTTTCAAACTACTTCACGAAAATGATCGGCCGTTCTTCCTTCGTAGTGCTATCGCGCTGAAAAACGCACTGATGGTTGACAGTGCGGGGCAAGTTCCAGTAGGGCAAGACCTGGTTACTATCCTCTTCACGCGGCTCTGTGAATTGCTCCCGCGTATCTTACGAAAGAGGGCCAAGGAAGTAGAGCAGAAGCCACCAACTGCTCATGGAGCAATAAAACCGTGCCTGTTGATTGCTTGGCTCTATCAAATCGTGGGTGAGCTCCCCAAAGGCAGTATGGATCTGAAGGTGGCTTTGGAAGGCAAATGCGTAGTTTCAGCCCTGCGCGGATGTTTAAAGTATGGCATTGCACCGGTGAGCTCGACCTATTGGGCCGCGCTTGCGTCTGACTGCCTCAAACTAGCGCGCGAACTTGTTCGCGTAATAACGTTGGAATCTGCTTCATTTCCCCCGCCAGAAGATGTGTATGAGATGGTCGTTACACATTCGAGATTTGCCGAGTCTTTAAAGGATCCGTCGGGTGTTGCGGAGACTCGAAAGTTGGAGTTGGTGCGACTGCTTCTAGCCTGTGTGTCACTTTCTAAGGCGACGATTGTCTTCCGTGTTGAAATTTGGAATGCCTTGTTCATTGCATACGGCGCGGGTGTTGGAATTGTCGATGTCTCGATAAGGCGGCTCTTATATTTAGCTACTAGAAAGCAGGACGAGGTAAGTTCCTTTTGTGGCAGTCTAGACACGGAAATTCAAAAAGAACCACAGCGCTCAATATTTCTTCCATTCAGAGTCCGCATTTGCCCTTCTTGGATCAGTTCAGATGGGGTGATCTTGTCCAGGAAGGCGCCGATGTCAAGAGTCAGCCCGTGTGGGACTGGCTTGCCAACGGGCTCCAATTGTCTCGGGTTCGTCAAACTCTGCGCTCCTTTCCGATTAATGATTTGCTTAATCCATTGCCGCTTTCGCAAGTCGAAGTGTGGTTACCAACCAAGGAAGATTCCGAGGAGAGCAAAGATGTGGGGGAAAACTGTTATGATGGTTGCTACAGCCCCGCCTATATCCTTCCACTTATTCTCGCTGCGCTGGAGAGTTGCATGGAAGGCCGAAGTGAAACAATCAACAAGCAGAAGAGCGAGCAACGTCCAGATGGACACTTCAAGGGGAGTGGTGATACCCTCGACCACCAATTAGATATGTTGGCCAAAATGGCCCAGCGATTGTGCGACAAAGGAGGGCTCAGTTTAGCATTGGCATCCCTTTCGAGCAAATGTTCATCGCTGCGACAAGTGGCGGTGGCAGTAATCGGCTTTTTAACAAAAGCGGCCGACTCAAAAGAAGCTCGCGAACTTTCGTCGTGGCGTGAAAGACCACAACTGGCAATGTTATTGCACTCAGTGCAGAGAGCAATTGTTGTAAGAAGGGCAACACTATTATCCAAAGAGCTCGGCGATGACCCAGAAGAAGAGGTACCAGATGAATCGGTAGCCTGGCTGGTTCCACAGCTCCCGGGCTTCTCTGCTATTTTTTTGGCTCGGGCTGCTCTGGTTCTAGCTCGGCCCGGCGACGCCATGTATCTCACTTTAAATCGGTTCTTTCTCAGCATTGACGACTTTAGTGGAGCTTTTCGAGATCTCAATCGGCTGCCGGCTTTTATATCCTTCCTGTGTTCTGGTGCGCTAGAACCAGAAGGCCAAGCACGAATGGAAAGATTTTGGGCTCTGCGCCTTTTCACGGACGGTTTCTTGAACGAGTATTGCTTCAAAATGGCGTCGACTTGCCATGCGCCGGAATTGCTTTTAACAAACTTTTACAATCACAGGGCGCGAAAAAGTGACGAGGGAGGAAAGCAGAAAGAAGAGGAGGAGTGTATGCTCTTACTTCAAGCCATTCAAAAGATGGTCCAACGTAGTGGCCGCCATGGGGCGCATATGTTGATTCGGCAAACTGGGTTGCTGTCCTGGCTTCGAACTATTCTCGAAAAACGCATTTTGCCGGAACTAGTCCCCACCAGGGCCTGTCAAGTGGCTCTTTTAGAAGTTTTGACTACTTCGGTTCGCCAAGCAACAACATACCATGATCAGTCGAATTCACACAGCAAAGACCGGAACTATGATGCAGACGACGATGTAGACGAAGTGGTAGATTTAGATGAGCTTAAAGCAGCGCGGCGGGATAATTTGCGCTTCGAGGTGGAAATAACTACCTTGGCTTCAGCAACCCTGGATTTTGGTGTGACCCCACTTTGCGATATGCGTGCGGCTGGAAAAGAACCACAACCCGCGATTTTGTTATCGTTTGCTGCTGCTTCGGTGGATGCCCTCATGGCGCTCCAATCTGCGCTTGAGTGCGTAATATCGACAGCGTCGTCATCCCCGCTGGAGCCTATTATCGGGCTTACTCCTATTGAGCATACCCCGGTGCACGTGTACGGAATCGAGCTTGCAACAGCGGTTAACTACCTCACTATGATATCCACGGTTGCGCCTTCTCGAAAGAAGGATGCTTTTTCTGCGTTAGCATTCTTTCAGGTTTATCCCCAGATAGAAAGGAAGGACGCAATCAGGTTTTGTTGCCTTTGTCTCGGCTTTATTGCGCAGCACTATACAGAGCTACATCAAGAGCGCGGCGCATCTATTGTCGACCATGATCTGTCGTCCAAAAACTTGGTTGTAAGTGTGATGAAACGAGTGTCACTCCTCTTGGAGAGGAGCAAAACGTCTGGTGAGAAGGAAAAGGCTGGCGAGGGTAACTTGATTGAAGAAAAGTCTGGTGAGAAGGACGGTGATGAAAAGTCTGGTGAGAAGGACACTGATGAAAAGTCTGGTGACAAGGGCTCGATTGAAAAGTCTGGTGAGGAGGAATCGATCGACACAACAGACCTACTCGAACGATTGTGCGAAAGCCAGACAGCATGCTTCCAGTGGCAAGAATCTCGAGACTTATGGTTCGACTGCCGTGACTTATGCTGTTCAGAGGAAGATCTCATCACACATGCTATGGAGTCCTTGCCCCCAGAGCACAGATAAAATAAAAATGATAACTGATCGACTTGGTTTTGTGGCAACGGAAGGATCCCTCTGGATGTAAGTAGCCAGGTAAGGTTAAAATTAAGGGTGTTAAGTAGCCAGGTAAGGTTAAAATTAAGGGTTGTGCTGCCGCGCGCCGTTGATGCAAAGACACACGCTAATTTTATGAGGACACACAACAACTTTGACAACAAACAACTCACTGAATAGTAGCTATCGATCTTAATCTACAGCTATCTACCAGCTAGTTATCAAATAAATAATTTCTAACTACTGTAGCTAGTAGCCAGCCTGCTACGTAACAGAGTACTCTACATCGGCGCACTACGCAATTAATATTTATTTCAAGAACAACAAAGCAAAGCCATGGCCGTACCAGGAGAAGGATTATTTGAGGATGATTCCGATGATTCGTCTGCTGCGGGTGACAACAACAACAGGGCCCCAGCCGCCACAGACGACAAGCCGACAACGTTCGCCGCAAAGAGTGATGCAGAAATGAAAGACATTGGAGACCAGGAGGAATCGGACGATGATGACGATAAGGAAATGAAGGATTCCGATAAAGACACCAAAAAACAAGACACCAAGCCTACTGCTAGTAGTAGCACTAGTAATGATAAGAAGAAGGATGAATTTGCGGATAGCGACGACGATGACAGCAGTGGCGCAGGCGAAAAGGGAGACAAGAAGAAGGACACCGACAAAGACACAAAGCCCGCTGACAGTAACGCCGATGATAAGAAAAAATCAGACTTTGACGACGATGACAGTGACGACGAGGAAGTCGGTGGGAAAACACCCACCAAGGACACCAAAAACAAAGATGGAGATGATGATAAGAAAAAGTCGACCGACTTGGACGACAGTGACGATGACGAAGTCGGAAAATCTCCTGCCAAAAAAGACAAGGAGAAGAAAGCTGATGATGACGACGATGATGACTTGCTAGAAGATTCCGATGAAGGAGATGTGGAATTCGATGACGCCGGAGCCGTTACGGGTGCCTCTCACAACAAAAATTTCCAACGCAAAAAAACGTCACAACTCAAATCCACCGTGGACCGATTGCGAGAAGCTGAAGATGCCGAAATGGAAGAAGAAGAGGCGGAAGCTTTGCCCCAAAAGCCTCGTCCTCCCAAAATTGATCCTCGTACTATGGTCGTTATGGAACCGAAATTGCCTCCTTCTACTGCCACGTTGCATATCACCAAACTCCCGCAGCTTGTGGGCGTTCAGATTGAAGCCTTTGATGCTGACACCTATTCTGCCGAAATGGAAAAAGCAGAATATCAAGGAAATCCGGATATGATTCGTTGGAGGTATAAAAAAGATAAAAGTGGGGACGTGATGCGGGACGATGACGGCAAACTTATGCGTGAATCGAATACCCGGTTGGTCCAATGGGAAGATGGGTCTTATTCCTTGCATGTCGGAAAAGAGGCGTTTGAAATAGATATCAATGATTCATCTCAGACGATTCCGCCACCGGAGGGAAGTAATGGTCAGAAAGCCACCTTTCCGGGACTCAATGGATACCTCTATTTGTCGCAATATGCAACCTTGCGGGATCCCAAAAAGAAAAAGAAAAAGGACGACGACAAGGAAAAGGATGACGAAGAAAACAAATCCGATGACGACGACGATGATGGGGAGCCCAAAGAGACACCCGCTGGAACTGTCTTGGAATGCATGGGTGCTATTAGGAGCCGTATGACGGCTCGTCCAGCATCGTTGCGGAGTGAAGCGCACAGGAGTCACACAGTTGCCGTCCGGCAAAAGACTATCAAAAAGGCCCGCATCACCGAAGTTGTCACTCAAGAAGATCCCGAACTGGCCAAGCAGAACCGCATCAAAGTTAAAGACGGCCTGGAAAAGGAAGCGGCACGCAAACGCAGTTATGGAGATGGCAGTGGATATAAAAGTTATAATCGTTCGGCCGCGCGACCTCGTCCTGGTATGAATCGATCGTACTTGGAAGATGATGGTGATTACGACACAACCGATATCAAGAACATGAAACGCAGAACCATGGACGCTGACGAAGATATGGATGACTTTGGTGACGACTACGCAGACGACGAGTCCGATTCGGAGATGGAGGCGACGTTTAATCGACGCCCCAAGAAACCCAGAGCAGTTAATAAGAATCGTCTTGATGATGATGAAAGTGACGATCAGGAAATGAAAGACGATGACGACGATGATGATGACGACGACGATGATGTGGTGCCAGCCATGAAGCACAAAAAGTCGAAACACCAAGCTGTGGTTGATGATGACAGTGATTAATGCTATAGACAGGTCTTCTTTCCTGTAGGTGTGAAGTTGTTGCCCCCACCTTTGTGCTTGCACTTATTTCACTAGAGCTGTCGTGCTCGTACTGGTCATTCTTCCTACCGACGGCTCTGTTCCATGGCTAATCTTAAATCTTGCATTGCGTTTGCTATTGTACTATCGAGAGGGGCTGTAGCAATAGGTCGTCTACTCACTATTTTTACAAATAATATGGAGCAGCTGGATAATGTTACCACAGTCAAGTGTGGGGGGGCAAGTTGTGTATTTATGCTCTCATCGAGGTAAGCATATATTCAGTATGAGCCATAGTTGGCGTCGTTTTAACACTACAGATCCAAGACGACACAGCCGCGTAAGTGAAGCTAATAGCAGCTTCAAAAGCAGAAAAGCCAAGGGCTTTAGCTAAGCGGGCTCTAACTATTTCACTGAAAACACCTATACACCTTATGGTCCATCTATAGCAACTTTGATGAATAATAAAACACCATCTACTTGATGAGTGACACACGCATCACTTATGAAGCGCATAAAAATCAACCTCTCTCGTACAAGCGTTGCCCAAGGGGTAGGCAATTTTTATGAACCAAACTAACAGAGAAAAATGCAAGAGTTACCAGCATCTGTCGAGCCGACTTCGTTTCGTGTCTCTATAAAAAAAGATCCACCAAAGCTGGAAGAGACGCACCTGATCGCCTAAATGAAGGATGACAGACATGAGACGCGGCGTCCACTGGGACGAACAACACTCGGACGAACAACTCTAGATTGTCTCGTGCTTTGTCGTGTGCTTTTACGCTGTAACGGCAACGTGTCCTCCCCGATAGCACCGTCCTCGTGGATAGGGCCGATCGCATCATACTCTTCGATAGGAATGTTGGCCATAGAGCGTCCAGCCGAGCGCCGGACGGACCCTCGAGCGGACTCTCGGAGCGAGGGTCGGAAGCCTCTGGCGCTGCTTTCCCTTCGAATGAGAGTACTTCTCCTCTTTGATAGGACAAACGTACTTCTTCTCTGGGATAATGGAGTACCAACGTCTTCAACGGCAGCAGTGTCTTCAAGAAGACCCTTGGCCTTCAAATTTCCGATATACTTGCTCATGAGCTCGTCATCAAAGAAAGTGAACCCGCACCCTGTCCCTTGTAGTTCACGCCTGGTGTTTTCGCAGTGAAATGTTGGCATATTGTTGTAAATTTCCCATCTCGTACGATCTTCACGGATTGTCTCCGCCATCATAGGCATTAGCGCTAGCATAGGATGGTTTGGATCGTCCAGGACAGCACTCGAGAGCTTGCCAACCCATTCACTGAAGTCGACGCCTTGAAGATCGTAATTGTGTTTTTCGAGCATTTCAAAGTACTCAGTGATCAATGGATGCTTGGACGCATCTGGTCGACACAAATGATAGCACTGGTTCATGGCACTTTCTTTTTTCATCAAAGTGATGATAGCCTCGCTAGCATAGTCGACTGTCAAGAACTCTTTTCCTTGGTTCTCCAAGAGAGGATAGTACCCAATCTCGGTACAGGCCATGGTGCAACGCACCATGAAATCTTCTGTGTTACTAGCACCAGTCTTTGAATCGCAGAGGATGAAGCCAGGTCGGAAGACGCTGACTGGAAGTCCACGCGCCCTTGCAAGTAGTAGGATTTGCTCAGCAACCCACTTGGATTGGGCATAACCCATGTCTGATTGGAGCGGCTCTACACTTGCTGCCATATCTGTGTCTTCATAAAGATCTGTAACGCCCAAAAGAGATCCCACAGGGCCGAAGACTGCCAATGTGGAAAGATATTGAAGGCTTTTGGGAGTTGCTTCGAAGCAAAACTTGATCAATTCGACTGTTCCGTTCACATTGACGCCCTTGTGACTGGAATATGGAGCAGCGTAATCAACCTTTGCACCATTATGGATAACAGTGTCGACTGACTCACACAATGAGTCGTAGATATTTTTGTCAACGCCAAGCATTGGTTTACTAAAATCTCCTCTCAAAATTGAGATTTGGGCAGCGAAGTCGTCTTGCCAAATTCCATATTTTGTCAGATTTGCGCTGCAAATAAAAAAATAAAAGTGAGAGAGACCTTTCCAGCGACGACAATGTTAGACTTCAGTATGCGGCTCCACGAACTCACCGTACTCGTTCAAGCGCATGTTCTTCATCCTTGGCACGCACGAGGGCATACACACGGCTAATGCTCTCATCTTTCAATAAATCACGAAGAAGATACGCGCCAAGGAACCCCGTGACACCTGTGAGGAGGACTGTTTTCGGCTCTTTGAAAATATATTTCGATTTGGGTTTAATCGACGGATCTAGCTTGACTTCTTTGCGAAGATCAACATTTGTTTCCCCTTCGTCGCTATCACTTGCATCCTTGCGCCCCAAGACATCAATGATGCGAGCCAAATTTGCAATTGTAGGAAGACCAAAGAATTCGTACGCAGGGCACTTCACTTGAAACTCTCTCTCGACAAGAATCAACAGCTTTGCGGCAGTCAGAGAGTCGCCACCCACATCATGAAACTCTGCATGAATTCCAATATCCAGATGAGAGGGCACTTCCAGCAAGTCGAGCCAGATCCGATGTACGCGCTTCTCAGTGTTGGTGACTGGTGGGTGGATATGGCTCTTATCCTTATTGAGGATTTCACAGACCGCAGGTAACGACTTTGTATCAAGTTTCCCGTTGGGTGTCACCGGCAACTCGCCTAGCATGATGAATGCCGATGGAATCATAAAAGATGGCAGTTGAGCTTCCAGTGACATTCGAAGTTTACTACACAGAGCATGGATGCTGGTCATGTCATCAAGTATTTCCGCGATTGAAGGAATGCAATAAGCAACGATCTGCTTGTTCCCGGGTCTGTCTTCTCGCACAACCACTGCTGCATCTCGAATACCGGACTCCTTGCGAATCACTGTTTCGATTCCATTTAGCTCGATTCGAAATCCTCGAATCTTGACTTGTCGATCATTACGTCCTTCATAGTAAAGGAGCCCATCTTCTCCCCAGCGAGCCAAATCTCCCGAGCGGTAGAGTTTCTCGCCATTATCCTTGAAGGGGTGCGGAATGAATGCTTGCGCCGTATAGTCTGGTCTATTTACATACCCTCTTGCCAATCCTGGACCAGCCAAACACAATTCACCGACTTCACCAACCTTGACACGTTCCAACTTGGCATTGAGGAGAATAACTTCCGTATTGGTCAAGGGCTTGCCGATGGGAACTGACCAGCCTGGTTTGATGTCTTCCAGTGTAACATCATGGAAGCTGGTACAGGCTGAATTCTCGGCTGGCCCATATCCATTGGTCAATCGTTTGGGTGGTGCTTCGCTGGACAAGACGACCTTGGCCCACTCGGGAGACAGGGCTTCTCCGCCAACAACGATTTGATCCAGACAGCCAAAGGCATCGGGAAGCTCTCCAGCGACAAGATGGAAGAGTTGCGTTGTGAGAAACATCATGTTAATCTGATGGTTGTGCAGGAATCGTTTGAGTGTCGTGGGATTCAAGGCTAAACTCCTCGGCACGACGACAATCTCGCCTCCATTCAAGAGTGTAGACCATGTTTCAAAGCTACTGGCATCAAAGGCATAATTGGCCATACTCCCGAATTTTGTAGAGGCATTGACATTGACCCAGTTGGTGTGGATGGACAATCGAATGAACCCCTGGTGCAAAATTTCAATGCCCTTGGGCTTACCAGTACTGCCCGAAGTAAAGATAAAGTGAAACCTGCTCGTTCCATTGATGCCAAAAATATTTTCAGGATTGTGTGTTGGCTGTTCCATGATCAAGTCGAGATCTTCATCCAAATCGAGAAATTCTCCACTAAAATCATCCACATCAATTTCGGTACATCGATCGTAGGTCGTATGGTCCATAATGAGAATGTTCGCGCCCGTATCTTTCAAGACAAAGCTCACGTGACTGTCTTGAAAGGTCGGATCCAAAGGAACGTAGGATCCTCCTGCCTTGACAATGGCCAGCATGGCCAACACAGGGTAGGCCGACTGTTCCATAAAGACACCGACGGCATCTTCCTTTTCAATCCCATAATACTTTTCGGAACGCAAGAGATGAGCAATGCGGTTGGCTTTTTCGTTCAGTTCATGGTAGGTCCAGGTCTCTCCATCCCATTGAATGGCAGGGGCGTTGGGTTGCTGTTCTACCAATTCTTCAAAGATTTGCACCACACTCTTCTCGAGTGGAACTTTGGATGCTGATGTTCCACGAGTCCATTCCAAGGGAACTTCGCAGCCATTTTGAATCTTCACGAATGAGGAGGCGACGAGTTTCTTTTCGGTACTCCCACCACTGGAATGGGAAAGCGGCTTTTCAGAACCCAATGAGTTGTCTTTGGAAGAGGATGCTTCAACAGGAGGGAAAGCTTGAAAGTCTTGCAAGGCGTCATTCAAGCCAGAAAGTTTGTCATTTGCACTTCCAATGTTTGTGCCGACACTCTCCTGGGGGGCATCATTCACTACTTCTGGACGGCTTTCTGGCCACATTTTTCAGATGATCGATAGACAGCAAAGTTATAGAATAATTAGAATATGTGCCGTCAAAGTGCCCAATGAATGGAATAATAAATTATAATTGAAAGATTTCAGTACAGTACCTGGCACTCAAGTACTAGTACCCCGTAGGCGGTAGAGCCCATCAAGCCAGAGAGTCAGTCGAACGAAAGT
>ENA-ORBV01008346-ORBV01008346.1-microbial-mat-metagenome-genome-assembly--contig:-NODE-8346-length-17436-cov-6.176220_pt1 | contig 17436 bp, 13 predicted proteins | sample MGYA00237777_ERZ505514 | MGnify/ENA primary metagenome ERZ505514 (study PRJEB26160, sample SAMN06269048) | microbial mat metagenome | isolation source: Oligotrophic lake microbial mat | place...
CTCTAGGGCGCACATCAGTTCTTGGTCTAGAACTCGGGACACGACTTCCATTCGTGGTTTGAATCACGGGTGAAATCATACCATTGTCAAGCCCATCAGTGTGCGGGCCACCAAATTTGAAATCCTGGACAACTTCAACAAAGATCCTTTGTGACAACCTGTTAGACAAATTTTGCCTTTGGAAAAGGCACCCTTTGACTTAAAAATTAGCTACTAATTCTTGCTGAACACCACCAATTTACCATTTGCCATGTTCTCACAACAAAAGGTTAAGCAAGCAGTGATTTGTTTTTGACCCCTTGCAAAGGTCACGGTGACACTTTCAACAATGTTAAAGATGCCATCAAACTAATCATCATTTTGCTAACTCTCAATGTGTTCAGCAAACCCTACAACTGACCAAAGATAACATGCTGTGATTGGATTTGTTTTTGTTTCTCTCATTGAACTTCGATGTTGCACATTGATTTGGCGATCAACTTGAATTCCACAATGACAAACATCCTGTTGTCGCCCTGCTGCTGTTGTGGTTGAAAGTCATTAAGCTTTTATGATTGGGTTCTGTTAGTTCTTTTCAGGACCATGCGGTAACTGACAAGAAATTAGTACAAGATTGTGTAGCCTTTTGCATGCACAGGACATTTAAAACAGTCGGAGTGTCAACAATCCGACGATCGGAATTTTCTGACCCTTAAATCCGATCATTTTGAAACGTCGGAATTATCCGATGATTTATCCGACGATTTTGAAATTCGTCGGATGTTAATTCCGATGACCGAATCATTAAGCAGTGATTTAAGGGCTGTCATTCCGACGATCCACAAATGTCGGAAAAGCACGATGTCCAACAATTAATGATCTGAGTGCCGTTCCGACGATTGCATTTATCCGAGGGAGCATTCCGACGTTTTACACGGAAGCACATTTCAAATTCCGATGATTTTTAATCTCTGTAGTAAAACTGCACAATTGAACACTGCCGCATGGTCCAGGGCTGCAACAAGTGAGAAAGTTTAGTCTTTTGGTGGAAGCATGCACCAATCTGCTTAACACAAAAAGAGGCCAGGAAGACAGGGTTATGGTTAAGCTCAGTGCCGGCGAAATGCGGTTTGTATGTAAATGCAACTGGATGCCACTGATGTGGTTAGCCCCCAACATTTTTAGAACTGATGTCTCACTCATGACTGGCAGCTTTCCATATTTAAGCACTGTCTTACTGGCACCTTTTGTTATGTAAGCATTGTCTCACTGGCACCTTTGTTTAAATCAAAACTGTCCCAGGGGCACCTTCCCTTATGTGACATACATACATACACACACACATACAACCACGCCATTTTTAGTCACTTTTTGAATCACTTTTGGAGTCCCTTTTGTCAATAAAATTTGGATAGACCCCACTTGACTAGTTGGGGGCAATTTGGATAGACCCCACTTGACTAGTTGGGGGCAATTATCATCTTTTCTAAAAGTTAGTTATCAAGTCTCTGCGCCCCCACGCACACTGCCCCCACCATGACACTGTCCTGAGCCCTACTGCAGTTGCATTCGCAGCCGAACCTCCACGTGTGCATTTTCAGTCACGGAGTCGGGCGGAGTATTGATTTCTCATGAAAGTACGTGGCAAATGGCAGAAGAAGACTTCTAGATCGATACGACGGATCAATGGGATTGAATCCCGAAATGTCAAAATGAACGGTGTTGACGCGTACGTCAGTTCGAATGAAATCTACAGGTACAATTGTACTAGTACAAGTACATACGCCTACCACGGTACTTTTTCTATACACGTTCCACGTAACCATCTTGGAACGGGCCAGTCACAAGAACACTCTTGGTGCGACTTGTCGCGGTAAATGCATGCAAAACAGTCAGTACAATACTCACTGAGCAACCAAACAGAACCCACAACCAACTCCAACCAAGATACGCAGGTTCAAGCTCACAAATTATTAAGGTCAACAGTCAATGCGAAGGTCTTTGGCATAAACCCTCCGATCAAGCTAGCTTCTTATCCTTTACACGTAACGATTACAATTTGCAAGGTATCCGGAAAGCATTCTCGGTCCCACAATCTCATAATAACAACAAAGCAACGTAGACGGGCAGTAACTCGATACTAGTCAACACAACAATCCATAGCCGGCTATCACATATAATAAACATCAAAATGAAATTGCAACTGATCTGTAGCTCCATGGCCCTATTGGCTCTCAACGCTGATGCCGCCATCTTCCATGGTGTTCTTCCGTCGGCATGGGGCCGACCGCGAACTTCGGCGTCTTCCTTGGCCCTGGGAGTACCACGTGGCGGTATGTCACTCTTCGTCAAAACCTTGACAGGGAAAACGGTATCCATCGAAGTGGAAGAAGGAGAGTCAATCGAGGACGTCAAGGCCAAGATCTCAGAAAAGGAGGGGATTCCACCGGAACAACAACGATTAATCTTTGGCGGACAGCAACTGCAGGACGGCAAGACTATCGACGACTACAATGTTGGAGATGACGCGACACTGCATCTTGTGTTGAGGTTACGAGGCGGTATGTCGCTCTTCGTCAAAACCTTGACAGGGAAAACGGTATCCATCGAAGTGGAAGAAGGAGAGTCGATTGAGGACGTCAAGGCCAAGATCTCAGAAAAGGAGGGGATTCCACCTGAACAACAACGATTAATCTTTGGTGGACAGCAACTGCAGGACGGCAAAACTATCGACGACTACAATGTTGGAGATGATGCGACACTGCATCTTGTGTTGAGGTTACGAGGTGGCGACGCTGATGAAGACGATGAAGAAAACATGGGCACAGTGACGAACGCCTTCAATGTCAAGAGCATGATGGGAAACAGTGCGTTTGAAGTGGATGAAGCCTTTGTCAAGAAGCACTTGAAGGGACTAACAGATGAGGACCGCGACTTGATGAATCAGTTCGTTTCCCAGAGTCGATCAGGAGCTTTGACCGAAGAGGAGGCGGAGCTCACAAAAGCGGTTCCAGTAGCACGTAGAGCACTTTTCTACATGGGACCTGGACCCAAGAAGTTTAGTGATGACAGCCTTGTCAGAGAGGCCGTTAGCCCCAAGTCAACTCAAGCTACCGAGTTTTCCTACACAGGCAAACTTATTGCAACAGACGGAAAGAAGCCCACAAAGCTTACAAAGATTTTCAAAAGGCGAGACAACGAAAGTAAGCTGTATGATTCTTTGAAACGAATGGGCCTTGCGTAGAGAGTGAAGTGCTTCGTAGCGCCCGCACAGCATTTCCAAGTGTCTATAGATTTAATGTACAGCTAGGAATGATCTCAAATATAGCATAGTATGATGTACAGAACGAGTTTTTAAGAATAGTTTTTTTGAAGTAGACGCAACAGGGTGTCAGCAGTTATTGCTCGACGAACGCCTTGGCAAGACTTGAGACCCCTGCCACGAGAACACACCCAGCCACAAGGCTTATCCAGTACTGGTCGTGACGCTGTTGCTGGCGGCGCGCTTTTTCTAGTGCTTTAGACTCAGGCTCCTTGGGTAGTCGATCAGCAGGCGAGGCTTCAGGTTCAGCTCTCTTTTTGCCGCGAAAAAGCTCACGAGAACGAGCTTCCTTCCCGACAATCAGGAGTCGCAGTAAATCATGCTCTCGAACCGACAATGTCTGCATGAGATCCAATGCATGAAGACACTTTTTGGGTTCTGTTTGCTCGGGAAGATCGCTTTCCATTGGAATCTTATGAAATGGATTTAACAGGTTCTGATGCTTGTTCCAAACCTTCCACCTCTCTGAGTCGGGTACAGTTTCGGATGGTTCAGGAGTGGAGAAATACGTATAATATATGCGCTGAAAATATTGGACTAGAAGTGGGAAGTCTGCCAAAATAAGAGCGAGATTGACATCGCAAAGAGCCTCGGCCAAATGAGCCCACAACTGGACATCAACCATAACCGGTTCCTTTGTCCCCAATAGGTAAGCCTCCTGTCGCTCACGTTGCCCCAAATGATGTTCTAAAATTTCATAGGCCCCACGCGCCTCTGCTTTCGCCTCCTCTGTGGAAACAGCTTTACCGCCTAGAAGAAGTGACTTTCGTGCCATGACACGCTCGCTCCAGGCCTGAAATAATCCCCGAAATGTTGGTAGCTGGAGGCCAGTGGTATCCGCAATGGACTGTGTACTGCCCCATCTTTGTTTGCTAGCACAAAAGCATTGTTTTCGATAGATTTCTGACCAAGCATTTTTGTCTTCGTATCGCAAGATCATCAGGCTTTTTTGTAACTTGGCAGTGACGAGGATAGACAACAATTTGGATAGTGCAAGTCTGGACTTGACTTCTTCTTCATTCGACGAACTTTTCAACGGAGAATCTAAATCCACTTTCTTCTCAGTTTGCAAATAACGCAAGATAGAATTCCCTTGCTTTGCATCACCCGAAAGCCCCCATCCCTCGAAATGCTCCGCACCAGACAAATCCACCGCATTCGCATTACCGGTGGCACTGTCTTCCTCTCCTGACTTTGTGAAACGACCTTTTGGATGATGTCGCCCAACCAAAATCGGTACACCAGTAACAGGATCTGAGTCTTTCGATGATGCTTCCGAATTTCCTGCGTCGCAATGTTGGAGATAAGGGAGTGGGCCAGTTGCTTCCTGAGACGAATAGGACGAGTTTATGACTATATGGGGAATATTGGCAATCCGAAGGACCAACTGTTCTATCCAGGCAGGACGGTACTGAACCAGGGTGAGCGATATATTTGGAAATAGCAAGGAATGATCTTTTCCTGCCAAGAGGGTATTTGCATGATCTTGCTCGAGCGCCCAGCATTCCTCCTTTGGATCCACTACCGATTCTTTGTCTCCGAAGATTTCAGTCCAAACCTCCAACCTTTTGGTGGTTGAAAATTCGTCACGCGCATCCGATTCAAGATTGCAGAATGTGGTGACGATGCTAGACTGGATCAAGATCGAGCTATCGCTGACCATGGTGCTCTCAAGTTGTGGGGTGTATTAGTGTACTGTATCTCTGAGTATTGAGTGTGGATACTGTATTGCTGCTGCTGTGTGTGGTTGTGTTACAATCAATGAATCATGTTGTCGTCGAGACTCACTCAAGACGGTTAGCAAATCAATGAATGGATGATGGATGGCTACAGGTAGGACAAAGGCAAGGTTTCGTGCGGATGCAAGCGTGAATGAGGCAAGGTGCAAATATCAGTCATGAGTACCGTACAGTAGTAAAAGCCGCACATGTGTGCTCAAAATGTGGCGTTGGTTTTACAATTGTGGACGCTGGCGAGAGGAATCTTCTTTGGCACGTGATGGGCAATTCACGTATGATTGAAAAAGGTCGCTCATTGTTCCGACCAAATATCCGAAGACTCAAGGAGGTCTCGCCAATGCACCGAGTAAAGACCTTATGTTCATATATGTATGCGAATATAAAACATTGATCATTGTATTTAAGTATTGGCTTTGAGCTAGCCGGCTTGGCGATTATAACTTCATGGGACGCGGTCAACGGACAAGTCCTTGCTGCTGAGCTCGCGTCTTTGCTTTTATCACGAAACAAAAGAGAGGAGCACCAAAGCAACATCCCCAAGCTAGCTATCATCGTATCATCTCCGCTGCTTGGTGTGTTCAACACTAATACATCTCTCTAACTGGACCTGGCCATGGACGCTCCATACGGACCTGGAGGTGTCACAGCAGTTCAGCCCGCTACCGGTATGCAAAAGTGGTATGATCAACAACACCATCACAACAACAACAACCACCATTTAACGACCGCACCAGACGAACTTCGCAGTGTTACGCCAGCGATGAATAATACACGAGGATCATTCCGCAGCAATAGTCCAGCCCCTGGCGCTGGTCCCATGTCGCCGTACCCGCCCACACCCTCTGGTGGAGTAGATGCTGGTCGCTACGATGCCGCAGCACGTGCGGGCACACCTAGTCGCTATTTAGGCGCATACAACTCACCCGATGCCGGTGGTGGATCGGTAGGCCCAGGTGGTGCCCACGGTGATGCTACGCCCCATCAACCCTCCTCGACTGGCTTGATTCGGCTGAGTCTTCGAAAACCTATGGGTATTGTATTTGAGCCTATGTACGACCCGAACAACCCTTCATTACAGCGAGGAGTACGTATTTGTGACTTGCCTCGCACGGGGGCGGCGGCGTTGTCTCGTAAGCTCGAAGTAGGGGACGAGCTTCTATCCATCAATGACAAGACCATGTCTCGGCTTTCATTCGACGAGATCATGGACTTCATCATAGAAGCCGACCCAGAAGAGGTCAATCTCCTATTTCGAAGACCACGCAAAGAGACACTGCAAGCCCGTCAAGGGATCAAGAAATCGTCCGCCTCGCAACCTGCTGTCAAGTGGGTGGACGACGATGTCCGTAACAAGAAGAAGGAAAAGAAGAAGGACCGAAAGTCTGACAAAAAATCGAGACGACCCAAAAACGAAGAGGACGATACAATAACATCGCAGGACGAGGACTACCATCGCGGCGGCGCTCGTTCGTCCCGAAAGAAAGGAAGAAATAATCGAAAACACCCATATGAGTCGGAGTCGTTTCTTGACCTTCTCATCGACACTATTTGCGCAAACCCAGATCACGCATGCCGTGAACGACGACGAGGAGCCGACGATGAGTATTATTCTGACGAGGACGAAGATGGTACCTTTGCTTCTCAGGATGATTCGACCTACGTCACTTACGAATCGGATGATCGCAAGCGACGGAGCAAGACGAGCAAAAAGCGCGAAGACTCGTCGGTCGACGAAGAGACCGAAGAGGATACTGTGGAAGAAAAATGGAAGCGACGACATAAAAAAGAAAAGGAAAGAAGCGCATCCAATAAGTCTCCTACGAAAGAGAAGCAGAGGGCCAAATCGCCAGAAAAGGTTCCCAAGACGGATGACAAATATGAGGATGATGGCACACTAGAAACAGTCGACTCTCAAGACCGAGCCAAGGCCGTTGTTCCAGACCCCCCTCTCGGTCTTGACCCTGTGCCCGAGCCAGTTGCCGCCCCCATCATGCCTCTACCACCTTCCGACGAAGACGTAAATCCTCTTGCGCCTATTAAGGAGTTGGAGTACGATGATCGCATCGACCACGGAGCAGATGTTTCTGTCATGGAAAGTTTGGGTGGCCCATCGTTACTCATTGAAAAGCAGAGAATTGCAATGGCTTCAAAAGCTGCCCCCCCTGGCGCAACCTCCGGCCCTGCAGTTCCTGTAGAATTCATTGAAAAATTCGGAAAAGACTATCCTGTCACATTCGGTTTTACACACGAGCAAACCATTCAAGCAGACCCTTTGAAGTTCTACACCTACGTCGTCAAAGGACTGCTGGAAGAGCACGAACCGGAAAAGGTTCGACTTCTCGACAAGCTCTTGGCCAAATACAAAGGCAGAGAGGATCATTTGGTTCAGAAACTCTCGGTCCGATACAGCAAGCCCAACGAACCGGAAGCGAATCCATCCATTCCAGAAGAGGAAGAAGAACCAGAGCACCACCACCATCATCATCAGGACGCATTTGTCGACCATCACCCTCCAACTCCCCAAGACTCCGTTCCGCAAATGCAAGACGAGGATGACGAAGATCCATCGTCACCAAGCCCCATCATGCAGCCTTCTGAGGCGCAATTCACTCCAGATGAGTGGCCCGAGAAAGAAACTAAGGAAGCCGAAGAAGGCGATTCTCAAGACGAGGATGCTTCCCAAAGTGGTGAATCTGAATATTCTGGTGATTCGATTGACGGTACTTCTCCTGCCGTCATTGCACAAGTTTCTGAACTTTTGAATTATGTCTACGGCAAGACTTCTGTACCTGGCCAAATTGATCGCGTCTCAACGATCATGCGGGCGTATGAAGGCCGTGAGGCAGTGCTGCTAGAGCTACTGGAAACAAAAGCTCTTATTAAAGCTAACAAAGAGAAGGAAAACGCCGACAACCTCCCATCTTTCTTGCGCAATTCCCAGGCTATGCAATTCAAGAATCCCGAAGATCCGAACAGTGACATGCCGCCCGTAACACCGATGGCCACACAACAACACGTAGGAAGCGGTGGCACCTTGATCAACGACGACATTTCGTCTATGAGCGGTGTTTCATCACCCGCCGAAGGCCAGCAGCAAATGCACCATGGCCACCATATTTTGAATCCCCCCTTATCTGTGAGTTTTCCAAAGAAGTTTGAGTTGTTGTTAACTGCTTCGTCTGAACACATGTTTTTTCTAACAAATCCGTTTTTTCCCCATACAGCACGACGAGGAGGTTGAAGTTTCTCAGGCGTCACATCAGGAGCTCAGTAACTCTATGGACCAAGAAATGGAAGCTCCACAGCAACCACAAAGGAAGACTAGCCGCGGCGTTGGAGGGACGCCGGACAAGAAAAAGAAGAAAGGGATATTTGGAGGCTTATTCGGTGGGAAAAAGAACAAGAAGAACAAGGATACTGCAGGAGCATTGCCAGCCAACGACAGTCTGAGATCTGGATCAAGATCTCGGGGTAGTCGGAAGCTCAAAAATTCAGAGTATTCCATCTAACCTTCCTTCCTGTAAACAACTTTAAAGAGTTATATTTGCCTATTTTTGTATCTTTGTAGTTTTCACACTAGCATGTATCTCCTTCAAAGTTACTAAATGAGGTTGTAGTTGTACTAGCTAGTACCATCCCGTAGTGAACATTTCACTGGTCATGTGCCCAAGTCGCGGGGTGATAGTTAAGTAGTAGCAAACTGTAGACTGGCAATTACTTTATGGAAATGAATTTATGTCTATTAGATATTCATAGGTAACTACCACCACAAGGATCTAAAACCATGTGTATCAATGCCACAGGCTTGGTAGCAGCAGCAACACATCTCCTAGCCTGTTGTTCAGAAGATGCAGCCAAACATTAGACTGTAGTTCAGTTAGAGCAAATGGAAATCTCTAGACCTCTTTTTAAAGAATGTTGAGTGAAGATGAACGAATGTGCTGGACGGATATTTCCAATGCACAAGTAGGGATCCATCCACCTGAGCCCACCGACTGGGAGCAAACTCGTCGATTGCGAAAGTACTACCAGGTACTACTACTGTAGCTAAACAGGCAAGATTCAAGTTTTGCCTGTGCACGTGCTGCAACTGTCTGTTCAACACTACCACTGCTGTACTGTAGGGGTGGCTGTGAGATACCATACTGATAGCAGTACAAGTATTGCACTGGTGCTGGTAGTGTGGTGTGCACCATGCAGCTGAGCTCATTCTCACTAAAGTTAACAGAAATCTTGTTTTTAAGGCGCGCCAAAAATAGATACTCGTTTAAATGTTTATATCCGATGCACATACGAAAAACGGCGAAGCAGGCGTGCGATTTAGGACGGCGCAACGCCCCAACCGATCATATCGACGATAAAATTTCCCTCCGATCCGATTGATTCCGTTTGCTACTCCGTTCCGTAGTGCGCTCTAATTAATTTTGTGCACTCCAAAGCCAAGTCTACTAGCTAGCTAGTAGTAGCTACTACTACCAGTAGCTAGACTCCTCTACAACCAACGTTAACACCAATCAGCCACATTATCAGTCCTACTACTAGCTAGATAGCTAGCTAGCTAGTAGCAAGCAAGCAAGCTAGTACCGTACTATTACTCTAGTAGCTAGCAATTCCAACCCTGTTAGTTACTCATCTTACTGTACTATTCAGTATCTGCCACTCACTACATACCGTGTATGTCTTTGTCACTACTTTCGAAAATTGCCGTGGCTCAACGATTCTTGCTGTTGCCGTGAGTGATACCACTAGCTGTTGCCTGCCGTGAGACAAGCAAGACCTCGGTTGAACGATTGATTATTAATTCGGAAGCACTTGCTACTCTTGCTACAGTAACTAGTCAAGTGAGATCATTTCTTTTCTTCTCTTGCAACCATGACTAGCACTGCCAACCAACATAACACCAACTTAATGATGCCTACTGGTGGTACTCGTAGTAAATCCCGCGTGAACATGTCGGGCTTGTTGCACCTCAATGCTATGACTTCTGCATGCACGGAAAGCACAAAGGAAGGAGCCGCTACCTCTACTGCAGGCTCTACGGCTGCGACTTCGCAACTTTCGCAGGTGGGCAAAGATACGTTCCAGTTGCGTACACGCGCCAATTTTGGTGATTACCAGTACTATGTACCTCCAGAGACCAAGGCCACACCCTCCAGTGTACCAGTACCCAAGGGCTTGCAGCCCGTAGATGAGGTAGAAGAAGAGAAAAAAGATAACGACGATGACAGTGAGCTTATCATCCCGAACCCCATGGAACAAAGGAGACTGCAACTCTTTGAAGAATCAAGCCAAGTGGACCAACTGCCCTTTGATCAGGTATGGAATCAAGAAGAATTCACTCTGGACAAGTCATCGGATGAGGGTTCTGGTATCAACTCGCACTCCCTGGATCATGACGATGATGACGACGACAAACCATTTGACGAACCAGAACCAGAGAAGGAAGGAACATTGCCGGAAAACTCATTGGAAGTATCGGGGTCGTCTGCCTTTACCGCCTTTTCGACAAACTCGTCGCTTCCTCCTCCACCGCCACCCCTACCCGCTGCGCACAAGAGATTGACCAGTCCATTGAGGCGCAATAAAGCAACGGCACACAAGTTGGATGTTGAATTTCCTTCTAGCCCTACATCTCCAATCCTCTCGGGTGTGTCCTCCGTCGATTTGAATGCGCATTCCAAATCGCTGGAATGTGACGACAACAATGATGATGATGATAAGGATGATGATGACATTCCCTCGGACGAAGATGAGAGCAAGAAAAGCATTCCGACATCAGATCAAGGCAGAGAGAAGCGAAACCTATCCTTGGCAACTGCCTCCCAGCGTACCACTGCCGAGGACTTGGGCCAAAGGACAGTGGCTGAAAGTTTGAGTAATCTACACGACAGTGAGGACGACGAGGCTGGCGATGATGACGACAAATCACAGGATTCACTCTTTGATTTCAAGGAGAAGCGGCTGGCTTCAGGATATACTACTAGTACAAAAGCACGTGCCCCATCTCCCTCCCCGGATCAGTGGGCAGGCCCTGATCCTCCCGCACAAAACTCGGAGGATGAAGAAGCATCTTGTGAGGATGGTTCAAAGGATGGTGCCGTGCCAGGTTTGAAAACGAGGTCGCGTGAGGCATTTGCTTCTAGAAGAAGGTTGAAGAAGTCGTCACAATCATTCTCGCCAACACAAGAGCTGTCGGCGTCTCCCCAGAGATCATCATCACCACCAGCTGCCAAGTCAACAACAGCAACGAAACACCATAAAAATCAAGTGTCCTTTGGAGCGACGGATACAATACACCATTTCGAAAACGAGTATGACATGAACTCAGAGAGCGCTGTTTCGTATGCCACGGAGGACAACGGAAAAACTCTTGGAAGTGATGTGGAAGAAGCTATTCGAGACATTTTCATGATTAATGCACTCGAGTCTTGCAGTGACTCCCCGCGTCGTCCGTCCAGAAGAAAACTCCGTTACCGCCAGCGGGCGGCAAGGGAGGAGCGGCGTGATCTAGAACCAAGCGATGATAATTCGGATGAAGACGAGATTACGTGTCAGTCAGAAGACGAAAACGTGGCTGAGGCGTCGTCGAAGGCAAAGGCGACCAGCCGCATATCGATTACTGACAGGTCGAAGCGGGAAGAAGCGGCAGATCTTTCGAACAATGAAGACGTCTTCTTCGAGACAATGTTGTCAATGGTAGAAGGTGGTCTTGGAGTAATGAGCGCTGCCTTCGGCTTTGCTCCAGCAGCAGCAGAAGAGGACGAAGAAGAAGGAGAAGAGATTCCTCTGGTGTGCTCCCCGCCCGTTGCGTCGCCTCCTGTGGCGTCGCCTAGACAGGAGAAGAAGGCCCCGCCTAGGAGATACGACAGTTACGACAGTGGTACTGTCGGTACTTTCGACGGCACTATCGAAGACGACTTGCTTGAATCCATGTCAGACTTTATCATGGGTCCAGAAAAGTCAGCATCTTCTGAGGTAGGTTGCCATTCAACATGTGAAAATTGAAACGATAATCTCTCTGAGCACGACTCACCCATATTCTTACCTTGTTTTGAAACAGACTATGGATCTTGACGCACCCGATGACGAACATACGGACTGTGAAGAATCACTACAGATTGTGATGGACGAACCCGAGGAGCCCCAGTCTCTCGAGAACGACCCCCGCCTCCTAGAAATGGCAAAGCAATCTGCTCTTTGTATGCACGAAATACTTGGCGTCCGATACGATGAATCTCGTGAAGTTGATATTGAAGATGTGAAGTTTGTTGTGGTTCAGATGGCGCTTCCACTTGGTAGTAAGTAGCCGTGCCAAGAGTTGTCTACTGTGTTTTTGTTTGTGCGAATCAGCGATACTAAGCTTACATTGCCTAATCGAATGCTCTCGTAGTCATTTTTCAAGAGGACTACAGTGGTTGTTGGATTACCAAGGTCCTCCCCAAAGGAAATGGACAGAAGAGTGGCAAGGTGGAGCCTGGCGACCAGCTTGCAGCGATAAACGGTATCACTGCTATAGGAATGAAGGTTGATGACATTTGTGACGCAATAACGGACGCTGCTTCGACAGCAGAGGTTGAGTTAACATTCCTTCGGTACGTCGGGCCTTTTCTGCCCCTCGCTATTGAAGGTGGCATGCCCACATCGTTTGTTATTCACAAAGGCGCAGATGACGAGAACCATAGCTCTGGAACTGAATCCACCCCAAGCGACCAGGCGAGTTACTTGGAAGAGAAGCCAAGAAGCACCATGAGTATCACTGATTCCATCGGGAAGAAGTTTTCCAGGAAGACATCATCAGGCTCTTCAAAGCGCGGTGGTGGCATTATAAAGAAATTGAAGTGGTTCGGGCGACACAAAAAAAATTCGAGCAAGGCTGAATAGAATGCTCCAGTCCATGCTGCGAGCTCAGATTTTCCGAATTGCACTATAATTTGTGACCGTGTAGAATCGCAAGAGTAATTTTTTCTATAATTAGTAGAGGTTGTGAAGGCGTTGAAAGTATTCTATCTGAGCTACTAGTGTTTCCAAATGTGGCACCGGGACGCCAAGGCTCTTTGCGCGATCAATCGGCCTCCGAAACAAATATTTGACTTCCATGGCCCGTCTTTCCGTTAGATCAAGCATTGTGGACGTAGAGTAGGCGCCCATTCCGTCAGACAAGTCCATCATTTGCTTCTTCTCAGCTTCACCTAGATAGAGGGAGTTGTCGACCCCGTGTTTTAAAAGATCAGCGTTTGCGACAGCTATTGTCTCGTCCATGACGGTGTAAGCTAGACGTCTCAGCCCTGGATCCATCACGATTTTGTCAACGGTGATACCACCCATGGCAACACTGATACCATTAATTGTAGTAGTTAGGAATAAAAATCCAATCCCAGAAATTCTAGATTATGGTACATGTTACTTGAGGGCCCACCATTGCAGTAGCAGTGGTGCTGACAACTCTCCACAAAGAATGTTGTGAGAACTGCAAATTGTGCGTTTTGAAACATGTGAGACACTGAGAGTGACTTGCATGTCATGATTCCCATTCATGCCAAGATCACCATCATCTTTGTCTTTGTTTCAGTTTCCCCTTTGAGTTCACACTGGTCAATTATCACTTCAAATGATTTTTCCGTCTACATTTGTTGCTAGCTGATTATTTTGTCTACCATTTTTCTTCGTTTTGTTTTAAACTCAGTTTTGCAATGTTTCATTTGGCATCTCCACAAGCTGCCCCCTCTGTTCTAGCCCCTCTGTCAACCTATTTTTTATTCGAGTGAATGATTTACAGTGTGACTGAAACTGCGCCATGCTTTCAAATGAACAAAGTTGTGAAACCAATGTTCAGTTTGAAGAAATTATGTTTCTTTGCTTCCGACGGACTTCATTCCTACCTATCATGATCTTTTTTATTTGTAGCTTCATAGCAAAGGTTCTAAGGTCCACATCGTAAGGTGTCCCCACAGGCTCCACACACAGTTTGTTTGAGCAGCACCTACAAATGTGTGATGATTTTATTTCTTTGCAATCACAAACTTCCTTCATTTGTCTCTACGAAACTGTTGGAAGACTGACTGCAAAGATGTAACATTTCAGCCTCCATTCATCTGCATTTTATGAATTTCATTTAAGTTGTGATGATTGATAGGCTGGACTTGTCATTTGACAATGATTGTGGCACTAACATGACAACAGAGTGTTTGAAACAATCAGCAATGCATCTAAAACAAATGTGTTGTTACTCAACTCTCTCTAAAAATTATTTGACATGTGTTGATAACTCCAGGAAAAGGGAACCACAGACACCAGACTGAGAGAAGTGTGATGCACGGGCATTGTGCAACTGTAATGAGCTTTCTCTCTCATGCTGTTTTCAACATTTGTCGTGTTGGCCATTGCAGACCGAATTCTGTTGAGGTTGCCAGGGATGATGGGAAGGGATTGCAGCAGAAAGTTGAACAGATAGATGTGATGGGAAAGCTCCACAGGTTTGATCAAAACTGTCAGGAGACCCTTTCTAGTCTACATTGTACACTAAACAGCTGCTCTCTTGCCCCTTGTGCAGCTGGCGGTAGTTGTTGTCATGCAACATCCGCAATTTAGCCACATTCAAATTATGGCAGCGGAGTAACTTCCTTTTGCTTGCGTTGCTTAGCGCGCCACGTACGGAGGCAGGCATCTGAGACGTGGCATTCGATTTTTCGGCCGTGTCTTTAATACTGTCCTGCCGGCGCCCGATTTGGATGCCAACACGTCATGCTCTCGCAATTGGATTCCGATCGATCGATGCGGCATTTCCCCATATCATGTTCACAATTTTGACCGAAATTTACAACTCGATTTTTCTTGCTCTCGTTTGCGAAAATGAAGACTTCCGTGGCTGCAACCCTCCTACTCGTTGCTGGTGCTCAGGCATTTAGCTCTCAATCCCTTCCGGTGACTCGTGAGAGTTCGACTGTCGTGTACTGGAATGGAATGATGGGTGGAGGCAGCGAGTATATCCCAGATGGTTTCACCAAGGAAAGTTACAAAAAGTTCAAGGAAGAGGAGGCAGCCAAAAAGCAGGCCAACCTTGGTCGTATGGGTCCACGTGGGTTCCAAAGTCGATCCATGCAGGCTTTCCAAGAGGCCATGGAGCGTGGCGAGGCTGAGCATTTGATGCCCGTCTTTAACGCTGAGGAGCGCATCAGAAAGGGTGAGCTAAAGAAAGAAGATATTCCTTACATGCAACGTGGAGGAAGCTGGGATAACTCTGATATCAAAGGCGCCAAGAAGAAGGCGTGGTCTTCACGTGACAAAGAATACTCTTCTGGTGGATTCAAGAAGGAACAAAGTGTCTCCATCTTTGGATACGGAGAAGGTCTTGACTGGACTGGGTCTAAAGCTAGGCAGGGACCTCCTGAAACCGTTGTGGCTGCTGCGCCCGTTTTCGGCAAAAACTACAAAGCACCCAATGTATACGCCATGAAGGGAGTCAAGGTGGAGAAGGAGGAACCAAAGAAGAAGTTCTTTGGCTTGTTCTAAGTGAACCAGGAAATTGGCAACTTAGCACGCTGTAAATAGAAAATAATAAACGAACATGTCAATAGCCACAAACTCGCCTTAGTGCCCAAAAATAAAAATTCCTTATCTAGCAAATGCACGCATTGAAACTTTTTTTTCATTGTCTCCTGCTCATGTGCTATCACTGTTTGTTGTACAGTAGATGCAGCATGTTGTGATCTAAGTTCGACATTTTTTGAACGTGGAGAGATCGAGTGGAGACGAGCACCACAGACACTGTCGGAGGGAATCATGGCTCGCATATACGAAGTAATAGATCAACTGGGATTGAAGCGCGTGGTGGCTCTAATTGTCTACTGGGCAAACAAAGAGTTGGCTTGTGTGGATGTTATGCTTACTATATTTTCATTTCTGCATGTTTTGTTCAGCAGCCTCATAACTCGCTTCCAGATTTTGCTCACGGCCCTGCTTGCAATTCCCTATCCTGGCGATTTACGTCGCTAACGGAACATCAATATCTTGTGGGTTCAATACCGTTGCGCCAAGCCACATGCTCGTCTTTGTGACAAGCATCTCATCGTTGCATATCCTCGTCCGAAATCTGAAATCCAAATAGATCAACATTACCGGCAATCCGAGCAGGCGTCGTACTATTTGTAAGAACACGTATCCTGAATCGCAGCAAAATCTGGTGGTCCCAACTTTTCGTCAATTTCCTCCTGCGTTTTTTGAGCTTCCGCTTTGGTATCGGCCTTGATATCCCCGCCCTGCCCTTGTTTGGTCCTCCAAGAAGACATTGTGGCGAGAGAGGATTAGGCTATCGAGAGCAATATTCTTGGATTTCAGGAGGGGCGTCATTTTGGCACGCGAAGGTGCGGCGGTTTTTGTTATAAAACTGGCAAATGTGGGTCCAAAGGAATGAAGTACCCAATGCGATTCGGTCTCACAGTAGCCCGCTAAGATAAGGGGTGTGGGGATGGATCTGATTTGTAAAGCCTGTATGCAAACTACATAAACTTTAGTATAAAAAGTATAACAGGCACTTTTAGTACGCATTGTTTTCATGAAACTCTGTTTGACGAACAGTTTCTGTGATCATTGAAATGTTTTGTGCTTCAAGCTCCCCCTTCTTGAACGTGTTTTCGACACCAATTTTGATTCCAGCACATCAGTGCACATGCAGTTCCTGCAGAATTTTTGATTTGTTTGCTGAAGCGAGCGCGCAAAAGCGCGTGAGCGTCCCCTTTGTTTCATTCCATGTGTTTGGGCTTCCCGCAGGTTTTGTGCTCAAAGCTGCTTTGCTTCGCCCCACAGTCGTGGAGTGACCAGTGGCATCTGGGTCTTCTACCACAAATTTCTGCCTCGGTGGAGTCAGACCACCCCACGGGAAACGCAATGCTCAAGAGTTGCGAACAGATGCCATGACGCACCGACAGCATCATCATTCTCGCTCACTCCTTCCAGTTGCAGGGATGGTGTCTAACTGGGTTGCTGCATGATCATAACCACCTTGACTCAAAAACTGTTTGGTGCATGTAATCTCTTGTGTGTTGGAAAGGACACAGATTGGAAAGCCAATGTTTTGCAAATCAGTTTTTGCTCATTTGGCTTGCAATTTCCACAACATCAAAACTCCAGTTTCAGTGCATCATGCAACACTTTTCTGGCATGACGAGACACACCATTCTCCCCCCGTTGGTGCTCATGAAATCTTTGGCATTGTCAAGGACTTGAAAGGAGGAAATCTAATGCATGCTAACCATTGTTCTGGACGCATTTTCCTGCCGCAAGATGTCGCTACCTTTCTACTGAAAACATCATTAATTTGCGTGAAGCGCGAAAATTTGCAAAAGATCACAACGGTTTTGATGGCTGGTCAGACCGATCGTCACAGTTACTTCTGATTAT
>ENA-ORBV01008347-ORBV01008347.1-microbial-mat-metagenome-genome-assembly--contig:-NODE-8347-length-17436-cov-5.695720_pt1 | contig 17436 bp, 13 predicted proteins | sample MGYA00237777_ERZ505514 | MGnify/ENA primary metagenome ERZ505514 (study PRJEB26160, sample SAMN06269048) | microbial mat metagenome | isolation source: Oligotrophic lake microbial mat | place...
ACATATCTTTAATCAATTAATTGAGTAGTAACAACATTTTTAGAGCTCTTTTCGTGGTCCCATTTTTTGCGGCGTCATCTTCTGCTTCTGTTTCATCAATCCCTCGTGGTACTTTTGCTGATATTCATCATCTTTTGAACCTCTGTTGAAATCTTCTAACTGAGCAAAATCTTTCTTTCGGTTGAGAATGGGTATCAACGCTGGTGGATACTGTCCCGGGCAGAACCAGCCACCTTCAACGTCGCACAATTTGTTGGATGGTTCTGCAACCCATTTCTTGGATTCCTCTGATACTTGGAGGACCTTAAAGATGCGAACCTTGCCGTACTTGGACGAAAATACCTCTCGAAAAAGATCCGGATTTGCAACGACACCTTCAGCGCGCTGGTGGGAGTGCAATTTGTAAAGTAGACTCTTTTCCATGGTTGGGGACGGCACATACGTGTTTCCTCGTTTGCCCTAGTCAAATTGAAGCAAAATAAGTATTAGCAACGCGTGAAACCTAGCCAGTATCGAACAAGACTGCAACACAATCAGCAATACTGCACGTACCCTGAATCCGAAATTTCCGCACGTTGGATCATCCGGGCAGTGCTCCCGATACACAGAGTTCGCAATGCGGGCCAAGTGGGGACTCTTTGCCACATCATCGCCACCGCCACCGGCCCAAACTAGAACGTAATCTGCTAAGTGCTTGGCAATTTCATGGCCCTCCTCGATTGGGCTTGTCAACGCCATTCCGAGCAATGCAATGTGTTCATGATTCCAGGTATTGCCGTCTGCAAGAGTGGTACGGTTTGCAATGGCAGTGATCTGGTATCCATAATCCCACCAGGCCATGATGCGGGCATCCTCTGGAGTATTATCCTTCAGCCACCAATAAGCCTGTCTGTAATCATCCAATTTGACAGCCCGGCCATCAGGCAAGCGTGCGGTAACAATGATACTAGGGTTGCTCAAATCACGCGACAAACGCCAGCAGTAGTTGGCGAAGGACGATGACATGGCATATCCGAGAAGAATAATCAAAATGGCTGCGACTTGCCGAACAATGATACCCGTTTCGCTTCTATAAAAGGCTGCAACAGATCTTTGCAGCTGCGAAAGCTCATCTGTTTTCCCGGACTTTTTGGTGTTCTTGCCGCCCTTGCTTGGGCCTTTCTTGTTTTTCTTTCCTTCGTTAGCTGCTCCGTTGGTGGACTCTTCCGACTCAGTGCCACTGGCTTCGCTAGTAGTAGGGCCGTCCGCCCACAATTGTTGCATGGCCCAGTGAAGAATTCGCCCAGCTGCGATCCCACCACAAACACTGGCAATCGGCGCTGTTAACAAAATGAGACGCACCATTTTGTGACTGAAGAAATAGGATGTCATACCCCACGCCAGAACAAAGCTGGACGAATCACTCAAATAAGAAATCGCAACCATAGCGTATCCAATGGGGGCTAATGTACACACGTGATGAAGATACTGAAAGTATGCTTGTGTGCTAGCTGAAAGTAGTAGCGATAAAAAATGAATTAGGGTGAGAAAGAAGTCAAAGCAAACCATGCCACAAATCCTTCATCCAACTAAAACAAAAAAATCATTCTTTCGTCCAAAATATTTACCTGGTTGATGCTCCGCGACACTGTCCACCAAGGGGTTACCAGTTCTCGTATGCTGCACGAAAAGACCACGGACACGACTGCTCAAGGGACCAAAATATCCCTTGGGAACCACAGCCATGATAAGGAAAACGCCGATCAAAAAAGAAGCAATGCCGATTTTGATGCGCAATTTCCAAGATTCTTTTCGAGAAAGGTTGTTCTTTTTTCGGATCACTTCACAGACTTGCAGAACTTGATACCCCAAAAAGACGCCACAGGGTCCCAATTGCTCCAAGGACTTCAATGGGGCCCAGCCAACAACAGGGACTGACATGGCGCAGTAGGTGCCAACCAAATAAAAGAGCGAATACGCGACATAGACTCTATCCGAAAAGCGTCCAAGACCGACCAGCATGACTGCATGCACGCCAATCAAGTTCAGCACAAAGATGTAACCACCCCATGCGGCGACCATGTAAAAATAGGCGAGTCCAGTGAGGATTCCCCACATCACAGTCATGGGGATTCCGTTGGTGGCTCGCAAGCTTCTCATCCAGCAGTAAAAAGTCGCACTCATGGCACTGACAGCAATACTTTCATTGTCATATCCTCCTCCCATACTCCTTGTCAAGTGAGCAGGAACAATGCTCATCATAGCCATGGAGAACATGCCCACCTTCGCCGCAGGCGACAACCACGGATAATCCGGCGCCGTTGTGACTGTGGTAGTAGACCTAGCGCCACCCTCGGGTTGAACGGTGTTCACGGGTCGATATTTTCCCTGAAAGGCATCGCCAACCCAAACAAGCAAAGAGTGTTGTGTATTCACGGGCAAACTTGCTTCGTAGGCCATGAGTCCGACCAAGGCACTGGCCACCACACCAAACCATGCGGGGATGTAGCAACACACATCATTTAAACTCCAGTCCTTCAAGGCTGGTAGATACTGCTTCAGCCAAACCGCCGTGAATTGCATGCCCGGATAAATTGTTGTTCCAACAGGCCTTCCCAAAGGATACCAAACCATGTGATCAAACCAATTAAAAAACTTTTGTGCTCCATGTTCATACAGATACTTTATAAAAAAATTATGGAACAAAATTGTGTATTGTCAGTCAGCATTTGTTGAAATGGCAGTTGTTTGTCAAGGTAACAAGGTGATCAGTTCTGAAACAGGGCATTTGTTTTGTCATTTTCAAGCTATTAATCAATAGCTACTGCAAGGAATCAACTCTTCTCGAGTCAAATAAAAACCAACAATCAATGGATGCAGCAATTTTCTTTCTTACCTCCGTTGCGCGGTAATTAAAATAAGGATCAAATTCATGAATCACTGGACCATAATCTTCGATGGCACGAAGCCGAATTTTGTAGGCAATTAGCCCAATCGTATATACACCGTATCCCGCCAGCACAGACCATACCATGGCAAATATGGATTTTGTGGCATGGCTAGTGCCTGCACTACTAGTAGCAGCACCGCCATCCTTTGGAGACGACATGGTCAAGCTAGAAGTTTTGGAAACTACAGCTAACCGATAAATCAATCAATAGTAGTAGGGCTTGCTACAGTACTGTAGTGTTTCTGGAAGAGAGAAATCCAACAGGCAGGCAATGCTGTTGAAGAAGATGGTTTGTCGTCGACGATCCAAGAAAATTAGCCATCCAATTCATGGTACATACGACATACTAGGTACTGTACAGTAGAGGCGGCGCGACGACAAAAACCGCCTGTAAACAAGCAGAAGAAGATATCGCACTTCCTTCTGCTTGTCTTGCGCCGCATTGGCCGTGAGGAGTGCGCGAACCGCGGTGTGACCGTTAGTTTGGGGCCGGTGTGCGCACTTAACTTGGCTGTAATACACAGAACAGAAAAGAAAGGGCTAGAGGTAAATTCTCTTTGAGACCCTACTGCATCATCATGTGGAGTTTGAACCAGGGACACTATTAGTATGTAATGGTACCGTATAGTACGTACACTACGCACTGGACTAATACAGTTCTAGTAATTTCATGTATAGTACTGCAGCCTTCCGACGTGGGGGTTCGACATCTTTGGCTTTGTGCCCAAACTGTTTGTGAAAAAAGTTATGATGATCATCGAGCAGGGGCAAAACTCCTTGACTCGGAGGTGACCTGCAACCTTTCAAACAAATGAAAGTGCCAGGAAGTTACGGTAGACTCAAGACGAGTGGATATTGCCAAAGGACTTGTTGGCGCTTGAATTTTTTCTCCAATCGAGCTATTTCCACCAATTTTACTACTGTCTACGTTATCAACGACTTTGCTTCATTAATCTTTACATTTTAGTCTAGGAGTAAGGTTTGAATGGAGCGGGGAGGAATGGAGCCAGTCAGAAGTAACTTGCCGGCATCGCGAATCGCATAATTGGCTGCGTCCTTGGCTTCGTTCAACACAATTACTGTTTTCTTGGATTCGCCGTTGGGAGTATCGAATGCTCCCATCTGCAAGAATGGCCAACCAGTTGTGAGGCAAACCGTATTGTCGTTTCCTTCGTCGTCCGCATAAAATGTAGAAGTAATTTCACTGGTTGCGTCATTGTAGGAGAATTTGGCTTCTTCGCTATCGCAATCTCCAATAGCTGCTTGCGCGCCGCCTCGAGGCCCATAGGCGCCTCCCTCGTTCTCGAGTTGTCTTACGACAAGGCAATCATTAGCTTGTTTGCCATTGGTAACCACGAAATGCGTATAGTTCTCGTGCTTGACCACGTCAAAGATGCCCGCATCGTGTTTAGCGTCGCATTCGACCAACACAAGACCTAAAAGACTCTCGTGGGGAACGTTGCTTACGCAAGAAGTAATGGGAGTGCCTACCCAGTTATGTCCATACACTTGCAGTTGTCCGGAAGTTGAATCCCAGTGGAACGACTGCCTAGTAGAGCCTTCACAAGGCCAGAGGGTCACTTCGACGTCGGGTTGAGCGAGGCCATTGGCACCACCTCCAGCTACGGTTTGTCCTGCAGGCCGGAAGGTCGTGCCGCCATCTTCCGTTTTAGCTTCACCCACAAGACCACTTACAGCTCGCGATCCGGGCCTCACATAGCGAGAGATGTGCCCCATGTAGTAGTACATGGGCTGAACCACTACGCCAAGTTCCAAATATTTCGCTGAGAATCCCAAAGCGTTCAATTCAGCAAGGCTGCGTCCATCTCCAATGTTCCTGCCAAATTGTTTTGTTGCATTCGTATGCTCCCATTCCATAAGAGGAGGGGTATCCGCCGGGGCATTCTTGGCACGATGAGGTACAGCCAGAAGGGAAGAATCACAAAGATTGCCCAAATGATTGGGTCCGCCTTGGGAGTCAAGGATAAAGTTCCACTCCATCCAACCGTTACTACCAGCTGCCAAATCGGACAAAATCGTATGAGCATATCGTTCCGCGCGAGCCCAGTACGTATCAATGTCTCCACCAGCATATCCAGTGTAGGGACAATGGCATGATTCAATGTTGATGAGAAAGTGATCATCGTCTGTTTCCAATCGATCAATAAGTGATTGAACGCGATGCATATTGGGGGCTCCGAGCGCACCGTCGAGAATTCGATTATTTCCACCAGCATACCAATGATAAGCAGTACCTGATGTATATTTCGTGGACGGACTGGTATCTCCAATCAAAGCATTGACCCATGTCACAATGTGGTCTTTGTTGTGGTCGAATCCAACAATTTTGACCTTTGGATGATCCTTCTCAAGTTGTGGTCCCAAATGGTAGCCAATAAAGTCTGCTTCTGTAGTTGGCGTGTGAGAACATGCTTCCCAAGGAGCTGGGAATTCAGGCTCATTTTGGGGCGTGACGGCAAAGAATGGCAACCCAAGTCTTGCATCTGAACGGATATCCAAACAATTTAAATAGTGAGTAATAGGGCTGGATCACAAATTGATGAGAAAGCACGAAAATAATGATCTTGGTACTTACAGGCCGTGAGAAACTTGGAAAAATACAATGCCCAAGCTTTGGCATATAACGATTCGGGGCTCGTTCCATCACGAATACAGGTTGGTTCTGCACTTCCCACCATGGTAGCTGCATGGATGGCGTTTTTGTCATGCTTCAGATCCTGCCAAGTTGGCTCCTTCATCCATGCAGGTGGGCTCCAAGGCGAGGCGTACAATCGCAACGTTCCGTCCATTCCATCCTCAGAGGACCAAGCTTCCCTGAGCTTGGAAGTTGCTCGCAAGGCCAAGTCTACCATTCCAACTTCGACATCATGAGTCACATGCGTATCAAAATCGTTCAAATCGAAATCATCTTCAGTCTCATCAAAGCTGTAAGATTCCACGGAAAAATCACAAGAATTAATATGGACACGTCCCTTGGAATAACCCAATCCAGTTTTGCCAAAGAGCAATTCCAAAACTGCTTCTTGTCCTTCTCTTTCAAGGGAATGGAAATTCAGTGCCGAAGCCTCTGTAAAGGCCCCACCAAACCCGAGGATTGGGGTTTTCCGTTGCGGAAAGGCAATGGAAGAAAAATTAACAGCAAGGCTTGCATCGGGGGCACCAAACGTGGTACTCGCAGCATCATTTTCGGAATCGGATGCACGTCCTGGTCGTTTGGATTCGTGATAACATGGCAAGAGGCTCCATTGTTTGGAAGGATTTTGGAAACTGGTTTGGAGCAATTTCACGGTTGCCTTGCTGTCCGCTCCGTGATGAATGCAGAATGGACGATACATGACGGTTGTGCCAGGAATTTCTTCCCCAGCAGGCTCCTCGGCAAGCGGGGTATTTTTCTTGGTAATATCGGTAAATTCGACCGTGTTGGATGTAGGAAAGCCAAAGTATAAAACCAATACAGCAACAACAATGCCTCCCATGGCGAGATTGCTTTTAGAGACAGGAAGACCGCCCTGTCCATTCTCATTCGACGACCCGCCCTTGGGTTGAAGGGGTTGCAATTCACTCATCTTTGGATTGGAAAAATGTTGTAGAAGAGTATTTTAGAGGTTAACCTTTTTTAAAAGTGCACTTTTATAACAAATTTTATGACCCAATGGGGTGGTGGCATACAGTAGTATGGTAACTCTACTATTCTAGCTAGCTAGCTACTAACAGTACTGTACTATAATGGCATATGGTCCTTTCTTTGGATCATTGGCTGTGAACACCTCATCAACAAAATGCCGATTTTATCGTTAATATCTTTCGCGACGGCTTGATTCTTTGCTTTTTCGTCGGACCCCCTTGCCCAGATTTCCGCAAGGCGTCTTTCCGGCGTCCGCCGAGCCTTCATTTAAACTGCCGGAGGTTCCGGTAATAAAATAAAAGACGCACATTTACTCCAGTTGGTTGAAAATCAAGCTCAAAGAAGTTGAATGAATCTGAAGATGCAAAAATCAGATCTACTGGCCAGTCATCGCTGGCAGACCTTTTAAAGGCAAAGCTCTCTTTCTTGATGCTGAAATATTTTTTCTTGTGCCATGTTAAGTAACATTGCTGGTCTGCCATATTAAACGATATCAGGCTCGCGGACACTGGAATCGCCAATCTCAAAGAATCGGTAAAAATGAATCTGTCCGTGCGGCTAAGTACAGTACCAAAGCACCTCCCAAAGCACACCAGGCACGTCCAATAACACAGCTGATTCCTATTCAGCATTTTCATAGATGCAAACCAAAAGGCTTGCCAAGTTTAAGGTAACGTGCGCCATGCTGGATTTGTGACTTCCTTAATTCAGAAATTGCGCTCTCAGTTCTATATGTTTTCTACAGTAAATTACATTTACGTTACACCCACAAATGTTGGTCGTTCTGTCGGAACGTTCCCTTCTGGACGAGTCATGCCTGTGCTCTCTACAAAAAGAACAATACTTCACCGTCTAAAGTCTCCGGTACCAGAGCAGTCTCGTCGAGACCAATCTCACGGGCAACTTTTCGTGCTTGCTTGACTTCTGGGTCGCTCCCTTCCGATGAACTTGCACTTTGTTTCGACGAAGCGTTTTGAGGACGAAGTTGACGTCCTTTGTCCGAGCTGGGACTTGTGCCGCCCTCGTTTTTGTCAATTGCCGGCGCAGCGTGCTGAGGACGAAGTTGACGTTCTATCTCCAATATGGGATTTGCGACGTCCTTGTTTTTGTCAGTTGCCGGCAGCGCAGCGTATTGAGGACGAAGTTGACGTTCCATCTCCGAGCTGGTATTGGCGACGTCCTCACTTTTAAAACTTTCTGGAGCACAAGGCGTTCCGCTATCGATAACGGAAGAAGTGTTACTGGATTCGACATTGGACTGATTTTCTACTTGGTCGTGGTAATCTGAAACGGGAGCTGGTTTCAGACGATCCGGCGGGCGGAGCGGAGACTGTTGATGCGAAGGCGCAGATGCGCTTCCATACGAGGCCGCCACTTTTCGAAGAAACGATGTGTGACTGGATTCAACATTGGACTGATTTTCTACTTGGTCATGGTAATCTGAAACCGGAGCTGGTTTCAGACGATCCGGCCTGCGGAGCGGAGACTGTTGATGAGAAGGCGCAGTGCTTCTGCTCTCCAAAGACGGCGAAGGCGCCAAAGACACAGATGCGCTTCCATACGAGGCCGCCACTTTTCGAAGAAACGATGTGTGAGTTAAACCCACCGCAAGCGCAGCATTTTCACCGTAAGCCTGAGGGTCCTTCTTGAGACGTATCGGCGTGCCACGGCGGTCTGCCGTTCGAAATATCTCTGCCTTCGATACATCCGCCTTTGTGAAGCCCTGTGTACTGGCTGCTGTCGTGCTAATCGAACCTGTCTCCATAGTGTTGTCATTGTTGTCGATATCTAGCAATGTTCCTTCTCGCTTTGGGTCTTCATTATTGCTGCTCTGCATTGATAGGTGAGAACCTACGTGAGAGCCACCCTCCTGCGGATTCTTCTCTCCACGGGCAGAGCTGCTTGTACCAGCACTACTTTCGGCATCAAGCGCAATCTGCTCCGGGGGGAGGGGCATAAGGGCCTCCAGGAAAGAAGCAGGATCCACATGTATAGGATCAGCGCCGTCACCATTGGTCGTTGAATCAGGACTGCTTTCGTCCATGTCGGGAGATATACGCCTTATGAATGGTCTTTTGGTGCCATTTTCTCGAGGTGTGGCTTCGGCCGTTGGCGCTGCCGCATTAGACTCGCCGCTTGGTGCGTTCTCTCCTACGGACGAACTGTATACTTGTTCTCGTGTTTGTTCTGCCCTCGATATTTCAGCAGCAAGGCTCGTAAGGCTAACTCCAGCAGATACGGGATCGGCAGGTTCACTTGGCGACGAAGAGGCATAAGAAGCATCGTCTTCAGCATCTAGACCAGCCTTGAGATTCTTATAGGCTTCATCCGGCGCGCTCAGCGACACAGCTGCTTGCTTATTCTCTTCGAGCTCGGATTGTGCCTCCTCATCGGAATCATAATCATGGGTATCCACAGATGTCATTCTATCAGCAGGAGCGACCTCTCGGCCTCGTCCCTCTGGGTGGGAGTTCTCGGATAAACGCGGAGTCTCCGATGAAGGAGCAATCGATTTTTTATTGTCACTTGCAACTTGGGGCTCACTACTAGCGAGTGCCTGCTGTTGGTAATAGCTTGTGGCGGTTTGATTGTTGGTCGTGAAACGAGAAGTCGGACGACCCGAGCTACCCCTACCGGCAACGCCGGCAAGAGGAAGCTCGTCATCTCCGCTGTAAACTCGCCACATCTTTGGAAAGAAAATAAGCGCCAAAACCGTATAAGCAGGCAGAAAGACAGTGGCCAGTTTCACAAAATACTCCACGTCAGGTTGACCTTGGGTCATCACTCCAATAGGAATTGCGAGTATTGAAACTTGGAAAATGCATAGAACAGACAAACTGATCTGTTTGCTTTCGTTGAATTCCGAAGGAATGTCACTCGTTTGCCAGCAAAGAAACAGGGCGTAGAGAACACATGCAGCATGAAAAAAAACCTGAATCAAAGCGAATAATTCGCTCATTTCTGAAGTGCATTCCCCGGTTGATTCCAGAACGTAGCCATCTACCTCTAGCTGCACTGTTCTCTCCCATTGACTCGGAGAAATCAAAGTGTGACTCAACAAGATTGCGCACTCAGCTGCAAACAGTACTACCATCACAGAAAAAACATCCTTGGGCTCGACTCGTCTCCTGCGCATTGCAGCGCCGGAATTGTAAATCAACTTGATGCGGTGAATTTTGGCGCACAGCGCGGCAAACATAATAGCGAACCCCAGTCCCCAAAACCAGAAAGAAAGCATACAACACAAGTCTACCGTTTCAACGTAGGGGTTTGGTACGTCTGTAAGCTGGCCCGTCATTGGATCCTTCAGATATCGATATTCAGTCTGAAATCCGAGAGTGATAAGGGAACCCGCGGAAATGACCGCTCCGCAAACCAGTATGCCCAAAAATAAAGGCTGACTAGCTCTCACCACGTTCTTGTTTTGATACATGCACATCCAGATAAAGCAAATGAGGCCCGTCAGACATGTCAGCCCAAAGGCACAGTATCCGAATATTAGCCAGGGCTGTCCTAAGAAATTGTAGTCCTCCTCGGGAACTTGTGTACATACGTCGTAGTGAAGCTTTTCGCAGGTGCGAGCTGCTGTGGATGGTGCATATTCCACTAGATGAGGCCCCGTTTCAATTGCTGTGTTGATCAAAAACTGCTTCGTGTATGAACCTAACGAAAGCATGTAGACAGCCATGCTGCCTTGCAAACGCTGTTGCTGGTCTATGGCGAATAATAATCGACCGTCATCCAATGGTGCAAAGAGCTCTTCGCTGATGTCAAATTTAGCCAGCATAACAGCTTGGTGTTTCGCCTGGGCACGAAACGCATACTGCGCGACGGCCCCATTGAGGAGCAATCCGATACCATCCCAGTTTCCCTCTGGATCTCCCACCACCTCCTCTAGGACTTGTTCAAATTGAGATGCATAGTCGTTCGGTACTAGAATAACGCCGCCATATGTCGCATTTCTCTCCACAATGTACTCCCGAAAGCCTTCACAGCGTTCCTGCAAGGCTACATTATCGAGTTCGTTCATCACACAGTAGCCTGTCTTCATGTCTGAGAGAATCATGCGTTGAGCGGCACTTCTACCAGCAAAGATTTCGTCTTGACCAATGAATTGAACATTAAGCTCTCGAGAAAACGTTGAGCCGGCATTGATAGTCATAACAGGAATCCGTAGTTGCTTGCAGAATCGAACGGCACCCATCAGCTTCTCGCTGGGCATGGATACGAAAATCCCGTCCACGCCCTCTCCACAGAGGGCCCGAATCCTAGCGGCCATTTTATCCTGCAAAACGTCTTCGCTTTCCTGGCGCTCAAAGCGATCCATCTCTAATGTTACACCCATATCCCGAGCAGCCTGTTGCGCTGCATCAAAAACGCTATCCCAAAAGACGTCCCCAATTACGCCATGAACGACTGTTGGGACCGATCGATGCACGGACAAATGGTTTGGAGGGGTTCTCCATTGCGAGGGCATATAGGAAATGCCTCAAGTGCACAACCTATAAACGAGTCGGAAGGCATATTGTCGATGTCTACTACTTGCGGACCCGACATGTATATCTCGCCATCATGGGGGAGGTTCAGTTTCTGGCCCGTAGAGGCGTATATTGTAGACAAGAGGACAGGCAGCGCACTTTGAATATGTTTCTGATTCACTAGCGTGAATTCGATATGCTTCACGGCAATGGCATCCAAGATCTCGTGGGTTGCATCAAAGGCACCAATCACCATTGGTCTTCTGATCTCTAGGTTGAGATTTAAAAGTTCTGTTACATTTGCATAAAGCCCAAGCATAACTGACTCTTCATCCTCTTCCCTAAAGTAAGCATCACATAGGTGATGGTCATAGGCAGCTGTTACGGCTGACACTGTCTCTGCCCCTCCCAACAAGACAAAGTCGTACTTGCATGCCTCTATAGCGTTGTCAACGTTCAGAATTGTTTCGTAGAACTCAGCTGGATCCACTATAAGATGGTCCGCAACAATTCCATACATTTGATACAAGGTGAAATTGAACCCTTCAAAGCGTTTTGTGAGAGCGGGATCATTTCTGTTGTGGTTGACAAAAATAGCTGTTTGTGGTGGACCCAACTCGGCCAAACGACGAGTGGCAAACTCTTCGGCTGCCAAGGCACCCGCCATGAATTCATCTTGAGCCACATACCCTATGAGGTGATGATCCTTATTATCTTCACGAAGAATGTCGTATCCCAAATTGAACCCAAAAACATGTATGCCAGCGTACACGACTTCTTCCACGGCTTCCTTGACAATGTCATCGGGGATCGTCACAATCAAACCATCGATTTGTGGGACATTGTGATTGTGGCCGTGTTCGCTGTCATCAAATTCAAATCGAACCAGATTGCGAATATCTTCGGCCATTTGCTGGCTCGTGTAGTTGTCATCTTGCAGTTTCATGTGCAGAGTAATTCCCAAATCTTGCGCGGTTTGCTGCATGGCCTTGGAGGCTTGGATCCATTGGTAGTCGGACGACGTCCCGTGGACAATGGCGTGGATTTCCAATTTGGTTCGATCAATGCAAGGATCACATTGCAAATGCAAAGGACCAGCGTGTGCAAAGAAAGAAGAAGAGGAGGAGGATGGTTGTCGCCGTACATGGCTGGTCCATAAGCAAACTAGCAGCACCAGCTTCCACAAGAATGTATTCATAGAGGCAGAGGCGAAGAAGAAAGGGGTTTTGGTGCTATTGGTTGTCCGACGGCATTTTCGTATTCTATTCATTGTTTGCGGGATTGATGCGAGTGCTTATTGTTGTTTGCTCAGTTCTGTATTTAGTCGATCCAGTATAGTTTGATTATAGTTGTGATGTTGGTCTCACACAAGCTTTGACGATTTCGGAAGAAGAAGAAGATTGAGGTTCGTTTCTAGGCTTTTATGGTAACCAGCATGTGCGGTGTCAATCAGACGACTCTGGACCTGCTGACTTATTTGGTTGACCTCTCTGACGTAGATGATGGTTGCCCTGCGAAGAGAGCAAGCAAGCATGCAACCCTCAAAACCGATTATATTTATTATTGTCCCCTCTATCTAAAAACTAGCATAGCATGACCTCCACAAGCAAAGGCAGATCAATTGAATCAATCAATCAATGGTAAATACACTCTGTGTGTGTCAAGGTGCGAAAAAACTTACAGGCTTTAGCACGGCGGGTGGCCGAAATCTACAGTCTTTTCGGCTGAGGTCCGGCTTTGGGGGTTCTGCATTCTCCTGGTTCAAAAAATTTAAACTGCTTCGGCAGGTTCCAAACTCCACCCGGGCAAGATAAATGTAATTCGTTCTTTTTCTTCGTAGGAAAGAGTTAATGCTGGAAACATTGTGAGTCAGTGAGCGGTCATCAACACAAATCTAGCATACGATGCAGCTCCTTTTCAAAACGATGCTATCAGAATATCGCTACTGTACCATACTTAACTAGCTAGCTATATAGTTACTGTCCCGACCCAACTGGAGAAGTCTACCTACTGTACATATATACTTTGTCCCACTGTTTTTATTTTAATAATCATTCCACACAACCAACATGAATCACCGCATGGAAAGCCGAAAGAGTCGAATGCATGACGTTGTCGCAAAAATATTGGAAAAGAAAAACTTTGGCCACGCCTCGAGCACTTTGCGGGGAAAAGGGCTCATCGAATATTATGAATTGTATCGATTTCCTTTCCAGAACTGCATTGCATCGGCCGTCATTCGCGTGGGCAATCAATTGGATGGACCCGTTGGAAATGTTCACGGAGGAATTATTTCCTTGCTGTTTGACGACGTGATGGGGTTTTCCTGCGCCGCCATCCTTCCCATGGCGGTGACCCGTGATTTGGCAGTCGTCTACAAACGCCCCCAACCACATGAACAGTTTGTCGTCATTCGGGTCTACGTAGATGACGAAAAGACAGCTCAATACAACAACGATAGTAACTATCAAAACGACAACAAAGATGGGTGTATGGAAACTAAGACTTCCAAGGTTCCAAAGAAAAAGAAACGGGTCTTTTTGCGTGCCACTTGTCGGAGCTTGGGTAGTTGTACGGATATCGAGAGGGCGCCCTTTGTCGACCAGGAGGATGGTGTTTTGTATTCTACTGCTACAATCACCATGGTTCAAGTCGTAGATAAGCCACCGTCGGCGAGAAAATATTTACAATCTGCTCACGAGAACGGAAAGGAAAAGGAGATTCACACAATTGCTAGCGCTAGTACAAGCCAGTTGAAATCTCGACTGTAGCCCAAGACAAATCCCGTCTCGCGAATCATGGACTGTGGTGTCTATTTTTCTAGGGAAAAAAATGTCAAGCTGCCAATCTTTCTGGCCCGGCATGCCGATTTGAGAATCCTATTGTGATTTGGCATTTTCTTCGAAATACTTCAACTGGGCTCCGCGATGTTCTGTAGTGGCCGTCATTTGGTACAGTCTACAAAGTTCTGTTCACTGTCTAAAATCTGAATTGTTTTCTGCAAACCGAGACCAAAGACTTGTTATCCAAACAAAGTACTCTGTCCTGGCCAGTTGGATCAAATAGTGGAGCAACGAGCGATCCCGTGATTCGCGAGCATGGTACTTAGAACGCAAAAAAACAGATGATGACCCAGCTAAAATGTCTAGTGCATTTGACCTAGTACCGTTTAATGCCACAAAGAAGAATTTTCCAATGATCATGCTGCATGGCGGTCATCCCTCCAAACAGATATCCTCGGACCAAATTAGGACCTAGTAAATTACTTTTAGATCCACCAACCTACCTACCTAGCTGGTCTATTATTCTTCCATGAGTACTGTAGCTGTACTGGGGCTGTGTCTTCTTGAATGCAATCAGGTTGAAAGCCTTCCAGTCAGTGAGTTTGGTAGATAGATGGCAAGTAGGTTTAGGGTTGAGGATATATTTCGAGCCGGTCGAGGCGCACTTCACGCACAAAAATGAGAAGCTTCATTTTCTCTTACTTGAACTTCATCCGTTTGGCGATACCTGGTACCACCACATCCAATCTGCGGATATCGATAAGATCGACTGGTAAGAAGCCTGGGTCGGGAGCCTGTCAAAGCTACAATATAGCCATTAGACTTCCTTGATGGACGAATGAAGGCGTACACGCAAAAGAAACACGCATTGCTCTTTAAACTCATTGCTGTTGCTTCCGTTGTCGTCTTTTTTGGCTTGACTAGTGGTGGCTTCTTTCCGTCTCGTTCATCCCCCAAACTATCGCGAACCCCTAACAGCATTCAAAGTGACAATTCTGCTGGATTTCAAAAGGATATAACGGCCATGCTTCGCATCTCCACCGATCAGCCCTACGAAGCTGTCAAGGCGTCGGAAACCAAAGCAGGCTTTCCTTATTTGCTGTTTGTACCTGATGATTTGGAGAAAGCCAAAGGACAAGGCAAAACTTCTGCTGAAGCAACGACTACTACCTATCCTTTGATTGTCTTTTTACATGGCGCCGGAGAATCTGGATCCCCACAAGAACCTCTTGGGATCTTGCAGGCAGGAGCCAGTGGTTGCATCTTCTCCATCCTTGCGCGGATTCACAAGATTATTCCGGATTCCGAGTACTTCGATGACAACAATAAACCAATGCCTCATACCCGTGTCAAGTCGGCATCGCTTCCTCCAAAGGAACTACTGGTTCCACAATCGATTTATCACACACTCCGTCATGATTTTGTAGTGGTGGCACCCCGCACCAATCGAGGGTGGGGTGGTAGAGATGTTTCCAATTTTGTCGAAACCTTTCTACGCGAACGCGGCAATGAATTATCGATTGATCGGACACGGGTGACCCTTACTGGCGTGAGTATGGGTGGCGGTGGTGTGTGGAAGGGAAGTGCGCACAGCAATTTTTCCTTTGCCGCCTTGGTTCCCGTATGTGCAGCCGGCCGAGTCGACGATGCCACGGTGGCTACCACCCCACCTGTGTGGGCATTTCATGCTGCCAATGACGCTTGTGTTCCTGTCCAGTACACGGATCATTCCATCGACATTTTAAAGGCCAAAAGTAAAAAGGAGGCACGATACACACGCGATGAGGTTGGCCCTCCTCCCTTGGCACACCCTCATTTGGATGGACACGGTAACTGGCTTACAGCCTACCGAGATTTTCCGGAGCTCTATAAGTGGATCCTCGAGCAACGAAGTGATACATAAGAAGCCATATACCCGATGGCGCAGAGATCTTCAAAATGACTTCAGACAAGGTGAAACTATTCCTATGACGCCGAGAAAATGCTTCGTCACTACTAGCATTCTTGGTTGTTACTAGCATGCTCCAATATTTTTGTGTTTGAAGATATTATGATTACAACACACAAGTTCCACAGTTTTACATGCTACCGCAATCATTTGGTTCCAGTGACTTGTTGGGGTCAATTTAATAGAAACAAATACATTTACTTACTCTCAAAAACTGCTGCCACTTGTTGGCGTAATATGATACTTTATGACGAAAATTGCGAGGCCCTTCTTTTTGTCGGAGAAATTATGACTTAGACAGACAAGTTACCTCAGCGAAAGAATGCAATCAAGTGGTATCGACAACTGTGATAAAAGGCAGCGAAAGCGGATTTTTAATGCATTAATTCATCCATTAATAGTTTTGCTTTTCATCAAGAAAAGTGTGATGTATGCAAATTTTGGCGTGCCTGTCACAATCAAATCGAGCGAGCGAGCGAACATGCTCATATAGATATTTTATTTATCATCACTGATGGTCAAGCTTCCATCCTCATTGGTGGTGACTTGATACGCCGTGATATTTTGTTTTTCGCCACCCACTTTTTGTGCCACACCCGATACCAATTGGTTATCAAATCCAAAGACTCCCGTGACCCATTTGGTGCAGACGCCCGTCTTCATGTTGAATCGCGTATTGTGAAATCGACATTTAATTTCGGGATCTGGACCTGCCGCTTTATCTCCCGTCAAAATCATGCCCTTTTCCATGGATTTGCCCATGTGGGGACATGTCGCATCAAAGGCATAGAGTGTATCGCCCACTTTGGCCACGAGAATCGGATGGTTTTCGTCTTGAGTTTTAGTCACCACAATTCGCGCTCCATCTTTGGCGGGGACATTGTCTTTGGGAACGGATGCCACGGATGCCAAGGGACGCTTGCTCAAGAAAGCAAGTCGTCGTGCCGTGGGCAAAAATTTTGCTGCCGATGTAGAAAACATGGTAGGGTGTGCCTGGTTGTAGATTGTTGTTGGAATATTTCCTTTTGATTGTGGAGATATTGTAAGAGCTCCACTGCGAGGATGAAGCTTTTGACAATGTCAGTTGGATCCAAGCGTCCAAAATGGTTCGCATTGAAGCGTTGCATCATCCTCATGGTTCTGATTAACTTTTCAAGAAAATGCAGGCTGATCCTGGTATTGTGTGATGCATCGAATTTGAATTGCCGTCTCGCTCGCGCTCATCAATCTACTGTGGAATGCGTCAGCAAATGGGGAATTGAGTACCGATCCGAGTGAAACGAGGATCGGTACGAAATTTGCAGCGGCAAGGTTTGCTGTACTTACAGAGGCCAAGCGCGGTCTCCGAGCCGCGTCCATTTGGTGAGGCATTCCTGTAGGAATCCAAAGACAAATTGTTTAGCTGTGGATTGTGGCAGGATTTGCACGAGAGTCGTGCATGGTGTCAAATTCAAACCACTTACTCTATGTAGTTCAAATCTACCATTCTCATTGATTCCGAATTCTCAGAAACGCCTGCGTAGCCCTGGCACATTCTGCACGTAGGAACCTGTCTTGCGATTTGATCTTTAGAAACAGCAACATTAGCAGCGTGTTGACACAGTTTGCTGCAAGAAAGATAGAATTGGTAGCAACAATGGCGCCTGTTAGCA
>ENA-ORBV01008348-ORBV01008348.1-microbial-mat-metagenome-genome-assembly--contig:-NODE-8348-length-17434-cov-6.970675_pt1 | contig 17434 bp, 8 predicted proteins | sample MGYA00237777_ERZ505514 | MGnify/ENA primary metagenome ERZ505514 (study PRJEB26160, sample SAMN06269048) | microbial mat metagenome | isolation source: Oligotrophic lake microbial mat | place...
CGATGAGTAGTCTTTTCAGCGAAAAATATATTCAGACGATTCATGACTTGTTTATTGCAGGCCTCTTTGACGACTTTGTCCCGGTCGGAACAACAAAGGAGGAACTCGAATCCGCCTGTTTCCCCAAGTTCTTTTGTCTTCACTATGAAAGAGAGTGGATGAAGAACACATACGCGAGCAGAGTGGAGAAGTTGAAAGATGCTTTTGCGACTTACAAACCAAGAAGTGATTTGGATGGCCTTCTTGTTTTTGCCAGTAAGACACTTGATAAAAGTCTCTAAATTGAAGTCAGGTAAGGTAAACAACCACTTTATTTAATACATGGTTGATCAAAAATGTAATTGATCTAAACTAATAGGTACTCCTGCCAGCATGCTATGCTGGCAGCTATACTGGCAGTAAGAAAAACTACCGGCTAGTCTAATAATTTCCACACTGTATTGCCTCCTGGCAAGCTTTTTGGGTGGTGATGTTAGGACGCTCATTCATTCGAACAAAACATCCTTTCCACGATCATTATTTGGCAATCGAGCTGGCATTGTGCTCCGAGTAGTCGGCTCTAGCTAGGCCACCGTCGTAAGTCTCCGAATTAAATTATTAAATGTGATCAAGCTAAAAGTTAAGCCCCTTCCTTAATTCATTGATAAAACACCTATTATGACTCCAGTCTCGAGTTTCAGGCTACTTATTACTTCGTTCGTCCTATATTATTACTAACTGGTTGGGCCAACCGGAAGCAACACTATCAACTATCAACCCCAACACAGCAACACGCACAACCCTAACACGGGCGATAAATGAGACCAACAGCAATTGAATTGAGTTGAACAGCAAAAGCACAATCAAGCCCTCCTGCTCGACAACAACAACAGTCAGCTAGTAGTATAGTAGCTGATACTATCCAGCCATAACACGCCAGTTAGCATCGAAGAGAAGAAGAAGAAGAAGAAGAAGACATCCCATATCAGCTCGCTATGGAAGGTACCGGATACGTTCCTGCTGCTGCCAGCGAACCTAATCCACAGGCCACAACTACAGAGGAAGAAGAAGCTTTTACAGGAATGATGCCTCCTCCCACTTTTATTACCTCGCCTACTAGTAGTAGTGACGATGATGACTTGCCGTTTGCGGCTGCTCCCGCTCCGGCTCCCATTCCTTATGACTTTGCCGTGGACTCTTCGTTTTTGGGTGTCAATACTTTTGGTTTCCAACAGCAGCAACAACAAGCGCCTACATTCGACACGACAGCCGCAGCAGCAGCAGAGCCTACAGCAGCAGAAGCAACCGAACCACCACCCCTTATGCCGGCACCTCCAGATGTCAATGTGCCGGTAGACACAACCGCGGCTGCACCCACTCGAGAACAAATTGACGCCATGTTATTTGGTGGTACTGCTGGCACTAACTCTGCACCCGAACCAGCTCCAGCACCAGCTCCCTTTCCGGCTCCCTTTCCTTCCGATTGGTATTATCATGATGTGGAGCAGACCAATGCGGATCGTGATGCCACTGGCGGGGGCAATGGTGTGGACCCGGAGGCTGCCATTCCCACTACTACGACGACAACCGAAGAGGACAACGACGAAACCTTGTACGAACACGTCTATTGTGGCTCGTACGAAGGTCGCTTGCACGTCACACACAAGGGATTCCACTTTGAACCCTATTCACCCTACGTCATTCCGGACCCCGCGACGCCCCATACGATTGCCTTTTCCGATCTCACTCACAAACAATTCGCACTCAATCATGTCGATGCGGCCATTTCCAATTATGCCACGCGGGTCACCTTTTTTGATTTGCAATTGGGAGTCCTTCCCAGCAAGGAAGTGGTCTTTCATATGAGTCGACATGACGAATATTTGCGATTGCAAGATGATTTGGTGGAACGTGGACAATACGAATTGCCGGAAGAAGTACCACTTGAACACCCCGACGACGAACCGGAGATTGCACCCGGATTCGAAGCTGAGGATTATGATTTCATGCCGGAAACCGAGGCACAAGATGGAGATTTCCAAGAAGAAGAAATGGAAGGTCAATACTACGACTCGGCAGGGGATGAGGATGTGGAATGGTCCGACGTCGATGATGATAGTGATGTCAATGAAGATGATGAATTGGAACAACAACGACAACACGAACAAGACATGGCATGGTCCACGGGTCAAGATTCTTCCACGGAACCACCGGATCCTTCGTTGGCTCCCAATACCACGTATTATCCCGTCTTTGTCAAATCCCAAATTGGGACGCTGGTCTTGACGCACCAACACTTGCAATTTGTGCCCGATCAACCAACGGCGGCGTGTCCTACCAAAATATTGCCGTGGACCAGTTTCACCGGACGTCCCTTTGCCTCGCCGCGGAATTATCCTCAAGCGACCATGCGGTTCCATTACTTTACGACACGGGGTCCGAATAAAAAGGTCGTCTTTCGCATGACCAGTCATGATGTCTTGGAAGCCTTGCATCGCGATGCGCAGGCGCGAATGCGACCCTGGAAGACTGCGCCGCGGGAAAAGATTTATGTGCCACCCGTGGCTCGTCGTGCCCCTCCGCCCATGCCCACGGTCTACAACCGCGGCGATGGGAGTCCGGGAATGCGCAAACGCTACCCCACGACCAAACGGGGATGGCGCAAACCCCGATTCCGTTGGACACCACCCCTGCCACAAGACTATGACGAAAATCAAAAAAAGAAACAACTCCAAAAGTCACTGCGAAAAAGTGCTGGTGCCGCCGGCTTGGGTGGCGTGGATTCCACCGAATTTACCGTCGCAGGTACGGTCACGGGTCGGTCCGGTTCGTATGATTCCGATGACGATTCATACATCGACTATGATGTGGCCGTCCCTCTTGTCCGTGCGACGCGACAACGCTTTCATAAAGATGATGATTCACCTCGACGACAACTCGTATTGTTCCTGGCCTATTGTGGTATCATTACCGTCTTTGGTTTGATCTTGAGTATCTTGTTTGGATACTTTTTTGGTCCCCGTCGAACCAATTATGCCGATAATCAATACATTCGTACCAAGTCTCCCTTTTCCATTGGTCGTGATTATCTGGGCACCCATGCTCCCACGGTCATGATTACCAACGCGCCCACGACGTTGGGGCCGACCAAGATGCCCACGACACAAGCACCCACGACACTGTCCCCCACGCAGGCACCGTCCACGGCAGCACCCAGCCAAGCCGCCGAAGTGGTCAATGCCATTTTTGCTGGTCTCCGTGAAACACGACCACCAGATACGGAGGCAGAACGCCATGGGAGCAATTTTACGTTGGATGTCCACAACAACAGTGCCATTGCCGTCGTTACTTTTGACGATCCCGAGATCCATACCGTGGCACCCACTATCAAGGGTACCTCGGGCGGTTTGGAAGAATTCACCAATGCCCTGCGCGAGACCCAACCACCCGATGTCAATCGCGAAGCCGACTTGGACTTGGCAGAGACAGCAGCACCCACACGATCCAACAAGACGGAAATGGAGTTGCTCATGGATGCTTCCTTTGACGGTGGTGAAGCGATACGTACCACGGGAACGGCCGAACAAGCAGCCTATTTGTTGATTAGTGTATCCGGTGTCATGCAGGATAGTCCATCCGATGCTCGTATATTGGAAAAGTTTGCCCTCTCGACCTTCTACTATGCCACCGGTGGACCGGACTGGAAGGAAGGATCGGCCAGTTGGGCCGACTTGGATTCCAATGATTGTGTCAAACAGCATATTGTCTGTGACGACGATAATGATCAAGCTACTATTTGGATTGAAATGCCCAACAACAATGTCCAAGGAAGTATTCCGGCCGATTTGGCATTGCTGAGTCGTTTGCAACACTTGGATTTGGCCGGCAATGATTTGCAAGGGACCATTCCTTCCCAACTCGGATTGTTGACGGATTTGAAATTGCTCGATTTGAGCAATAACCCAAATCTTCAAGGGCCTCTTCCAAGTGAAATACAAAACTTGCCCAATCTCGAGACGTTGAAAGTGGACTTTCCAATATTGTCATAAATTTATTAAATACATTACCTTCCTGCATGACATTGTACCTTGGTGTGAATCTCTCTTTCGTATAGGAGTCCCACAGTAGTGTCTCCAAGCATGTTTTCGTTTCCTTAGAACTTCAACCCTGCCAATGCATTTTTCTTTCGTGGGTGCCCTAAAAAGTTGACTACTGTTGAAAAGATGTTTTGTCCATCTGTTGCCGAGCCATTGGTGTGATGCCATAGAGGTTCTTCGAGGCAGAGGTGCACACGAAAAACATCCCGATGGTAGGAGATTTGCCTTTGGAAGGAGCACACACAAATCTGAAAGTCACTTCCAACGGCCTCGGCTTTCCGGTTTTCCTTGCACTCGTGTCCATCATTATGAGCACGGCATCACAATGAAGCTTCGTATTATCGGAGCACCAAGGCCATGATCAACAACGAAGAAGTTTTTGGCACGACATATAACATACTATTTGGTCTTTGTTGTCGATGGCTATCCGGGCGACACAGAAGTTGACTGCTTGGCACTTCATCTCTCAGAAAACCTAAAAGACGACATCTTTCAAAAGGCTCACATTAATTGGACATCGCCACCGGACTGAGCGGCATTGTCGAATTGAAATTAAAAATAACGCATCGGAACATGCTGTGTAATCACAATAATTTTATATAAAGAAGCTGGAACTCCCCGAATTGCGACTGACCTTGTTGTCGTGTTTGCTTTGTAAATAGTCCAAGGCTTTCATGACAGAATCCACCCATCCTGTAATGCCGGGTTTGTCGGGATAAAATATTTGGCTCTCGACCATCCCTGCTTCCCGACAGGCTTGCGCACTCGTCTCTCCAATACAGGCGGCCAAAAAGGTTGGGACCGTGTCGGCGGTATTGTCCAGCCATCCCTGCAAGGAGGAAGGACTGGCGACACAGACAATTTGGGTGGCAGCAGCTTGTAATTTTTGATCTTCCGTCCAAGTCGCCGTGACCGTGTCGTAGGTATCCAATCGTGTCACCTCAAATCCACGTTCCGTCAATCCATCTTGTAAGGTCGTCGCAGCTTTGGCCGAGGCTGGATACAAGACTTTGGATGTTCCGTCCATCTCTGGCAATTCTTCCACTAATACCTTGGCCGTGGCTTTGGAAGGACAAAAAGTCACGGGAATGCCGGCGGCTTCCAAGGCTTCTTGTGTGGCCTTGCCCACGACGGCGACGGCTGGTTTTTGGGGCGATTCCGTCTTCCATGCCGATGCCAAGACCCGTGCGGCTTCCGGAGACGTAACGGCAATATAATCCCAACTTGACTCGGACAAAACGTCAGACAATCGATCGTAATCGGGACCATGCGCATGGGCAATGCAAGGCAATTCGACAATTTCCACTCCTTGTTCGTTTTGTTGCGATTGTAATTGCTCCAATAGCGCCTTTTGCAATTTGTCGTTTTTGCCTTCTTCCCGTGTCAACGCAATCCAGATGGAATCATCCTTTGTGGTCTCACTATTTTGATTTGCGTACAGAGAGGAAGCATGTTGTCGTTGCCGATTGGAATCTTGTGGTTGTGTCGTGCTTCTAGTACTTTTGGACAGAAACGTAGTTCTAGGAGTTGTTGTGATATAATAAGCATTGGCGACAGGCACTTGTTGGAAGGATATCCATACTAGTAGGAGGGTGTTCGTCAAAACTCCCAAAATAATAGCAGATAGCACAGCTTCTGGTCTTGATCGTTTCATCATTCAATAAGCCCTTATATATTAATTTTCAATAGCGATAGCAAGCAAGCAAGGACAGTATGAGATTGTGGTTTGTTGTAGTTGTTGAGCTAGACAATCACAAGAACTACCTTATTGTTGTTGTTGCTGTACATGATGTTGTGGGAGCATGGATGTTGAAGATGATCCGATCTCTTGTTCGTTCTTGGTGTCACCAGTCACCAGTCAACGTCAGTCCCTGCAATTTTTCTGGTAGCACAGTTGACTCAACAATGTGGTGATTGTTTGCACTCAACTTCAGTTTGGTGTTTGTCAAAGTTTTATTCATCTGTGTGCATGCGTGTCTGTATGTCTGTCACATAAGGGTCCTGTCATAGTGGTCACCGATCCCATGAGAGGAGTGTCACAGTGGCAAGGCAACTCACAGGGTAGAAAATCAGAGCTCTGATGCCACTGTCGGCAGCGTTTCATCCGTCAAATGAAAAAGTGTGAATCAATGTGTTGTTCAAACAGTGCAAATCATTGTTCTTGCTGTAGGTCACCAGCTCTGCTGTTGAGAACACACACCTAGAGTGCCTTCAAGTTAAATTTGTGTTCTTGAATGAGAAGCACACCACATGCTGATTTGTGCTAGCTGCCTTCATGTCTTGTCAGACAAGAATGTGCTTGGAGTTGAAAGTCCAAATGTGAAATGTTGTTGACTAACTGAGACAGCAAATGGTTGTGTGTCATGGAGGAGAAGTGAGAGAAAAATTCAAGAAATTGGTGCTGCACATGAACATGCAGTTGAAAGCTTGGTTTCACAACGAGGCAACAGGTGAGGATTTTGCTTTTAGCCAGGCAGCAGTGGGAATCTGATAATCTTTGCTCCTATCAGATGCTGGTCCTCTATGCAACACACTTGCAGTGTTGATGAAGCTCGTCGAAGAATGAAGGAGGAAGAATTCATTCATCATTGAATGGAACATCTTGGATCATCGGATCTTTTGGTTCAGTTCGTGTTGTTGACAACATGACTAATTTTTATTCACGTGCCACGCACGCACCGTGGTCCTAGCCACAAAACTTTTAGAGTTAGAGCTTCTGAATGCTGTCTTACTATTATCATCGTTATTGTTCGACTACTTAGAGTGTGTCCACACAGGGAATCTGACATCGGACCCAGGACCCAGGAGTTAACGCGCGGCTTGCGCACCTGCATCCGAAGTCGTCTAGTCTCTCCGCACAGACCTAGCAAATAAGAATGAAGACTTGGGATGCTCATAACCAATTGGAGTAGCGGAGGCGTGAAAATTTCTAAGATTCCATGTTCCGGTCGGGACCAAATCAGTCACACAGAGGTGCTGCATCGATGCAGCGCTACTAGATGCGCTAGTCTACTAGCTAGATAAAAGACAAGTAGCAATGACACAGTTTTGACAATGACGAGCCACCCCAATCCCCATGAATTCACCACGTTAGTGGTGGCTGTGTTGTCGGAGATTGCAGGGGAAGAATTAGGGTTGGAAGAGGAAGAGAAAGAGAAGAGTGAGAAGATTTGCCAGCACATAAAGAGAATTTGGAAAAAAGTGAATGACATGTTTTCAGAGCTTGGGCCATGCTGCACGAGGAGGGCATGTCGAATGGATTCTCGTTCGTTCTGGTGTTTGCACCGCATGTTGAAGCCTTGGTTGCAGGGCACCAGAAAGGAAAACGGTGGCGGCGGTGCTTGGAATGGCCTCATTGATAGTGAGATCCGTCTCAGCACGGCGATTCGACATTTTGCCGGAGGTCGGCCTGATGACATTTGCCTTGTGCACGGTGTGTCACACACAGAAGTTTTCAACAGCGTTTGGAAAGTTGTTGATGCAGTGTTAAACTGTGATGGCCTCACAATTGGCTTTCCGGAAGACTACAATAAACAAAGGGAAATCGCCAAAGGGTTTGAAAAGAAAAGTTATGCCGGGTTTGATTGCTGTGCTGGTGCCATCGATGGCATGCTGTTGTGGATTGAGAAACCCCATGCACGAGACTGCGACAATTCCGAGGTTGGCGCAAAGAAATTTTACTGTGGAAGGAAGAAGAAGCACGGGCTCAACCTACAGGCCATTTGTGATAGCAAAAGACGATTTCTGGACATTTCCACACTGCACCCCGGAACAACAGCAGACATCCTTTGCTTTACCACATCATCCATTGGCCACAAGTTGGAGAACAACCCTTCTTTTCTGGCACCAGGCCTTTGTTTGTTCGGTGACAATGCGCACGTTAATTCAAATGTTAACTTGTGTTTTTAAAACATTCTTAATCACTTGTGCTGCTGTTTGTTGTGCTGTTGTTGCTGGCGTTGGTTGTGCTGTCGTCGCTTCTTGTTCGCTTCATTCGCAACGCCGCTCTCATCTCAGCGAGATCTTCTTGCAGTTCTTTGACTCTAATCTGAAGGGCTTCTTTTCTCTTCGTGTGCACCTTTCTCACCGGGGTTGTTGAAGCTTCTAACTCTTTCACTTTGCATTCGGCTGCTTCGTTTTCTGTCTTTCGCAAGTTATCCTCCGCTTGAGTGACAGCCATAGATTTCATTGAGCTCGTGAGATCTCCTCTCCAGATTCGCTTCTCCTTTGCTTCCATCTCGGCCTCCACGGTTTTCTTTCTCTTGTGTTGCACACTCTGGGTGTCGATTTTTACCTTGCCATCGCAGTCAATGCTCACGTCTTTTGACAGCACGTTCAACATGGCGCACAAAACATTTTCGGTGTCAGACAAATGCCAGAAGCACAGCAGGTGCTCTTTGTTGCGTTCTTTTCTTGGCAGAAAGTTTGCTCTGTTGTCGCCGTCTTCCGATTCCAGATGTTCGTCCGTGAAGTGACCCCAACTTGAGTCTTTTTTGATGTTTCGCTGGCCAAATCCATTGCCACTTTGTTCCCAATCATAAATAATCTGTTGAGGTTAAACGGTAAAAGAACAAACGTTTTTGCCATTAGAAATGCAGAAGCAAGGCCAGAAGCAAGGCTCTTCTTTGACTTGCTGTGATGAGTGACGATCTTGAATCGGCGCATCGCTTTTTGACATCCTCGGCGTCAATCGCCCCACCCGGCATATCTTGAAACTTCAAATCGATCTGTTCGCCAAACGCAGTGTGCAAAAAAGGAAGGGATTCCGTGGTAAAGACCTCCTCAGGATTGTTGCACAGCTCCGCAACAACTTGGCACCAGTTAGGCAGCAGGTCATCATTGTTTCTGGCATCAAGAGTGGCGCGGTCCCAGGCATCATCTCTCGTGCTGAGTGCAGATCGGGCCCGATCGTCACACATGCACATGTGCAGTCGGAGCCACGGACACATGTCCGTCCATTTGGAGCTTGCGCTTGCTTTTTCCTGCCCATTGTTCCCGTTGTTCAGAACTTCCATTTCAACCTGCTGCGCTTTAATAGCCTCTGCGACAGAAGCCTCCATCTGCAAAAGCCAAGCCTTGTCCACTGGGTCATCGACTGGATGCTTGTTTAAGAATTTCATGCATCATTCTTTATTCCACCAGGAAGGCTTTGGTCGTGGTCTGATGTCGGCAACTTCGGCTCGCCGGAGAATTTCTTTTTGTAGGTGTTCGTTGTTAATCACATGCTGTGCGCGCTGCTTCATGCTGAAGTAAGGTTCTTGAAATGCGTCACCAAGAGTCCATCCGTCCTCTGATTCAAGGCCAACAAGCATGGACATCAAAGTTTTCTTGCAATTCTTTTCCTCGTGCAACAGCCTGCAAGGGCCTTTGTCATGCTTCTCAGGCTCTTCTTCTTCTTCCATTGACGGCAGCTGCAAGAGGGCGATGTCATCCTGGGATGATCCTTGTTGTGATGATGTCAACATGGATGCTTCTGACTGGTTGTCGGCAATTGCAATGCTGCCCATTCCCTGAGAGGATTGGCTTGTGGTTGCTTGATGACCTGCTCTCATTTCCGGTGGGACCAACTGTTGGAAGCACAGCTGGCACAGCTAGCATTCCATAAGGGGCAGGTGTGCACCTGTGAACAGGTTGAAGTGTAGCTGAGTCAACAGCATGGAAGACTCTAGAAGATCTACAACAACAGTAGCTAGCAGCACTGCAGTGCTTATGTCATCTACATAACTGATCTGTTTCAACAAACAAATAGATCTCTTAATCATCCAACACCAACGCTTGCAGTCTTGCTACATCAAATCCGCCCCTTGCACGATGTTGTTGTTGTTGTTGTTGTTGTTGTTGTTGTCGCAGTGGTAGCGGTGGCGGTGGCAGTGGGGGTTGGTGTTGCTGCTGTCTCCTGAACATTGTCAACTCTCTCTCAGCTTGTGGATTGCCATTGTGATGGTGGTGCGAATCCCATTGCTCTTGGGGGCTAAAAAAAGGACCCGACGGGCAGAATTGACGTCCCTTTCAGCCATTCTTTTAGCAACAAAGCCTGCTGCTGATAACAAAGCTAATAACAAACAAATTAACAAGCTTTTACAAGTGCTATTAGCCGTCAAATTGCTTCATTTATTTGCGTTTTAGTTGGTCTTGGCCATGGTGGTGGTAGTCGTGGCACCCTCCAAGGACCATGGAGAACCCGCCGGGTGCTTCCTGCTGCTCGGGACTGCTTCCAAGACCCAAACTCCTACCATTTCTGATGACCATCCCTTGTTCCAACGGTGGTCAGATGGTCCCGATGGGATTGACTAAATTTCTAGCAGTGAGCACCCGCCAGGCTCTCTGTGGCCGTTGTGGGGTCCCGATACTCCTACCTCCCATGCCACCCGCACCTGTACGGACACACTCTTAGCTACTAGCTAGTAGCTAGTACGGGCGAACGACTAGCTACTACTAGCTAGCTAGCTAGTAGCAAGAGAACGCTAGTCGATGAACTTATCAGCTAGTAGTAGCTAGAGCTCGTTGATCTAATTTTTTATTTGTGTTATGTATAAAATGACAAAAGCAACAACGAGATCCAGAGGGCATCCGGAATGAGGCATCTTCTTCATTTTTCTTCGTTGTGAATGATGAGAGCAGCAGCAGCGGAGCTGCTGGTGGTGGAGTAAAAAGAGCACCAGCTCAAATATTGAACTCGGTTGTTTGTTTTTGAGATGCCTTCTCTTCAGGAGTGTCATTTAGGTCGTCGATGTCATTTAGTCCCAAACAAAAGTCAGCCGAAAAGGCTCCACTAGGAGTGCTTACGGCGGATCCTTGAGGGTTTAGTCCAGATATGAGGATGGAACCGCTGCCAAAGCGTCCAGAGTTAAGTCTTGAGGAAGTCCGATCGGCGACCGACCTATCCTCTCTTTGATGCAAGATTAGTGGCACAAAGATCAATAAAAGAAGCGACAAGCACATGGCAATGATCAACGCCAATTTTACAAAATACTTCGCGGTTGCGTCTTCTTCTTGGATCAAAAAGAGCACTGGGATACCCACGAAGAGCATTTGGATCCAGCTAAAAATGACGATCCCGAGCTGCTTCGACTCGCTATATTCCTCACTGATATCCCGGGCCTTGTATGCTTGATATGCTGCAAGAAGCAGCGATCCCAGGTTCAGACACAATACAACAATCATCATGGCATTTCCGACCCAGGTGCTCGGTTTGCAGCTGCCATAGGTGTTCCACGATTCACCATCAATCGCCGATAATTCCCATCTATGTGGATCCACTGCGCTCCAAATCAACAAAAGGAGACAGTTCGATGCAAAGAGCACAAGAAATGGGGGGATCACATCTTGAGCCCGTATCTGGACGCGACGCAGACCTCCGATATGAAACAACTTATTGATCCTTAGAAGCTTCACAAACAAAGCCGACATGGCCACTGTAAAGCCGACAGCTAAAAGCCACGGAACGGCCATGCAAGCAATGTCACAAACTTCTTTGGATGCAATGCCCTCATCAATACTAAGTGGGAAGACGGAAAGGGCCATGAGCATGACTCCAGCACATATAACCAGCAAAAAGGCGGGTTGCATGCCCTTGACGGCTCGAATCTCCCGATGGACGTAGGTCCAAAGTGCAAAGCCAATGGAACAGAGAACAGCAATTCCGCCCAGCGCCATTCCAGCTATCCAAATGGCTGTGAGCTGGTTGAACTGCTCCATGGGAGCAACGCGAACGTAAATATTGAAGTTGACATCCTGGTCAGTGCAGAACTGATCGTTGCTGCCGTCGAGCACGCCAAAGGTCACTGTACCCAGGGCCGTTCCAGCTTCAAGGCTCGCTAAATTCAAGGTAAAGGATACTGACAATCGCTCTCCCGGTTGTAGTACTCTGGATTCGACTCCTGTAGCGTTGCTGGAAGCTACCGGCGCCACAACAATCCAATTTGGAGATGATTTGGGTATTACTGCCACTTGGATGTCTCCCGTGTTGAGGATGGTCGCCCATCCAACAATCCGGTCGGGTTCTGTCGTAGACCCCAACTGTGATTCGTATTGCAGTTCCTCCTCTTCAAACCGAACAAAGTCTTGGGCTGGGCATGCATGACAGGTCTGGTGTCGCTCTTCCCAGTACGTGCCAGGCTCACACGTATCCTTGGTTTGCGTCAAACTCAACCATTGCGTCGCCAGGGTATTGTTTTGATACCGTCCTTGGACGGTCGTATTGTAGGGGGCGTCAAGACTCGACAGGTAGTCGGCCACAATTTGCTGTTCCAAAAGGTTTCCAATTCGGCCGGGTACTTCTCCTTCCACTTTGAGGTCGGTCAAGAGAGAAGGAAATTGATCGTAGACACCACACAAAAAACTGTCCGTTGCAAACGTGTACAACTTTAGTCGCTCAATGGGAAGATATGTATTCGTAGTTTGGTTGAGTACATGAATCGAGACAATTCTGGATCCTTCCCATTCGGTATTGTACACGACTCTCAATCCGGAGGTTTGCAAGAGTTTGCCTCCATTTTCTGTATCGACTCCTTCAAATGTCGCCACTTGAATCGAATAGTCCAACAATTGAAACAAGGAGATTCCACTGAGGACGCCGGTGCATTCATTGTTGGAAAAGGGCATGGCTTCCCAAATGTCGGAGATTCGGACGTCTCCTTCATCCCATCCGTCGCCGTAAAAGCCACCACTTGTGACAAACGCGATATCGGCATTGGTTTTCCAACGAAAGGCGTCGGTAAACAAGTTTCCAATGGGGCATTCCCCCGCTTTGCAAGCCCGCAAGGTTTGATGACGGGTTTCAATCCGGGCGGGTGGCATGGCCTCACTTTGTCCGACAATCGGGTCGTTCTGAACGGCAGCAGTTGCAAGGCTGTGGAGGTAGGCAATGTCCTGTTGATAGCGACCGTCTCTCACAGCTGTATCGTTCAGGGCAATGTCCAAATCATGCGTTGTTTGAGAGACTTTGAGAACCATTCCATTTTGTGATATGCTCAGCTCGTGCTGAAGATAGAGATCGTCGTCCATGGAAACACTCACGAGCCATGTCTTGAAAACTTGTTGGGGCCTTGGACAGCTTTCTTGGAGACTTCCTTCCAAGTCCACAATCAAGGCTGGCGGATGCGAATGGTGCAGAATCGCCGTCAGAAATTCTTGCAATTTGGTTCTCACGTCGCGGTAGTAAATGACGGGAATCCAATCTGGTTGTTGGTCCGTGTTCCTTTGATTGAGTCGCGCCACATAGTCCAACATGCCCTGTGCGGCTTGGATTTGCGGCCACCCCAGGGGGGCTTCCGAGTCGGCAATGGAAAGAATGGCCAAGTTTGTGGTGGCGTCCAAATGCACAGCTTGTTGGTAAGCATACCAAGAGTTGGAGGGTGGAACATAGGTATTGGTGAGTAAAAAGGGGAAGGTATCGTTTTGGAGTAAAAAGAGAGAGGAAGACGTGTCGCGATGTTCGTTGATGTCTTCTTCGGTCAACAAAAAGGGCCACCCAAGAAAGAAGGGACACTCGAGGAGGTCGTGCAGAACAAGCTTGTTGACGCCCCATTCCAGGGGGTGCATTTGGACAAAGGGAGACGTTGCGTCCAACCACGGGACGAGGAGGGATGTGATACTACTACCAGTAGTAGGTCTAGTAGTATCTGATTCTGTAGTGCTGGTTGTGTGGTTACTAGTATGACGGCTGTTATATCGCAGATAGGCCGAAGCGGCTGCCACGCCACCTCGGCAAGTATCATCGTCAAAGGACACACAATCTGTGAGTTGGCGTCCCGACAAGAGACTGCCATAGGTAATGGCCAAGAGGACTTGTCGAGTAGTCTCCATTTGGGCCGCAGTATTCAGATCCTGGTGAGGTGAAGCAATGTTGTTGTTTTGGATTTTTGCGGTGTATGTCTGGTTGTCGAGGGGAACAAGTGACGACTGTAAGCAGTTGCTACAAGTGCTCTGCCTTCTACCTAACAGAGAATACGATACAGCTGTGGTTCCCTGCACTTTGGCGGTCAACCTTTATCCGAACCAGAGGTCATTCTTTATCTATCTTGGCGCGCTGGCATGGCAACATTCTCACGCCGTGGAATGTCTTCTTTTTCTTTATCTTCACAGCAACACTCGAAGTGGTAGCAATTGTAGGCATTGTCTACACATGCGGCCCAATAATGTCACTTGCACGAAAAAAGAAGGGTTCTCATGACTGTGTTCCTCGCGATTAACGACCCGGGTTTGATAAAACGGGTTCCGTTTCATGTCTTTTAGTTCAGCCCTGGCGGCTGCACTTTGACTCCGCTAGCTAGACGAATGTTGCGGATTCTGGCATGGAGGTTAAGAGTACACAGCGCGTTCTCCGACATTTTTTGCACGACTGAATTTTTGCAAGGTGTTATCGGGCGAAAATAACACTTTCCACGGTCCCCGGGTGCAACATTCAACAGTGAACCGGGTCATAACAGATAGATTGTTAGCTACTACATCCCACACAAACTGTCTTGTCTACATGCTACAGGCACAGGTTCTACTCTGACATGTCCTTAACAAATTTTTTTTAGTTAGCTGTGGCCAAAAATCGATTATTTAAGGGTTTCACTCCAGATCTACCTAAAGAAAGTCTGTTAAGGACATCTCAAGCTTGTTGGAGCTACATCAGAGTGCAATGAGTGCACTTTGTATGGGTCATCTAGCTAGAGAGTGCACCAGTCCTTCCAAAAGCGTGGCAGAAGCATAACACGGTGACACTGTGGAAGTGTTGTTTTCCCCCGATAACACCGTGTAAAAATTCAGTCGTGCAAAAAATGTCGGAGAACGCGCTGTATGCTCTTAAATCACTCCGATAACTTCCTCCACCGTGCAAATCTTCGTTCGCTTTCCACAAATCATTTAACTCACTCCAATAACTTCTTCCACCATGACACTCCAATAACTTCTTCCACCATGACAGCAACAACTGTCGCTGAGCTCTGTCGCCAGCTTGTGGCTGAACACTTCGCTAGCGACGACCGATTTTTTTTTTTAAAGATGGTTGAGTTGGATGACTTTAACGCATCGGACAGTCTACTTGGCGAACTTCTAAACCAAAGCATTACTATGGCTAACCAAGTTCCTGCGCTCTTGTTACATGATCTCCAAACAGTTAGCCAACGAGCAGCTTATAATTTCATTCAAGACACACGGGACATTTGCAGCGGATTGTACGCTACTTCTGGAGCAGGGAAAACACGCTCCATCTTCGAATACCTCAGCCAGAATTTTGGCTTGTACTTTGTTGCCAAGCCCACAACAAATAACTATGGGTCCAAGGATCTTGAGGCCCTGCTCGGCGCTTTTGGACGCAATTATGCGGAAGAAACGTTTGCCACGATTCCGATGGGCGACTCCCAAGAGCAGGATTGCCAACAGCGCCTCCAAGCGAGAAAAAAAACAAGGAGCGAGTCAAACTTCAGAAAGATGGAGAAATACGTTATGATCATGGTTTATGCTCGCATGATTGTTTTCGATGATATCAACAACCAGCTAGAACAAAAAGGTCAGCTCAAGCTCACAGCCCACGACTGGCTAAAGATTCAATTGTTTCCGAAACTGGCCCTTGGGTTGGACCTTTTTCGGGACGTCGTCAATAAATGCTTTGCTTGGGTAAATAAGAACCCAACAGACGTCAGTGTCAGCGACACCTTTGCTCAAGCTGAAGCTGATACTTGGCCTTCGCAGTTGATGGTGGTAGACGAAGCACAGCACCTTACGGAAATGCTCGGGAATTTTTTCCTTAGCGCGGATGGCAAAAGAGAGCGATTTGCATTCTCTGGGGTGCTCCAAGGAATGGCACAAATACCAGGGCTCCTGGGCTCAGACGATGGCTTTCCATTGGTAGCTGGTACCGGGATGTCGATTGATGATATCAGAGATGCGTCGGATTCTATTATGGCGAAAGGACCGCTTAATCTTGACGAGAACAGGACCACTATCTTCAAGGATTTCAAGCCACTCGATCAGGCTGGTGTCCGAAAGTATCTCCTCCGTTTCCTCACTCTGAACGTGAACGCAAATACAGAAGGGGAAGTATCAAATTCCTGCGTCATTGATCATATCTCTAACTGGCTTCGTGGCCGCCCACGATGGACCGCAAGCTTTTTGGAGCTCTGGATGGTTCGCAAGATGAAGGACAACCACGACGGGACGCGAGGATCATTCTCGCGCGAAGGAGCTCTTCTGATACAGGCCTTGGATCGGTACATTGATAACTATACGCAGCCTACGCTAGATGAAGGTACGAGTAACCAGGACAGAAAGAAATCATTCGAACCTCCGGAAGGGACGGGATATAGCAGTATCAGGAGAATTATTGAAATAAAAAAGGATTATGAACTCAGCAAAAAACTGGAGAGCGCCATCTACAAGTTTGCTCTTGGAGGACAGCCAATGGTTATTAATGATCACTATGCGACGCTTATCGAGACCGGCGTGGCCACTTTGTGTCAGACCTTAAAAGGTGCAGTCATCGACGAACCGATCATTATTCAAGCTGGCATCAACTATTTCTCCTTAGCGCGAATGGCGATCGAAAACATGACTGTACAAGAGAGAACTGGCCAGGGTACAGGCTTCGAGAAGGTAATACTGCCGGCAATTCAAATGAAGCTTCCTCGAATCCTCGCACAACAGCTCGATGACATGGGGGATGCCTTGAAAGATCTTAGGGTACCGAAACGATCTGCCTACGGAATGCTTGCTATTCAATGTTCGCACCCAGAGGATACTATCCAGTGGATTGAAGAAGCAACGAATTCCACTTTTGAGGGTCAAGTGGTGCCATTCTGTTACCCAGACGAATACATTGGACCAGATCTCATCTTCTTGATGTGGGACAAGGGTTACAAATTATACATTCCAGTCATTGCACAGGCCAAATACAGGGAACACTTTAATCAAATGGATGCCTTGAGAACCGTAACGCCTTCTCTGTTGTACCATCAAAGTCGAGACAAGCCGGATAAAAGTAAGCTATCGAAGATGATCACTTCTGATGATGATGTGAAAATCCGTTGGGAGGCTGTGAGACCAATGCTGGTAGGGGAAACACAAGGCTGCGTTCGCTTTATCGTTCAATATCCCTCTTATGGAACAGCTAGTGCAACTCCAGGTGTTCTTGAGGACAACCAGTTAAAGGTTCTTTCAGACGACCAGACAGTGGGGAAGAAACGGAAGAGAGGAAAAGGCTATGTCGAGACAAGGAAACTGGGATGGCTGGCGACCATAAGCAAGGACAACGCTCCAGACTTGTTCAGACATGAGGATTTGGTAATACTCGATAAATTGAAGGCGTAAGTTAGTTCTATTATACATTATACATTCTCTCTTTTTGTGGTTGATCCGTGGAAACTCTCCCA
>ENA-ORBV01008349-ORBV01008349.1-microbial-mat-metagenome-genome-assembly--contig:-NODE-8349-length-17434-cov-5.563692_pt1 | contig 17434 bp, 10 predicted proteins | sample MGYA00237777_ERZ505514 | MGnify/ENA primary metagenome ERZ505514 (study PRJEB26160, sample SAMN06269048) | microbial mat metagenome | isolation source: Oligotrophic lake microbial mat | place...
TTTTCAAGCAGAAGACGGCATACGAGATTCGCCTTAGTCTCGTGGGCTCGGAGATGTGTATAAGAGACAGGGTAATTCAGGCAGGTGTCGATAGGTAGCGACGAATGGCGTAATGGAGTTGGAGGTGTTACCAGGTCGGAAGGTTAGCCTCCTTCAAAACACACAACAATCAACCGTATATAGGACGAGGCGAGCAGCGTGGGTGCATGTCGTTAGGTGCACTGCAAGGCGTTTTGGAGTGAGTCAGGTTGGCCCCTTCGCAACACACGACAATCAAAACGAATCCCCGGTTTCTGCATTAGGTAGCATAATCAAATAAAAATAAAACGAATAAAAATTGAACCCCGTTTCCTGCATTAGGTAGCAAAATCAAATTTAAAAAAAAATGTATTATTGTAGATCATATTTAGTTTTGCCATACGTTTCTTAGGCGTACAAATGCATTCGTGTGTAGCCCTAATTAGAATACTTCTTCGATCGTATCCGTCATTATGCCATTATCTCCAAGCCTCATACCTACAAATGAGCAGCCAGAGATCGCTTTGGAGGAATCTTATTATACCCGGGATGTCTGTGTTTCATACTCGACTTTGTGAGGATGGCCGAGCCAAGGACCGATACAACGGACGACGGCTCCAGGTAAGTTGAAATTCGGATCTGATGAATGAAGCATGATGATGAGATTGCCACGACCGTACTACTTCATGCTGATTCGAAAAAGAAAACTCATTGATGTTTTCCATTCCATTCATGGTTTTGGTTCACCTCCCCATGAAGGTTCGCGGCGGCCCAAAAAGTAAAAAGTGGAGCTCTTTCGTGCCATTCATTTGTTAAGACCAGTCAAAATTTCAACATTTTCCTGGCCCTGCTCTGGATAGGTACCACTACAGCAGTACCTACCTCATTTGATTGTTGTGTTTGAGAATGGTTTGACCTGCGACCTCATCATGATGCTTCTTTGGAATTTACGGCCCTTGTCACCTTTCGTGAAGAATGGCTCCAACTTGGTACAGTGCATTAGTAGGCCGCCATCCTACTCATTAACTAGCAGTGGACTGGCATATACAACAACGCAAGCTTTCTCACAATAAAGAAAGCTTGCCAGCTATGTTGAAAGTTCCTCCAAATGTTTGGTCAAGCAAACGGCCGAACAGGGACAAAGACCACCACTGAATTCCGATGTAGATTGTATGGATGCCGGTACCGATTTGCGGTCGGTGCGCTCAAAGCCACGCTTGTTGCAGAAATACTCCTCGGCCGTCGTGGTCAACAAGTACAATTGACGAATGCTATAATGGACACGAGCAAAGGTTTCCATTTCATCGCACAAGGATTGGGCAATGCCTCGATTACGATATCCTTCTTTGACGGCCAAGGAACGCAACAGAGCAACACCTTCGCTGTTGTGGTTGTGAGGCTCGCGCGGCGATGACCTTGGCGGAGAAAAGGTTTCTAAACCAATGACTCCGACAATGTTGTGCATCGACGGACTGTTGGGGTCGCGTGCCACCCAGAAACTTTTTAATTTGGACGCCGTCAAATCTGTGGAGGGCAACCCCGACGCGCTCAAGAGGGTCTTGATTTCCACCAAATCCTCGGCGGCCGCGGGGGCTGTACAATACGTCATGATAGCTGCTGGCAGGTTGTTCAGTGAATAGCTCCACTAACTACAAACGAAGTGCCTCTTGGAGTAAGGGAGTTTGATGGCGAAGTTTTAGGCAGTCAAGTGGCGCCATGGTGAGCCAGTTGAGTGAGTCAAGTGAGTCAGTCAATTGTTAGTCAATCAAGTGGATGATAATTATGGAAAAAGCCCAAGATCCATAATTTAGTATGCAACAGCGAGAAAAATGAGCGCACATTTTGATCAAATGTGCGCACATTTTGATCAATTGTGCGTACTTTGGTTCGTAGCTCTATGACCGCGCCAGGTATATCTCTATTAGAAGTTTTCCTATTGAATGGGTTAGTTTCCGTATTGCATTGTACATTGATTTCGTATTGCAGCGCGTCTGAGAAGATTGGTTACAGTAGAGTGGCCGGTTTTGTGACAGTATCACTCCACTGCATCTCAGCCAACAGAAGATTTGTGTTAGCTCTCAACTGCATCTCAGAGGGAGAGCAGTACGGTGGAGGTCGGGCGAGTGAGGCCTATCATAGCAATTCAGGCATGGCCTCGGTGAGCTAGGAACTCGGTACGAACTACTACTGTACGGCAACTAATCTAGATATAGTGTTACTGTAATTAGTCTGCTAGCAAGGTTGGGAGACAACCGATTACTACTAGTACTACTACTAGTAGTAGTAGACTATTGAAACAGATCCCACTCAAGCTTGACTTCCGAAATGTTTTCGTGTATCACTTGTCAGCCATGCGTACGGAGTAACGGATTCCAAGTCTACAGCCAAGCAGAACGCGTCAGGGATGATGCACTAGATGATGTTCGGAGTATTTTGGTATGCCCATATCTGCCTCGAGTTCTTGCAAGCGGTTTTGGGTCTGCCTGGTTCGGATCATGCACACTTGAAAAGAGTGATGAAAATCCTGCGATGGCCTTTTCCACGTCCTGGACAAGCTCTTCAGCAAGTTTGGCAAAGTAGACAGAAACTTCGTCCTCGTCCTGCTTGTCTACGCTGTCATCTTCATTCAAGAACGCTCGACCATCTTTGTCCATAGACTTGGACCTGGAAATAGGACATTGTCTTTCGCTGTTAGTTTTCCGCTCCAAGCAATCGCTAGCGCAGGACATGGCGCTGCGCGTTTCAGCCGTACTGAATGAGATAATAGCATTCAGCTCTTTACCACAAAAGAAGTCGCCAACGAGTTCGTCGCAGCACCCTGGAGTGGAGGATGGAGGCTCGCGAGCCCTTTTGCTTTTAAAGCCTTCCGCAGCATCACGTTGTTGTGCCTGAACAGAAATACTGAGTTTGGTTCTTCTCCGTCGTTCGCTCCTACCAGTAGTCGCTCCGCTCAAAGCGCTGAAGGTCGTACCGCCGGGGCACTTGCGTTCGTCTCGTAGCAAATCGTCTACAATGTCTTCCATAGCAGCACTCAAGTTGTCGAACGTTTCCAGGCCTTCACCGAGTGTCGGGCTTTCGTCCCTAGGGACGCTACTAGTACGGTCTTGACCATCTGCTGCGACCACAAACAACTCTTTTGGTAACGGTTGGCGTGGAAGTGCTGGTGGTGGCGGAGGTGGTGGAGGAGGTAGCATCAAAGACTTAGAAATAGGCGCAGTGGGGACAGCCGGTGGGAAAGATTGTCCCCAAACCTCGTCAAAGGTCTGGTCTAGATAACAAGGTCTCCTTTGCTCTCTGGGTGGCATCGTTCTTGATTGGAGGAGATGTCCTACCAACTCACTAGCGTTCGCAGCACGCGCTGTAGTCATTCTGGAACTCTTTTTTACCATCTCACGCAGGCGTAGATTTCCTGCCAACTTGCTCGTGTCGACAGCACGTACTTTAGTCATACTGTAACGTTTGTTCACCATCTCGCGCAGACGCTGCTTTCTGTCAACCTCGACCTGAACCGGGTCGGCCTGTGTTACCGGTGAGGTCTTGGCGAAGGTAGTAATTTCGACGCCGATTATGGGATCATCTTTAGGTCGGCCCTTGCTTTCACCGCTATGGATAGCTTTCTCGGCAGCCAAATTGCCAGACGGCTCACTTTCTTGATCATTGGATTCGCGAAGCTCTGTGCTGCGGAGAACATCCTCCGAAGAGACCGAATCTTTTCGGTTATTGATTTCACGCTCCTCCGCACTTAACTCGTCGAAACATATGGACAGTTCATTTCTTTTTTCAATCGAGTGGTCATTCTCAGAACCTGCAGTTTCCCCTTCGTCGATAACCCCAATAAACCCTTCGTGCTCATCAAACAGAACATTCCTTAGTTCGTTGGGATCATTACTGTTGTCAGTATTTTTTTGTTCAATGATCCCGTTGTCCTTAGAAATGAACCCGTGGCAACCCAAGCTGATGGGGAATACATCGGCATTTTCTTCGGAGTAGTCATCCCTATCCTGGCCGTAAGAGCCGGCAGCAGCAGGTGCGCTATTTCTCTTTGCGCTGATAGCGGCCTCTTCGCCAATCAACTCTTCGAACCATTCACCGAATTGTTCTTCGATGTTCGAAGTGGCAAACGCATCTTCGGCAAAGCTGGCCAATCTTTTCAATCCGGGCGCAGTACCAGTATCACTTGACACCATTTCGCCGTGGAGGTCTTCTTTTATCGACCAATTATCTATCCCGTCATTGGTTTTAATTATTCTGGGGGGACTCAGGCTAGAGAGCGAACAGGCAGTCGATTCTTTACTTGTCGCCACAACTTCTGGTATGTTTTGTTCTCTGTCGTGTTCTTCAAGTTCTTGATACCAGTGATCAAGTACTTCAGGTATGGCTACAACACTCTCTGAATCGTGTCCAGTACAAGATAACGCTTTCGATTGACTTCCACAATCTGAATCTACAGCCTTTCCACAGACTTCCTGTAGCACCTGCCGTAAATCTTGCAAGGATACTCCCTTTACCTCAGTCATGATGGAGATTCGCTGTTTCAGCTTCGCCATTTCCTTTGCTTGACGTTCGTTTTCGTTTTTGAGATGCTGCATCTGCCCATGAATCTCGGTCAACGGACCTTGAGGAGATGCTGTAATAGCCTGAGAATTGATATTCTTGTTGTCGTTGGCATTTTTGCCCGCTGGTGTCCGCTGTTTGCCAGGCGGTCGTTTTTTGCCATTTTTAGGTTTTGGGGGAAGCGAACCCTTGGCGGTTGGCGTTTCACTTGGTTGCTCGTTAGGGGGAACAAAAGTCTTGACATCCGAAGAATACTTCTTCTCTTGCATTTGCACACACCCATCACGGGCTGGCTCTTCTTCCTCTTGTCTATTCGGTGTCAGCTGTTCCACGCTCTCTAATGCTTCAGCGCAGTCGTGGCGCGTATCGCTTTGAATGTACAATGATTCAGTTGGTTCGTCTTGAAGTTTAGAACTCTCGTCATGGGTATTCTCTAAAGACTCCATTTTCTTGGTTTCGGAAGTCTCGTGAAGTTTTCCGGCGTTTACCCTGTGCTCAACTTCTTCACCATCCGAATCATATCGGTATTCCGATGACATGTGTCCAGCTCCTTCTGCGCGCTCGCAAGCTCTTTCCGTGAGCTCGCTGTCCCCGACTCGAGGCTTTGGAAAGAGATTGGCCAGGTCCCCGGTTTGATCAAAGAAATCCGCAACCAAATCGCCACCAGCTATCTTCCAAAACGTTCTTCTTGACGATTCTGGGTTTTCAACGCAGCCGTTTGAGGCGTCTGAGGATTCTTTTGTTACCACAGAAGTCGGCTTGCTGCATTCTGTCGCCGGAGAAGCACCGGCATTAAGTGCTTCTTCTGTGGCCACAGTAGCGACGCCGTAAGCATGGGCTATTGCTTCTCCGTCTGCACTATTCTCCCCATAACTATGAAGGAGCACTTTGTGTGGCTTTCCTCCGTCTACCGATGGTGGTTCGCCTGCCTCGGCTCCACTGTTTTCTTCGGTATAGTGCTGTTCTTGTGTAGCCTTCGTAGAGCTTGCTGTTCGTATACGAACCCAAGTGATTGTAGGAGCATGGGACTCATTCGCCTTTGCCGGATCCAAAGGGCGTACATATGCGTCGGTGGATTCACAGGCACTATGCTTAACTGCACGGGAGTTCACTCTTATCCAAGATATGGAGGGGATAGTGTCTTGATTATGCAATCTTACCACGCCAGACTTTGAGGCCGGCGACTGATCTGTCTCGTTCGACTTGTCAGATCTAGGCAGCTCAGCAGTGCGTGCTCGTAATACAGCTGTTCTCTCCCAGTGAATGATTACCTCTCTTTCTTCGTCAACACTACTTCCATTCGCCTCTTCCTTGCTAATATTGCCCTGCAGGGCTGGCGCATCCTCTTGGCGATCTTCATCTCTGGCCTCGCGCTGGGGACTAGGATGAGCAGACGCCTGACGGCTGCAGGCGGTCACTACTACGGAGCCATCAAAAGACGGCTGCTCGTCGATCGAAGGCAGACCCCAAATATAGCTCGGAAAGCTTGTGCTTGGTAGTATGAGTCGGGTCTTTCGCTTGACAGGGAAAGGCAGCCTTGGTTGAGGATCTTTCGCTGCGGCATCTTTATCGCAATCGGCGAGTACAGGTGGTGATGCCTTCTCAGTTTTACATGACGGCGTTGCTTCCTCTCTTCTTGTTTCTTGAAGTGGCGACAGAGGGATCTCATCCCAGTAGTCCGGCTTAATCGTAATGTTTTCGACGTCACCAGACTTGGACAGCAATAGAGGACCCATCGTCATATCAAGCTTTGCATTGGTTTGTTCCAGATGCGTTTGATCAAGCCGATCACTACAGTGGAAGGACACAGTTGTTGTTGGTCGAGCGACGTCATTGTCAGCGTCAGCCATATCCACTTCCTCATGTTGGTTCTCCGCAAGTATCTCCAATGTTCCCACTAGTAGAGTTTTCGTCGCAGTCGATGGAATGGAAGGCTCTAAACTGCTCGAATCTTTCGCAACTTCTTTTCCGCTGCACGACGGACTGACCGGATGCATGTCCTTCGCACTGTCATCACCGGGATGGCTTTGCTCACTAGAATCTTTTTCATCGCCTGAAAATCCACCGTGATCTGCTGGCTCCATCGACGGGTCGAACGAGTATTGGAGGAAGGTTTGATAGCTTTCGTCCGCCTCTATTTCATTACTTAAGCTCTCTTCAAAGCTTGATAAATGAGCGAGTTCTTCGTTCAAATCATCATCAGCATCCGAGGAGACAGGCGAGTCCGTTCGGTGAACCGTTTCGATGAACTTTTCCATCAGCCGATCAGTCGAGTCAAGCATCACCTCCAGCGTCTCAAATGATAGTTCAACATTTCCCTCTCCATCTTCAACCGAGTCATTTTCGTCGAGAGCGAATGAAGTATCCGACAAGTTCAGATCGGAATCACTTTCTCCAAAGCTCGGCTCTTGCTGGGCCTCGGCAACCGCATCATCGGGCAAGGCTGGGAGACACAAAGGGCTTCTGCTCATGCTACCTCCGTCATTATGACGGCGATTCGAAAGAGACTCTTCTTCATCATCCGAAAATTCCAAGGGGCAATGCAACCGAATAGAGGCTTCCAACTCTTTCCTCAAATCATGCTCCAGTTCTGCCAAGTGCCGCAACTCCTCGTCCATGTCATCATCATCAGTGGTATCATTTGCAGATGAGGAGCTGTGGTCGTGATCGTTCGTAGAACTGACAGAGTTACAGTCCGCCTCTGAACCAGTGTAAGAAGAACACGACCCTGAAGCAATAGAGCGATGGTGTCGCACCGACGTCGTCGACGCGGACGCCGAAGACGATAGGGCCATCAGCTGGTCCATGGTGCCAACGAAAAGGGACGAGAATATAATGTCCTCGTTGTCGTCATGGTCTTCTGATGGATCCGTTTCTTCTTCTTCTTCTTCTTCTTCGTCCTCCTCCTCCTCTTCTTCTTCGTCGTCCTCCTCTTCTTCGGGAACACTTGATTGTGGATACAAAATGGGATTTCGTTTCCAATCGGGCAAGGGCAGCACCACGTGTGTCGGTGTTTGATTGCTGCGTATGGGGGTTCGAATACTGCTGTTACAGTGGCTGCTACTATTGTCATGGAAGGATTGGTCAAGATGACACTGACGTTGCTGTTGATGATGGTGATTGGCTCGGTCTGCTAATACCCAAGGTGTATCCCCTTCATAATCCTTACTCTCTATGGTCTCCGGTGCATGCGTGAGCAAGGAGGAAATAATATGAGCCGACGCTGCGGGGATTTTTCCATCCATAGTAGGCGCACTCGAAGCCGCGATGTGCAAGGGCAACATGCCGTGGAATTCTTCTTGAACATACAATGCTTCTGGATAGTGCTTCAAGAGCAAGTGGACGATCTGACAATGATCATCGTCGTCATCGTCCGTCTTATTGTCGTGGTGCTTCTTAGTACCGAATCTATCCTCAGACGGATATTCGTTTTCTTCGGAAGAATCATCATACGCATAATTGGAATTCGGAGAATTGGACGCCGATTGAAATCCCACTGAGGACACATTCGAATGATTCATGGGAGACGATATGGAACAGGTGGATGAAGCTGTGGTTACTGTATGACTCGCATCAATCGAAGAGGACATTGTGGTTTCGCTAGAATCGGCAGCTGCTTCGGCCGGTGAGGATCGATAGCGGAGCTGAATACTGCAGTCTTTTGGAACAGCTCCAGCGTTAGTCCTGGCTTTCTTCCTCTTTTGACTACCACTACCACCACCAACCATACCCTTTGAGGTGTTGGAAGTTGCAGGAGCTCCTTTGGATGATGGTGCTCCTCCTCCTCCTCCTCCTTTGCCCAAGGAAAAATCCACGGCCAAATGTAGAGGCAACAATCCCCACATGCTGGCTTTTTCTTGGGTTGCCTCGGGATAGTTTTGAATCAACAAATCGAAGACCTCAAAGGGTGGCAATGGGCGCATAGCACAGGCCAAATGCAAGGGCAAGCCTTGTCCCGCATTGCTAAAACAGGGCAATTTCCCAAATCGTCTTGCTTCTTTGTTCATCTTAGTTGTGGTGGTGTTGTCAGGTGGTGGTAGTTGCAATCGTTCTTGTACGGCATCCCATTCCCGATTCCATAACAGTTGGGTGAGCGTGGATGTCCTTTGCTTCTTTTTCTGTTTGGAACGCCAATGGTGGTTGATTTTATGGGCATTGCTTGTGGTTGGTGTGGCTGAAGAAGTTGTTGTGGATGTTTTGGGACCAGCAAATATGTATCGATTCTTCGTCATGGTACCATAATCGTCATCACCACCACCGTGCTTACTCTTGGGTGTGCTGTGGCTACTTGTGTTGCTATTAGCGTGATTGTGGCTTTCTCTTTGGGGGCTATTGTCCGAGTACGACGACGACACCGTTGATCTCGTAGAGCATGCTGACCGATCAGGAGACGAGGCCGGTGAGCTCGACGAGGAGGGCGAGGAGGAATATGCGAAGGAAGAGGATGGATACAAAGCGCCGTAGAGAATATTGTCCTCTTCGAATCGAACCAAGGGTGGCGAACCGGCAAGATCGACACATGATCTGGAAGAGGATGACGACGATGCGGAGGTGGACGACGATGGTGCCGACGATGATGGCGACTGAGAAGATGCCGAGTCATCATGACTACGATTCCCCGTGTTTGGCGACGTTGTCGACATGGAGGAAGCACAGGAGCTGGATTCTTCCCCTTCTCCCTCTTCGAGCTGCTTGGATAGAGATGACACGACCATGTTGTATTGCTTGTTCAAGCTAGTAACAGCTCCTAACATTGTTATAGGAGCAGCAAGGGGTGCGTTGGCTACTGCGCGCGCCTGTTGTTGGATTCCTGTGTTGACGGCGATGGACAGCCGCAGGTAGGTGGCTTACTACTAGCTAGTAGCTATCTGTATTACAGCATGTGCTCTGTCGTTTGTTTCACTTTTTTGGTTTGATGGTACTGTTAGCTGATGTATTGGAGTGTATCCGTATTGAACTTGATTGCTCCTATACTTCCCTGCAGTGTTGCTGCCTAAAACCTATGTAACACGTAACTAATGATTTCATAAATTTGGATCTTGCAGGCGCTACGGGCCGCCAAAGTTGGGAAAGATTTGGTGGGCAATAGATGTTGTGACATTGGGTGTTGGTGGGGTAGTCAAGTGATGGAAAGATGTACCGTAGTCAGAATTTGGGGGCGTGACAGATGTTGATTGATCATTCATCGCGGGTGGACATCATGTGAATCTTGGATCATGGACGAAAAAGTTGTGAGAAGGAAAATGTCATTCCAACAGACGTTATTCATTTACAGAGTGATCTTGAGTATTTAAGGATTGCAGGCGTTTACGTGCCATCTAAATACGAAAAATTTGAAATGTCGGGGTGTCAAAAACGATGGAAGAGTGCGCGTCGGTAACTATTTTTCGGACGCACAGCTGCAAGTTTGTGGGCACGAGCCGGTTGCTGCTCTCACAAAAAACGCGGCCTAGTTTTGCGTGGAAGGTGGTACAATTGTGGAGAGCATCCGACCTTGGTCACCAGACAGGTTCAGGATAGCAACACCTAAAATATTAGTGGCTAGCAGCCCATCTAATACTACTAGCTACTAGAGTAGCTACTAGCTAGTATTAGCTAGTAGAGTAGTAACAATAGTATGTAGTAATGCCCAAATCATGCGTGCTTTCTATGGGCCTTGCCTTGCGAAGCTGTAGGTAACGCCAGCTTTCGTCCGCCACATCGGCTTTTCGACCACCAGAGAATCCAGAAACGTTCATGTCTCTTGCAAGCTTAGCAGGCATCGCATTTCAAACGAAACATATCATGCAAAGCCGAGGCCGCCCCAGTCGGCTGGTTTCCACACTCCAACGCAAGTCGAAAGCCCTGCGGTGCTACCTTTTATATGAACAGGAATGACGGACAGCCTTTTGCAAAACCTGCTGTTCCTTTTCTTTTTTTCGAACATTTCCTAGTGAAGGAAAATATATTCATAATTCTGCTAAGATGCTGCAAAACGAAAGAAAAAAAAACACGCTTGAAAAAATACATGTTTCCCATTATATACTGTGGTTATAATTATGATTTATGAAGTACTACTATTATAGTCTGTCCTCTTTTGGCCTTTTGTCTTGTCCAATTTTCAGGGTTCGTACGAGATTCTGCAGTCGCAAAATATACCGTACATTGTATTCTGTTTCGGGCAGATACCATTGTCGAGAAATCGGCAACACACTGATATATCCATCCTCAATGAGCTGGTTTTCACTATTGGGTTCATCGGAATAGAGAGGGGCACCCTCAGGCCGCACCACGGGAGCAATTTGATAAATGGAGGGATCGTCCTCCGAGGGGACATAGCCCAAGGAAATGGGAGCGACATCGCCATTGGTCGCAACTCGGACACCGGCGATTTCCTCCGCGGAGGGGTACGAAACTTTCAAGCCATATCCAACGGGCATGGTGTCCAGTGGCAACTCTTCCACCCAGGCTTCCATCAAACGAACCGCAAAATCGGCCACATTGACAAAATAGGCGTCAATGTATTCCGATGTCGGAAGAATACCTCCCACCGTCATGGTCGGAATGTTGCGACCCATGGCCACCAAGGCCGCACCCACACTACTGGAATGCAGGGTTTGTGGACCCGTGGCAAAGCCATCACTAATACCGACCAAAATGAGATCTGGAGCGCCAATGATTTCGGCCTCTTCATCATCATCATACATATTTTTCCTCATAAAGGAAAGACCCGCAATGACACACGTCGCGGGGGATCCATCAATGATGGTTTGATTGACGCCTTCATCGTAAATGGAAAAGGCCACACTGAGTTGGACACTGGCGGCGACACCGGTCCGATCCGTGTTGGGGGCATACACGTGAACCTCATGACCTGCATCAATCAGGGCCGTACGCAGGGCCTGTGTTCCTTGTCTTCCAATCCCATCGTCATTCGTCAACAATATTCGTAGGGCACATGCTGGTTGGAGGCATATACAAGACATAATGACAAGCATGATGGCAACGATCCCAAACCGGGATACATGTGCGGAAGGTAACGGTGTGTATCGGTTTGTGTATTCTCTCGTACAGTTCCATCGCAGAGTCGATTCTCTACTGATTGCGACAGACGTGTCGTCCGTCGCCGATGGTAAGGAGGATTCATAACGAGTCGTTGCGGCGGCATTCTTCATGCAACCCTCCTCGCACTGAGATGTCTGTTCAAAATGTTCCCTATCGTGTACTGTGTGAAGCTTGGCTCTGTTTTTTGTCGGGTTGTCATTGACGATGGGTTGCACCACCCCCCGTCCATTCCCCATGTGGAGCGTTTGAGACGACATTGTATGAGATTGATTCGTTCGAAACGCTGTGGGTGAAATAGGGAGTTGTGTGTCACTTGTTTCAGTTGGCGAAACGACAGACGGGCCACTAACACGTGAGGTGCATTTACTTCGTTTGTGAGAATCAGCTTTCATCTTCCAACAATCCTTCGTCTTCAACTGGACGTCTCTCAAACGAGATCTCTTGGTACTGGAAATGATATATTTAAATAGAGCCGCTGCGTGAGACTGGTCCCTGTGGGGTAATGATTGTTGTCGCCTAAGCTTTGGCTTGTCGGCTTGGCTATTGGAATGCAGTTGTAGCTAGCTAGTTAGCTAGTAGTAGCTTTTTATTATTTACACAGTGTGTTCGAGGCCATGCACGGGACGGGATCAATAATAGCAAAATTGGAGCGTTGAATCTTGCTAAAAAAATTCGTCCAGGTTCAAGGCGAAAGATCACGTGACACGACTGCATAGTATGTTTTGTGAGCTGTTTTGTGAGCAGGGTGTGGCGCGAGCCGGGACAGCCCTTACTCCCGTAGACGGTATTGGCATGAAGTGTCTCGCGTTTCACACGAATGAGGGTGTTCCATCAAAACACCCCCCCCTGTCAATGAATTAATCGATCAGTCAGTGCTCAACTTACCCTACTGTACTGGAGGCAGCTATTGACTAATGCCACACTACTACTATAGCTAGCTAGCTAGTAGGGTAGAACGTATCAAATTCCAGCACCAGATTGACACCCGACCCATCCTTTGAAGGCAACATCCTTTGAAGGACAAGGAGTAAAAATCTTCTATTTTTTTTCATCACCAACACCATCGTCCTTCGTCCCTCCCTACGTCCTTCGTTTTGATGAGACCTGAGCAGCTGTCAAGATCGACATCACCACTGTAGCTGCATGGTGATAGATAGCTATGCTTGCACCTCTGATGATGGCTCTAATTACTAGTAGCTAGCTAAAGCTACTAGCAGTTATTATGCGTTACCTACTGCGCGGTTGGCAGAGCAGTAGCTTATCGCTGACCTTGACAGCTACAACGACTCACATGAATGAATGAATCAATGAGGGTGTTCCATCCAAACGCGCCAAACCACGAATGAGTGCTCATCAGCCTATCTGTGCTCCAGGCAGCTACAATGGCATACGGAAACTATGTCAAATTCGAGCACCGGATTGACATCCTTTGAAGGCAAGGAGTAAAAAATCTACTATTTTGGAAAGACCTGAGCAGCTGTCGAGTTCAACATCACCACTGGCGAGAGGGCCATTCCATTCCAATAGTTCCGACGGAGTGGCTATTGGATTGGTTATGACTACTTTAGTACGTCTCCTGTAGAAATTTGAAAGCAACCAAAATCCTGGACTGCTGTGGTATCGCCCTTGGCGGAAGGCCATAGATGGATGGATGAGAGTTGCTAGCAGTGGCTGTTCGATTCAACCATGGTTTGGTCCTGTTGTTGCGTCTATACGTGACTTTAAAAGGCTCATCGAAGGGGATAGCTACGGTATTGGATTTTTCAAAATTACAACAGCGAAAAAAGGTTATTTTTACTTTTTTAGACACACATCAAAATCATCACCACGTACGACTGTACTCTGGATGTGAGAGGTGTCAAGGCCGACCCCCAAACGATCATTCGCGCCTTGAGTATCGCGTTGTGAATCAACCAAAACCTCCCAGGCATGATGTCCAACGACAAATCAATGCGAACGAGCAACGAGAATGGAATCAAATTCGGATGATCATTCTAAACAAAAAAAGCCCTGCTGTTTGAACAATTTTTCTGTAAATCGGGTGGGCAGGAATAGATCTATGGCCTTCACTTTGGGCGGAGACAGCAAAAGAGGCAACCCAAGCAGGATGTCCAACGATAAAAGAAACGCGACCGAGCATACGCACGAGAATGGAAGCATACCATGCTTGAGCATTAAAAACAAACAAAGGCCCTGCTGTCGGAAGCGATTTAATTTTTGGGTACCTTGGGGGGGCAGGAATAGATCTATGGCCTTCACTTTGGGCGGAGACAGCAAAAGAGGCAACAACACAACCTGGCAAATACGCCAAAGACATATTTCTTTTTCTAATGGCACGATTGGATGCTCCTATTGAATTAAACATCATGTGCCATCATCACGCAGCGTCTTTATGGTCTTCTGGTTTGGGATGTCCTTCGAAAATGACAAAATGAAATGAAGAGTGCTACCGATGTTGGATACAAATATCGGTTTGCACAGACGATGCGAATGCTTTGTCAGATCAAATCCCTGCTTTGTAGATTGTGATCCAATCTACAACTTGATTCTTACAAAATATTGCTGCGAGTGAGTGATTCATTGGGTCAATTAATCGAGCGGCCAATTTGATGTTTATCCCTTGCTGACGACAGGTTCCCAAATTGGACTGTAGCTCTGGCTTGATCTGCATCGAGGATGACAGCCTTCCAAAACGAAAATAATGTACAGTATTCCTTGCATGGCAGCGACATATGTTCCTCCCTTCTTCTTCCGCGCTCCACGAATCGTGATTCCTGCGTGCAGGACGATGGTTGCTCTGCCATTGGATTCACAGTTTACATCCACCCGATCGGCCAACACCAGCATCACCTGCATGAATCAAGGTCCTTTGCTGTGCGCGCACCCTGCAATGATTCCAAGTCCAGTCGAGCGCTCACTGGGTGGAGTTCGATGACGGTGGATTTACGTATGCAAATTGTGGTATGATGTCTTGTACGTCCAGTTTCAAGTGTTACCACCAGCGGTGCCAGAAGAAAGAGACGATGACTCACTCCATGGCCTTGATGCGCCGTAGTGAATGCTTCATTGTCTGGCAATAATTCAAGGTGTTGGATGGAATTCGGTCGTTCCGAAGGCCGACTCATGGCGATGGAATTTTGTTGTGATTGCCGACACAAGCTGGAGAGAAGGTGCTGCAAGGGTGTTACCAACATCGACAGCAAAAGAAGAAGCCAAGCTGACCTGACCTCAATGTCATGATGTGGGGATTGTCATGGGTAATGCGCATCATCTGCCGCCAAAGAATGCCTTCGCTTGCGGGGTTCTTTCCATGTGATTGCCTTGCTCGGAGTCGTACACACAAGCATGCAACTAACGCACGAGGCCAAGAGAGTTTTAATTACAGTTCCTCAAGAAACTGTGAGCTCTACTACTGTCAAGATAGCTGTCAAGATGCTGGTAGCTGACTGTATTCAGGCGGAGCTGATGCAATCTCTTACATACAGTAGAGGTGGAATCGTCCACGTGGAGGCGATGGCCAGACGATGACCATCGGGTTGGCCGCAGCAACCTCACACAAAACTCGAAGACCCTACAGCTATCTGGAGTTAGTTTAGTTCCTGTAAAGAGCGAAATCGGATATCACAATTCAAGTTGATCCGATGTAGCGCTAGCTAGCTACAGCTACGGGAAGGAGGAGCGCCATCGTCAAGGGACGAGCTGCCAAGGGGTAGCCGCAGCTACAGCAGCCAGCAAGCTACATGGTACCAACAGTAGCCCGATCGATTTGCCTCGTACGGCTGCACGGCGCGGCACGCGCACATGCTCCTCTGGTACATTTTCTACGTGTCCTTCTACGACGTCCCTGACAAGAGAAGACTGATGTAGGAAGACTGAACGAGCACGCCCGCTCATTTCCATCAAAAAATCTCAGTTCATGTCCATCACAAAAAAATCATTCATCATATTTGTCATCATTCATTATTGCTCATTATTTCATTTCGATGAACTTCGTAAAGGAATTATTTCATTTATTTCATTTGACAATGACATTCTCTCTTATTACTTCCGTCGCTCTCTTCTTTCTTGCCAACATCTCCACCACCATGGCGGCCGCCTTTCTGGCCTCTTGGATGGTCTTTTCTGCAAGTACTACGATCACCATGGTCATGAGTTATGCCACAATCCGCATTTTGGTTCTTGCCTTGAACAAAATCGGCAACAACAAGCATGACAATGACAACACCTCCTCTCCTGCCGTTGCCAACAACTCTACTACTCGCGACGTCCGCAGCTACAACAACAACACATCCTCTGTCGCCGACGACACTCGCATCCGCAGCAACAACCATACTCCTGTGTTTGCCAACAACCACAACAACAACGACTTCCGCAGTACTTCTTGCAGCAACAACAGCACTCCTGCATTCGCCAACAACCACAACCGCAGTCTCCGCAGCAACAACAACTATCCTGCGGCGTTTGCCAACAACAACCATGATGGAACCGACTACAACAACTTGAGTGTCTACTCGACATTCCTTCTCTCGGTTTTCCTTGCGTCCGCACTGTTCTTTACTGCGGACACAACCATCACTATGGTCTTGGCCTACACTGTCTATGTCACCATGCGCTTCTTTCTTGCCTTTCTTCACAACGCCCTTCGCTTTGCCACTCGCATGCGCCGCAGCTACAACCCTCGTCCTGCGGACATTGCCAACAACCTCCTTGACAAGGCCGACGATGGAAGGATGGGAACCGACAACAACCAGTACAGTGTCGTCTCGACAGCTGTCCTTTCGGTCTTCCTTTCTTCTGCCATGGTCTTCACTGGAGAAACCACGGTCCGCCTCGTCGTGGCGTACGCCGAACTCCGCTTCTTCTTCTTTGCCTTCCGCATCTTCCTGCGCCGCAGCAACAACACTCTTCCTCCTGCGGTCCAATCATGTGGCACCTCGGTCTTTCTAGTGGACCCAACTTCCCTCATGTACGACCAACGCAGCAACAACCCCAACAGCACTGCGGCAAAACGGAACCATGAAGGCCTGGAATGGCTAGTGGGCGACAAACTTGTGTGGATTGTGGACCGCAGCAACGATGAGACACCCGTCATGAAGAAGAAGGAAGACCGTGTCTCGACGTTTGCAAAGGACGGTGTGGAATGGTCCGCATGGTGTTCGGAAAATGGTGTGGAATGGTGTGTGAACGAAGATGCTGGAATCTCCGCCGGCGGCGAAAGTACCAACGACTTGTTTGATCTTGAACTGCCGACTGCCGCTCCATCGCAAGGCCAACAATCCAAATCCAAAGTCAAGCATACCGCTACTCCTGTTTGCAAGAACAGCAACAACAACAACGGTAAGTCCAATGTTCGCATTCTCATCGATCAAAACGAATCAGTAGAAGTCCATCTCATCGACTATGACGCTCCCTTCACCGCCACAACCATCACTGTCGTCCTCTCTACCGACGGCAACGATGGCAACAACAGCTATGAAGAAGACCCGAACGATGCTTGGCTTCATGAAGCGACAAAGAACTGTTTCCGCAACACCAGTAAACAAAGTCGTCTCGTCTCTCTCCGCAAATGGGACGAGGAGTACAGTGCCTACAAGAATGATGATTACACGTGGATTCGCAAGGCCCGCACAGACAAGTGTGTCCTCTTCGCCGACAGCTATCTCTTGCCACTTTGTGAGTACACTATTACCTACCACAGCTGCAGTGCCGAAGAAGTCCTCTCTCGCAAGCGCCGCATCGCCTACATTATGTCGATTCGCAAGGCCGAGGAGGACGACCAGTGGTACAACATTGACATTATGGATGGCGACCGCATGGC
>ENA-ORBV01008354-ORBV01008354.1-microbial-mat-metagenome-genome-assembly--contig:-NODE-8354-length-17427-cov-10.726455_pt1 | contig 17427 bp, 14 predicted proteins | sample MGYA00237777_ERZ505514 | MGnify/ENA primary metagenome ERZ505514 (study PRJEB26160, sample SAMN06269048) | microbial mat metagenome | isolation source: Oligotrophic lake microbial mat | place...
AATGATACGGCGACCACCGAGATCTACACCTCTCTATTCGTCGGCAGCGTCAGATGTGTATAAGAGACAGGAGTAAATGAGTGCTCCCAGTGGATGGAGGAAGGTCGGTTGCACAGCCTTTTCAGACCAGAGGCAAATTAACCAACCCAGCGTTCACCATGAATTCTCGATTAGGGAATCCAACCGGAGAGGAGCCTACATCCATTTGCCCAGTTGATCCCCTGCGGTTGGTCAAATCGCTGTCCGGTTTCTCAGATCGGTTGCCGATTTCAGCTAGGGTGCGGAGCCCGCACCCACCGGTTTAATGTTCAGCTGATTGTTACCTTCCAAAGCCCGGTGTACTGACCGACTCTCCAGCTACCGACCACCGCCTTGCTCCCAGGCAAGCAATGCATCACCGCGCGGCCATCTTCCTCCTTGCTGGTCAGCTCGTAGTGGCCTGGACCGATGGCCTTCCCTCGGTAGACCACGCCGCCTTCATGGTCGTAGGAAATGACTAGCTCCTCGTCTGTGAGGATCACTTCGCACGGATAGCCTATGTCCGGGGCTGAGCCGTCGTAGTAGAAGGTGTCCATGGTGGCCTGCCGAACTGTACGACCTTCGATTTTCATAACGTTTCCTCTATCGGGTTAGGAGTTTCGGGCCGCGGCGCGACCGTGGGAGAATCATCGTCCACTATCGCGACACATAATGTCGCGCCCTTTATTTGTACCAGCCTCGCGTCTCTTCAAGGCTTTTCACAATGGATGCTTGGAGCTTAGCTGGACCTTCCACGCGTACCGCCGGCCCCCAACTCCTGATCCACTCGACTAGGCGATCCGTCATGTCGATTCGTACCTCGAGGCGACACCATCCGTCGTCATCGGCCGGACGGAGCGACTGGCCGGCAAAGGGGCGCTCGATCAGGTGGTGGACGATGGCTTCGTCGACATCGAGTTCGAGATCAATCTCGCCTTGGTTGAAGCCCAAGCCCGGGTCCTTGGCAACGAAACGCTGGAGCGAGAAGCCATTCGGTTCCGCTGACAACGTATCCAAGATTTGGACTTCCGCCATCCGGTGCAAGGCATACCAGGCGACTCTGGAGGAGTCTGCAGGGCAGGCGATCAAGTACAGCACTGGAAAACGCATCACTAGCCCCAGAGGGTTTAGCACTCTCGGCGTCAGCGGCTTCGATCCTCCTCGATAAACCAATTCGACCTGCCTGCCAGTCAGCAGCGCTTCCGAAACCGCCCGCCAGTCGACTTCATTCAGTTCCGGAGGCATGTGGAGCGCACCGGGGGAGATCACGGCGACTCGGTCTTTCCAGCGCCCCTCGCGATAGTCGCCCTGACGTCGCAAGACCTGCTCTGAGGCCTCGCGTTTGAGGGCGAGGCCGACCCGGCTGCTGGGTGGAAGTAGCAGATCAAGGTTTCTGCGCATTAGCTGGTGAGCCAACGCCTCCTCGGGGGCCATCCGGGCTTCCTCAAGTGCAGCCTTGACCTCACCGACGAAGTGATCCTGAACAAAGTGCCGGTCGCGCTCGAAAGTTCGCTTGGATCGAGTGTCCCCATCCGTTTCCTGAAGCATTTTCCGGTAGAGATTGGCGCTGGAAATTTCGGGGTCGTCGATCAGATGCAGCGCCATTTGCAGATAGCGGGTCGCGGCCTCCTTGGCCGACCTCGACGATGGTTCTCGAGCGGATGGCGGCTTGCGTCGCTTCTGCGCAGTCTCAGCAGGATTACGGTGAGTTGGCATAAGGGATCACCGATACGGGGCGGGGAGTCAGTATCCCGGTCAGGACTCTCAGGGATTGCGACACTTTACGTCGCAACTAGCCTGCAGGCTCTTTCGCAAGCCAGAAGTGGATCCACTTGTGCGTACCGACACCTTTCGCGACGTCACCGACACCCATGCCGAGCTTGGTGGAAGCTGCGCAAGCCGTGTTGCGAGGACAGGAGAGTGTGCACTTCTCGCACCTCACGGACCAAGCAGAGCGGCGGGGTCTCGCCGGAATGATGCCCCGCGGAACAAACGAAGGGTTGGACGAGGGCGAGCAAGATCCGGATTAGATAACTGCGACTAGGATTCCAGACTGAACCGCTATAGTTCCATCGAGCTGTTGACTTTGCGGGCTCCACAGCAAATCGTTGCGACGTTCGCGACTTATGGACTTGCCCCCTTCAAACGGAGCTCAAGAAGTCGTTCGAGGTGCAGCGTTGATGAGTTTCCTTGCATAGGTGTTGGGTGACAAGTAGCCGAGCGAGGAATGCAGGCGAAGTGGGTTGTAGAAGCCGTGGATATAGCTGGCGATTGCCGAGTGCGCGGCAGCTTTTGTTGCGTAGGTTCCGGTGGCCTCCTCGGCCTTGAGCGTGGCGAAAAAGCTCTCGGCCACCGCGTTGTCCCAGCAGTTGCCTTTCCGGCTCATGCTTGCCACCAAGCCAAGCGGTGCCAACGTAGCGCGGAAATCCTTGCTGGCGTATTGGCTTCCGCGGTCGGAGTGAAACAACGTGCCCGATTCCGCAGGACAGGCGGCGTAGGCGTTCAGCAGCGCTCGCTGGACGAGATCATCCGGCATCCGATCGTCGAGGCTGTAGCCGAGCACCTGACGCGTTTGCAGGCTGATCACGATCGCCAGGTACAGCCAACCTTCGCGCGTGGGCAGGTAAGTGATATCGCTGACCCACGCCGCCGCTTCAGCATCGACCGCGAACTGACGATCAAGCAGATTCGGTGCGACGTCGCGGGAATGCTTGCTGTTGGTCGTGTTCGGCTTGAACCCGCGCTTGCTAACGCCTCGCAGGCCTTCCTCGCGCATCAAACGTGCGACGCGCCTGGGGCCAATCTGATGCGCGCAAGCGCGCAGCGCACGCAGCATCCGGGGGAGCCCGTACGTGCCTCGGCTACCCTTGTGAATCGTGCGTAGATCATCTCGCAGCGCAGAGTCAGGATCCTGCTTCTGCTCGGCTTGCCGCTGTAAGAACGCGTAGAAACCGGATGCCGAAACCTCCAGCACTCGGCACATGATGGTGACAGGAAACCGAGTCCGCTCGCGTGCAATAAAGGCGTACTTCACCGGGACTCCTTGGCAAAGAACACCGCCGCTTTTTTTAAGATTTCGCGCTCCATCTTCAGCGTCGCGTTTTCCGCTCGCAGGCGCGCAAGCTCACATTCGGCCTCACTCGTCGACGTGCGTTTGGCTGACGAAACAGGCCGAATGGCGTGCGCCGAGCCGACCCAGTTGTTCAACGTCTTGACCGATATGCCAAGCTGGCGAGCGGCCGTCGTGCGGCCTAGGCTGTCGGACAGGCGGACCGCTTGGGTCTTGAAGTCATCGGTGAAACGACGACGCGGTGGGGTATTCATAGAAGTGCTCCAAGTAGCGAGGAATTATCGCTTCTAGGGCTCCGCTGTCAGGGGGCAAGTCCAGTGTCACGCTCAAAGACGGCACCGTTCTGCACGGAGGCTGGGATCCCGGAAGCGCCGTTAGCTCGTCATCCAACGAGCGCGACATCTTCCTGTCCAGCGTTTATGTCCTCGATGAGGAGGAGGAGGAGTTCGTTCAGAGCGATTCGTCTTCGGGCATCTTGATTCGAGGCAGTGAAGTCGCATACTTGGTTTTTTCGGACGTGCCGGTAGTCTATGGAGAAGGCTCTGACGAGGATGACGAAGATGCGATCGAGGAGACACAAAATGGATGACAAGCCAACAGGCCTCATCGCGCGGATTGCAAGGTTATTAAAAGTGGATTCAGGTCAATTACGGTCACCATCGGTGATACGTCCGAAGGGCACAACATCGCTCTCTCGGCGTATTCCGGCAGACCAGGTTTTCCAACCCAAGCAACCAGTACCGCGTCCCATTTCTAAGTAACAGAATCTCGGCCCGCTATGACCTTACCGGTCTGGCGGGCCGTTTTTTTTGTTGCGCTCACGCATCTGCGCGCCGGCCGACGCTTGTTCGCTGAGCGTTGCGCCAAGACTACTTAATGTTGGTGCTTACCGAACTCTGGTTCCTGCCTGAGAACGTCAATCGCCTCTTCAGTGATCGCGACCAGCAGCGCTATATCCTCGCTCTCAATCTCATGCACGCGCAACGCGTCCATGACGCGGGAGCACACGTCTGCCCCAGCTGCAAAAGCCCCGCTCATGAACACGTTTTTCAATCGATGTACTTGTTCAAAGAGCGCCTTCTCATCTCGCATATCGCGCGCTTCTTCTACCCCTTTCATCGCCGTATTCAACTCGTCCACGCAGGCGTCTATGTAGGCGCCAACATCTGACTGAGAAGCGATCGACCGCATCACATCCAGATGGCTCTGAATAGAAAGGGAAGGGGGCGATGCTGTCATAACCATACTTCCAGACGGTCCCAACTGCACCAGGATGTCCAACAGTTCACCGGTCATCATCGGTTTTCGCAGGTATCCCACCGCGCCCGTCGAGAATGCGCGCTCCCGCGACTCGTTGTCTGTCACCGCGCTCAGGATGACGATCTTGGTTGCTTGCGAACCACCGCGACCATTCCGATGCTCGTCTAGTACGTCCCAACCCGACATGCCTGGCATGTGAAGGTCTAGAAAAGCGACGTCGATTGGCGTGGACCTCAGGATACGCAGCCCTTCTTCTCCGTTCGTCGCTGTGAGCACGCGGTGTCCGCCCAGCACCAAGATGCGACGCATGATGTCCAGATTGGATGGGTTGTCATCTATCACCAAGCATGACCTCTGCGCAGCTGCCAGTCGGTGCCGATTCAGCATTTCGAGCATTTCTAGCGTTTCAGTCACACGAAGCCCAGGCCCCGCTACTGGCAGCTTTAATCGCCAGGTGAAAACGCTGCCGCTCCCTTCTTTTCTGTTTTCTACATTCAGCCTAGCCTTCATTCTGTCCGACACCGTCTTGACGATGTGCAGACCAAGGCCTACGCCATCGTGAGCCCTTGCTTCACCCTGGCTGATTTGATGGAAGGCGTCGAATATTTTTTCTTTCTGATCGTCCGGGATACCGATACCGGTGTCCGAGACCGCGACTTCTAGCTCGCACATGTCCGGTGAATCGCTTTGCCCGCGACGGACATCGATCTGCACGCGTCCGGTTCGCGGTGTGTATTTCACTGCGTTCGAAGTTAGGTTGCATAACACTTGAGTGATCCGCCTCGCATCGCCGATCAGGACCTGCGGCACGTCCTTTTCAACCTCTATCGTGAGCATCACCCCCTCTTCGTGCACCAGCGAACTCACTACGCTTCGAACCGTCTGCAAGGCACTCTTCAGTTCGAACGGCGCCACGTGGAGTTGAAACGTGCCGCCGTCGATCGCGGCGACATCAAGCACATCGTCCACTCGCGACAGCAGAACAGCTGCGTTCGTCTTCACCAGATCCATGAGAGGGCTCTGGTCCTCCGGGATGCGAGACACGTCGACCAAGCCACTCGCGTTGACAATGCTGTTGAGCGGTGTCCGCAACTCGTGCGACATCATCGCCAAGAAACGGGTCTGGGTGTCGCGCGCCTGGATGGCTTGCTCGGATATCACCCGCAACCCGGTCAGCAAACGATTCACCGTCAATGGGATCCCAACCAGGAGCGCGACGGCGAGCACTGCGACCACCGGCCGACTGTTCCAGTAGCCGCTGGGTGCCGACACGCCCACGACTATCACGGCGGCGAATATCCCAAGCCAAAATGCTGTTTTCGTATAGCGCGCGCCCATCGTGATGCACGCGAGCGGAAGAAAGATGACGAATGGCAGCATCAGATTGAATGCCACCGACATCAGCACCGTAATGCCGATGAAATCGGCCCCTGTTCCCACCGGGTCAGGCCAGTCCGCCGCTCTCATCTTGGGCCGGCGAACCGCGATGGACCAAACGATGCTCCCGATCAGAAACACCACAATCCAGGGCAGCACGGCGAATGCCTCGCCACTAAGCACCGCATTCGATGGAGTTCGACTCCAGTGCACAACCCACACTAGCGAAACGGCCATCAACACCACGCGCCTGACCGACGCTCGCACCTCGGTGAACGGCGCCACAGCACGGTCGATTGTTTCATTGCGCAGTCGTCGCGAGACTTCGAGTAGAGACATGCAGAACTCAGCGGCTTGGTTCAGATCGACAGTCTAGAGGCCGCTGTCTGATAGGGCTCGCAGAGAAGCCTCTATCTCGCTCACGAATGCCGAGTCATCATCATCGCCTACCCACGTTTCAAACACGTCGCCGAGTAGATACAGTTCGTCTGCTTGTCTCGCTGGCCCCGCTAGAAAGCGCTTGAGGATCGCTGTTAATTCCGGCTTCCCAGCGTCAAGGTGTAAGTCTGATATCAGCAGTACCGTCACGTTCTCTTTTCCCACCACCCAACGGCGTTCATCAGATTATTGCAGACCGTCCCCCACTAGACTAAATCGAGCGGCGCATCTCGCAGATCGCCGGGGTTACACGCCAGGCGCTGCCGACACATGGATAACGTTCGTTGTTGGGTTGAAGCACACGCCGATATCCGCACACCCTTGCGACGTGACTTCGAGGTTCACCTGGTTGCTGGCTGCCGCCTGTCCGCTGACGACAATCTCCACGCGGCCTCGATAGAGTTCGATGGGTCCGAGGTAAGGGTCATTGATCCGCTCACCTGCTGGCAGAACGATGCCGTCGACGACGAAACCATCGAGGCCGGTCACTCGAAATTTCGCCCGATACATTGCATACCCCTGTGCAATCTCATACGCGAGTCGAATTCGTTCAGGACCCATGCGCTCCGCGCTCACGTGGAATGCAACCTCCGGGGACAACAAGTCGTCTTGCCACTGAGCCTGTGCAACAGAGGCCATCATCGTCAGGCAACCCGCAGTCGCCACAATCAACGCACGCAACATGTTCTAGTCCTTTGGATCCGTTGCGCGCACGGTGCCAGACCCGCGCCTCAGATTAAAGTGGCCAGATCTGAAGCCGATCTTTGCATCCGACAGCGCAGCGCTACGCTGTCTCACGATCTGAGACCCGCTGATGTTGGAATGCAACACTCCCCATCCTGCGGCCGAGATATGCGCTACGTACCCTCGAACCCATGACCGATTCCGCACCTACGACTTTGCCGCTTTTGCTCGACACGGTGCCGGCGGCCCAGCTCGAGGCATTTCTGCCCCCTGTTTCTGCCCTGGCGCACGTTCATTGCATGCCGATGGCGATGTCCATGACGATCGCTGAGGCCATTGCTGTTGTGATGCCCCTTATCCCCAGGGGGCCTGACCTTGATCTCGTCGCACTTTCAGCGCCGTCGCGACTTCCCGCCGCGATCGCGCACCATGCCGCCGTGGCGGTGCTCGCTGCAGCCCTTACCCAGCCCAAGTCATGACAGCGCCCGACCAATCCACTCAGCCTGCATACCGAAAGCTAGGACGCCTCGCGAGCCTCGGCCCTAAGGAGCCTTGGCATGTGGCTCTTCTTCTGCCTGATCACCACGACGATCTAGCGTCGCCGATTCAGGATGCCCGTGATCTCGACACCAAGGAGGCGCGCCCGATCGGTCTGCGCGTCATGTCGACCCCACGGGCCAGTTTCGATCGCGGCCGTCCCAAGGTAACGCTTACCGTGAAAGATGCGGTCGGTGGTGAATATAGAGCCACCATTTTTGGCGATACCCGTGAATGGATCAGTGCCCTGCATGAGGTGTCGCACGCGTACTTTATGGCTGTTGCCAAGGTTTGGAATGACCAGATCTATCTCACCATTGAGGAGCTCGTCGAGAGCGAGTGGGTTGGTAAATTGCGTCCCCACTATCCGGCGCGTCGTCAGCAGATTGCCCCAGCAGATGCCCGCGCCACGGTCTTAAAGCTACTCCCCCAGGCTATCCCCCGAGCTGTCGAGTTTCTCAGCGATGAGCTTTCGCGGCTTGCCCCTATTTCCGATCTCTTGACGGACCTCGGCGCTCAGGGCTGGACCTTGGATCAGATCCTCACGCAAGCGCACGTTCCTCAGTCTGCCGACCATGGCCACCATGCGCACACGGTGTGTCGCCGACTGGCTGCCCTCGGGGCGCTGCTCCGAATGCATAGCACCAATGTCGGACGCAAACCCAATCCCATCAGCATGGCAGATGTCCCTAATCGCATCTCGCAGCTTCCTTGGGCGCTCACCGGTGACCAGCAGCGCGCTGTCACCGAAATCGCACGGCGGCTCGAGGCGGGTGCGCCTGCTCACATTATTCTCGCCGGCGACGTGGGTGTGGGCAAAACCCCCACCGTTGCTGTCATCTGCGCGGCCGTCGCCAGCGCGCCAGGTAATCGCCGTGTTCTGGTCCTCTCGCCCAACACCCTTCTCGCCGAGCAACTGCATCGCGAGTTCTCATCTTTCTTCCCCGACCTATGGATCCGCCTGGTCACCGGTGACACGCCAGCATCAGCGGATCTCACTGCGCCCATCCTGATCGGCACCAGCGCACTGCTTCATAGACCTACCGGAGAAACAGCCTTCGATGTCGTCGTTGTCGACGAGCTCCACCGCTGGTCGCGTGCTCAGCGCGAACTGCACGTTGCCCCTGGGACGCACCTCATCGAATTATCCGCGACGCCCATCCCACGCACCCAGGCCCTTGTGCGCTACGGGCGGGTTTCCGTGATTGAGATGCGCGACACGCCATTCCCTAAATCCTTCATCACCACCCTTCATGATGGTCGCGAAGGAGCCCGCGCGCTTTTCGAGGCAATCACCCCAGCCATCCGAGCCGGTGATGTGCTGCTCGTTGTTTACCCTAAGCGCGAAGCCAGCGCGGGGACGGATGACCCGCAGTCCTCGCTGATAGAGGGCAGAGCGCGTCGAGAGGTCACCCAGGCCCCGTCCGGCGGGATCGACGACCGTCATTCAATCGAGCGCGCAAAGACCCGCTGGGAATCCGCGTTTCCCGGTCGCGTGGTGACGCTTACCAGTGACGATGACGACGCTACCAAGTCCGAGGTTTTGCAGAAAATTCGTGATCGCAGTGCACAGATTTTGCTGTGTACGACCGTCGTTGAGGTTGGGATAAACCTTTCCGCACTTTATCGAATCGTCATTGTGTGCCCGGAGCGACACGGCCTCATGGCCTTGCACCAGTTGCGCGGTCGAACCGCGCGTAACGGCGGCGAAGGCTATTGCGAGCTGCTGTGCCCGGAGCCACTCAATGACGAACAACGCCACAAACTGCAGACCTTCGCCGCAACGAGCGACGGCTTTGCGCTTGCCGAATACGATCTGCGCCGACGCGGCGCCGGCGACCTGGCGCCAGACTCAGACCGTCAGTCCGGTGCCGACAACGCCTTCCTGTTTGGCACCAAGCTCGATATCGACGCTCTGGACGACGTAGCCCCGGTCTGGCGACGCTGGGCCGACCCCCTTTCTCAGGAATAGCGCTCGCAAATCGACCCCAATTGACAGGTGCGGGCAGCGTGGGAGTTCGTATCCTGAAGATACCCCCCGCACCGCCATTCCCATGAAGACTCGCCATCGACCACTCGTTCTCGCCTTAGGTATTGCCCTCGCAGTGGCGTCCATCGGTGCTTTCTCGATGTCGCCCGAGCAGCAGCTCGTCGACCGAGCCAGTCAAGGTGATCTGTCTGCCCGCATTGAGCTCGCAGAGTTTTATCGTCGAGAGCAGTCCGAAGCGAAGGCGCTTGAGCAGTTGCAGTTCGCTGCGGAGGCTGGCAGCCCGATCGCTCAGCGACTGCTGGGCGAGCACTACACCCGGTTACCCGACGAAGCATCTTTCGCGAAGGGTGTGGACTTCTATCTCCAATCCGTTTCGACCGGCGACCGTGAGACTAGAGTGGAGCTTGGTATCGCGCTCGCCATTCGCGCGATGAACCCGGAACTCAACCGAACGCAGCGCGCCATTTATGGCCAACATGCGTCTCGCATGCTCTCGTCGCCAGCCTCTGAGGGCAATCCGGAGGCGGCTTGGCATCTCGGCTACCTTCACTTAACCGGCCCCGGTGCTCTGCGTAGCCCTGACGTTGGCCAGGATCTGATCACTAAGGCAGCAGACGCTGGCCAGCCCGCTGCTGCGTACTGGGTTGCCCGGCGCCACCAACAGATCGCCACGACCGGCCGCGACCTCAACCTTGGCGTCGTCGTTACGCCTGCTTCCAGAAAAGCCGCAGCCGAAAAGTTCATCCACTACCTAGAGATTGCTGCCACCGCCGGGCATGTTGGCGCGATGGACCAACTCGCCAATCGCTACCGACTGGGTGACGGCGTCGCCGCGTCCTCAGAAGCCGCCCTGTTCTGGTCGGCCAAAGCCGCCGAACACCGCGGCCTGATGCATCCGGTCATTGGCCCCACGCCGACATCACGTGCGCCGAATTCCTTGGCTTCTGGCGATTCATCCTCTTCAAATCAACAGCAGATCAAGCCAGCCGAGCCCGTATTGCAAGCGCCCGAACCCGCTCTCGCGGCCTCAGTGGTGGCCGACACCCGTTTAGCCTCAGAGCACGCCATCGCGACTGAGGCTATGCGAGCCCGCTTGGCCCTCGCAGAACGCCGCATCGCTGAACTCGAAGCCGAGCGCGATGTTGCACTCGCAAGCGTCAACGCATTGTCCGCCGAGCTGGAAGATCTCCGCCGCCACCGCATTGCGAATAGCAATGCCACCGAGCTAAATAGGCAAGGCCTCTCGCTCTATGTGGGGCGTGACTACGAGGGTGCTGAGCGAATGTTCCGCATCGCCTCGGAAAGCGGAGACGTCGCCGCCTTCGCTAACCTCGGGCTTCTGTACTTGCGGGGTCATGGGGTCAAGCAGAGCACGAGCAAGGCGGTAAAGTTGCTTCGCCGCTCCTCGGACGCAGGCAATGTCATCGCGACAGAAAACTTGGCCGAAATCTATGCTCGCGGTCTTGGCGTGGACGAGGATAACGAGCACGCCAGACGGTGGTATGAGCTCGCTTTAGCGCAAGGAAGTGACAGTGCTCAGCACGCACTCCACCAGCTCAACGACCGCTACTAGCGGCACTCATTGATGCGGTGAACCGCGGTTGCGCGAGAAAGCGCAGATCACGAAGCGCGTGCATGCCCACGGCTTCCGGCACACCCACGCCGTCGAGCTGCTGCGCGAAGGGGCCAGCCCGGTGCTCATCCAGGGCGCGCTGGGACATTCTAATGTGGCTGTCACCAATACCTATCTGGCGCACGTGGAGCCGCAGGAGATCGTCCAATGGCAACGCAACCGGAGTTGGTGACGGCGCACGCGGCCATCATTCTGTCGATGGCACGCAAGTACGTCTGGTGGAAGACGCCGGAGGAGGCGGCGCAGTTTCCCAGGCTCCCCGAGTTCGTCACCTCGGCCCCGCTTTTCGACGATTTCCGGGGGGCATAGCACGCAGAAATGCGGCTTCCAGCGGTTTTTCACGGCAATGCGTGTAGTGTCACGTTCAGGTAGTTTGACTCTTGCATAGCAATAGTTGAAAGGAATAGAGTGCGCACATGTTCCTGCGCCGCACCCGTTCCGGTCCACGCGAGTACCTGCAACTCGTTGAGAGCTATCGCGTCGCGGGCGGCGTGCGCCAGCGCGTGCTGTTTTCCTTCGGCCGCATCGATCAACTCGACGCCGCCCAGATTCAGACCTTGGTTCGTGGACTGGAGCGCTACACCGGGGCAGGCGCTTCGTCCGTTGTTGCTCAGCCCGCATCCGCGCCGCCGGTGATCGAGTGCGCCTCGGCGCGCTCGCTGGGCGATACCTGGGTGCTCTCGCAGCTGTGGAAGTCGCTGGGTCTGGATGCCGCCTTACGTCGCGCGCTCGGGGCGCGGCGTGCGGCACATGAGCCATGGGTGCGGGCGATGGTGTTTCATCGCCTGTGTGATCCGGGCTCGAAGCTCGGCACGCTGCGCTGGCTGGAGACCGCGACTGTGCCTGGCGTTGCCACCGAGCGCGCGCATCACTCCGCACTGCTGCGCGCGATGGACGCACTCGAGGACGTCGCCGATGCACTGGAGGTGCAGGTGCTGGCCGCCCTGCGGCCACTGCTCGATCAGGATGTGTCGGTGGTGTTCTACGACCTCACCACCGTGCGCGCCGAGGGTGAGGGCATGGTGCCCGGTGAGCTTCGCGCGGTGGGTCACTCCAAGGATCGTGCGATCCCCTCGCGGCAGGTCGTGGTCGGCGTGGTGCAGAGCGCCTGCGGGCTGCCGCTGTGGCACACCGTGCACAAGGGCAATATCTCCGAGAAGGCCACCCTGGCGGCGATGCTGGCGGCGGTGAAGACCAAGCTGCCGGTGCAACGGGTGGTGGTGGTCGCCGATCGCGGGCTGATGAGCCACGAGCAGCTAGAGCACATGGAGGCCGACGCCACGGGTGTCGACTACATCATGGCGGTGCCGGGGCGGCGCTACGTTGAGATCAGCGAGCGCGTCTGCGCACTCGGATTTACCACGGACGAGACGGCGCTCAAGGAGACCCGCGATGCCCAAGGTCGCCGGCTGATTGTCAGCCGCGACGCGATGCGAGCGCAGCAGACGCGCGAGAAGCGCGATGCGGCCATCGCGCGGATCGAGGCGCTGGCCGCCGTCAAGGTCGACAAGCTCAATGCGCAAGACGCCGGCGAGCGCAGCCGCGGTCGCGCACTCAGCGATGGTGGTGTCTATCACCAGATCCAAAGCCTGATCGAAGAATCGCAGCTGAGTCGGATCATCAAGACGCAGATGATCGACGGCCTGTTCGCCTACACCATCGACGAGGCCGCCAAGGCGCGCGCGGAGGCGCTCGATGGGCTATTGATTCTGATCACCCGAATCGATGCACCGATGGCCGACGTCGTCGCCCGCTACAAGGCGCTGGCCGACATCGAGACCGGCTTTCGCGTCCTCAAACAGGACATCGAGATCGCGCCGATGTATCACCGGCTGCCCGAACGCATCCGCGCGCACGCCGCGATCTGTTTCCTGGCGCTGGTCCTGCACCGCCACTTGCGAGCGCGCCTGCGGGCAGGGGCGAGCAAACTGAGCCCAACGCACGCATTGCAGACACTGCGTCGCATCCAGGATCACCGCATCACGGTCGCCGGCCAAACGCATCGCAAGACCAGTGTGATCGACCCCGGCCAGCGCGACCTGCTTACTCAGCTGGACCTGCCTCTGCCGCACGTCGACAACCTCGACCCGCCGGCGACGACATCGCTCAACCCATTGACCGAATCCACCCGGAGGCGTACCCGCAGCCACCCCGCCGCCCGCCAAGCGTAGTGTCATTTTGAAAACTCAAGGCATAAAGATCAATGGTTTAGCGTGTTAGCCGGCGAACTCGGGAGGCTCGTCATCGCTCAAGTGATGAACCTCGGCGACTATTCGGATGTGTGTGAGCTGGTCAGCCAGGTGGGCGATGCGGTGCTTATCGAGGTGCTGACGCACGCGGAAATTGGGCAATTCACGCCGCGCTCGTGGGCCTACTGGCATTACCGCCTGCGGCTCGTGGCACCCGAGGAGGCACTGTCGCCGATGCCGATCAGAGTGCTCCCGTGATCGGCATCCGCCCATCTCCAGTGGCGGCGCTCGGGATTCGCGACGGCCGCTGTTCTGCAGTTCACGCCACACCCGGCCTCGCCATTCGCCTGATTGGAGTCAGGTAGCACCATCGGTAAACCAATTTCCAAGAAATCTAGCCCCCAGTGAGCCGAGAACAACAACTCCGAATAATGAGGCTAGGTGTCTGGCCGGTTCCAAGCCGCTTGCAACTAACAGAGTCGCGTTACCCAGCGCAATGACGAGAAGAATTACGCCGACTACGGCCCACGTGCCCTTTTTGTTTGCGAACCAACGGGTAACGAAAGCTAAAATCAGCCCGATAATGTTTGCGAACCAAGCCCACAGAATTGAAATATCTTGTATTTCATCAATCATTTGCAACCTTCCTTAAACGATACCGACATGTGAACAACTAGGAAAGCCGAACAAGTCTCATTGAAAGTGAGTGATTAAATTCGGCCGATCCCCGATCCCCGCCATCAACGGGGACGGCAACATAGCTCCTACTTACTCGAATCCGTCATTGAAAATCATGCTCTCTGGAACGAGGCAGGTGATGTTCGGGCCGCTGCACGGATCACTGACTGGAACCCCGGCTTGCGGGTACTCGATGGCGTCGGACAGCCCATCGCCATCGGAGTCGGCGGCGAACGGGTTAGTGCCGATGACGTACTCCATCCCGTCCACCAGCCCATCCCCATCGCTATCGATGCTCGGATAGGCGTAGCCAAGAACAACGTTGCTTGAGAACGGCGCAAGCCCCACATAGCCAGCGGCTTCAAAATTCGCACGATCTCGCTCCAGGAAGGCGGCGCAGTCGTCTTCCGATGTATTGCATTGCAGATAGAGCTTTTCCGCGCCTAGTGGAATGCATCCAGGTTCGGCTTCGCAGCGCGAGTAGACGTAGCCTTGCCGACCCAAGAAACGGTAGCTGGCACCGACGGCGAAGGATAGATCGGCCTCTGATGTGAGCAAGATGAAGTCGCGGTTATTGACGTTGCACGGCGGTGCGAAGGGCGTGCATCCAAGTGGCCAGTTGCGGGTCCGGTCGAGCAGGAACAGCGCCGTGAGTGGCGGGTCGCTTGGCTGACGTGAGAACTCGGTACTCAAGATATAGGCGCGTGCGCGGGCGGCAGGCGCTGGTGTTCCGCTTTCAAAAGGAAAGCTTGGGTATCCATTGATCGAGTGCCCTGCGATTCCGGCCGTTGCGTTGTAGCTTGCAGCGGAATAACGCACCAGCGTGGTCGCCGCTTGCGGGGAGGCAACCATTGCATAGTCGGACGCGCCCGTGCTGTACAGGCCAAACAGCGGCGTCACGCGATTCCACGCTGTCCACCCACGGATGGAGCCCAACATACGCTTGGCAGCCTCCGCAGCATTGGGCCTTCCGTAGCCAAAACGAGGGTCCCACCCGAGTGAAGACAGCGCGCGATCCGTCGTCGCTGCCATTACGTTGCGCAAGCCGTTGACCGAAAGGTTCTCCGGATCGCCAGCGGGTACCAGAGGATTGATCGACCGAAGCACACCTAGCAGACCTGCGAGCTGCGGAGCGGACATGGATGTTCCAGTACATACGCCGACACCGTCGGTCGGAGAACCCCCACCGTAGCTGTCGCCACAGCCAGTGTCGGTGTTCCAATTCTTGCCGGGATAGATGCTGGCCCTAACAGTTCTGGCAGGTGTAACAAAGTCCTGCCTCGGAACGCCGGCCGTGCCCTGCGAGTAGTTGGAACCGCATTCTGCTTCGCTGGGAGAGTACCGACAGTTGGTCGTATTCACCGGAATTCCAGGCGACTCATCCCAAAAATTCAGGGCTTCATCAAGGCCGCCAGCTGAGTCAACGCGGGCATCATTTCCTGGGAAAAAGACCTCCCGCCGAAAGTTTCCGGCGGAAGCGGAGATGGCAACATCATTGTCTTTTGCAAACTGCAACATCAAGCAAAGAGGGTCATTTGCATTTTGATTATTGTTGAACGTGCAGAAGAAGTTAACCGGCTGCACAGGCAATCCAAAGCTCATACTGATAACCTGTACACCATTTGCAGCTAGCGCCTCGAAAGAAGGGACCGTAGGTACAGCGCCGAACTGGGTATAGACTTGAAAACCACCAACGCTGTTCGTATCACATTCATGATACGTCGTTTTAATAACAGCAAAGCTGCAATGAGCACAGACGCCTTCAACCCCATCCGGCCCCAATAAGTTGCCAGCCGCAACCCCAGCTAAATGTGTGCCATGTCCCGCACTTAGTGGCTCCATAAGCCCGTCGCCGTTAGGATCACAGCCGACTTGACCCGCAGGAAAATTAGGAACCAAATCGGCTTCATCGACATTGGTATCGATGAAATCAGGAAGGCTGCCAAAATCAAATGCAAATCCCGGAAGATAACCACCACCTAGATAAGTTCCAGACTGCGAATTAGGCCCTGAGAAAGACCGAAGATCGGGGTGCTCTATGCGAATTCCAGAATCCAAGAATCCGAGAAGACTCCAGCCGCCAGCATGCGTCCTAAGTTGCGGAATATTCAGAGCACCCAAGTGATATTGGTTGGCTGCATCCTTAGAAAGTACGCCACCCTTGGCTGTAGTTAATGAATCGCCCGGACTCGCAGCTTCAGGAGCTACTGCATTTGAAGCCGCCAAGACGTATTGGTCAGCTTCCAGTGCTGTTCGGGCGTTAACAAGATTAGATGAGAGTGGATACTCAATAACAACGGTACGCTCAAGCTTTGCGCGCGCGGTGTTTGGATAAGATTGAAGGTAGGTTAGGAAGTCGCCCTTGGCGCGGAATGGAAGTAGCGCATGAGCGCGGATTGGTGATTCGACATTGAGGCCAGTAAGTGGCCGTGGTGCTCCCGAAGCGAAATTTGTGCCTACTACTTGGGCAATGCTTGGGGCACCAGGTGCTGCTGAAAGGAGCACAAATAAACGCTTTCTGCTTTCTGCTCTCACAGGTGGCTGAGTGATCGACCCAGTCACCAGCACCGAGCCGCTGCTGGCGGTGCAGGGTGTCACGTTCGTTACGTTGTTCAGACATTGTGGGTTTATTGCGGAGACTGGGGCTTTGCCAGGGGCGGAAGGATTGAGCACGGTGAACGGGATGTTGCAGATGATCGACGGTCTTGTTGGGATTGGTGTGCTAGCCAGGAGATTGCTGATTACCTTTAACCGATTCGATGAAGTTCGGATGCATATGCTGCCATTCACGGAAGCACCTGGAATATGTCCAGAAGCAACGGGTAGTGTTAGTCGGCCGTCGTCGAATGCGACTTCAAGCTCGCCAACAACGGTCTCGCCGTCACCAGCCAGAGTTATGGGGATAGATACAGATGCACCTGCGGCCGCTGAAGTGCTGTCGATTTGCCAAGTCCCGGCAGAAGCGGCGCAAGAAAAGAAGCACAGTACAATGGCTGTGGTAGGTAGCCGGCAAGTCATATTCAACGCCCCTTGTTGTTTAATCGGTAACCGCTCATTCAGCGTTGGCGAATTGCAATAAAGACGACTAGAAATATCATCAAAGTTGCTCCCCATATTGTGAATACGGGGATGCTGACAGGTGTGGTAGCTGGCGCAAGGCCCACGGTCAGCGAGCCGGAAACCACTAAATCAATTCTGGGTGGCCCGCTAGTCATTTCGCGATAAATTTCGACATTATATGAACCGGCTGCAAGCGAAACCAAATCTATCGGGACTGTCACTCTCGGGAAGTTGCAGATATCCCCGATGACCGCATTTGTGAAGCCTCTGACTTGCACGCGGACAGTATTTCCAGTGAGCGTAACTGTTCGATCTTGCGGATTCGCTACGGATAGCAGGTCACAGTCCCCAACGCGAAGGAGGACTTGTGTGACCTGTGGCTCCACGGGGGTTTGAGGGTCGAACAGCAACGGCAGGAAAAAGGCTCTCGCCGGCGTAGAGAAGAAAGCGCTACACAGAAGAAGAAGTACGCAAGCTCGCATCGTGGTTGTTG
>ENA-ORBV01008357-ORBV01008357.1-microbial-mat-metagenome-genome-assembly--contig:-NODE-8357-length-17424-cov-5.107915_pt1 | contig 17424 bp, 9 predicted proteins | sample MGYA00237777_ERZ505514 | MGnify/ENA primary metagenome ERZ505514 (study PRJEB26160, sample SAMN06269048) | microbial mat metagenome | isolation source: Oligotrophic lake microbial mat | place...
TGTTCATCGCGAGCAGGATGACGAAGAAGCCCATCATCAGGGCGACGTTGTCGGCGAAGGAGATGAGCCACTCGGGCGCGCCTTCGTGCGCCTCTTCGTGGGCCGCGGCGCCGGGGCCGTGCCCCCCGCCATGACCGCCGCTCTTGTGGGCGCCCCCGCTCCCCCCATCATCGCCGTGCTTTGCATGTTCATCAGACACGAGTAGTTTCCAGTCTCAGTTCGATCCGTCATTCCGCGGCGAGGATGTGCGATTTTTCGCGGTTACGCCGCGAGCGAAAGTTTCCCGCGCGCCGCGGAGGGGATAAACGCCAGCATCTTGTCCTGTGTCACCCTGGGGTTGTCGCCGGCCTGAATGCTCAGGATCGCCTGGAGCATCATTTCTCGGGCAAGCATTTCCTCCCCCGACCTGATGCCCAGCTTGTCGCCGATGGGTCCGGCAATGGCGTTGGCGACGATCGCCCCGTACATTGTCGCGACGACCGCGATGCCCAGCGCGTGGCCGAGCTCGCCGATGTCCGCCGAGGCGAGCTTGCCGAACATCCCCACCTGCCCCACCAGCGTGCCCACAAGCCCATACCCAGGGCCGTACGTCTTGATGAGGTCGAAAAACTTCTTTCCCGCTTTGTGACGATCCGCCATCGCCAGCAGTTCCATGCGGGCCGTTGATTCGATCTGGCCCGGTTCGATCCCATCGACCGCCATCTTCAATCCCGCGGCGAGAAACGGGTCTTTTACGTTGGCCATCTCGCTTTCGAGGGCGAGAATCCCATCCCGTCGGGCCTTTTCCGAAAGCATGCTCAGTTGCTGAATGATCTCGGACATCGGCTGGGCTTTATGAAACAGGAATCTCTTGCAGTATCCGGGGACGCACTTAAGTTTCTCCATCGGCATCGACATGAAGACGACGCTGATCGAGCCGAAGCCCACCATCAGCACGCCCTCCATCGAGAAGAACATCTGGAGTTTGCCGTGCGACACTTCGATGAAGACGTACCCCATCGCGGCCACGCCGATGATAATGCCGATGATGCTGGCTTTGTCCATGGACCCATTCTCGCGATAGACCGTCGGGATGGGTGCTTGGCGTGCCGCGGCGCGGAGCAAGACCCAACGCGGGTATCGGTCCTTTCGTCCCGGTCATGCAGGCCGGTCCATCACCGTTCAGACGGTCTTGACGAATGTGCCGCGTTCGCGGTCTTTAACGACGCCGGGGAAGGCCAAGGCCCGACCGTGCGCCACGCAGTAGACCCCCGGGCCAAGAACCCCCGTGGCGAAGAGGGCCTCGGTGAGGTTTTGCAGGGCGTCGCTGCGCTTCATTTCATAGGGCCGCATGGCCCCGGTCAAAACCACCGGAACGGGCGGGGAAGGAAACTCGCGGCCGATCGTTTCGCCCGTCAGGCAAAGCGTGTCGGTCCCGTGAAGGATGATGATCCCGCACGGCCGGGGGGTTCCGCCGGAGGCGAGGCGGACGCCCGCGACGATCCGCGCGCGGTCATCCTCGTTCATGTTGAGGCTGTCTTTGCTCATCAACTCATTGATCGAGATCGTGACATCATCCAGGCGCAGCCGGCGCAGCATGGTGCCGACGATGGAGCGGCGGTTGTCAAGGCTTCCCGATGCCTCGTCGTAAGTCTTCTCGATGGTGCCGCCGGTGGTGATCAGAACGATGTGACGCATGTCCTAAGAGTAAATGGCAGATCACGGATCGCAAACGACAAAGTGAAAAAAAAGCCCCGCCATTTTCGGCGGGGCTTGTGAGCGGTCGGAAATCAGGAATCAGCCTACTTCTTGGCGCCGGCCTTGCCGCCCTGCTGCTCTTCGAGAAGTTGCTTCATCATCGCCGCCGGCATCGGGCGATAGGCGAGGAACTCCATCGTGCTCGAAGCCCGGCCCTGGGACATGCCGCGGAGCGAAGTGGTGTAGCCGAACATTTCCGAAAGGGGAACTTCGCAGGTCACCAGTTTGACCGGGTCGCGGTCCTCGGTATCGATGATCATGCCGCGCCGGGACATCATGTCGCCCGTGACGTTGCCCAGGTAATCGTTGGGCACCGTGACGACGACCTTCATGATCGGCTCGAGCAGCACCGGCCCGGCCCGCTCGACCGCTTCCTGCAGCGCGATGCGGCCCGCCTGCTCGAAGGCGATCTGCGATGAATCGACATCGTGGTACGAGCCATCCGTGAGCGTGACCTTGATGTTGATCATCGGGAAGCCGAACTTCACACCCGTGATCGCGGCCTGGCGGACTCCGTACTCGACGCTGGGGATGAACTCCTTGGGGATGGTCCCGCCCACGACGTTGTTCTCGAAGGCGATGTTGTTATCGAACTTGAGTTCTTCCTCTTCGGCCCGGGCGGCCGTGTAGGGCTCAAGGGAAATCCAGCAGTCGCCAAACTGGCCGCGGCCGCCCGACTGCTTGCGGAAGAGGCCGCGAACATCCTCCACCTTGCGGGTGATCGCTTCGCGGTACGAGACCTTGGGCTTGCCGACGTTCACGTTGATCTTCATGTCGCGGACAAGCTTGTTCTTAATGATCTCAAGGTGCAGCTCGCCCATGCCCGAGATGATCGTCTCGCCGGTCTCCTCATCGAACTTGCTGCGGAAGGAGGGGTCCTCGCGGCGAATGACGCCGAGTGCTTCCGAGAGTTTGCGCTTGTCATCCTGGGTCTTTGGCTCGATGGACATCGCGATGACAGGCTCGGGGAAGAACATGCGCTCGAGAATGATGGGGTCATCCAGGTCGCACAGCGTGTCGCCGGTGTAGGAATCCTTGATGCCGACGACGGCGACGATGTTGCCCGCGGTAGTTTGGTCGAGGTCGTTGCGGTGCTGGGCGTGCATCTCGTAGATGCGGGAGCAGTTTTCCTTCTTGCCGTTGAGGGGGTTGAGCAGGCGCGTGCCCTTGGTCAGCGTGCCAGAGTAGACACGGATGTAGGTGAGGTCGCCGTGCTTGTCGGAAACGACCTTGAACACGAGCGCGGAGAAGGCCGCCGCCGGATCGTGCGGGCGAGTGAGCGCCACGTCTTTGTCGCGCGGGTCGGTTCCGGTGACATCGGGCTTCTCGGTCGGGCTGGGGAGGAAATCCACCACGGCGTCGAGGAGGAGTTGGATGCCGATGTTGCGCAGGGCCGCGCCGCAGAGCACCGGATAGCACTTGCGGATGACCGTTCCCTGGCGCAGCGCTTCCTTGAGTTCAGGAACGCTGATCTCTTTGCCCTCAAGGAACTTCTCGGCGAGTTTGTCGTCCATTTCCGCGATCTTCTCGATCATCAGGTGCCGCCACTTCTCGACGGTCTCTTTCAGGTCGTCGGGCACTTCGCGCTCGATGACGGTGTCGCCCTTGTCCCCCTCGAAGAAGTACGCGCGCTCCGTCATCAGGTCGATCACGCCCTTGTGTTCGTGGCCCAGACCGATGGGATACTGAATCGCAATCCCGTTCGCGCCCAGCCGGCTCTTGATCGTCGCGTACGAGAAGTCAAAACTGGCGCCGATCTTGTCCATCTTGTTGACAAAGCACATGCGCGGCACTTTGTACCGGTCCGCCTGCCGCCACACCGTCTCGGACTGCGCTTCCACGCCTTCCTTGCCGTCGAACACAGCCACCGCGCCGTCGAGCACGCGAAGAGAACGCTCCACCTCGATGGTGAAGTCAACGTGGCCCGGAGTATCAATCAGGTTGAGCTTGTATTCCTTCCCGCTGCGTTCCCACGGGCAGGTGGTCGCGGCGGACTGGATCGTGATCCCGCGCTCCTGCTCTTCCTGCAGAAAGTCCATCGTCGCGGTGCCTTCATGCACTTCGCCGATCTTGTAGTTCTTGCCGGTGTAGAACAGGATGCGCTCGGAGACGGTGGTCTTGCCCGCGTCGATATGGGCGCAAATACCAAAGTTGCGGATGTATGACAGGTCGGCTGACATGGTTCGATCTACCTTCTGAAAGTGTGCCCCGTCGGGCAAAGACTGCGAACAGTGAATCTGCTTGTGACCGCCTCGGGTCGTTTGCGTGCCGGCGTGCGCGGGTAACGCTTAAGGGCGGAGTGTGCGGTTGCGGAAGGGTGCAAAACGAAAGAGTGAGGGAATCCACTTCGCACGCGGCGGTCGCGCCGAGCGATTGTGAATGTTTCACCTGCGTTTTGTGGACTGTTGCCACCTCTGCGGCTTGGAAAGTCGCCTTCGTGATGGACTTGGGGTTGTTCGTGGCTGCGAGCGTGTGCTGGGACGCGCGGGAAAACCACTTGGCCGCGGGAGAAGCCTAAAGAAGGCAACCCGCAGCGAGTTTAATGAGGCTCGATTTCTTCTTCGTCGTCCATGGCGTCGGGGTAATGATAAGGGGGTTCGGGGTGAGATTCAAGTCAGCACAGTAGACGTAGACGATGGGATGATTGGAAAGTTATTGCAACTTGGTAAGGAAAACGTTTGGAACACGTTCGTATGTGCGAGGAATGGTTTAGCGATCTTGGCGCCCGGATGGCTTTACCCGCCTCCTCAACGGCTTGCGGAGGCGACGGTCTGGCGCGTTCCCTCGAGACTCATTGGAGCAAAGTGACCGCGACGAGTCGCCATCAATCCCGCCATCTGCGTTGTAGTCCGCCGCGCAAGGCGGCTGTTGACCGCTGTCCACTTCGTGTGCGCCGGTGTTCGATTGCTCATGATTGCTCATGGTTGCTCATGCCCGGAATGTTGGCGGGCGGGGGCGGGATGTGAAGATGGGGTTCGTCGAGCGCTTACAGAACGGCATCAACACGCTCTCGCAGACCGCGGATCATCTCGCCTCGCCCTGGGGCGAAAAAAAGATGGGACTGGTCGATCGCTCGCCGTAACTCGAATTCAAAAAGGCCCGGACGATCCATTCGTCCGGGCCTTCCAATCATTTCAGACCAATCATTTCAGACCAATCATTTCAGACCAGACTGATTCTTACGGAATCCGCGCCACGGCATTGACAAATCCCAACGGCACGCCCGTAGTGGCCCATCCGCCGCCCAGCAGCAGGTCGTAGTGGGTCATGGTCATGGTGAAGGGCGTGGCGGATGATGCGTTCACCGAGAACCAAGTCGGGCCGGTGCGTGAGAGCAGTTCGCCGCGCTCGTGCAGTTTGACCTCCGCGAAGCCGCGGCCGTTCACCAGCACATTGAAGCTGCCTGAGGTGCCGTCGGTGAAGTGGAGTTTGATCGTGACGGTGCTGTTCGCCGCGGCGGGGTTGTAGAGGTACAGGAACTCAAAGAACTTGTTGCCCGCCAGGGATGGGTCGATAAAGGCGTCGCCGAAGAGGAAGTTGGTTCCGGCGACCGTGGAAGCGGTGCTCGAATCCGCGTCCCCAAACTGGTAGTTAGCGCTGTTGACCGTGACGGGCAGGCTGGAGGTGTAGGTGAGGCCCACCGGCGAATCGGCGATCAGGCCGAAGTCCGTGTCGGTCAGAACCACCTGCCCCTTGGCCTTGATGTCGAAGGTGCGGGTGAACTGCGGGAGGATCGTGCGGAGGTAACTGCCCGTGAGCGACACCGTGACAGGCACGTCGTTGGGGTTGAAGAAGACAACCTCGGAGGTCGAGAACGAGCCCTTGATGAAGTTCGTCACAGCGCCCGCCGTCGTGCCCCCATCGGGGTCGCCCAGCAGGCCGAACGCAGCGCCTCTTGCCATGTCATAATGGCTCAGCGAGGCAGCAACCCCTTGCAGCGCCGGCTGGTCCGCCGGACTGGTAGCGACAACCGTCAGCACCGAGCTGAAGATGCCGCGGGGGAAGTTGGGGATGTTGTTGAGGGCGAAGCCGCCGCGGCGGTTGGGGTCGAAGGTCTTGGTCAGCGACGCCACCGCGGTATCGGTCTGATAGGCGGTCAGCGTGACATCGACCTTGAAGTTGTTGGGGTTGAAGAAGACGATGAAGTCGAGCACGTTCCCGTTGTCGCGTTCGACGCGGGCGAAGTTCCAGGATGTGCTCAGCCGCTCGGTGAAGCTGTCGCCGATGGAGCGGCCGAAGTCGTAGTGCGCGAGCGTCGCGCCCAAAGGCTGATCGGACTCGATGATGACCGAGTACGGCGTGCCCTTGATGATCCCCGGTGCTGCGAAGTTCTTGCCATCAATGATGGTGAGCCCGCCGCGGGCATTGGGGCCGACCGAGCCGTTCGCGATGATCGTCTGCGCGTCGGTGGTCTCGTAGCGGAGGTAGACGGTGTAGTTGGTGGTGACCGAGTTGGGGTTGATGATGGAGATGAACTCGCGGGTCTCGTCGCTCGCGAAGCCCTCGGGGAAGTACAGCCGGTTGACCGCCGGCTGCGCGTTGATACACACCTGGTACGAGCCGGTCGAATCGCCCAGCCCGTCCACGATCACGTAGTAGTCGGTGTTGGCCACGCCAACGAAACTGGCGCTGGCCGTCACCCCGGCGTATCCATCCGCGTCGAACACGACCCGCGAGGCGATCAGCTCGTTCGCCTGGTTGTACACGGAGATCGAAGCGTCGAGCAACGACCCCTCGGCCGTCGTCACCTGCACGAAAATCTTGCCCGCAGCGATGGAGCGGAACCTGTACAAGTCCCGGTCGCCAGAAATCTCGATCGTGTCGTCGTCGCACCCATCACCCGTCCGCGAATCGAGCGGAAGGACGATGGGGCTGTTGAAGTCGATCTGGCCTGGATCAGGGCCGGTTCCGGTCATCGGGCCGGCAACCTTGATCCGGTACTCGCCGGTGCTCGTCGCTCCCGGAATGCCCGTGCGGGCTTCAACCAGCACGTAGTACTTCACGCCCGCCAACGCGGCGGGAATCGTAATCGTCACCGCTTGCAGCGCCGCAGTCGCCGCGACGGTTTGCACCAGCGTGCCCCCACCCGAGCCGTTCGCGATGAAGAGCGAAACCCGCGCCGCCAGCCGCCCCGCCGGAGCGATCGAGTCAAACGGTGTCACTGTGATTGTCTGCAAGCCCGCCGCCCGCGTTGTGAACGTGAACAAATCGGTGTCGTTGCTGGGGTTGATCCGCGGATTGGCGGGGTCGCCCGCCGCGTCGCCGCCCAGTTGGCCCATGCCCGTCGAGGCGCTAAGGGTGATGATCGCTTGCGTGTCCGAAAGAACGAACTCGTTGACATTGGGGTAGTCATCCACCGGCGGCGAGTTGACGCTGACGGTGTAGTCGCCTGTGTCGGTCGTCGCCACGTTGGGGAAGAGCGGGTCGTTGAAGCCTTCGACGGCGATGAAGTAAGTCGTTCCGCGCACGGCGTTGAAATCCACGATCGCCTGGAAGAACTGCAAACTGTCCTCACCGACGGTTTGCGATGGGAAGCCGCTGACATCCAAGATGATGTTGGCGTTGGAATCCAGGATGGAGACCCTGGCCCGCATCAGGCTGCCCACCGGGCGGCTGATTGTCACGCGTGCCTCGCCGCTAGTGGGGGCCGTGAAGCTAAACAGGTCGCTGTCGGCGTTGATCTCGATGATGCCCGTCGTGTTGCCGCGGCCGGTGATGGCGTCGAGCGCGATGTTAGTCGCGAAACTGTACTCGCCGGTGTCGAAGATCGCGTCCGCGTTGGTGTCCGCGTCGGCGTGGTCGTCGCTGGGTGGGAATGTGATCGTGAGTTTATACGCTCCACGATCCGCAAACGGGTCGCGCCCCTTCACCACCACGTAGTAATAGGGATACTCCCGGTCCACGCCCGGATCAGGCACATCGACAATCCGGTCGGGCGAAACCGAGAAGATCACCGATGGGTTGGCGATGCTGTTGGGGTTCGCGTGGTTTCCGATCCGCAGGTAGATCGGGTTATTTGCCCGGTCTTCACTGACTTCGTACACCGTGAGGCTTGGCGCCAGCGACGAGTCAAGGGCCGTGACCTGCGCTGTGAAGTTGGCGAAGATGTTCGTGCTGAACCGGAACACGTCGGTGTCGCCGATGATCTCGATACTCCCGTTGATCTCGCCCTTCCCGAGGAAGTCGTACAGAACCACCGGCGCCGCCGTGGACCACTTCGAGAAATCGCCGTAGTCATCGATGAACGCAACGCCCGAGACATCCACGCGGTACGCCCCCTCCGAGTCGTTGAGGCCCGTCGCAAGAATCACGTACGCCTCGCCCGTAAGGCCCGACGTGACGACTTCAAGCACTCCGTTGCCGATGGGCTGCCCATCGGCGACGAAGACCAGTGCGGCCGTGTTGGTGTTGTAGCGATAGAGCTGCATGGCCGGGATCAGGGTCGGGTTCGCCGTGCCCACGCCCGTCGGAGTCATGCGCACGCGCAGGGCGCCGAAGCCGGGATTGGTGAAGCGGAACAGATCCTGATCGGTCCGGTTCTGCAGCGTGTTGTTGATGACGCCCGTAAGCGAGCCGGTCCCGGCGTTGGACATCGGGATGATCGTCGCCAGCCCCATCGGGTTGTTGGGGGCACCAAGAAGGAAGTTGGTGTGGTCGTCGGTGACCGAGACGCCGTTCTCGATATCCTGTTGGTTCTGCGGCATGGCGTTGACCAGCAGCGCGTACCCGCCCGTCGAGAACCGCCAGTCGATTTCGCGTTCCACGTTCAGCACGCGGTTGAGCGGATCGGCCGGCGCGCCGTTCTTGTAGCGTTGGCCGCTCTCGACCTGGATGAAGTATTGCTTGCCCGCCTCAACGTGGATCACCATGCGCGCATCGCGCCGACGGAACGTCGCGCCGAGCGTTCCCACGTTGTCGTTCTGAAACTCGCCGCTGATCCCGCTGGCATCGTCCGCATAGGCCATCTGCACAAAGTCGTTGTCATAGATGCGCAGCGCACTATCCAGGTTGCTGCTGATGACCTTGGTGTCGCCGCGGAAGGCGTTCCCGAGTTGCTCACCGTATTCGTCCGGGATTCCCGTCGTGGTCACTCGGATCTCCGCCGTCCCCGTGAACTCCGCGCGGAAGTAGTAAAGGTCGGTGTCGGACAGCGACGAGATGTTGCCCAGGTCGCCCGCCATCGTGAAGGCGGCTTCCGCCGAGGGTTGAACGTGCTGCGCACGGATCGTGTTGCCGTGAATCGGCTGAGTGCTCGCGTTCACGAGGTTGAGCCCGTCGCCGGAGCCCAAGGCGGTGTTGATCTTGATCGCCTGCGCGAAAGCGCTGTCAAGGGGCTCGGCAAGCATCAACGCGTTGATGTCGTCCAGAATCCCGTTGCCTGTGGTTGCTGGCGGGATCGGCACATCCGGGGGAAGCGCATCGAGCACCACGTTGAACGAGTAACGGCCCAGCCCGTTACCGGGATTTCCGTTTTGCCCCGGCCCGGCTGAAACTTCGATGTAATATGTTTCGCCGCCCCACAACTGGATGCCTTCCAACTGCGTGTTGAACTGCGGCGCTGCGAGCGAGCCGTCGATCATGCCCGCAGGATCCGGGAATGGCGGATTGATGGTGTTGCTGCCCGGCCTGTCAAAGCCGTACACAATGTTGAAGTTCGAGTCGTAGACTCGCACCCACGTGTTGAGGAACGACCCTGAGTCAGGGGCCAGCGTGATTGAAAGCCGCGTGTTCCGCCGGTCGTGGTGGTCCCACTGGAAGGGGTTGCCATCATCAAAGACCGCCAGCGAGAAGACCTGCGCCGGCGCCGCCATCGGGTCCGTCGCGTCAACCGTACTCGATACGCCGTTGGCCAGCGATGAGAACTCGAAGAAGTCCGGGAAGGGCGTTCCCAGGAACGCCGAGAACTGCGCCACCCCGTTGACCACGATCGGCGGGTTCATCGGGTCCAGTTGCACCGTCGTGAAGTCTCCGCCCAGATACAGAGGGTCCTGCAGGTTCCCCGTGACCAGGTGCGCCTCGATGCTCGGCTCCTGCTCATCCCCCCCGCGAACCGTCGCGAGCGTGCGGACGATGCCGTTGGCGCCGTTGCCCCAGAGGTTCAGGTATCCGCCGGGCGCGAGCGACGCCGGATTGGTATTGCCGTACCCCGCGATGTTCCCGATCGGGAATCCGATGATGCTCTGGAAGTCGCCGCCGAACACCAGGATCGGCGCGATCGGCGTCCGGTTGATGTCCGGCGGATCCCAGACCGTCATGGTGAGGACCGCGCCGGATGAGAACCCGACGGCCTCGGTGCCCCCGCCCCCCGCGGTCATGGTTTCCCAGATCAGGTGCGGGTTGTACGTCGGCAGCGTTAGATCGGGCATCGGATCGTTCATGCGGCCGAACTTGACCAGGTTTCCGCAGTTCGCCACGTTTCCAGCCGAATCGAACAGTCCGCCGATCACCAATACATTCGCGGCTTCGAGCGGCCCCGGTCCGTCGGGATCTGGATCGTCAAATGTCTGCAACGCGTAGACCTGACCCTGCACGGTCGCGGGCACCGGGGGACGGCTGGGTGAGAAGAAAGCCATCGGCGTAATCGCATTACCTTCCCACGTCGTGATGCCGCCAGTGAACTCGCCACCCACGATCAGCGAAAGCGGCGGGTCGTACGGATCGATCACCTCATCGAGCGGCGGCATCGCCGGCGGCGGTTGAGCCGGGCGTCCGGAGCCCGGATCGACGAAGTCGTACGTCGTGAGCGCGAACACTCCCGCATCCAGGGCGCCCCCGCCCACATCCACCCAAGCGCCCACTGTCGCGTCAACTTTTGCCAGGAAGTTCACCGCCGTGCCGGGCAGATACACGCCCATATCAACGCCGCCCCCGATATCCGTGAACTCACCGCCCGCAATGAGAACCTCGCCGCTGGGATCGGGAAGGGTCGGCGCCGGCCCTGAGCCGTCGGGGTCGTATGCCTCGGGGTCGTACGTTTGGAACGCGCGAACCGCCCCGTTTGCGCTGCCCAAGGGGTTGGTCCAGCGCCACGCCCCTGTATTCTGATTCTGCGCCCACCCAGCCATGTTTCGCAGCGTCACAGGCCCGAACGCCGTCGGCACGATCAGGTCGAAATCGCCCCCGACCATCAGGATGTGGTCGGTGGTGCCGTTGGTCGGGTCCGTGTTCGGGAACGGGTCCCACTCGTACATCACGTACACCTGCGCCCCCGTCACGAAAGCCGAGTCGGGGTTGTCGTTGAACCCGTAGGTCACGTTGAACTGCGGGTCAAAGAACTGCGCGCCGGCGTACCAGTAATCCGATGCGTCCCAACTCACCAGGTTCCGCGAGCCAACCGGATAGGCCGAGTTGGGGTCCGCGAAGTTAAAGTTGCCGCCGATGAAGAGCGATGTGCCCAGATCGTCGTTGTTCCCGGCGTACTCGTTGAGCATGTCAACCGGCGCCGTGAACTGGAAGAGGTCCGTATCCGAACCGCTCTGGTGGATGCGCCCGGTGCCCGTCGCCGTGGACCGGTACCCGCGATCGCGCAGCGGGTTGCGATTGCCATCGAACGTCAGCGAAGCGGCCCCGAACTTCAGCGCCGTCGCCGCCTCGAACTGCCGCCGGACATCGGCCGTCACCGGGCCGCCCGCGAAGATCGGGTTGTTGGGGTGGTCATCGATCGCCGTATCGGGGTTCGGATCGAACGTGTGGTTGGTTTCCACATCCAGCGTGAACTGCACCCGGCTGTTGATCTCAAACCCGTCCACCACGATGTAATAGCGGTCCCCGCCCTGCAACTGAACCTCGAACTGCGGGCTGGCGCCCGCGAAGTTGTCGTTGAAGTAAATCAGCGTGCCAGTCGCGTCGTACAGCCGCATCGCCGGGTCCGTCACGGGCGCAAGCCCCGTTGGCTGCGCGGTGATGATCGTCAACCCGTTGCCACCCGCGACGAAAGAGTAAGAAGCGGTCTGGAACGTGGGTGACGGCACGCCGGGGGCCGGATTCGTGAGCGCCGGGCCAAACCCAACGAACGCACCACCTGGGTCGCCACCGATGCGCGTCACGGGATTGATCGGAAGGTTCGCCGCAACAGAGTCGAAGACCAGGAAGAAGACGCCCGTCGCCAGGTTGACGTTGGCGTTGCCGATTTCATCGCTGCGCACCCGCACATAGAAGACATCGCCCGGTTTGGCCTTGAACGCCGTATAGGCATCGTTGATCCGTCCCGAATCGCTGTCGTTGGCCGCCGTCACCGGCTTGCCCGTCGCGTCGTATACATCCAGGCGCGTGTCCAGGCGGTTCGCGAGGTTCGAGATGGTCGATTGCGTGTTCACCGTGACGAGGCTGTCGAAGAAATCCCGGTCGGGAGCGACATACTTGTAAACGATGTCCTGCTGGCGGCGGGCGAGAATCCCCTGAATCGCCGCAATCGGCGGGAAGGGCACCATCGGGGGCGGCGCATTCAGTTCCCGGCCGATCCCGGTCGGTGCGGGCGGGGCGGGATCAGGCTCGTTGCCGACGGTAAATCCAGTTGTGGTGGCGCCCACTCGAAGGGTGTACGTCCCGCCGTCGACGCCTTCGCTGCTCACCACGACGAAGTACGTGCGGTTGGCTTGCGAGACGAATCCAGCCCAGCCGTCGCGAGCGAGGCCCGAGGTGAGTTGCCCGTTACTCGCGCCCGCGGCGACGATATCCGTCAAATCCGCCGATCCGTAAACCGTGATGCGCGCGTTCAGCGCGCTTACCGGGGTTTCGTTCGCCGTGTCGGCCAATACCGTCACAAAGTCCGCCGCCGTGGTCGTGAACTTGAAATAGTCGTTGTCAGTGAGAGTCGCGGCGGGATTGATCGCTCCCGCCGACATTCCCTGGCCCGTCGTCACATCAAGGGCGACCGTGATCGCCGTCGCGAATGTGCCTTCCAGCATCGCACGCTGTTCCAAAACGTCAAGGGAAACGGCGCCACGCGCACTATCTCCAAGCCCAAGGGCGCGGCCGACGCTGCGCGTCAAACCACCCGGCGTTGCAACCCCCCAAGCCGCGGCCCTGCGGGAGGAAAGGGTTGAGGCGGGGTGGGAAAGGCTCAACTTACTGAGCAGAGAACGGAAGTTCCCTTGATCCATGTCATGCTCCAGGCAACGTTTTACGCGGCCACTCGGACGCACCGGCGTTGTACATGCGCCGGTCGCGGCCTAAGTAGCCATTGACAACAAATACTTCACCAAACTACGACTTCTTCAACGACTGGTTCCTTAACGACTGAGTGGATCAGTTATCCAAACCAGTTGTCCGAACCAAATCAACTTCGCGAACTACTTGGCAAGCCAAAGCCTGCACTCGATCATCCCAAAGGTACGCATCAAAACACACCAATCCCAACCCACTCCGAGCTCTTACAACACCATCGCGCGACTTCGGTCTCGCCGCGGATCAAGCGTTTGCAAGGTACGCTGATGCTCGCCGGGTATCGCAAACGCTCGGCTCGGCAAGGTCGAAACACTTCCATATCTTACAGCTTACCGAACAGATTGACCATACGTCTAGCGCCATTTGATGACTAAGACCTTTTTCACCCCGATTCCAAAATGTCACTCTCACACATGCTGCCGACAGTCGCAATAGCGGATTCGCCCATTTTTCATGCAGGTTCCCTCGCGTTACCCCAGTGTTGAAAAACTGCCACAACCGAGCTCCACAGGGGTGAAAAATATCCAAAAATCCAAGTGTCCCATCGCTCCATTTTGGCGAGTCGGACCATATTCGGAGGATGTTCGGATTAGTTCGTGTAAGCGTACTTTAATGCCGCGACCGCAAGAATTTCGCTTGCATCGTACAGCGGCAGAGCAGAGTTATCGGGTTTAACGAGCAGCGGTGTCTCGCTGCTCGCCAGAATGACCGCTCCGCACTTGCTTTCGTACTTTAACTTCGCAATCACTTGCGTCGCGAAAGCCTGCGATTTGGTGGTGATGTGCCCTTTAATCAACTCGCCATAAATGATCTTGTCAATCTCGATGCGATCGGCCTCTTCCGGCGCGATCATCTGAATCCCTCGCACACCCAGCGGAATCTGGAACGTCGATGAGTTCATCACCAGATCAGTGCCGATGATCCCCACCATCTTGTGTTTGTCCGCCGCAACAGCATCCGCCACAAGGTCCGTCATCGTCAGCCACGGAATTGGCGATCCTTCGCTTGCGAACTGAATTGCCTGCTGCACCGCGGCGTCCGGCGTCACGCAGAACTTGGCTCCACACCGCGCCGCCAACTCCGCCGACCGCCTGAGCAGCACGCCCACTTTCATCCAGTCATCGCGATTGATCGCATCCAAGTACTGCGCCAACGGCTCGTTATGCACGGAAAAACGCAGCTCATCATGCCGTTGCGGCATTTCCGCCGCGTGACGGCTCAGCGCCTGGTAAAAGAGCGCCGCGCCCGTGGGACTGACCGCTGCGATGCCGATGTGGTGATTCACGAGTATTTGCCCATCACGAAGCCTTTGGCGCACTGGAACGTTCCGACCTAAGCGTAGTCGGCCCACATACCCTTGCCATTGTGCCCGCCCCCAACGAAAATCCCTTCGCCCTTTTGAGCGTGGTGCCCGCCTTTGACATCGACGAATCGGCTATCGAACGCGCGTTCCTCAAACGTATTGGCATGATCCATCCCGATCGTCTGCAACGTGATGAGAGCGGCGAGAGCGAAAACGAAGTTGCGGCTCTTAATCGGGCCAAAGCCTCACTGCTGAATCCCGAGCATCGCGCTAACCTCTATCTCGCCCTTCTTGGCGGACACAGCGCTCAATCGGATAAATCCCTCCCCCCGGGTTTCCTGATGGAAATTATGGATGTCCGTCAGCAGATCGAAGCCGATCTTGAGGCGGGTCCGGCGGCGAGGGACAAGTGGATCGCTTGGTCCACCCAGGAACGAACCGCATACGTGCAAACCCTCGTTGGGTTGTTCCAACAGGCCGCCGCGGGCTCGCGCGATACATTGGGTTCGATCCGCCAATCGCTCAACGCCTGGCGCTACATCGAGCGACTCATCGAGCAACTCGATCCCCGATACAATCCAAATCAAAACCAATAGCGCCTATTGCCCCCGTCCCTCAGCGGCGGGGCGGATTCTACGAGGCGTGAGGGCGGGCTAAAACTTCCCGATAACTCCCTGTCGGGGTCAAAAAGGCGCGCTTGTGGCAGATAAGTGCTTCCCCTAGCCGCCGTGTCGCCCCGGCAACACAAACTGCCAATCGACAACACCCCGCGCCGCGTGTCTACATTCCCATCGCTCCCACAGACCGACAAAGTCCCCCCGCCGAACGCATGAACGGACGCAAAACACCAAAACCCACCTATGCCCGCTCTTCCGATCATCCTTCTCCTACTCATGCCCGTCTGTTTGATGGGGTCCGCTGTTTGCTCTGCCGCGGAGACCGCCCTCTTCAGCCTCACCCAGGCCGACAGACTGCGCCTCCGTAAAACGGCGCCCTCCACGAATCAGGCCGTAAACAAGCTGCTGGCCTCGCCGCGGGCGCTCATCATCGCCATCCTGCTGGGCAATGTCTCGGTCAACTCCGCGTACTTTGTGGCCGCGTCGATGGTCGGGGCGGCACTCTTTGGGCCTCTTGGTCTGACCGTGTTCAGCATCGCATCGCTCTTGACAATCATTCTTTTCGGCGAGGTTCTACCCAAGTCGATCGCGGTCGTGCATCGCGTCTGGCTCTGCCGCCTGGTCGCGGTCCCCCTGCTCTGGTGGTTCACGCTTGTCAAACCGATTCGCTCCTTCGCCGAGCGGTTTCTCATCGCTCCCACCGTCCGCGTGCTTACTCCACCATCGGCTCAGCAGGCCCAGACGCTCGGCGCCGATGAGCTTGCCGCGATCCTCGAAGCCGGCGGACGCGAGGGTGTGCTTGCCTCCGATGAGCAGCGATTGCTCGGCGATGTCATCCGCCTCAGTTCCGTCCGCGTCCGCGATGTCATGGCACCGCGCGTCGATGTCAAATGGCTCGACGCCGCCGCCCGCGTTCACGATGTTCTCGAACTTACAAAAGAAACGAACTTTGCAAAGTTCCCCGTCTGCCGCGGCGAGCTTACCGCCGGCGCCCTTCTCGGCTTCATCGGCGTGCGCCAACTCTTGCCGCTCCTCAACAAAGACCCCAAAGCCCACGAGAAGCCTCTCACCAACCTCCTTGATCCCATCCGATTCGTGCCCGAGCGGGCCAAACTTGATCAGTTGCTTGAGCACTTCCGCGCTACCAAATCCGATACCGCCATGTGCGTCAACGAAGCCGGCGAAGTCACGGGATTCGTCCAACTCGACGCCGTCATCAGCGAGTTGGTGGGCGTCGGCGTCGCGGGCGAAGCCGCGGCGGGCGAGGAGCTCCAGGTCCGCATGATTGGCATGGGCCAGTGGGAAGTGCCCGGTCGCTTGGGTGTGCGCGACTGGGCCGAGTTTTTCGGTGAGCGTTCCGTCGCGGCGGACCCGCGGGTAAGCACCGTTTCCGGGGTCATCATCGCTAAACTCGGCCGCCTGCCCAAAGTCGGAGATAGTGTTCGGCTGGGCGACCTGAATCTCCGCGTAGAATCCATGAACGGTCGCGTCGTCAACCGAGTGGTCGTCTCCCTGGCGTCCAAGCCTCCCGCCGACATGAAGGAAGGAGCCAAGGCCGCATGATCGAGCGATCCCAAATTATCTGGCTCGCCGTATGGGGCGCGAGCATTTTCGCCTCCTCTCTCTGCAGCGGCCTTGAGACCGGCTCATACTCCCTCAACCGCGTCCGCCTCGATATCCGCGCCAAGCGAACCAATCCCATCGACCGCGCCGCCCGCACCATCCGCGGCGAACTCGAGCAACCCGAGCGCCTCCTCGCGACGCTCCTCATCGGCAACAACGTCGTCCACTTTCTCGCCGCCGAGTCGATGCACAACGTGCTGCACCCTATGAGCCTAAGCGAAGGCCTCGAGGCCGTCATCAACACGCTTGTGATCGCCCCCGTGCTTTTCGTAATTGGCGAGGCGGTGCCCAAAGAACTCTTTCGCATCCAGGCCGAGCGTCTGACATATCGCTTCGCGGGCGCGCTCTGGCTCATCCGTTCCCTCCTCACGCTGATCGGTGTGCTCTGGTTCGTGCGAAGCGCCGCCCGGCTCGTGGAACGCCTCGCAGGACTCTCATCTTCGGGTGTGATCGACGCCCGCCAGCGCATCAGCGTCCTGCTCAAAGAAGGCGCGAGCCACGGCGTGCTCTCCGAATCACAGGTCACGCTCCTCGACCGCGCCCTTGCCTTTCAAGGCGTTACCGTCGGCGATGAGATGACGCCTTGGTCGCGCGTGCGAACCGTGCCCGTCGACGCCGATCACACCCGTGCGCTCAGACTCATCGGTGACTGCATCTCCGCGCGCCTACCCGTCGTTGACCGCAATGGCAGCGTGGTGGGGGTGCTCCGTCAGGTTGACATGCACCTTCGTCCGACCGAGCCGGTTTCTAAACTGATGACTCCGCCAGTGAGACTCAAACCCCAGACCCGCGTCTCCCAGGCGCTGCGCGACATGAGCAATGCCAACGCCCGCATCGCCATCGTCGTCGACGATGCGGGCCGCGCCCTGGGAATCGTCACCACCCGCGACCTGGTCGAGCCCCTCACAGGAGAACTCGTCGCCGCGTAAGGGAGAGACCTTCACCTTTGCGGAGTACGCTTCACCATGCCCAAAGCCC
>ENA-ORBV01008360-ORBV01008360.1-microbial-mat-metagenome-genome-assembly--contig:-NODE-8360-length-17422-cov-5.618853_pt1 | contig 17422 bp, 12 predicted proteins | sample MGYA00237777_ERZ505514 | MGnify/ENA primary metagenome ERZ505514 (study PRJEB26160, sample SAMN06269048) | microbial mat metagenome | isolation source: Oligotrophic lake microbial mat | place...
GGGCTCGGAGATGTGTATAAGAGACAGTTCATGCGCTGCCAAGGCAGCGCATGAAATTACGCTCATGTCGGCAATGAAGAATGATTTTAGTTATGGTTGTCAAACTATGTGTGGCATTCCCAACATAACGTTGCTTGGAACACAAGAAGACTGGGTTGACTTGCGCATGCGTGCCGAGAAACTAGGCGATCTCATGATGCCGGAGTTTTCAATGTACTGGTTGGAATTTCTTCTTCCCGTGTTGGATGAGTTTGTTGAAAGCTTTAAAGGCAATGTGAAGCACGGATTTTGGCAGTCAATGATCAAGCTCCGACACACTGGAGGTGGTTCCGGGGCCTATTCCTTTATCAGCGGATGGATTCAAATATTATTTCCTTATTTGGCCTCCGGTGGATTAAATCAGAACCTCAAGCCATGGAATGAGCTTTTCTTTTACGGACCAGAATCTGACGATTTTCCCATTGTCGCATCTACTGCACCAGTAGATTGGGAACATCATGGCTCACCTTTCGACATGACCTTTCATGCCGGCATTCTTGGATTCAGCCAGGACGCAGGTACAGGTGCACTCTCCCCTCTCCTAGGCTGGTATGTATCTCACGAACCACCAAAATCTGCGAAACTCCAGCTGCGGGATGCAAAACAGGAGCTACTTGATCTTGTATTGGGCCACAAAGATGACATAGCGGCAGACGTTATTGATAAGAACGCTCCATGGTATCGTCGCATCCAACGCCTGCAGGAATTGATCAGCGCCTTGAACCAAGAAGCCGCAGGGATGTAATCCGTCGCCATGCTGTTGGAGATTCACGAAGTCGGGCTGTGCGGCATATTGACATGACGGGCCACGTTCATTACTAGTAGGTAGATTAATTAGCAATATATACGAGCTACCTGCAGCCCTTTCGCCACGTCCCGTTGCCAGTAATAGCTCGTATGGGCTGTGGAGAGTCCGATGCGCTCGATAAAGCCATCGCGGCCGCTATCGCCAAATTACATCAACCAGCTCACGAGGATTGTTGTTCGAACACGACGAAAACCCTAGGCGCTGCCTTTGCTATATTGGCCTGCTGTCCCGCTTAATGTTCGCACTTCCTGCAGCCTGGCGCGTTCTGGTTGCGATTTACGATCAGGACGACCTCGGCTACGACTTCCTCGTTGATTGGCAGTTTGTACGCTCCGAGTCCAGCTGGAAGGCAAGTTGAGGCTTCCATTCGCCTTTTGAATACCTTCATCGACAATAAGCTCTTGGTAAAGACCGTCCGTGGCTGCTACTTTTAGCTTGTCAATTACAGCTGGTGCCACCTGCCCCTCCTGGCAGCATGTGGTGAAGACAGAGCGGACGATCTTGTCGCGAGAAGGGCCCAGTTCCAAGGTGGTGGAGCAGACACGCAAGAAGGTAGCATAGGTCAAATAATTGGGGACGCCGTACTGCCGGTTGTTTCGTAATTCATCCATTGTTAAGCAGGCAAGCTGAAAAGCACTTTCCTTTTCAGTTCCCTTGGCTGGATTGGCGCAAGCATTGATAACAGCAGTGTAAACGACAACGTTTGGCTTGCAATGCTCTTTTCCTTGCTTTTCAAATCGTTCTCGCATATGAGTCAGTATGTTGTAGGCTCGCTGTGCCTTTTGCTTTTCATAACTGTTCGCCCATGCATGAATTGCCGCTGCAAAACAGTGCGCATTTGGTTCCAAGTCCACACGACCGTCTTCTGTGACTTTTTTATCCAATAGATGCAACACTTGCTCCGCCTTCTGAGGTGTTCCAGCGAGATCCGTCCGAGACCAGGCTGCAATGAGACTTTGATACGTCCGGATGGATGGTTTGCATTCGTCGTGGCCAGCAGCGAATCGCTGTTCCATGCGCTGGACGATTTCCTCGGCACGCATTGCCTTGGAAACCCAAGAGCTATGAATCAATGATTTAAGGACCGTGTTATAAGTGATGGTTGTGGGATTGAGGTCCTCGGCTTCCATGCGCCGCAAAATATCTTCCGCATTCTTGGCTGCTTGAGGATCTTCGCTATTGGCCCAAGCAGCTGCCAAAGTGGACAAGGATATGACATCGGGTTTTAAATCCTCTTTCAAGTTTGGATATCCCTGTCGCAGCTCTACCATATTGTTCAATACCTCATGAGCGCGTTTTGGATCTCCTAATTTTGCCCACGCATCGCACACTCGGTTGAAGATGGAATTGCTTGGCGCAGCATGAGGATTGCCCGCTTTGAATTCTTGAATGTATCGGTTCAACAGGTGTTCCGCTTGTTCGGCGTCGTTCCTCGTTTTGCGCTTGGCGTGCATCGAAAGTGCGGGAATCACCAGGTTCAAGGTAGACGGATCGAGATTACCCACATTGGACGCCGACGACGATTGCTCTAGTTCGTGAGACAACCAGTGCAACCAAATATATTCTTGATCCTTTTGGATGAGTTCAATCAAGTCTTTTCCTTCTTTATCCATGGCTACGATAAGCTCAAGCGATTGTCTCTCGATATCCAATTCGTTTTGTGCCGGGTTGTGACTGCTATGCAACACGTCTTGCATAAACGCCAAGGCCTTTTCGGCTCGTTCCGGTTGATTGGTTTGAACAAATGACCGAATCAAGGAATGATGAAGAAATTCCCAAAAGGGTACCACCACGGACATCCATTGGCTGTGATGTTGTAGCATCATTTCTTGTTGCGGCAGGCTAAAGATCAATTCTCGTTCGTATTCATCAATGGCATCGAGGAGAAGCGAAGACTGGTGTGCGGCATGTTGTTGCGGATTGCTCGGGAGCAAGCGCTCAATCGCCTGGACTGTTTGTTGCATGGCGAGCAGCGAATCTTCTAATTGGCGGCGTCCATCTACTTCGGCCGTATTGCTGGTAAAGGCGAACGCCCTCTCTAACAAGGTGGATATTTCTTGCGGATTGGGGATGTTGTTGTTTTTGTTGACGTCTTCCTTGGAATTCATCTTGTTACGTGGCTGCAGTTTGTCTTGTACATACTGACGTTGCTCGTCCACGTGACCTTGTAATATTCTGGCTCGACCTGCCAAACTGGCATTGTCATTGGCATCGCTTTCCTTCAAGGCACGATCTACCATGGCTTGCAGAGAATTCAATCGTTCTTCAGTCAATGTTGTTGCCGTGGTTGTTTCGTCGGAAGTTGATGACAATTGCATCCAAGCCTCAAATCCTGTTCGACATAATTTGGAATAATACGATTGCGTGTACACAGGCTGCTGCTGCTGCTGCTGTGGCAATGGCAATGATGTCGAGACAACATCGATCGTTGCCGCTGTATTTCCCGCCAAATATTCCATGCTATAACGTTCCACCAAATCCCAGGCTCGCTGGGCACCCAACCTACTTTGCTTTGCCTTCCAACATGATGCCGCCGGTAAAAATTGTTGCAAGATGGAAGCGTCCACCTTTCCCACGGGTCGTTCCTGCCATTGTCGATATAACCAATACAACCAAGCGAATTCTTGTTTCTCATTCCGTTGTTTCGTTTTATCATTATTCTTGTTATAGGAGGAGGGTTGTTGTGGTTGCTTGTTGTTTGTGATATTAATTTTAGTCTGATTGGCCAGTGTTGTTGGCGCAGCAACAGAAGAAACTTTCCTACTCTGTCCATCTTTTCTGCGACCTTCATTATTCACCTTTGCCTTGTTATGGCTGGCAACAATCCGTTTTTTCTTCAGAGTAATCGTTGGCTTCGTAGCAGCAGCTTTTCCCTCCACTTCATTGGCGGTCGGCATGGGAGCCGCCACAGGAAGACTGCTCTTGGTGGGTTTTGCTGTACCAGCCGCCTTGGCCGTGCTGCTTTTGGGGATGGGGTTTGGTTTGGGCTGAAACGCTGCAGTAAATGGCCATGTAGTAGTAGAAGCAAACACCGCTCCTGCCAGGACGAGGAAGATCGACGGGAAGCGTCCCATCGTTACAGTATGTTTCCTCTACAATTGCAAAATGGACTAATATTTTGTGTCGGCACTCGAGTGAACGCCTTTTGTGCTAATTTTGGATTGCTTTTGGAATACTAATTATACTGGCTATAGGCAATGGGCCTATGATTATATATCAATGATGTCATTAATATTAGTTTGGTTTCTTCTGACTTGGTTCTACTGATGCATGGATTTGAATTCTGTTCTTTACCTCGGCAGATGTTGGACAGCAGCCGGTGGCATCACTGCATGCATGGTTATCAATATGGATGGCTTGGAGATTTCGGGCTTCGCAACGAACGCACGACGGTTTGTGCGTTTGTCCGAGAACAATGATTCAATCTGAGACCACATCACTGACGTCATCAATTTGAGATCAAATGCGCGAGCTTTTCCCAGAAAGATACCCGAGGAATCTTTGAAGTTGTTTGAACGAACGCTGATGAAGAAAAGTACCAGTTGAGTGTAATGAGCATGGTTTCTTCCTTGACGATGATGAATATTGACAATCAATGCCATTCTATTAGACAAAAAGTAGTTATTAGCTGTATCGCACACGTGCATAGAACTAAAAGCTGATTCTCGAAAACCAAATCGACACATCATGAGTAGCTATACTTCTGTTCGGTTGCTTTCCGCAATGCTGGTCTGTTTCATGGCTACAACAAGTCACGGCTTCACGACGAGTCCCACTACTCCCACGACCACTGTTTCGTCAAAGACGTCCCTGTCCATGGGACTGTTTGATGGCATCATGAAAGCATTCGAAAATGAAGAGGTACGACGAATGTGCTCTTCAATTAACACGCGAGCTGGTGTTTGGTACACGTGTGTTGGGGTTGTCCGTTATGTACTGACTCTTATCATACTTGTTTTCTGTCGACTAGTATTCTGCACCCCCCGAAGGCGTCAAGGCCACCGCACGACACATTCTGGTCCCCAACGAAGACGAAGCTACCATGATTATGGAAAAGATTTCCGAAGGGGCTTCCTTTACTAGTTTAGCGAGTGAATATTCCACCTGCCCAAGTCGGAATATGGGTGGCAGTTTGGGCAGTTTTCGACCCGGAACCATGGTACCAGAATTTGATGAAGTCATTTTTAATCCAGAGACCAAGCTGAATGAAGTGGTGGGACCCGTCGAGACAACGGTATGTAAATGCCACGTATGTACAATATATGTGTGTATACGGCGGGGATATGAAAATATATCTACATTGTACTCATTATTTTTGTGAATCCTTTTATGGACCTTGTGTCAGTTTGGGTACCATCTCATTGTTGTAGAAAAGCGCACGGGTGTTTAAGACCATGAATTTTTCCTGCGAGAATTTACGACGACACAAAAACGACAATCATCTATGCGAAGCAAATGACTGCTATTAGAAGGGAAGGCGCCACGTCCATTCCTTTTGAAAATATCACACCAACATCGAGGCGCTTGGGAGGAGGAACGTTAGAGCATGGAAAATTGGAAGGTGGCTTTCTTTAAAGTGGAATATTTCCTAACCTGCATATATAAAAATTAAAATTAAAGTTGGCTATCTTGTAACAAAAACAAGTCAACGTTGCTGCGGCAGCTACGGATGATATGAAGTATGTATTAGCAAATTGTTAGCGTGTTCGGCACAGTGTGAAATTCACATCGCTAGCGACAATATCCATCTAGTTAGCTAGCTAGCTCGTGGCAATAAGAGCCCCCACCAAGACTACTAATCCTACTGCCACACCGGCAAAGAGGCCAACTTGTTCAAACCCCGGGGTCAAGATGATCATTTCCTTGGATGTAATATCCCACGACAGTGTGGCTTCGCCTTCTACTTGCAACAAGGATCCCGGCTTTACGGCGTATTTATCGGAACTTTGCGTGGAAGTTACTTGCACATTTCCTTGACCCTCCAAAACGTATCGGACCAGGGTTTGTCCGTTCTTACAGGATTCGACAAAGTTGCCTTGGGATTTGGCTTGTTGAGGCCATTCTCGAATTCCCATCGTTTCGGCATCCGATTGGGAGGGTGTTGACAGGCTCACTTCGGCCATATGCAGGCATGTCGTTATTGATCCATGCTGGGGTGGTGGAGGTTGCTGGAAACCAAGCTTACCGTGAGGATGTGCCAGCTGCAACGGCGAGAAACCAAAAGCAGAGGGTATCGTCGTCGACGCAAAGAAACATAGGAGCACAAACGTGCAAAAGTGGCTGCTGTTGAAAGGTGATTTCTGGAATGATTGTGCCATTTTGAAGTATAGATCAATGGCGTTGGTATTTCGTGAGCAATAGGTAGGTATAGTTCAATCTTGGAGTTGTCAACACAAATTTTAATCGAAGGATCGTTGGATAGTTATGATGCCATGAATCAGTGATGAATGAGAAAGATCATACTGTAGTCAATGATAAATGGTCATGGAAAACAGACCGATAGGGATGGAACTAAAATGAGGTTTTGAATTTTCATCGCGAACCCAAACCACTTTCGCCCATCGTTGTCTTTTCGTCGCGATATCTTCGCTGACAGCCATCGAGGCCATCACGGCAGTCTCATTTTTTAATAGACCGACAAATGAGATGAAGGCTGCCAACAAACCGAGATGTTGCGCTTTGGCCAGTAATAACTTATGCATTCTTCGTCTTCTTCTTCTTTGTCTACTACAAGTACCTTGGACGGTTGGCTTTTTGATTTTGCCCCAACAACAACGGAATGTTCCCACTACTGCGATCACTGGGCGACGGATAATCACTACTAGACGAAGCGAATCATTACAGAGCGATCCTGATCATAAAATACCACATCCACATCCGCAACCCTATGCTAGTGGTGGTGGTGAAGAACAAGCCCCCACCAACCAATATGCCAGAGGAGAAGACAAGAAATTTGAATATCCAGAATACACTCAACATGCCGCCATCCAACCAGCCGGTCCCCTCTGGAAGCAATACAAGGGCGATTTGGACATGTCACCCAAAATTGGAAAACACCGCCGAAAACGCGTCCTCGTCTTGTGTACCGGAGGGACCTTGACCATGGCCAAGGATCCCGATCAAGACAATGCCTTGGCACCTGTCAGTGGAGCCTTGACAAGGTATTTGGAATCCATGACCGAACTCCAAAACACGGATATGCCCGAAGTCGTGGCGTATGAATATTCTCCTCTCATTGATTCCTCCGATATGGGTCCGGGGGATTGGGCCGTTTTGGCCAGTGATATTGGAGAAAATTATTTTTATTTTGATGGCTTTGTCATTCTCAGTGGGACCGACACCATGGCCTATGCCGCCTCGGCACTTTCGTTTATGCTGGAATCCCTTGGCAAGCCCGTGGTAGTCACGGGATCTCAAATTCCATTGGTGGAACCCTACAATGATGCACGACGGAATCTCATCATGGCACTCATCTTTGCTTCGCGAGAGAATTTGCACGAAGTCACCATCTTTTTTCATGATCGCCTATTGCGAGGTTGTCGTGCGACCAAGGTCAACACGTCACGATTAATGGCCTTTGATTCTCCCAATCTAGAGCCTCTGGCGCATATTGGAATTACCATTGATGAAAATCATAATATCATGCGACAGTAAGTCAATCAAGGAACACGTTTTGAATATTCTTGAAATGGGGATACTGTGTGTGTACTCCGTTGAACGGAGTTCTATCCAACAATGTCAAGGAAAATGCCAATGCAATGTATCTACGATGCTTGTCTTTGGATACAACTGGAGTATTTGTTGTCACGTGATGACTACAATAAGCTTTATGCCTGGCTTTTGTGTTTTATATGCTGAACAAACTCATGGTCACTTCCTCTAATACTATTCTTTGGACATTGCAGGCCTCCCAAGTGGCGATTCCGGGTTCACACCAACATGGAGACGCGATTGATTACCATTCGACTGGTTCCCGGTTTCGATGACGCCATGATGAAGCACATGATCAAAGCGGCGCGAGAAACTCACCTCAAGGGCCTTATTGTCCAACTCTATGGTACCGGGAACCTTCCAAGTCTCAAGGAAGATTTCGTCCAAACCTTGGCCGAGGCGGTCAAAGCAGGTGTTTGTGTGGTCGCCTGTACGCAATGCAATACTGGAAGTGTCATGATGGGACATTACGCCACGGGTCGTTCCTTGATACAGGCGGGCGTCGTATCGGCCAATGACATGACGGTCGAAGCCACCAGCTGCAAATTGGCCTACTTGCTGGGCCGTGAGGATTTGTCCTTGGCCGAAGTCCGAGATCTCATGGGCGTCAATCTACGAGGCGAATTAACGCCCGCGAGCGAATTGCCGCCGCCTCCCTTGTCAAGCGCCTACCAACAAGCCATTCAAAAACAACAACTGCATCAAAAGCGACAAAGCCGGATGATCCAATACTAAGAGCTATACGGTTGTTTCTATCTACTAGTCGGCACTTTCAAAATGCAAAGCTTACCTTTGATTTGATTCCATTTTTGTCATTCATTTTAGTGATCCATGGAATAGATTGTGATCGTTTTTGTGTTCCAATCATGCGAGAATAGAAAATCAGAGCAAGATAAATATTAATAATGAGATCATCACTGCTGAGCTTTGCAAATGCGGATTTAATAATTATGTACAAAGTTGTTTCTTGTTCCATCTGTCGTTTGCATGACTCGGCAGTTTTTCATCCTTTGTACAACCTCAACTCCTTTCCACCTCGATCAAGAAATTTTCAAACGCCATATTCAATCTTTCGATAGTAGACAGATTCTCTTCTTTATCCTCTCAAAACAATCAAATATCAGATGGTTCGATAGCGCCAAATGGAACTGGAACCATCCCACAATTTGATGGACATGATTTTTTCTTCCTTCACCATTCTACCAAATAGTTATTTCTTTATTTCAAAGCAGCCCAAACAAGAAAGACCAAGGGAAGAGCCACGGCGATGGCAATGGATCCACCGTAGGCAGCACCCTTGGAAAGACCAGGGTTGACACGCTTCTTGGCATCAGGGTCGACCTTGACCTTCAAGTTGAGCGAAGTACTGGAGGTGGCTTGGAAGGGGCTGCTTTCAAAGGTAGGGGTGCTGCTTCGTGCAAGCGTAGCGGGGGTCTTGACAGTAAAGGCGTTCGCGCTGTTGACAGCCACTAGAGCAACGAGAAGGACGGCAACAAAGCGGTTCATGTTTGTGAATTTGTATTTGGTATAAGATAAAAAATAGATGGATGTGTGTTTTTATGAGTTAGAGTGGTGAAAGAATTTCTAGTGAGCTCTATTATTGTCAATTTTTCGTCCGAGTACAGTATGGTGCAGATGGCAAGTCCAAGGCGACGTGCGTGTGATATACGGAAGCGAATGACGGAAGCAAACGAAGTAGCAATCAATCCTAGCTAGCTGCCATCCCCAGGCCTAGCTAGCTAGCTATCTCTAGTAGGGCCATTGATATCATTGCCAGTTTATTTGCTTCATCGGAGAATTGTCTGCGTCATGCTTTTGTATCCTGATAATTATTAAAGCTGATTGATAGTACTATGACAATGCTGGGAGGAAGTTTGTAGTCAGAGCCAATCTCAGTCATGCAAAAATGTGCCGGGAAAGCTGCGGGGATGACGTTGCAAGATGAAGATGCTCAGCTGCTCCAAATTAATGGAAACCCTATCTCTATTTGCCGCAAGCACTGACAAAAATGGGAACAGAATGAATGAACACTCTCATCAATCAATGAACACAATCGGTCGCGGCTTCAACAGCTTCATCAACACTACCAGGTAACAGGCATACTAGCTAGCTAGCTAGCTAGCTAGTACCATACCCTATTCAAGACAGCCCAAACCCTTCCGGAAAACTATCACTACCACACTACTCCTATCTCCGCTATCAATCAACGACAACAACAACGACCACAACAACAGAAATATGGCTAGCGTTCTCGAACGCGATCTGCTGCGTCGCAACGATTCTTCTATGGCCAATCTAAATTTATTGCTGCAATCCGATTCCAACATTGTGCAAACGACCAAATCCTTGCTCATCCACAGCATTGATTATGGCACACGAGACTCCAGAGTAAGCGATGTTACCGTCACCATTCACGATTCGTTTATAGAACGACGTTGGCGTCATTCGGAGCATGAAAATGATCGACAAGATATTGAAGATTTCTTTCAAGCGATTGGCAGCTTACCCAATTTGAAGAGTTTGAGCTTTTATGCGGGAAGTTATGGAAATCCACCGGAAATGCCCGTACCCTTAATTGTCGAAGCACTCAGAGGATCGCGAAAGAGACTGCAACGGCTCAAAATTCACGGAGTGTCCATGTTTCTGGGCAATTCCACGTCAAGAATCGCCATAAATCTATCGGATTTGGTGGAAACACTACGACATCATCCGGCCTTGCAGGAAGTGAGCATTGTACGTTCGTTCTTTGGAATGGCCGAAGGTGAGGATGAAAGACAAGAAGAATACTATATTCGTACGGGTATTTTAGGAATGGCCTACGAAGGCTTATTTCAAGCATGCAGTACCATACAAAATCTGGAATGTTTGGGAGTGCATCATCGCCGCACAGGGAATTTTGTCAGCGTTTTGAACAATCCTCTCAACCCCAGTACGCTCTGCCAGTTCCGCAACTTGCAACGTCTTCGACAACTGGAAGTCTTCAATTTCAAAATAGAAGAAGAACATTTAGAACAATTCGCTATGGAGTTTGAACCAGAAAATAATGGTCATGACGGTGGGATGGGATTTCCAAATCTGCAAGAATTGTCTCTTTCTTGCACCTCATTTGGAAAACAGGCTTGTATAGCCATTGCCAAAATTATCAACAGTGCAAACAAACAAACAAACAAACAAACATCCTCATGGTGGATTGCACAGTATGTATTTGGAATGCCAAGGATGTCCGAGTTTAAATACAGAATGCTCTCAGATTCTTGCCACTGCATTGGCCGGAAATTATCATCATGATCAAACCATCGCAACCGCAACCCACAATAAGCGGAGACAAGAGGACATGGACAACGACGAGAGCAACACTAATTCAAAACGAGGTCTCATGAGCTTTGCGTTGGACCGCATCTTGGTCGATTCCTTGCATCCTTTTCTACAAGCAGCAAAGCAGAATTACCGGTTGGAAACACTGCGGGTCAGATCGTCGTCGTCGGAAGAAAACTCCAAATGGCAACAATTGGAACTGGAAACCATGACGCAATTAAATCAGATTGGGTATTATCAGTTGCTACATCCATCGGACACGGCGTGTGGTGTCTCCAAACGACAATGGGTGGACGCTTTGGCCCGTGCTCGCAAAAATATGCACTGTATCTTTTATCTCTTGTCGGCCAATCCCTCCTTGTGTGATCGGCGATAATGATGATGAGTTCGTCATGATAATAATAATTATTGTGAATGGCGATATTGATTTCATGTCAGTAGCCAAAGTAATAGTACTGTAAATTACATAGAGCATAGACGACAATGATTTTTATCTTGATTTGGTGGTAAGCGCTGAAAGTTCACTCCGTTTAAACAACTTCCAGTTGCCTTGCAGCGTGTCTCCCATTCTGCTTCAACTTCTAATTCAGAAGCTGCCTAAAGTTTGTCCAGCATACCATGGGGGAGTACTGTTACTAGCTAGCTAGCTTCGATTCGTTGGGGTCAGTAAAGTTCTCGTTCCAATTTGTGTTGAGCCACGCTGGGATCCGGAGTGGTAGGTTTTGAGAAGAGCTTCTACAGTGTGTTATGCGCTCATTGATTTCGGGACCCGCTCGTGACAAAGTCTGTCCCGCCAAATGGAATTCTGATGACCCGAGCTTTCTGACCTACGATAGCAGCGTAGGAACCAGTACCAGGTACTGCAATGTACGGAGGAACATCCGGCTTCGCGGTGAAGCCAAGGCGACGACGTTGACAGTTGAGTGAGTTGACACAACAACCTTCTCAAGACGAAGCAAGGGACACAACTGCCGAATGAATAGAAAAATCGATCCAGCTGTTGTTATTATCATTAGTTAGCAGTAGTGTGTGGTTCCATACTCATTGCAGCTTCAGCTTCACGCATACAGTCACACGTACACACAAGACAAGAATCAAACAAACCAATCTGCACCGATAGTCTACACTACGGCTAGAAAATTGAGAAGGAAAAGAAAATAAGCATCGATTTCTTCCAGTTCTTCTCCGCCGCCAAGAAGAGGAAGTAGAAGCACACGGATTGCTAGCAAAGATTGCCTGGAACGCCGCAGATTCATTGTTCTTTCCGGTTCGAGTACAGCTGGAGCAACTGCGCAACACCGGTAGAGTCAAAGAACGGAAACTTGGACAGAACAGAACCGAAAGTTTGTTGAGTCACAAGTCAGAACAGAACCGATTTTTTTCACTATACTCAATAAAATTGAGTGATGGACGCTCACAAATTGGCTGGCTTGATTGGCCTTGGAGTAACAATCCCTTTGTGGCTTTTGGCATCCTGGAGACTGGCCTTTCATTTTACTCGGGGCACTGGTGAATGGTGGACTCTGCGACGACGATTTCATGTCCTCTTGTGGTACGACAACTCTTGTCTCTCAGTTTGTGCATTCAGTGATCGTGCTGTGCCACTTATGTCTCACTCGATTGTTTTTCTATTTGAACAGGAGCGCCACCATGTCCGAGGCTGTCGCGTATTCTGCTTTTTGTGGACTCTTGTCCCCACTGGGTCACTCACTATCCGACAAAATGGCATACATATTTCTGGATTTGGTAGGTCGCAGCATCTGTGAATACCTGGCCTTCTCCACCATTACGGAACTTTGGCTTCAAACGGCCCTGTCAGCGAGTCCTGCCACCCTTCATCTGCAGTCGTCCCTTGTGGTACGATCTCTCAATCGCGCCTTGGGAGCCGTCTCCGTCGTAATGTCTGTCGTTCTGGCCGTGTACATGGTACTGGACGAAGATGATTTGGTAAAAATTGAACAGACGGAATTACTCTTTCGATTGCAAATTTTAATGGAGTCGCTTGCCTGGGGACTGGGGGCGGGCTTTGTGGTCATGATCATCAAAATTACTGCCGAACGCATCCAAACGAGTTTTGCCACTTTCCCACCCAATGGAGGTGCTTTGGAACGGCTCGCCTTGCAATCGCAAGCCTTGGTTCCCATGGGCGTCATATGTTCCTGCTATATTGTGCGGTCCTTCTTTTTGCTTTGTCGTTTGGCAGGGCAGACGCCGCTCTTTATCGCGACAACTCGCTTTCATCCCATTTGGTGGGTCTGCTTTGTCTGGGGTCCCACTTTGTTGGTCGTACTCATGGCCCTGTATTCGGCACGACGACGAGATCGCATGACGATGGATTCCGATCAACATACCATACCGCTCTTGGGAAATCCAATCGCACCGCCGGCGGAAGCCTTTGCACACTTTCGACAAAGCTTTGCCGAGGGGATGCTATCACCATTTGGTAGTGTTGCGCCTTCTCCTGTCAAGGAATCTGCAGCAACGAATAATAGCGACGGCAACCATGCGGCAGCAGCATCGCCTGGTGGTAATCACGGAGAGTACAATCTTGTATAGAGTCGAGTCATGTTTTGTCTATTTCTGTTCCGCTAGACTCAATTAATGAAAAAAAGCAAGAGCAAGCCAGAGGAAACGGCCAGCTTTGCTTTTCGTTGTACAACAAGCACAAGACATAAAATAATGCATTCATAACGACGTATTTCACATTAAAACAATTCCCTCTTCGTTTTTGCCGGCCTCCTCATCCTCACCGAATATTTGGGCCTAGCTTCTTCGTAGTGGTGATGTAGTACAATTGTGGAGGACACATTTTAATCGCTTTTGGTAGTTGTTACTAATTTATTTCCTTTGCCTGTTACTTAGTGTTGTTTCTACTTTGATTTCTTACTCGAGCCTTCCGATCCGTCTTCTTTCTGCCATTTCATTCGTTCCGGACGCTGCCATGCTTAGCGATGCCGCTTCAATACAAATCATTTTTCAATCCGACGCGATGAGTCGCGACTCCTGGGGCGCTCCATTCACGCAATGATGACTTCGTCGGCGCGATTGTAGTGAGCATTGATGTATGCATCTTTGAGAATCTCGTTCGTTCCCTTTGGGTAGAGCTTGACGGTCTTGATGCTATCCAACAGTTCCTCGCTATAGCCAGCATTTTCCAAAAGCTCCTTTTGTTCCTCCAACTTCTGTCGCTCGTCCGCGAAGGCTTTTTGAATAGCGCCCTTGACTTTACTTTCGGCGTCATCGCCAATTTCCTCGCCCCACTCTTCGACAAGCATATCAATCGTGGCCTGAAGTCCAGTTCCACTTCCCTTCTCGTAGCAACCCGTAATCGGTGCTTCTCCTTCGATGCTACTGGGAATGGAAAAGTTGGCGAATCGAACATCCAAACGTCCCGTCGAGTCTCGTTGCAACTGCTCGCGAGGAATCAGTGTCCACAACTGAACATGCTCTTCCTTCGCCATGGAATCGTCGGTCATTGCTTGAATGGCTGCCTTGGTCATGCGACGGGTGGATTTGAGAAAGTAAACCCGAGGAGCGACATTGTGCCAGAATAGCTTGTACTTGGCAAGAGGTTCAATGATCAATTCATCCTTGACCTTGTACGCAACAAAGGGTGGGGGAGACGTGCCATAGGGAACCAAGAAGTTGACTAGATTCGGAATCGACTGGGTGAGGGTGGCCAATTCGGGACTCCCACCGGAAATCCAAACATCGCAATCAGGATGTTCCTGTAGGAGCCTAGGGAGAATGGTGGCTAAATCAAAATCATGATGAGTCTCCTTTGAAAGACGAAGAGCGTTGTCGCGGCGTTCTCCCAAAACGGCAACGCTGCTCACTTGTTTGTCCACCTTCTCCAACGGATTGACTACAGGCACGACCTTCTCCTTCTTTTTGGATGGGGCCTTGGTCTTGCTTTTAGCAGAGGCTTTGGTCTTCTTGTTCGTGACTTTGCGAGGCGCCATTGTTTGCTATTGATACGATGCGAACGTTTAAATTGTGAGTTGATGGTCGAGTTTTTTTTAGTTCTCTACTAGAACTTTGCTGTGTGTTACCGAAGGATCAGGTTTTTAAGGGTGAAGTTCGAAAAGCAACTGCCAAATTATGGGGGAAAAAACGACCCGGCGTCCCATCAAAACGTGGAGTTCGTGACTTGATGCTAATCTGAGTCACGCACATTTCCGCCAACCCTGATTTTTTTTTAAAGTGAAGCTGCACACAGTGCATTCGAATTGTTAAATGCACTGTGAACACAATCTTTGATAGAAAATTGCAGCAAAGTAAATCCTAGCCAGTTAGCATTGTTCAAAGGTTCGTATTGACAGTCAGTAGTCACAGAATCAAAAAACGATTGCAGCTTGAATGCACTCCTTCTTGTGTTTTTTTCAATGCGCCTTTTGGCAACTCCATCTGCAGCACAAAGCCACCTCACACCGATTGCATTTCTTGAAGTTTTCTTTTTTCGCCCCTATTTTTTCATGGCCACTGCACTGTTCCAATTTCCCTGTGTGGGCCAGACAGGACTGGTGGACAACTCCCAGAGCACATCACCCCAAGAATTGCGAAGTGAAGAAGTCGGCTTTGCTGTCAAAGAAGCCACACAAAAAATGAAGACAATGCGGCAGCTCAAATGTCGTCTGCCGCCCTTGCCTTCAGGAAGAAATCATTCCACTCATGCTCCCTCCTTAAGCAAAGAATTGTCTGCATCCACAGCAAAACTTGTTCTGCCGGTGCCCCCGACTGAACTGCCCGCGCGATTCTTCAACAGATTGATGCCGCAATGTGCAACGGATCTGAGAATTTGGAGGGCATTGGTGTGTGTTTTTCCATAACCATGGCATTGTTCAAGCAGGCCATGGTGGCATTGTGTGTGTCTGGAACTTGCTTGTCCACACAACACCCAACCAGATGCAATGAATTTATTTTCAGCAAGCGAGCATGGTCCATTTGGTCCATTCGGTGCAGGGAGGACAGAGCGATCACAGATCAAGCCAACAGAGAGAGGGGGCCATCACATGCCCGATCAGTCTCCAGACGTTTCCAAGACGTGCTGGATTCTTGGAGGGACTTGTTTGCTTCATCAGAAGGGTCAGTTCCCAGCAAAGCGTTCACAAACGCCTGTTGTGGAACAGGCTTGTCTCTTGTTGATTGATCTCTCAAGGAGTAGGCCTCTTCTTGAATCACCATCATTGCGGTGGTGGCGCTCTGGACAACGATTTGCTCCAGTGGAGGATTTTGCATGTCCAACAATGGCTGAACCCAATCTGCCTCCCATGGCAAGTGTGTTGTGAGCATCAAGGTTGGACCAAGTTTGGTCAGGTTGTCAGATTGAAAGATGCGTCCAATGAGAGCGATGCCATTGGGTGCCTGTGGAAGAAGCAGCCGGCAATCCCTGACTCGGGACATGTGCACCAAACCTTCAACTGCTGCAACAGCGGCATTTTTGTTTCTGGATTCCACATTTTTTCTCAAAATGTCCACTGTGCCTCGAGAGATCAGTCTGTGCACAAGCGATCCTTGGGTGACCTTGCTGATGCCTTCACCAGACATTCCTCGCCAGGCCAGTTTCTTCAACAGCTGAATTGTGGTGCAATGAAGATTGGGGGCAGAAACACCAAATTGTTGCTTTTGTTGATCATTAAATTTTTTTGGGCAAGGCCAATGATGACAAAATCCCTTCGGCATTTTCCATTTGGCTGGCTGGACGAAGTCAATTGGGGCTTTCTCGTCCAGCAAAAGGAGTGTGTTCGTGGCAGTGTGCAACGTGTGGGCCTGTTCTGAAATGTTCTCTGAGACAAGGCCCATGCGGTGCTGCTTTCATTTTCGAAAAACCCTCGGATTTTAAAACAAAACCCTCGGATTTTAAAACAAAACCCTCGGATTTTGAAACAAAACCCTGGTGCGATTTTTGAAACCCTCGGAGGGTTTCATAAAACCCTCTGAGGCTTTCTTAAAACCCTCTTCTTTTGGTCAAACACCCTCACACAAGAAAGAGGGTTTTAGAAAAACCCTCCACTTGCTTGTGACATCAGAATCACATAGCAAAACAATGCAAAACCCTCGGATTTTGAAACAAAACCCTCAGATTTTGAAGCAAAACCCTCGGGCCATTTTTAAAATCCTCCGAGGGTTTCGCAAAACCCTCGGATGGTTTCCTACAACCCTCTGCAATGAAAAACCCTTGGAGTAACCACGGCGTTTGCAGCAGATTAGCACCGGATGGGCCAGAGATTCCCATGACATGGGCTCCAGGTGATTTTTGCATCAGTCAAACACAACTCTTCTGTTGTCAGAATCAGTGATCTGTGACCCAGCATTGAATTGAGTTGCAACCGATGGTCCAAAAGCTGTGACAGGCCCTGCTCACAATTTGGTCAAAGATTGAAAAGCATCCCACCATCTGTTCAATGCCCACATGGATCTCCCATCATCTTTTTCCAGCGCCAAAGCTTCCTGCGGTGACAATTGTCAAATTTCCATGAGGAGACTGAGTTTCTTCAAGATCACATAGGCAACTGCTGAGTCGCATTTGCATGCTGCACACATCATTTA
>ENA-ORBV01008361-ORBV01008361.1-microbial-mat-metagenome-genome-assembly--contig:-NODE-8361-length-17419-cov-5.805501_pt1 | contig 17419 bp, 19 predicted proteins | sample MGYA00237777_ERZ505514 | MGnify/ENA primary metagenome ERZ505514 (study PRJEB26160, sample SAMN06269048) | microbial mat metagenome | isolation source: Oligotrophic lake microbial mat | place...
GCAGCGTCAGATGTGTATAAGAGACAGACACAAGAGCCTTGCCGAATTCGGCCTGCCCGTCGAACTTGCGGAACCGCACGCCCCGGTCGTGCTGTTCGACAAGGTCAACCTCGCGTTTGACGAGAAGGTGATTCTTCGCGATGTCACGTTTTCCGTGCGCGCCGGGCACACCAAGATCTTCCTGGGCGCCAGTGGCGCCGGCAAGTCCACCGTCCTGAAGTTGATGCTGGGGCTGCTGAAGCCCGATTCCGGGACGATCTGGGTGCTGGGCCACCGCGTCGACGAGATGACCGAGACGCAGCTGATGGGCGTGCGCCATCACATGGGCATGGTGTTCCAGGAGGGCGCGCTGTTCGACTCGTTCACGGTTGGCGAGAACGTCGGCTACAAGCTGTACGAAGAGACGACGCTGCCGTTGGCGGAAGTGCGCGCGCGGGTCGAAGAGGTGCTGGGCTTTGTCGACCTCAGCGAGCACATCGACAAGCAGCCGTCGGCCCTGTCGGGCGGCCAGCGCCGGCGGGTGGCGATTGCCCGTGCCATGGCGGCCCGGCCGCCCCTGTTGCTGTACGACGAGCCGACCACCGGACTCGACCCGATCACCTCGCTGACCATCGATGCCGAGATCATCAAGTTGCGCGACCTCGAAGCGGTGACCTCGGTGATCGTCACGCATCAGCTTCGGGATGCGTTCTACATTGCCACCCACATCGCCTCGCGCAGTGCGACCGGGGAGTTGGAGATTTCCAAGGCCGCTAACGCCAAGATTGATCAGGCCGACTTCGTCATGCTCAAGGACGGCACCATCCACTTCGAAGGGTCGGCCGACGAGCTGCGATCCTCGACTGACTCGTACCTGCAATCGTTTCTTTCGTAAGAGGACTCCAGAACCATGCCGCGCACACACTCACTCGCCTGGGCCGAACTCAAGTTCGGCATCATCGCCGTTTTCGCGCTGGTCATGGCCGCCCTGCTGATCTTCGCGGTGGGCGGCGGTGGCGGCATGCCGTGGCAGAACTACTCGCTCAAGACGCGATTCGAGAACACCGCGGGCCTGATGGCCGGTTCGCCGGTGCGGGTGGCCGGCGTCCAGGTCGGCACCGTCGATCGGGTCATCCTGATGGGCACCAGCGTCGAAGTCTGGTTCGACGTCAAAGACGAGTTCCGCCCGCTGGTGACCGATCGCTCGAAGGCCGTGCTCGGCACCATCTCGCTGCTTGGTGAAGGGGCGGTTGACATCTCGGCCGGCCCGGGCGGCACGCCGATTCCCGAATGGGGCTACGTCAACTCCGGGATTGCCGAGGGCAGCATTGCCCAGATGACCACGGAAGCCACGAGCGCCCTGAACGAAGCCAAGCAGCTGGTCACCGACATTCGCTCCGGCAAGGGCACCATCGGCAAACTGTTCACGGACGAGTCGGTTTACCACGAGTTCGATGGGCTGGTGCGCGCCGCCGAGCAGGTGGCGCGCACCGTCAACAACGGCAAGGGCAGCATGGGCAAGCTGGTCAACGACCCGAAGATGTACAACGAGCTGGAAGCGGCGATCGCCAACCTCAACGCCATCACCTCGGGCCTGCGCAAGGGCGAGGGAAGCCTCGGGCAGTTGATGAACGACCCGACGCTGGCCAAGAACCTGAACCAGACCACCTCGAACCTCGAGGCCATGACGGCACGCCTCAATCGAGGCGAAGGCACGGCCGGCAAGTTGCTGACCGACGATGCCCTCTACCAGCGGCTCGACGGTATGACGACCCGCCTCGACAGCGTGCTGCAATCGCTCAACGACGGCCAGGGCACCGCCGGCCAGCTGCTGCACGACAAACAGTTATATGAGAACATGAACGGAACGGTGTCCGAGATGAGGGCGCTCATCGCCGAGATCAAGAAGGACCCGAAGAAATACCTGAACGTGAAGGTCAGCATTTTCTAAGGAGCACCATGTCCAGCAACAACAACGGCAGCAACGTGATGATTGCCTTCGTGGTCGGCGCCCTGACGGGCGCGGCCGTGGCCCTGCTGTTTGCGCCGGCCTCCGGCGAGGACACGCGGGACTACCTGGGCAAGAAGGCGCGCGAAGGCAAGGACAAGGCCCGCGAGGCCATGGACCAGGGCCGCGAGTATTACGAACATCAGCGGGAGCAGCTGGTGACCGCCGTCGACCGCGGCCGCGAGGCGTTCCAGCAGGCGCGTGAGCGGGGCGACCAGGCGTGACCGAGACCGGCGAACTGTTCCTAGGCATCATCGCGTTTGCGATGCTGGTCATGGCCCTGATCCAGGTGGGCGCCATCTTTGCCGGGCTGCGCCTCGCGAAGCGCGTGGACCAGATCGCGACCCAGCTCGATCGGGACATCAAGCCGATTCTGGCGAACCTCACCACCATCAGCAACGAGGCGACCCGCACCGCGGCCCTGGCCGCCAAGCAGGTCGAGCGTTTCGATCAGGTTTTCGCCGAACTGGCGCAGCGGGTGGATACCACCCTGGCCGCCGCTCAATCGTTTGTGACCGGTCCCGCCAAACAGGGCGTGGCAATCTTCGCCGGCGTCTCGGCCCTCATCGATTCGTTCCGCGGTTTGCGTGAGGCGTCGCGCCGCCGCCAGGCCAGCCGGCCGGTCGTAGACGAGGAAGAATCGCTTTTCATCGGCTGAATCCGCCTTCGCCCTAGGCTTCGGCGCGACAAGTGTGTTAAATGGGGACATGAAATTCCTGTCCCCGGCCGCTCTCACCCGCACCCTGGTTCCGGTTCTGCTCGTCACCGCGCTGTCGTCAGTCGCGATCGCCCAGGAACCAAAGTCCGCCGCCCCCGCCAAAGAACTCGCGCAGCTGCTGACGAGCAAGAAGCTCGAGAGCATTGCCGCGCGGATGCCCGACAACCGCGAAGAGTTTGTCGGCGCGATCAGTTTTCCTGGCCAGTTGATGGTGGTGTGGGCGCGCACGACCGCGCCGGCGGTCGTCAACGAGAAGCTGATTCGGAAGGAGTACCGCGAGGTCTACATCGACCTGAACAGCGCGTCCGTCATCGAGTCTCGTAACTTCGTGACCGACCTCGGTCCCGACGGCCTGTCGGTGAAGCCGGCCAGCAAGCAGGGGCCGTCAGACTCGCACGACCTCGGTGCGAAGAGCATGCGCTTTGATGGCAACTGGCGTGAGGACAAGATGTCGGAGGCCGACTACATGAAGGCCCACGCCGCCGCGGACGCGGCCTATGCCCGTGCCATCCAGGCGCTGATTGACGAGGTCAAGAAGGCCGGGTAGTTCCCCCGAACACCTTCTTCCTTCGGCGATGGGCGTCGACTAGATGCAACGACGCACGCTCCTGGTGGCAGCCGCACTGACGGTGACGTCGGTGCTGCTGTACGCCACCCGGCTCGGATTCACGCCGGCCTACCTGATGCACGACGAGATGCAGTTCACGCTGCAGGCCCAGTCGATCGCCAGCAGCGGCCGCGATCTCAGCGGCCGGTTGCTGCCGGTGTTCTTCACCGAGCCGGAGTTTCCGGCCGGTCGGGATCCCGTCATCATCTACGTCACCGCCGCCATGTTGACGTGGCTGCCGTTCTCCGAGATGTCAGCGCGACTCCCCACCGCGTTGATGGGCGTGCTGAGCATCCTCTTGATGTTCCTGCTCGCCAGGCGCCTGTTCGGCAGTGACCGCGCGGCGCTGGTCTCGGCGGCGTTGCTGGCCTTCACCCCGGCCCATTTCATGCGCAGCCGGTTGGCCCTGAGTCCGCAGTACGCGATCCCGGTCGTCCTGGCCTGGCTCCTGGTGATGGTGCTGTTTGCCGAGCGCGCGAGCGTACGGCGACTGGCCGCGGCGGCGGCGGTGCTGGGCGCCGGCGTCTATACCTACCTGGCCAGTGTCGTGATGATGCCGCTGTATCTCGCCCTGACCCTGTGGTGGGGAGGTCGCACGCTGGGCTGGCGCGCGGCCGGCCTCGCCGGCCTCGCGTTCCTGGTGGTCTTGATGCCGATGGCGCTGTGGTACCTCACGCACCCGGAGCGGACGACGCAGATCGTCTCGGCCTACCAGCTCGCCGGGGCGGCCGGCGGTGGCGGCCTCGACCTGTCGTCGATGGCTGGCGTAATCCGCGCGCGGCTCGGATTGTTCTGGTCGTTCTTCAGTCCCGCCTTTCTCGTGGTGAGCGGCGACTCGAGCCTGGTGAATTCGACCCGGCAGATTGGCTTCTTTCCCCTGAGCTTCATCGTGTTCCTGCCGGTCGGCATCTATCGTCTCGTGGCCGCGAGGCAGCCGATGGCTCAGCTGATCCTCGCCGGCCTGGCCACCGCGCCACTCGCCACCGTGCTCACCGGTGCTCTCGAGATGAATCGGCTGTTGCTGCTGATTCCGTTCGGCGTGCTTACGGCCTGCTACGGCATGGTCGCGCTGGCGACCGCCCGAGCCGCAGTGTGGCGGGCCGTGGCGGTGCTGCTGCTCGTCAGCGTGCCGATTCAGTTTGCCGGCTTCTACGCCGACTACATGGGCCGCTATCGAGTGGAGTCGGCGCCGTGGTTCGGCGGCAATACCCGCGACGTCTTCAACGCCGCCATCGCGCGTGCCGGTGCCGACCCCGAAGTTCAGGTGTTGGTGAGCGACGGCATTCCGTTCGCCGACCGCTATTGGCGGTTCTACGCCCTGGTCAATGGGCGCGCCGACCTGGTTGGACGGATGACGCGTTATCGACCAGGACGAGCCGACCATGCCGGGGCGAAGGCGGTGCTGGCCTGCCCGATTACTGCCGCGGAGTGCCGCGAGCTGATGGGCGGCGCCGCCTGGCGGACCGTGACCATCGCCACCGAGCTCGATGGTTCGCCATCGTTCGCGCTGCTCGAGCGTACTCCGTAGATGACGCGACGGACCATTCTGTTGGCCTTCGGCCTGCTGGCCTTGACGACTGCCGTGTATGGTTCGCGGCTGGCCTACGCGCCGATCTACCTGATGCATGACGAGGTGAACTTCGCCCTGCAGGCGAAGTCGCTCTGCCGTGCTCGTGGCGACCTACGGTCTGGTGGCGATGCTCGCGTCACGCCGCCTGCTGGTGAAGGCCGCATCCGTGGTTCTACTCCTCAGCGCGGCCACGCAATTCGGCTGGCTCTACGCTGACTACATGACGAGGTATCGCGTGACTTCGGCGCCCTGGTTCGGCGGCGACAGGCGCGGAGCCGTGGCCGAGGTGATGGCCCGCGCGCAGGGGGTGCCGGTATTTCTGGACGGTGGGACGCCGATCGAGCGCTACTGGCGTTTCTATGCGCTGGCCGATGGCGGGCAGGGCCTGGTCGGCCAGCCGACCTATTTCGACGCCGCCACGTTCAGTCCCGCCAGCGTGCCGGCTGGTGCATTGCTGGTGTGCTTGAAGGGCGATGCCGTGTGTGGCGTACTCGAGAGGGCGGCTGACTGGCGGCGGGTGACGTCACGACAAGAACCTGACGGCACCACCTCGTTCGAGATCTTCGAGAAGGCTCAGCGCCAGTAAGCGGCGTAGAACCAGCCGAAGTCGATCACACAAGCCGCGAGTGCAGCCCAAGCCACGGCTCGCCATCGGCGACGCTCACTCGACCACAAGCCGACGAGGCCGCCGGCGGCGAGGATCACAACGAAGGGCACTGCGGCCATGGCGCTCTCGATGGCATGTGGCTGACCGAACGTCGACGCGACGAGCGGCGAGATGGCCAGCCCTCCGACGAGGACGGTCGCGACCGCGCTTGAGCGGTGGTTCAGCGAACAGCGAACGCCGACCACCAGCATCGCCAGGGTTACGAGCAAGAACGGGGCGCCTCCCCGCAAGGTGGTCGGCGGCAGATCGGGGCCATCAAGGAACAACCACGACGGATCGAAGAATCCCCAATACAGCGACACCCGGTTGCCCAGCGTCGTCCAGTTGAGGAAGGCGCGCACGCCATCCAGGGGATACCGCAGGTGAGCCGCGTGAATGGCCCAGCGGCCGAACGTATCGGGGTAGGCTTGGGGATTGGCGGCAAACCAAACGGCCGCCAGCGCCAAGGGCAGCGAGAACGCGGCAACGGGAATGGCGAAAGCCCGCAGCGAACCGCGACGACTGATGAAGATCGCAGTCAGCATCACCGCAAGTAGGAACGCCATGGTCACCGGACCGGCGGGCTGGGTATAGACGCCAAGTCCCAAGGCCGAGGCCGCCACGGCCGCTCGCCATTCGCGGCCATCTCGCAGATAGGCGACCAGGTTAATCAGCCACACCAGCACGAAGGGCAACAGGTAGATGGCGTCCGTTCCGCTCCGGGCATGGACGAAGTGGGCCGGGGTGACCATCAACAGCAGGGCAGTGACGACCGGCACCAACGGTTGCGAGAACAGCCGCCGCGCCAGCAGGAACATCAGCGCGACGTCGAGGGCACCGACGACCGCCGCGGCCACACGCCCTGCCTGATTGGCTGGCGTCACCACCGAGGCGAGCGCCGTCGCATAGACCGGAATGGGCTGAAGCCACTGTTCATCGGCGACGTAAAAGAACAACCGTGTGGGCCCGCCCGTAACGGTAGCCGCCTGCTGCAGAATGGCGCGCTCGTCAGACGTCAGTGGGCTGGTGTTGCGCGGGACGAGGTACAGCGCAAAGGCGAGGAAGGCCAAGAGGCTGGCGACGCCAATCGCTCGAAGGCGGCTGCTCAAGGTGGTGATGGTGCGCGCTGGAGGATTCGAACCTCCGACCCCCGCCGTGTGAAGGCGGTGCTCTACCGCTGAGCCAAGCGCGCGTCCAGACCGAGGATCATAGCATAAGGCTGCGGCGGGTCAGATGGTGCCGAACAGCCGGTCGCCGAAGTCGCCGAGCCCAGGGACGATGAATTTGTGAGCGTTCAGCTCACGATCGACGACGGGCGTGAAGATGGGGACGCTCGGGTACGCCTTCTCGACAACGGCGACGCCTTCGGGCGCGGCGACAATGCACACCAGCCGCAGGTGGCGCGCGCCGGCCTTGGTCAGCATGTCGAGGGCGGCCACCGCACTGCCGCCGGTCGCCAGCATGGGATCGATCAACAGCACGTAGCTGTCCTGAAGGTTCGGCGGCAGCTTGGCGTAGTACTGCGAGGCCACGGCCGTGCGTTCGTCCCGTTGCAGGCCGAGATGTCCGACGCGGGCACTGGGCACCAGTTCCAGCATGCCCGGCAGCATTCCCAATCCCGCGCGCAGCACCGGCGCCAGAACCACATCGGCGCCCAGGCGGCGGCACGGTGATGGTCCGAGCGGGGTCTCGACGGTGCCGTCGGTCATGGGCACGTCGCGCAGCGCTTCGGCTCCCAACAAGACGCTGATGCGGTTGGCGAGGGCGCGAAAGCGTTCTGGCGGGGTGTGCGCGGCGCGCAGTTCCGCCAGGCAGTCGTGAACCAGAGGATGGGTGACCAGGTGCAGCACGCCGAAAAGACTAACAGGAGATCAGGGGCGCAAAAGGACTTTTTACACGGGTCTCCTGCCCTGCTGATCTCCTGTTCAGTTCCTGCACTCGCTTCACGTACAATTCAGCCTGTATGCGCTTACGCATTCTGGCCACTGGGCTGGCGCTTCTCCTGGCCGCGCCGTTGTTGGGTCCCGCGCTGTCGGCCCGCCAGACCGCCGAGGTCTCCCTGATCATCGCCAACGGCATCGTCATCACGGTGGATGGCAGCCGGCGCATCCTGAATCCCGGGTCGGTGGCCATTAACGGTACGCAGATCGTCGCCATCGATACCCCGGCGGCCATCCGTGCGCGCTATCGCAGCGCGGACACCATCGATGCCGCCGGTAAGGTGGTGATGCCGGGGTTGATCAACACCCACACCCACGCCGCCATGGTCATGTTCCGTGGACTCGGCAACGACCTCGCGCTCATGGACTGGTTGACGAAGTACATCTTCCCGGCGGAGGCCAAGACCGTCTCGCCCGAGTTCGTGCGGGTCGGCACGCGGTTGGCGTTACTCGAGATGATTCAGTCGGGCACCACCACTTACGCCGACATGTATTACTTCGAGGAAGAGGTCGCGCGCGTCACCAAGGCGGCGGGCGTGCGCGGTGTGCTCGGCCAGACAGTGATCGAGTTTCCGGCACCCGATGCCAGGACGCCAGCCGACGCGCTGAAGCGGACCGAGGCGTTCGCCAAAGAGTTTGCGCAGGACGACCTGATCACGCCGTCGATCGCGCCACACGCGGTCTATACGCTCGACGCGGCGACGCTGACGGCCACGAGCGATCTGGCCAAGCGGCTCAACATTCCCATTCAGATTCACCTGGCGGAAACCGCTGCCGAGATCAGCCAGTCGCAGCAGCGTCACAAGCAACGGCCCGTCGCGCTGCTCGATAGCCTCAAGTTCTGGGCGCCCATCACCATTGGTGCGCATGGCGTCTGGATCAACCCGGAAGAAATTGCGCTGCTGAAGCAACGCAATGTCGGCATTTCAAACAATCCGGAAAGCAACATGAAGCTGGCCAGCGGCACCGCGCCGGTCGTCGCCTATCGGCAGGCCGGCGTGAACGTCGGGCTGGGGACCGACGGCGCCGCGAGCAACAACGACCTGGACATGTTCGAGGCCATGCGCCAGGCCGCGTTTCAGCAGAAGCTGGTGACCATGGATCCGCGTGTGATCAGCGCGCCCGAGGCGCTGGAGCTGGCGACCATCGGCGGCGCCCGCGTGCTCGGGCAGCAGACGCGGATTGGCTCACTCGAGACCGGTAAGCGTGCCGACGTGATCATTGTCGGGATGTCGCGCGCTCGGCAGACGCCGATGTTCGATCCCGTGTCGCAAGTGGTGTACGTCTCGCGCGGCGATGACGTGGAGACGACGATCGTGAACGGCAAAGTGCTGATGCGCGATCGCAAGGTGCTGACCCTGGACGAGGCGGGGGTGTTGCGCGAGGCGCGCGCCGCCGCCGACCTCGTACGAAAGGCCGTTCAGTAGTCGGTCTCTAATCGGTGTAAATCAGTGGCCTACTCGAGGACGCCGATATAGGGCAGGTTGCGGTACTGCTCGTTGTAGTCGAGACCGTAGCCGACGACGAAGCGGTCGTCGATGGTGAAGCCGATGTAGTCAACCTTGACGTCGATCTTTCGGCGCGAGGGCTTGCTCAGCAGGCAAGCCGTGCGCAACGAACGCGGCCCGCGCGCCAGCAGGATTTCCTGCAGGTAGTGCAGGGTGAGGCCGGTGTCGACGATGTCTTCGACGATGATGACGTCGCGGCCCTCGAGGCCGGAATCAAGGTCCTTCGACAGGCGCACTTCGCCAGTCGACGTGATGCCGCCGCCGTAACTGGAGCAGGCCATGAAGTCGATGGTGACGTGACCATCCATGGCGCGAATCAGGTCGCCCATGAACAGGAAGGCGCCCTTGAGGACGCAGATGACGTGCAATTGGCCCGACGGGAAGTCCTGACGAATTTCGCGGGCCAGGTCGGCAATGCGAGCGGACAGTTCTTCCTGATCGATCAAGACGGCGGGCGTGGCACTCGACATGGCGGAAAAGACTAACACGAACGGGATGGCATGAAGGCGTTTGACATCATCACGGAAGCGGATGCCCGCGGGTTGGAGATCGGCGGTAGCGTCACGCTGAAGACCGGCGGGCACATCACGCCGCTGGCGGCCGACACACTGAGGGCGCGTCGCGTCACGGTGCATCAGGGCGTCGCCGAGGCCAGCCTCGACGGACTGGCGCCGGTGGCCGCGATCCGTTCCCTCGCCATCGGCAGCGACCACTCGGGGGTGGCGCTGAAGGGGTTGCTGCGCGACTACCTGCGGCAGAAGGGATTGAGCGTGCTCGATGTGGGCACCGATGGTCCCGATCCGGTGGACTATCCGGACATTGCCGCCCAGGCGGCGCGCCTGGTGGCGCGTAGGGAAGTGGATGCCGCCATCGTGATCGACGGCGCCGGCCTTGGCTCGGCGATCGCCGCCAACAAGATCGACGGCGTCCGCGCGGCGATGTGCAACGACAAGACCCTGGCGCGCTATGCGCGTGAACACAATGGTGCCAACGTGCTGACACTCGGCGCCACCCTAATCTCGACGGACGAGGCCAAGGCCATTGTTGACACCTGGCTGGCCACGCCCATGGGTGAGGCCCGCTATATTCGCCGGTTGGTGAAGGTGCGCGCGCTGGAGAAGACGCAGTGACCGACTATCGGCGGGTGATCGAATTGATTCTCGAAGAACTGACCAGGGCCGGCGCCGTGGCGCCGACGCGGTGTACCTGCCATGGCTTCACCTTCGATTGCTGTCCCGACCGGGTGCAGCACGTGCTCGATGCCGGTGCGACGCGCCTGGGGCTCCATGCCGCGGACGGCGGCGCGCAGGGCTTGTCGGGCCTGATCGATCACACCCTGCTGAAGCCTGATGCCACCGCCAAGGAGATCGAGCAGTTGTGCAAGGAGGCGGCGGAGTGGAAGTTCGCGACCGTCTGCGTCAACCCGACGTGGGTGGCCTTGTCGGCGCAGCAACTGCGCGGCTCGGGTGTCGCCGTTTGCTCGGTGGTGGGCTTTCCGCTCGGCGCGACGACGCCCGACGTGAAGCAGTTCGAGGCCCGCCGTGCCATCTTTGACGGCGCCTCGGAGATCGACATGGTAATCAACGTCGGCGCCCTGAAGTCAGGGGATGTGCGGCTGGTGACTGACGACATCCGCGGCGTCGTCTCGGCGTGCCATGCGGCGGGAGCCGGCAGCAAGGTGATTATCGAGACCGCGCTGCTGACCGACGAGGAGAAGATCACGGCGTGCACGCTGGCCAAGGCCGCGGGTGCCGACTTCGTCAAGACCTCGACCGGGTTCGGCCCGGGTGGGGCGACCGCGGCGGACGTCGCGCTGATGCGCCGGATTGTCGGCGACGAGATGGGTGTGAAGGCGTCGGGCGGCGTGCGCGACCTTGAGCAGATGAAGGCCATGGTCGCGGCCGGTGCCACGCGCATTGGCGCCAGCGCCGGCGTCCGCATCGTCAAGGAGTCGCGTGGCGAGACGGCGGCGACAGGAAAAGCGAGCGGATATTGAGGCAATTCGTGATGGTGGTTCTGCTGGCGCTGGCTGCGGCCGCCCCGGCCACAGCGCAGACGTCTGCGCGATTACCGTGGTTCGCTGTGGATCTGCATGGCGCCTGGGTGGGTTTGCCGACGGCCGAAGGCTGGGTGCCGGCGGTGCCGGCCGCCACGCCGCTGCCAGGCCGCGGCTGGGGCATTGCCGGCGGCGTGACGGTCTATCCCTTGAAGCTGGGCGTCATGACCCTTGGCATTGGCGCCTCCATGCACACGGGGCAGGGCACGAGCCATGCCTTGACCAGAACCACGGGCACCGGATCGTCCGAGGTCACCACGCCGACCACGACGACCGTGACGACCCGAATCACCAGCCTGGTGCCGCAGCTGTCGATTAACTTCGGACACAAGCTGGGCTGGAGCTACCTGAGTGCGGGCTACGGCCGCTCGAAAGTGGGCAGCAGCTCGGAGGCCTTCGGCACCGTCCTCGCGCTGACGACCCCTGAGGCCTGGAACGCAGCCATTAATTTCGGCGGGGGAGCGAAGTGGTTCATGAAGCCGCACCTGGGCGCCGGGTTTGACGTGCGCTTCACGAAGCTCGGGTCCCGGGCGCCAACGGATCTGCTGCCGTCCGCAAAGCGGACGCAGATGATCACGCTCAGCGTCGGTATTTCTCTCCAGTAGGGCGGCACTTTAGTGCCGCCGGAACGTCTGTTAGAATGGTTTGGCTGAGCGGGAGTAGTTCAGCGGTAGAACGCGAGCTTCCCAAGCTCGATGTCGCGGGTTCGATCCCCGTCTCCCGCTCCAACCTTAGCCCCTGATAATCCCCAGAATCTCGTCGCGGCGCTGTTCCATGATCTCCGGCGTGAGCCCTTCGAGATTCAGGCGGAGCAGCGGTTCGGTGTTCGACTGGCGGACGTTGAAGTGCCAGTCGTCGAACTCGGCCGAGACGCCGTCGAGCATGTAGACGTTGCCGCTGGCGTAGCGCTTGGCCAGTTCCTGAATCTTCTGATCGGCAATGCCCATGTTGGCGACCTTGGTGTTGATCTCTCCGGAGATGAAATACTTCTCGCGCAGCGGCTTCAGCAGGTCGCGCAGCGACAGGCCCTTCTTCGACATCAAGTCGAGGATCATCAGCGCCGGGATGAACCCGTTGTCGGCGTAGAAGTTGTCGCGGAAGTAGTAGTGACCGGTGACCTCGCCGCCAAACACCGCATCCTCTTCGCGCATCCGGCGCTTGATGAACGCGTGACCGACGCGGTTCATCAGGGCCTTGCCCTGATACTTGGCCACCACGTCCTTGACGGCATAGCTGGCGCGGACGTCGTAGATCACCGTCTGGCCAGGCGTCTTGAGCAGGAACGCCTCGGCGAGCAGCGCGGTGATGAAGTCGCCGGCAATGAACTCGCCGCTGCCATCGATGAAGAACACCCGGTCGGCGTCGCCGTCCCAGGCAATGCCGATGTCGGCCTTCTCGGCGATCACGCGCTCGGTGATGTCGCGGCGGTTCTCTTCGATCAGCGGATTGGCTTCGTGGTTGGGGAAGGTGCCATCGACTTCGAAGCATAGCCGCGTCGTCTTGCAGGGAAGCCGGTCGAACAGACGCGGCGCCACCAGACCGGCGACGCCGCTGCCGGCATCCAGCACGACATTGAACGGCTTGAGCGACGCCTCGTCCACAAACGACAGCACGTGCTCGATGTAGCGGTCCATGATCTGGCGCGGCTCGACGCTCCCGGGTGTCGAGGGCGGCGCGGGAATGGCGCCGGCCATGATCATCTCCTTCATTTCCTTGATGCCGGCTTCGCCGCTGAGCGGGAACGCCTCGGCACGGACCAGCTTGCAGCCGTTGTATTCCCCGGGATTGTGCGAAGCGGTGATCTGCGCGCCGCCAGCGAGCCCGTCGGCGGCGACCGCGTAATACATCTGATCGGTGCCCATCAGGCCGTAGTCGTAGATCGTCCCGCCCTGGAGCACCGCGCCGTCGATGAAGGCCTTGGTCAGCGACGGCGACGACACGCGCATGTCGCGGGTGACGGCGTACTGGCCCGGTCCCAGATACGCAATGAAGGCGCGGCCGAGCTGATGAAACAGTTCCTCGGTAATCTCCGACGGATAGAGACCGCGAACGTCGTACGCCTTGAACACAGAGGGGTTGATCATAGGGTGGTGTAATCGGTCAGCTGAGTCTTGTCGCCAATCACCGACACCGACTTCATCACGGCGTTGCGGCCAATGTGGCAATTGCGGCCGATGATTGGACCGTGGACGATGGCACCCTGGCCAATTCGCGTGTTCGGCCACACGATGGTGTTTTCGATGTCGGCCGATTCCTCCACCATGACCGAGCGGCCCAGCACGCTGTACGGGCCGACGCGCGCCCCGCTCTTCACGTGCACGCCGGCATCGATGAAGCAGGGGCCGACCAGCGTCACGCCGTCCTCAATCCGTGCCTCGGGCGAGACGATCGGTTTGGTGCGGTCGGCGGTGGCGAACACACCGCCGGCGAACTTGCCATCGAACATGTCGTGGTGCACCTGGATGTACTTCTCCGGGGTGCCGATATCGATCCAGTAGCCGCGGTCGATGTAGGCCACGAACATGTCCTGCCGCTCGATCAGCGACGGGAAGTACGCGCGCTCAATCGAGTACGACACGTCCTTGGGAATGCGATCAAAGCTGTCTGGCTCAAGCACGTAGATGCCGGCGTTGATGGTGTCGCACGTAATCTCGTCTGGGTTGGGCTTCTCGAGGAAGCGGCGGACTCGGCCATCACTCTCGGTCTCCACCAGGCCGTAGGCGGTCGGGTTATCGACCGGCGTCAGGACGATGGTGGCCTTGGCCTTGCGATCGCGGTGGGTCTGGACCACGGCGTTGACGTCGACGCTGGTCATGACGTCGCCGTTGAAGACCACGATCGTGTCGGTGACGTCCTGGGCGGCGTAACGAATGGCGCCGCCCGTGCCGAGCGGCGCGGGTTCCACGACGTAACGCAAGCGTACGCCTGTGCCGGTGCCGTCGCCAAAGACCTCTTCGATCCGGCGGGGCTGATAGTTCAGGCTGAGGATGACCTCATCAATCTCCGGGACCTGCTTGAGCTGGTCGATCTGATAGTGGAGAAAGGCCCGGTCGAAGATCGGGACGACTGGCTTGGGGGTATGGAGGGTCAGGGGACGCAGTCGCGTGCCCTTGCCGCCGGCAAGGAGAATGGCCTTCATGACAAACTTCCATGTTACACGACCGAGGGGTAGAATGACGGCGGTCGACATGAACCTGCCGAACAGCCTCACGATCGCGCGCATCTTTCTGGTGCCGGTCCTGGTGTCGGTCCTGCTGACGAAGTTCGAAGGCCGGCTGGTCCTCGGCTGGCCGGTCGAGTTGGTGGCCGCGGCGATCTTCGGTTTGGCTTCGCTCACCGATTGGCTCGACGGCTACCTGGCGCGCCGCCGCCAGCAAGTCACCACCCTCGGTCAAATTCTCGATCCCCTGGCCGACAAGCTCCTGATCTCGGCCACGCTCGTCTCCCTGGTTCAACTCGATTTGGCACCCGCGTGGATGGTCGGGGTAATCATCGGTCGCGAGATTGCCGTGACCGGCTTGCGGAATCTGGCATATTCACGCGGGCTCGCCATGCCGGCCTCGGGCCTGGGCAAGTTGAAGATGGCGTCGCAGGTGATCGCGATCCTGCTACTGATTCTTGGCTGGGAGCGGGTGCCGGCATTGCTGGTGCTCGGACAGGCCGCGTTGTGGGTGGTGCTGCTGGCCGCCGTGGTCTCGGCGGTCGACTACTACCAGAAATTCCAGCTCGCCATGAATGCCCGCGCCGCCCAGGTCGCCGACTTCGAAACGGCGAAGCCGGCCCGCGAAAAGAAGATCAGCTAGCCACGCCTAGCGGCGCGGCACGGCGATGTCCCTGATATCCACGGCGTCCGTGGTGGTCATCAACAACAATTTCGACGTGGTCGCCGACGGGTCGGTGACGATGGCGTCACCAATGTGGACGAGGGGCTTGCCGTCCTTGCGGTCGCGGTAGATGGCGAATCGCGCGCCGAGGGTCATCCCGTGTTCGGTGCCGCTGGCGATCGAGAAGGTGTCGCCATTGGCAAACAGCTCGCGGCCGTCCACGCCGGGCAACACGCGAACGCGCTGGTTGAAGTCTGGCGGCAACGTCGCCACCTCGGCGGTGGGTAGTGACACTTCGGCGTACGGCTCGAGGTAGTCATCGGGCTCGATGGCGTCACAGGAATAGTCGACACGAGCCATCGCGTTGACCTCGTCCATGGCCGCAATCGTCACCCAGCCCGGGGTCCGAATCGAGAGATAACCGCCGTCGCGAAAGTTGTCCAGCTGCGACTGCATCGGCATGCGTCGGACCAGAAACCGCTGGCCGACGGCCAGGCCGTCGCCGGGTGTGCGCGCGACCACCGCCAGGTCACCGCGGCTCATCGTCAGGCGAAGCGCGGAGTGGTGCGTGCCCTTGATCCGGAGGGCCGGCACCGGCAGCACCGAGACGAGCACATCCGCGCACATCACGTGCGCGGGGAGCGTGGTGCGGGACGCGAGGGTGCTCGTCGACTGGGCCTCGACGGGAGCCGCCGCCGACAGGGCAATGGCGAACAGGACGACGCTGGCGCGCATAACGGTCCTTACTTTCCGGCGGGTGCTCCGCCTTTGAGCTCGGCGACGCGTTGCTGCGTCAGCGCGAGAAACTCACTCTGCTCGAATTCCCGGAGCAAGCGTTCGTAGTAGGGCAGCGCTTCTGCCTTGTTCTCCGGCTTACCGAGCCGATACAGCGATTCGGCCAGATGGTAATACACCGCATCGCGATTGGAGTAGGCCGGGTCGGTCTTGAGGATTTCCTGGAAGCGGTCCATTGCCCCGGTGTACCACTTGAGACGGAAGTAGTAGAACCCGACGCGATAACTCGCTTCGCTCAGGCGATCACGGGCCTCGCGTTCAAGCGTGCGAGCCTCCGGCATCAGCGCGCTGTTGGGGAAACGCTGCAGGAAGATCTCAATCTCCTTGATAGCGTCCTTGGTGGCGGACTGGTCGCGTTCGGGCGCCAGCATCTGCTCGGTGAATGACCGGGCGAGCTGCATCTGCGCGTAGTCAGCGCGCTGATGGGTAGGGTAGAACGTCAGGAATTCCCGGAACTCGTTGGCGCCCAGCAGCAGCGACTCGGTGGTCTTCTCGCCGATGTAGGTATCACCCAGGGCGAGCTTCGCATCGGGGCGGAACGGGCTCTGCGGATAGTTATCCACCAGGTTACGGAGATACTCGCGGGCGTTGAGCCACTTCCGTTCCTTGGCGGCTTCGCTGCCGCGATCGAAGAGAAACTTGTCCGCGTCGGCCGTGCCTGGCGGCAATGTGTTTGCCCTCGCCGCACACCCGCCTGCGAGCGCGGCCACCAGGGCCAGCGCGGTCACTACTCGAATGCCACTCATGCTTTCGTCGCTTCCATCCAGCGCCACATCGCCCGAAGACCTTCTTCGAGCGTCACCGACGGCGCAAATGCCAGGTCTTGCCTGGCCCTGGTCGTATCGGCGTAGGTGTCGCGCATATCGCCCTTCTGCGGGCCTTGTTGATCGATCGTGACCTTCCGGCCTGAGACGCGGGTGATCAGGTCGAAGACCTCCCGCAGGGACACGCGCGAGCCCCCGCCAATATTGTAGACGCGGCCGGGCACGCCGCGGACTGCCGCCGCCGCCGTGGCCGTGACGGCATCGGCCACGAAGGTAAAGTCGCGGGTCTGCAGGCCATCGCCAAACTGGACCAGCGGCCGGCCGTCCAGAATGGCCGAAAAGAACCGGTGAAAGCCCATGTCGGGACGTTGCCGCGGTCCGTAGACGGTGAAATAGCGGAGCGAGACCGTGGGCACGCCGAAGTTGACGTGATACAGGTGGCACAACTGCTCGGCCGCCAGCTTCGTCACCCCATACGGTGACACCGGCTGCGGCAGCGCCATTTCGGTCATGGGAATCGCCACCTCGTCGCCGTAGACCGACGAGCTCGAGGCGTAGACCAGGCGTTCGATCGGCTGGTTGACACACGCTTCCAGCAACCGCTGCGTCGAGTCGACGTTCAGGCCGGTGTAGACCGCGAACTCCTTGCCCCAGCTGCGGCGCACGCCGGCCTGCGCGGCCAGGTGAAACACGTGGGTCACGCCGTCGAGGAGGGCGTTGAGGTCAACCTCGCGCAGGTCGCCTTCGACGAATTCGTAACCCGCACGCCCGCGCAGGTTCTCCAGATTGCGTTCCTTGAGCGGACGCGGGTAGAAATCCGTGAACGCGTCGATCGCGCGCACGCTGGCGCCCTGCTCGAGCAAACGTTCGCTCAGGGTCGAACCGATGAAACCCGCGCCGCCAGTGACGAGTGCTCTCATGCGAATAAATCCTTGATTCGATCCGGCAGTCTGGCCGGGCGCCCCGCGGGGCGCCCGGCCAGACTGCCGGATCGAATCAAGGAT
>ENA-ORBV01008362-ORBV01008362.1-microbial-mat-metagenome-genome-assembly--contig:-NODE-8362-length-17418-cov-5.047056_pt1 | contig 17418 bp, 14 predicted proteins | sample MGYA00237777_ERZ505514 | MGnify/ENA primary metagenome ERZ505514 (study PRJEB26160, sample SAMN06269048) | microbial mat metagenome | isolation source: Oligotrophic lake microbial mat | place...
GTATTTGCCTCCTGTTATGTTGTCGAGAAACCCAAGAATCTGCATCAAGGTAGATTTTCCAGAGCCGGAAGGACCCATGATGGCCACGAATTGTCCTTTTGGAATTTCAAAATCGATGCCATGCAGGACATGCGTCGGCACACCGTCGTTGAAGTAGGCTTTTTTGAGGCCTTCGACACGGATTACAGCCGGAGTCGTAGCCATAGTTAATTTCCTTTCTTGGATGCTTCGTCGAGCTTCCCAAATTCGTCAGCTGAAACTTCACTGATTACAATGATCTGGTTTTCCGAGAGTCCCTTCGTCACTTCTGCGCGACCTTCATCGCCACGAAGACCAAGTTCAATATCGGTTTCTTTCACTGTGCCGTTCACAATGGTGCGTACATAACGTTGGCCGTCGCGATCACGAATGGAGCGCGTTGGAATGACTAAAACATCCTCACGGCTACCTGTCTTAATAATCAAATTGGATGTCATGCCTGGTTTTACATCAAGACCAGATGGGTCGATGGTCGCGTAGACTTTGTAGTAGATTGCGTCGGAAACCTTGGTTTGATCCGGATTTTCCGAGATAATCGATCCTTTGAATTTCACATCGTCGCCAAAGGCATCGAGCGTGATCTCCACGGACTGACCAGGTTCGACTTTCGCAATATCTGCTTCTGGGACAAGCGCCTCGACCGAGTAACCTTCTGTTGAAACCATTTTAACGGCCGTGACATTCGCACTGACTTGCTCACCGATGCTTGGAACAATGTCCGTCACGACTCCGTCAACCGGAGCAATGATTTGCACATCTGCTAAACGTTCTTGTGCTTGCTGATAGGCTGTTTGCGCATCAAGAACTTGTGCGCGCAAACCAGCAACGTCGACCGAGCGCGGCGGGGCCTGGCGCAGAGCGAGATTTGCTTGCTGGATAGCAAGATTGGTTTCCGCAGTTTTTACCTTGGTAACCAAATTCTTTTGTGCGATTTCGTAATTTGCTTGAGCTGTCTCGTAGGTGATCTGCAGTGTTTCCTTGGAACCACTCTGCGAGATCGTGCTAGAGCGAGCGGATTCGATATAGCTTGTGACACTCGTAAGGTTTGAGCTTACGCTGGCACGATCCCCATCGATGGACGCTTTCTTGCCAGACAGTGTCGCGTCCGAAAGATTAATATTGTTGATCGTTCCTGCGAGGACTTTTTGTACTTCATCGAGATACAGCTGGGTTTTGCGTAGCGCATCTTGGACTTGCTCGCCGATTAGCAAAACGTCCGCATCTGGTGTCGTAGATGAAAGGCTGCGTACGGAAATATCGACAGCGTTCACGGCGTTCTTGGCAACAGGATAAGCCTGCTTGGCACGCTCAAGCGATTCACGAGCGTAGATACCAAGAACACTCTCATACAAATCGTTGGCGGAGGTGTTATCGACACCAATCTCTGCATCACCATCGATCAAACCAGAACGCATCGGACCCATAGCGCCTTGCAGGGCGGAGCGAAGGTTGGCGTGGGCTGCTGAAACGGTCTGGTTGGAGGTCGCTCCATTTGTTTCAAAATCCGTTTTGGCTTTTTCCAAAGCGAGCTCTGAAATACGGAGCTCATTCTGAACGTTTTGGCGTGTTGCCTCCAAATCTGCAGCTGCCTGATCTGTTTGGGCTTGAGCGATGGCAATCGTTTCTTTTGTTTCACCGGCAAGGCGCGCATTTAAATTTGCTTGGGCGATAGCCAAAGAAGCTCGTGCCCGTTCTGCGCTAAAACGTAAGTCGCGAGCTTCAAGCTCGGCAATCACATCACCGCGCTTTACGATGCTGCCGATTTTTTTGTTGATGCGGTTGAGTGAAGCTGTGCTTTTGAAGGACAGGTTCAGGCGGGCGTCTGGCTTGATTTCACCAGTAACCTCGACGGTTTGTACAACGCTCCCCTTTTCTACTTGGCGCGTTTCATAAAAAGGCCCTTTGCTTCCACCTCGCCCAAAGAAAAACCAGCCGCCAGCGATCACGACAATGATTGCGGGAATATAAAATGCTTTCTTTTTCAGAAAACCAAAACGGGGTTTCTTGGTGGCTGCAAGCGGGACTTCCATGTTATCTGTCATATATATGATGGCTTCCTCCGGAGCCTGAATCGATAGAGATAAGGTTATTTACCCAAAACGGAATTGATTTTATCGTACATGCTTTTTACAAATTCTTTCATTTCATCGGCTTTGATGAGACAGATCGGCCCATCGCCATGCTGCATGACTACCAGACGAGCACCGGATTCAAGAGCCATTTTATCACGGAATTCCTTGGGAATCACAACTTGGCCGCGCTCTCCCATAACGGTAGAGCCGAGCATATGGTCGTCTGGGTTGCAGGCGGTTTTCATAGGAGTATGAACGGTATGAATAGTATGAAATCTATCGAGTTCCGTCAAGTGTCACCCTAGACAAAATCAAAAAAATCATCTATACCTAGCGCAAATGAAAACCTCTCTCTTTGATTACGTTCTCCCTCCGGAGCGCATTGCCCAGAATCCCATGGAACCGCGTGAAGCGGCCAAGCTTTTAGCGCTCGACCGGAATACGGGAACGATTCAAGGCAAACAGGTAAGTGATTTGCCCGAGCTTTTACGCAAGGGGGATCTCCTTATTTTTAATGATTCAAAGGTTTTTAAAGCGAGACTTAAAGCGGTTATCTACGGAAAGAATACTCGTGAGGCCGGGAAGGAAGTGGAGATTTTCCTACTGCGCCCTGAAGGAGATATCTGGATCGCACTCGCTAGACCAGGGAAAAAGCTCCATTCCGGATGCCGTGTAGAGTTTGCGGATGGAACAAAGGCGCGCGTTCTTGGTAAACGAGATGACGGAACGGTTGATATCGATTTTGGTATGTATCCGCAAGGCGTGTTTGAGCTTGCTGATCGATATGGCGAGGTACCTGTTCCACCCTATCTGGAGCCGACCAAAGAAAATACTTCCGTTTACCAGACGACTTATGCCAAAAATGTTGGCTCAGTAGCTGCACCAACGGCCGGATTTCATTTTACGGATGCGTTACTCGAGAAGCTACGTGAAAAAGGCGTCGACACAAACTTTATAACACTGCATGTTGGACTTGGAACATTCCGGCCAATGAAAGGCGAGACGCTGGAAGAACATGTAATGCATTCCGAGTGGGCACATGTTCCAGAAACTACTTCGCTAGCAATCGAAAAAGCTAAAAAAGAAGGCCGACGTGTGATCGTTGTTGGAACAACAGCGATGCGCGCGCTTGAAAGCTGGGCAACACAAGGAAAAACTTCCAACTGGTCAGGATTTACGAGTTTGTTTATTACACCGGGCTACGAATTCAAAGTTGCCGATGGAATGATTACGAATTTTCATCTTCCAAAATCAACGCTGATTGTACTTGTAAGTGCTTTTGCTGGTCGCGAGTCGATCATGAACGCCTATAAACACGCGATCGAGTATGACTATCGCTTTTATTCTTTTGGCGATGCGATGTTGATTACGTAATTACTCAACGATCCCTTTATTTCTTCCTTTTTCATCTTCTGGCAATGACGTGTCGAGTCCGTTGATGGAGGCGTCGAGTGTTAGACCGGATGCTACTTCTATTGCACGAGCGGAAATTGACTCGATTAATAATGGCGCTTTGCCGATCATGGATTCTGTTGGGATAAGCGCGAGCTCGACACGGACAGTTGCCCCTTCTGAATTGGCGGCAAGATACGGAAGCTTCCAGATCAGCTCGCCATCGGTTTCCGAGATTCCGCCGCCGGATGGTAAGGCGTCGCGTCCTGTGTGTTTTACGCCGGACGGGAGTCGCATACGGATGCTGACATCAGAAAGATCTTTGGATGTTGGACCGAGTGCGACCTGTAACCAATAGCGCGTCTCTTCACCGACGCGCGGCGGCAGAGGACCAATCCCGATTTGGTCACCCGTTGAAGCGTAATAACGAATAGCCGCGGAGGCATCAAACGGCGTTGTCACGCGGGATTCTGCCACAATGCCATAGCCTGCAGGACCGCTCGCGACCGCGTACCAAGCTGCGTCATCAGAAGGTCTGTCGAGCGGGATCGTGAGCGTTCTTGTACCGGCGGGAACATCGAATTTTTTTATATGCGGATGTACGAGGCCTGGGTGATAGACTTCTACTTTTCCGGCAACGGGTATCGAGACATCAAGACGTGCTGTATTTCCTGTAGAAGGACGTAATGTAATTTTTGCATCTTGATTTATGGGTGCCGCGACAAGCTCGCGCTCTACGATCGGATAAGCGCGCATCAGAGCAGAAACATGTCCGGGTTTGGCAAAGACGATCATGTCTTGATCTGGTTCAAGAGCATCGACAAGAGTTTGGTCAACACCAGCTAATGTGATGTTTTCAAGCAGACGGTTACTTCTGTTAGAAAGCCGCATCGGAATACTGCCATCGGAACGCGTCGCGCCATCATCAAATAATGGCTCAAACAAAAGCGCAGAACCTGTCACTTGGCGACTTTCATATCCCGTAAGAACGCGCGCATTGTCACTCACTTCAAATCCAAAACGCATGTTGCCTTGCGGTGAAAAAAATCGGACAACGAGTCGGGAAGTAGCATTCTCCCCTGCTTTCAGATTACCGAGCTGTACTTCATTGGAAGAATCGAGCGGCGGTTCTGCTTCTAAAATTTCCGTTCCATCTGGCAAATTCCATCGCAAGGAAACTGGACCATTAGAATCTTGACCACGTGCATCAACCTCGGCAAAGAGTGCTTGTGGCGCCGCTGTCTGCACAGGCGCCGTTTTAAAAACGACTCCGAGCGTTGGTTTTTGCGGCGGAAGTGCGAGGTAGATGTAAATATTGATCGCGACGAGTGTTGCCGCGATACCAAAGACAGCAAGATCAAAAGCAAATACGAGTGAGGCGTATTTATATCGGCCACGATATCGTTCACGATATCGTTTGCGTAGATGTGACGTGACCGCACGCGCAGGAGTTAGGGCAACTCTTGCGCCGTGCATGGTAAGACCGTCGATTTTTTTTGTTTCATCGGACATATATTTAGAAAACAGCACCAGGGATCAGAATTTCTCTTTTGCCATCGCCATCGATATCGGACAGAACCGGACGTACTCCTTGCGCGGCCGTCACCCCAGAAGGAACAAATTCCGAGCGTAATCTACCGTCTGCATCATACACCCGTACTTTGGGCGCTGCTCCGATGCCGGAACCAACGACGAGCTCATCGCGACCATCGCCGTCAACGTCACCGATAGCAACACGGACACCTGCGCGCTCAGACTCGTTGAATGCAAAGAATCCACCGCGCCAAATGGCTCCATCGGTTTTAAAGCTGCGGACATGCGGACCTCCGCCCGCACCAGTTCCGGTAAAGATTTCACGTAGTCCATCCCCATTGAGATCGCCTATCGCTAGGGAGACGCCGCCGCGAAAACGCGATTGATAAGCTAGCCACGATTTACGTACGCGACCACGCAAGTCTGTGATCAAGACTTTTGGTTCTGAGTTTCCGTCTGGGGCAAGCACGAGCTCCCAAGCTGCGTCTCTGTCTGTTTGGCCTGCGGCGATGGAAATCGCTCCGCGATAGTTGGAGCCGTAGGGACGGAACTTAACATCGGATGCTCCGGAAAGACGTACGGTGACTTCACCGGCATTTGAGAAAACGAGATCTTCACTTCCATTGCGATCAAGATCGACGGCGATCACATTTGCTCCACCCGGGACATCGTCGCGTTGCGCAAAGAAACCGTTGCGGAGACGGCGACCCGTCTCGTCAAAGACTTGTAAGAAATCGCCGTTGCGGACGGATGCGCCGACAACCTCTGTTGCATCGGAGCGACGAATGAGAACGATGCCATCTTCTGCAGGTACGGTGACACGTGTGACGATTGATCCGTCGTTAATTTTTGGATCTTGTGATCCGCGTAGTTTTTCAAACTCACCAGGCAAGGTTACTTGCTCTGATTGTTTACTTGCATTCACGATCGCAATGCCGCGTTCATACTCGCGGCTCCAGACGCTTGTCTTGATATTACGTGCATCCCGTCTCACATTTCCGATGGTTGCCTCGTACTCGTCATACCACCATGTGCGATGATGACCGGAATCACCTGCATCAAATGAGTAATAACTGTCTGCAACGAGCGCGCTTGTGAGTCCATATCGCATCAACCTGAAATCATTGGGGTTTTCACGATTATTTGTGTTGGTATTGATCGCGCTTACTTTTGGAGCTGGGCTTTTTGTGAGCGTAGAACGAAGCTCATTAAAGGGGCCCGTGAAGCCAGAACGCGGAAAATTTTCATATAAAACACCGTTGCTGATGTCGGCGTAAGCTGCGCTGGAATTATTTATTATTATTTTGTCGTTACCGATAGCGCGTCTGACATTTTGAATCAGCTCACGCATGCCGGCTTTGTAGGTCGCGTTTATTTCTGACGGTGTGTTTACTTTTCCATTGCGATCAGGATCGAGATCATTACCAAAAGGTCCTGTGACATTCTCATAAGCTGCATCTAGGAAGACTCCATCCCACAATCCCGTCGACATCACTTCATCCCGGATGAATGGACCAAGAAAAGTACGCCACGTTTGGCCACCAACGGAAGGCGCGAGTGTCGAAGCGTTCAGAAGATATGCACCCGGCCACCAACTCGCACGAGCTCCACTTGCTCGCGGAAGAAAAAACGCTTCTGGAATTCTGCTGGCAAGTTTACGACCAGGAGAACGCAGATCGCCGCCATAGCGCGCTTGGGCAATTTCACTGGAACTGACGTAGGCGAGCAATTTTACATTTGGATTAATCTGCTTGATTTGACGGACGCGGTCAGGAAATTGAAAAGTTTGGTCCATGTCGAGAACAACGATATCCCAGCGTGCGAGTTTAGCTGGATCATCAGCCTTGATTTCATAGCCGAGAAAAAAATTGATGAGCTTTGGCGATTGATCGTTGCCGATAGCCGCTAGACTCGGAGATGGAAAAACGCTCGCGGACAATACTGCGATGGCGAGTATCGAAAAGATGCTACGCCGCATAAGAACAGCGTAGCATAGCGGAATTTTTTGTTAAAGTGACGAACTAAAACGAAGAACGCCGCCACTCAGGAGTGAGTGACGGCGTTCAGAGTGTTAGCTCTTCACCTTGCCGAGGAAGTGGGGCCAGGACTTCCACGAGATGGCGTAGTAGATATGTGGGTTCGATGGCAGTCGAGAATCTTGTTTGTATTGCTGCCTGTATTCGTCTTAGCTACTGATTCCAAGCCTCTGCACCGCCTTCACCGCCTCGGCCATCGTCGGGTAGAGCTCGACGTCGATCCGGTGCATGATGTCCCGAATGTCGCGAGCTTCTTGATCGAGCTCGAAGATGATGCTCGAGGCATCGATCTCTCGAGCGATCCTCGGACCACGCCTCGGCCCCTCCTCCTTGGGACCATAGTCGTCGATCTTGTCCATGAAATCCGAGACCATTTTGATACGGTCGCAGTTGCCGACAAAGTCGAGAACCGTGACCTTGGTCTTGCCAGGCGCCTTGCGAAGCCCGCGGCCGAGCTGCTGCAAGTACACGGTCTTGGACTCGGTCGAGCGAAGGAAGACGACAAGCTCCGTGTCCGGAACGTCGATTCCCTCGTTGAACATGTCCACCGTCAGCAGGTACTTGATGCGACCTCGACGGAATCCTTCGAGATCGGCATCCAGCTCCTTACGATCAAGCTTGCTGTGATACGGCCGCGCCTTTTTGAGGAGCTTGGCCATACCTTCTGCCTGCTTGATGTCGGTGCAGAAGATGATGCCTTGAGCCTTGTAGCTCATGATGTCATTAGCGATGTCGGTGTCGAGTCTCTCGATGAAAACGTTGTCGTTCAACTCACGGAGCGTGATGCGCTCCCCTTGCAGAACACGACGATTGAGCTCGCGGATTGCATCACGCGACGCTGTACCGACCGTCATCAACTTATAGTTGATATCGGAAAGGTACTTCCGAGCGATCGCCTCCTCGAGCGAGAGCGTGACCGACGACTCTCCGAAGAGATCGCGGATGTTCTTGTCGTCTTGCCAAGCAGAAACTTGGGACGGAAGTACTCGATGGTCGGACGGTAGGTCTCGGCTTGGGAGTGGTGACTTTCATCGACCACGACCATGTCGAAGGCATCCGGCGCGAACTTCTTCCTCCAACCCTGCATGGTCTGAAAAGAAGCGAACAGGAACTGGACGGTCTTGGGGTCGGACTTCTCTTCACCCGTGAACATGCCCATCGACCGACTACCGTTGAACACGGCGCGGTACGCGAGCATGGACTGGCGGAGGATCTCGTTGTTGTGACAGAGAAACAGCATGCGCTCCTTGGAGCGTAGCAGCTTCTGCACGACGAGTGCGCCCGTGATGGTCTCCCCGGTACCGGTAGCCATCACCATGAGCGTCTTGCCGTCGCGCTTCAGCGCCTTGGCGACATTCTTGATGATCGGAACCTGGTACGCATGGGGCTGGATCACGATTACCTCTTGAATAATAGGAGCGCACGGGGTTATTCCCGTGCGCTCTACTTAGCAATATTTTGATATTTCGTCAATCCCTCGCTCCTGCATCGCGATAGCAGTCCAGTACCGTATCGACGTGATTCTTCCAGAGATGCTTGGCTTGGATGCGTTCACGGCCCTTTGCGCCCATTTGGTCGCGAACTTCCTTTGGAGTCGCAAGGAAGCGGCGGAGGGTGCGAAGCCAATCATCGACGTCGCCGGGGTTTACAAGGAAGCCATTCTCGCCGTCGGCGACAAGTTCTGGATTTCCGCCGGTACGGGTGACGAGACAGGGTAGGCCGCTGGCCATCGCCTCAAGAACTGAGCCGCTGGCATTTTCATAACTCAGTGTTGGGAGGACGAGTGCTTCTGCGCGATCGCGAAGCTTCTGTAGTTCTGCTGGCGCGACAAAGCCGAGAAACTCGATATGATGCGCGCCTTTATCTTTTACGAGTTTTTTGAGCTTTTCTTCCAGTGGACCACGTCCCGCAATTTTTACGGGAAGCTCTGGAACTTTTGCGGAAGCCTCGATAAAACTCTCCAAACCTTTTTCTTCTGATAGTCGTCCGGCAAAAATTAGATATCCCCCGCCACGGACGGCTGGTGTATCGATCCAACCTGTTGGATTTGGAACATAACGTAACTTTCCAGCTGGCTCGCCCCAATCTTCCATTTTTTCTTTTATGAAACGTGAAGGACAAAGAAAAATCGCGACGGTTCGTTCATAGCTCTGCCTAAATTTGGTGAAGTACATCTCAAGAGCTGGAAGCGCGTTGTAGATGAACTTATCCGACATGCATCGATGCAGGATCACGTTGTAATACTTGCCGCCTTTACTGCGTTCACATGGAGCGCCGTGATCAAACATCGAGTAATTTGGAGCGGCGAGCTTGTAGTCGTGCAGGGTTTGGACGCAAGGAATATTGCGTTTACGGATTTCCGGTAATAAAGATGATGAAAGGTGATGATATAAATTATGAAGATGAATAACTTCCGGTTTTACATCATCGAGCATCTGCGCGAAGGCTTTTTTTGCTTCGACATTCCAAATAAAGTTTCTGGCTTTTTTCAGATCTGTCCAAAATCCATCCGAGCGATCCAAGTGATAGCGTGTGACAAAATACTTTTCATCGCGATTTGGTAAATTTTTTACTCCGCGCGTTGAGAACGCATGAACGACATGACCGCGAGCCTCCAGCTCGTCAATCAATCCATGCATATACACCTCCGCGCCGCCGTGGAGATCAAAGAATTTATTTACTTGAAGGATACGCATTTCTCTGAAGTATATGTCATTCCCGTGAAGACGGGAATCCAGAACCAAATAATCAGAACTTTTATTCAATTCGCTCAGCTGGATCCCCGCCTACGCGGGGATGACATCACTCTATTTCAGCATTCGATGATAAAGCGCTCTGTATTCTTCCTTCATTCTTTCCAGTGAAAAATGTTGTTCTACTACGATACGGGCTTTGCGAGCACGCTCTAAAGCTTGTCCGTATTGATTGAGAACGCTTGAGATTTGCGCTGTCCATTTTGTAACATCGGCTGGAGCAACAAAGATCATTTCAGCTTCCGTGAAGGTTTCTGCAAAGACGGGTAAATCACTGACAATGATCGGGACTTGAGCGGCGGCGGCTTCCAAGACAGCGATTGCTTGACCCTCATGGCGCGAGGCGAGCAAGAAAAGATCGGCGTTGCGGAGGCGATCGGGAATATCATCGACAGAACCAACAAAATTAACGCGCGGCATGATACCGAGCAGTTCCGCTTTGCGTTGTAGCGATACGCGTTCCGGACCATCGCCAATGATTTGCCAAGTCCATGGTCTTCGGATCTTTGCGAGCGCCTCAAGTAAAACCGTATGGCCCTTGTCGTCTAATAATCGACCTACGGTTACTAGATGCGGCATGTCCCCTACTTGATGTGGATCGCGTGGCGTGAAGCGCGTGAGGTCGATACCAATACGAATCACCGATTGTTTGGACATGGATACACCGTATTGGCGTGTGACCATGCGGCGGACGGAATCGGAAACAGAGACCACATGGGTTGCGCCTCGATAGGCCTGGAGTCGCAAAAGGCGAACAGGAAATGATAAGCCCGGTTCATGACTGTGCGCGGTTACGATTTGTGGGATGCGTAATTTACGACAAGCGAATCCTGCCCAGACATCGGCACCAAGATGCGTTTGTACGAGATCAGGTTTTTCTGCGGACCAACGAGAGACGAGCCAGTCAACCAATTTCCATCTTGCCCAACCTGTTGAAGTTGCGGGTGCGATAAAGACCGGAATCCCGACGGCCTTAAACGTCGCTTCCATATCACCTCCCCCGCCGAGGGCAATCACTTGAATGCGATACTCGTGCGAGAGTGAGCGGCACAAATCCAAAACCATGCGCTCGGCTCCGGCGCGTCCTAAGGTCCAGACAACGTGAACAAGAAGTGGTTTAGACATGGGAACCTCTTAAAAAATCCGGATCACGACCAGCCTCGCGCTCAAGGAATATACGTCCGGCCGCAAGGAGTAGGCCGATCGGCAACCACAGGCGTGGCGTCCAATATGTCGTACTCGTTAACTCGTACGCAAGCATTCCGATGACACCGACGAGTAGGTAGATGTACGCGATCGTTTCCGGTTTACCAGGTGTGAGCCGATGTAAAACAAAATTCACTTCTCGAGCGAGAGCTAAGAATATGATGGCGAGCGCAATCAGCCCGATCGTTCCTGTTTCTGCCATCACCTTCCAAATAAGTCCGTGGGCATCAAAAGCCGGACCAAATTCTAGCGTGAATGCATACGTGTGTGCGACGCGATCAACGAAGGTTCCGGCCCCAACACCGATAATTGGCGATCCACGGAATAATTCTACGGCAATTTCCGTGAGAGCCGCTCGAGAATCGATAGAGCTTTGAGCTCCGGAGGAAAGCGAGTACACGAGCTGGATACCGGCGAGTGGAATAACGAGCAGTAAGATCGCAACCAACTCACGACGATACGTTTTCCATGCACCGCGCCAAATCGTTGCAAATAGAATGGCGATTTGGATTGGGACGACGATCCATGCTGTGCGCGAGAATGTCAGAATCACGATAGCACTCATGAAGGCACAGGCGGCGTAGATGTAGCGTCGATTAGGACCATCTTTTAAAAGTGCGGCGAGTGCGAGACCACAAGCGATGGCGATCAACTCGACTTCAGCGAGGGCATGCTGGTTTCCGCCGAGTGGATTTACTTCTAGAATCGGACCGGGCATGGCGCGATTTAAGGAGAATCCCCCATCAAAAGAGATCATGCTACGGAGACCATCGAGCGCAAAGGCGATGCCAACAAGAAATAGAATGAGAAGCGCATCGCGCAACCGTTTTTTTGATCGAACAAAGTTTACGACCAGTGCGATGGATGTGAGATAGACAAAAACCAGATAGCGTCCGACGAATTTGAATACTTCTCCCCAGGCTGGATCGCCTTCTGAAAATCCAGAAAGAAGATGTGCGCTGATTAATAAAACAAACGGGATGGCGAGCGGAAGCCAGGGTTCCCAGTTACGGTCGCGACGACCTCGCCAGAGCAATAAAATCCTCAAGGCCCAAGCGGCGAGTAAACCAAGCGCGATGACCTCGCCGACAGCGAGTTCTACGTATGCAGAAAAAACACGCTCACCGATGCGGACTTCTCCGGTATAAATACCAACGAGAATACCGAGCAGCATTGAAAGCGCGAGCCAAACATTGAAAACAGGAAAAGGAAAGCGCCATGCGATTAACGCGGTAACAGCGGACGCGAGACCAAAGGTAATGGCGACAGGCGCGCCGGCCGCGACGCCCATACCAACAAGGAAAAATAACAGAAAAAGTCCCCAACCAATACGTGGCCAGATCGACTCTGTTGTTGTTTCTAAATGAACCGACGATGACATCGCCTGAATTATAGCAAAATCGCGGAAAATAAGAGGACCCCCGCATCGCTTACGCAATGCAGGGGTCCGGAGTGTGGGCACAGAATCAATCCGTACCCGAGCAGGAAGGAACTAGGGGCAGGTGACGGCCAAGCCCGTGGGGCTGGCCGGGAACGTCGGGAGCAAGATGCCTCCCGGAGCGCCGGGGCAGACGGCGCCGTCCACCGTGCGGTTGGTCCCCTGCGTGACGAAGGACGTCACACAGATAGGATCGACGTTGCGGGGGGCGGGCCAGACGCGACGGTCGGTACCGTCGTTGCACCACAGACCGAGCCGGTAGTTACCGGCTCCGACCTCGGCGAGATCCAACGTGACCGTGTTGACGCCGGGGTCGGACGGAACGCCACAGCCGAGCTCATCGTAGATGACCACGGACCAGCCAACGCCACATGCCCCAAAGGACGAAGTGACGCAAGCGAGGTCATAGGTCGTCGAGACGACACCGGAGTGACCGAGGGGCAGACGCGCCGCGCGACAGGTGTTGCGCTGCGTGGCTGCGAAGCCCGAGCCCGGACCAGAGTCCACGCCCGGGATACCCGAGTCGGTGCCGGGAGTACCGGCATCGCTCATGGGAACACCCGCGTCCATCGCCGGAGGCGGACCAGCGTCGACACCGCCACACGAGAGGAACTCGTTGACGCCGCCGTCGCAGTCGTTGTCGAGCGCGTCGCAGATCTCGGTCTGGGGACCGACCGCTCCGGCACAGGCACCGAAGGCGCCCGCCGAGCAGGTCTGCGTACCACGCACGCAGATGCCGAGGCCCGGCGTGCCGCCCGCGAACGGGTAGCAGGACTGGGTCAGGGATCCGCCAGCGAGGACATCATTGTCGACCAAGCCATCGCAGTTGTCGTCGATGGCGTTGCAGGTCTCAGCGATGGGCATGAGCGGAGTCGTCGAGGGAACGCATTGGATGGCAGTTCCACCGACGCACTGGATGGTGCCAGCCGTCATGCAGCGTCCCGTTCCGACGGTGCAAGCACCACCGGTGGGAGAGCCGCCGCAGCCGGGCGAGCACGAGAGATCGCTGCCGTTGCAGTCCTGATCGATCGTGTCACCGCAGATCTCGAGAGCCGGACCGACTTCACCCGTGCAGGAGCCCCAGAGGGGTCCTTCGGAGAAGCCGACACAGGCCTGCGTTCCGGGAACGCAGATACCGCGACCCGCGAGCGACATCGAGTAACTCGTGCAGGTCTGGACGACGCCTTCGTCGACCAGTCCGTCGCAGTCGTCGTCGATGCCATTGCAGGTCTCACTCACGGCGTCACCAGCGGTGACGTCGCAGGACACCACGCCGGCCGCACACATGTACGTACCGTCACGGCGACAGGCGCCGACACCCTCGAAACACGCCGAAGGCGTGGGAACGATGCGGGAGTCGGAACCACAGATGACGCAGGAGTCGGAGATGCCGTTGCAGTCTTCGTCGTCGAAGTTGCCACAGATCTCGAGGGCCGGGAGAACTTCTCCCGCACAGGCGCTGAAGGCGCCTGCCGTGCAGACGCGTGTTCCAGCTTGGCAAAGACCGATGCCGGCGGAACCGGGGCGACCCGTGTAGCAGCTCTCGACGTTGCCGTCGATGCCACCATCGCAGTCGTTGTCCAGGTTGTCGCAGACTTCGGGTGCCGGCGGACCAGCGACCGCGGAGCAGATGAGCTCCATACCGGTGCAGCTGTATGTACCCATGCCCATGCAGGCACCGATGCCGGCGCTGCAGGCTGTGCCCACGCGAGCGTCACCACCACAGGACACGGAGAGAAGAAGACCGCCGTTGCAGTCCTCGTCCACCATGTTGTCGGGGATCTCGGTCGAGGGACCGACCGCACCGGCACATGTCGACCACGTCATCATCGCGGGATCGTAGTCCTGCGTACCGTACATGCAGATGCCGACACCAGGGTTGCCCGAGGCGAAGGGAAAGCAGGAACGGCTGATGTTGTTGTCGACGGTGCCGTCGCAGTCGTTGTCGAGGCTGTCCGGCGTGATGCCCTCGGAGCCGCGAGCGGCTTCGTTGGCCATAGCCGAGCAGACCTTGTTGTCCATGGGATCGCACATCCACGTGCCGGAGACCGCGCAGACGCCGAGGCCAGCGCTACAGGCAACCGCTCCGACGACGTCGGGGTCGGTGCCACAGGCTGTGCTCATGCCGCCGTCGCCCATGGTGCCAGCATCGTAGGGAGAGCCCGCGTACGGGATGCACTCGCCCCACATGTTGCTAGCGTCGCAGTACTGGAAGCCCGGACGGAGCGAACCGTCCGTGGTCGTACAGTTGGGATTCAGAGAACCGATCGGGTCGCAGACGCCGGAGCCCGTGGTGTCACCCGGGACGGGCGACGGAACGGGTGCCGAGCAGTCGACCTGCCAGCAGTTGCTCGCGATGTTACTCACGAGGTCACAGGTCTGGTAGGCGCAGACGGTCACGCCATCGGAACCCTGACATGCGATGCGGGTGCCACGCTGGGCCTCCGAACACATGGTTCCGGGATCGACGAGAGGCTGGATACTGCCTCCCGCGATGGGCGAGCACGCACTCACGAGGAAGCTCGCGGACAATCCGACGAGCGCGACGAGATGGATCAGAAACGGAGACGGACGATGCATGGACGAACCCTCTTTCTGTCGTGATACTAGCCAAAAACGCTCACGACGGACGTTGTACACTCAATCTGGGAACGAGCCGGATGAACTTGTCACAAAAATAAAGAAATGTCAATACCTATGCAGGCTCCATTTGATTATTAGATCGCTTAAATAACGTAAAAACCGGGGCACTCCATTCCGACAGATGTCGGAAGAGTGCGCCCGGTTTGGACAGAGTTTGTCCCGACGCGAGTCGGGATGAATCAGAAGCGATGCCGAGGGGCGCCGCCTGACGTGGTTGTGTCGCAGGAGAGACTCGATGCGATCAGGCTATTCCCGATCGCTTCATCGTAGACTCGCCACTGGACACCTGTGGCCACCGTACAAGCACCGAGAGAGGTGTCGAAGGTGGAGAGGTCCGAGGATGTGCCTCGTGCCCGATAGGATCCGATGAACGGATTTACCGGAGCGGAGGCGACGCAGCGATACCAGCCTCCTGACATCGGCTGCATCTCGACGGATCCTGTGTTGAGGCAAGTGACGATGTTCTCATCGCCCCAATAGGAACCGTTGCGCAGGCGGAACGAGTGCGCGTCCCAGGTGTCACCCGGAACGTAGAGCTCGTAGACCGTACGGCTACCGGTTGCACTGCAAGCGAGGTCACTGCCGTTGCAGTCCTCGTCGATGCTGTTTCCGCAGATCTCGGCATGAACTGTGCACCCGGAGGTACAAGCCATGTCGACACCGTTGCAGTCTTGGTCGATGCCATCGCCACAGATCTCTGCACTCGGTGTGCAGGTCGAGGCGCAGGCGAGGTCACTGCCGTTGCAGTCCTCGTCGATGCTGTTTCCGCACACCTCGGTGGAGGCGACGGGAACGGTGAGCGCGCACATGAGCGAGCCATCGACGCAGGACCAAACGCCGGCGAGTGCACAACGCGATGAAGTCGCGGGAAGCAGACAGGGCGTGTGGTATCGAGCGTCGCTTTCACACGCGGAGCCCGTGGTGCAGCCGTTGTCGGCGACGCCATCACAGTCCTCGTCGAGACCGTTGCCGCAGATTTCTGCACGAGGCGTGCAGGTTGCGGCGCAGGCGAGATCGGCACCGCTGCAGTCTTGATCGATGCCATCGCCACAGCGGTCGTAACCACCAGGGCGAGACGAACGATCAGAGTCATTGCAGTCGGGATCGAAGGCGAGCACGTAGCCCATGGGGACAGGATCGCAGTCAGGACGGACAATGTAGTCCGCCGGATTGCCGTAGCCGTCCGCATCTGCGTCGCGCCAGTAGACGGCATCTTCACAGGCGGGATCGGGATCTGTCGTCGGCTCGGGATCAGGCATGGGTACCTCCGACTCACAGCGAGTCGTATTCAGCACCACGCACTCCCAGACCCGATTGGGTCGGCAGACGAAGTACGAGTTGTCCGCACCGCAATCGGTACGGCAGACCTCGTCACGAGAGTCGCCAGGCGTGCAGTCCATCTGTGGCTGCATCGCATCTGGCGTTCCCGCATCCGACTCCCCGGAAGGGTCATCGGACAGGATCGGCGAAGTGTCGAGGTTGCAACCAGAGATGAGCATCGAGGCGAACAAAACGTGAATCATCTTCATGCGAGCTCCAGTATCCCTAGCGGGATGTCAGGGGTTGTTGTGTCAAAGGACCGGCGTTCCAATCCGGCCAAAATCTGTTCTATTGGAACCTAATACTCTAGCACTTTTTGGACCTTTTGTCAATGACAATTAACATTATTTTATCGCTAATCTAAGGCAAAAATACGTAATATTTTTTAGCCAATCTTAGCTACTTTTATAAAAATTGGCTTGATTGACACCAATTGTGAATATGTCAGCATATACGCGCGGACAATTCCGTCCGTTTTCTGCTACGGAGTAAACACGCCATGGAAAGCATCGTGGCACCTAGCGCCGGTAAGGGCGCGCTGTGAGCCGCCGAGAGCATCGGGTTCAGCACAGCACCCGGTGTGTCTCGGCACGTGCCTGGTATCTTAGGCCTGTCGCCAATTGCGGTTGCGGCGGCACGCGATAGGTCGGTTTAATCGGGAGACAATAGACCGGCCTGTAATCAAAGCCAGGCGTCTCCCTTTGTGTGTTCCCGTTAACTGGGATATGAGCTCCGTTGAGTACCGTATGCTCCGGAGACAATCAAACCCGCGACTCTCCCTCCGTGAGTCGCGGGTTTTCCTATATCTATTGACATTATATTAAAAATCTGGTTAGATAAAAGGTCCGCTAGACATGCGGATGCGTCCGCCCACACCGGACCCTATGTCTGGAAGCCGAACCCTGAGTTCGTTGTTACCTGAGTAGGGACCGAACGTGATGCCCCAACGGGGCGGATGACATCCTGTCTCTTATACACATCTCCGA
>ENA-ORBV01008365-ORBV01008365.1-microbial-mat-metagenome-genome-assembly--contig:-NODE-8365-length-17412-cov-5.457860_pt1 | contig 17412 bp, 6 predicted proteins | sample MGYA00237777_ERZ505514 | MGnify/ENA primary metagenome ERZ505514 (study PRJEB26160, sample SAMN06269048) | microbial mat metagenome | isolation source: Oligotrophic lake microbial mat | place...
ATCGCGAGTTGCTGCCCTTGTATGAGCGCGCTCGGCGGCAGAATCTGATTGCCGAGGGTTGTGGTCGGTGGTTGGAGCATTTGAGTCGGCATAGCGCGCATCGGTTGGCTGCCGCCTTGCCGGTGGCGCGGGTCAGTTGGCAGGGTCAGTTCAACGATGCCGCGCTGACCGCGCGTTTGCTGGCGCTGGCCCGCTTTAACCCGATCGCGCCAGCGCCGATGAGCGAGGCAGCCGGCGAGCGGCCCGATGTGGTGTCGATCAGTCGATTGCGCGCAGCGCTCGCCCAAGCGCGGCCGATCAGTGACCTGTTGGCGTGGTTGGCATGCGAGTTACCGCAGGCTTCCTGGGCCGAGTTGGTGCGCGCCTACGTGGCTTTATCGCCGGCGGGCACGGCGTGGTCAGAGGGCGGTGAGCCGCATTGTTTAGCGCGTCCGGAAGGCAAGATCGGCTATCGTCCGCTCGCTATCGAGCGCGCCACGTGAATCCTGAAGCCCTTCCCGAGTTAAAGCAGGTGTTTTCTGAGCTGCGTCGCGGCGTGCATCTGACCGTTGAAGACGGCGCGCTCTATCAGGCGCTGCGTGTCCATGAGCACGATTACGGCCAATTGTTCGCGGCGCTGGGCTTTGAGCTGATCCACCATCCGCACCAGTTTTTCTATTTGCGCGACGAAGAGCGTGAGCACGCGCCCGACGGCATGGTGCAGTGTGCGGTATTCATGTTGATCTTGATCGACCATCTGCAAGATCAAGGCTTGGATGTAGAGACGCGTTTGTTTGACGGCAGTTTTGATCTGGACCAATTGCCGCATTTGAAACAACCTCGGTATTTGAACTACCTTCGGCAGTTGCGCATCAACGATATCAATGGCTTGGAAAATATTGCGCAACAACTAAAGCGCTATGGTTTTGCGCAAGTGCGTGGCCGGGAATTGCGTTTACGCGCACCGGCCATGCGGTTTGTCGATGTCTGCCTGGATGCCCGCACGCACTTAAAGAGCGATCCGCCTGACCCGGGCGCCAGCGCATGAGCGGCATTCTGGCCACCGGGCCGGTCCGTTTGGTGTTGCTCAATGCCGGCAAATACGAGCACGCCGATGTCGAGTTAGACCGCTCGCTGCATCTGGCGGGGCCCAACAACATCGGCAAGACCACCTTGGTCAATACCTTGCAGTTTTTGTACATCGACGACGCGCGGGCGATGCATTTCGCCGATAAAACGCTGGACGAGACGCGCCGTTACTACTTCCCGGGCTTGCACAGTTATGTGTTGTTCGAGTGTTTGTGCAGGGATCGGCGCTTTCGGGTGGTCGGTTTGCGCGGGCTAGGGCCCGCCAAGGCCTACGCCTGGGAACGTTTTGTGGTGGATGGCCCCTATGCGCTGGAGGATTTTGCCGACCCGCAGCAGCGCCTGCGCGAACCCGAGGTGGTGCTGGCGCGCTTGGCGTTGAAGGGTTATCGGGTGCTGGAACCGCGCGAATTGCGCGCCGCGCTGATCGGTGATGGCCTTGATAACGTACCGCCGCTGGGCCTGCTGCCGTTGCGCAATCGCAGCGATTACGAACGCTTTCGCACGCTCTTTGGCAATTTGCTGCGCCTCGCGCATTTGCGCCAAGACGATCTGAAGCGCTTGTTTGTCGACGCCCACGCGGCTGACTTTCGGCAGCCGGAAATTCGTTTGGCAGCGGATTTTGCGCAGTCCTATCGCACCGTGCAGCGGCAAAAGCGTGAGGTGGATGCGCTGACCGAAATCGAAGCCGATGCGCGTCTGTATTTACAGCGCCACCAGAGCTTGCGCGATACCTGCGCTGCATTGGTGGGCCAATGGCGGCAGATCGACGAGCGCACCCGCAGCGTGCGCGCGCTGCAGCAAACTGCGCTGACGCGCATCCAAGAGGAACGCAGCAAACACGAGCTGGCCGTCGCGCAAACCGAAACCGAGTTGGTGGCGCTGCGTGGCACGCGCGATGCGGTGATGAAGCGCTTAGGCGCCATTGACGCCGAACTCGCGCAGCGCGACCGCTTGGCGCAGTTGTGGGGCGCGGTATTGCCGGAGCTGGAAACGGCGGCGCGCGATAACCTCGCCGGGTTGCATGATCATTTGCGCCAGAGCTTGGCCAATGTGGCCGGTCGCAGCGCCGCGGCCATCGCGCGAGAGCGCGGCGAGCGCGAACGCGAACGCCACTTGCGGATCGCCGAACAAGCAGCGCTAGCGCACAATTTGGCTGGCTGGCTGAAAACCCGCGTCAGTGATGCCGATTTGGACCGGCTGTTTCGCTTGCTCAGTCCCGCTTTGCTTGGATTGCCGCGGGGCAGCGATGGCATTGATGTGCGCCAAGCCGATGCGCTGGCGGCGCGCCTCAACGCGTTGGCCGAGCAGCTCGCAAGCGGTGTCTACGCCGACGCGCAGGTGCAGGTGCAGCTGGCCGCCTTGCCGGCACCCGATTTAGCCCGCTATGCCGATCCGCAGGCCTTGGCTGAAGCGATCTTAGCTTTGGATCGCGATCTGCAGCGACTGGCCGCCGAACATCGTGCCGCACTCGACAGCCAGCGCGGCGCGCAGGAATTGGCCGAGTTGGCCGCCAAGTTAGCCGCCTGCCAAGCGCGTCTGGTCGGTCACCAGCACTGGCAAGAGGTGCAAACCCGGCTGCGACCGCTAGCGCGCGAACATCGCGACTTGGACAAGCAACTAATCGATATAGAACAACAAAGTGCGAAGATCAGCGAGCGGGTAGGGGGGCTGCGTAATGCCATCGCCGCCGGTGAGCGCGAACGCGCCGAGCACGAGCGCGAGGGCCGGGCGCTAGAGAAAGCGCTGCATGCTTTAACGCCGCCGGCGCCCGAATGGCCAAGCCCGGCGACGCCGACTGCCGACAGCGCCGACTGGCGCGTGCTGGTCGAGTCTTATGTCAAACAGAGTGGCTCGGCGCAAACGCTGAGTCACCTGCTCGACGATGCGCGTGGGCGTTTGGCGCGCGCGCTGCCGCGCCTCGCCGTCGATGAGGGTTTTGCTGACGCGCTGGCGCAAGAACTGGATGGTTTGGGCGAAAAACGCGTCGCGCTGGGTGAAGCTTGGCGAGGTTTTATTGCCGGTTTGACCGCCGCTTTTGATGCGCAGCTGGCCGATCTGGATCGTTTGCGGGTGCGCATTGATGCGCTCAATCGGCTGCTCAAACAGGCGCAAGTCTCTGATCTGAAAGAATTGCGCCTGGGCTTGCGCGAGTTGCCGGAATCCTGCGGCCTGATCAAACAGTTTGTCGAACAGCACAAGGCGAGCGCCGGCGCTGATTTGTTCGCCGACCGCGTGGCCTTTGCGCGTGCCGAACAGCGCGTGGGTGAGTTTCTTGAACAGCGTGGCACGCTGGAACTGACCGAGTTGTTCCAATTGGAATTTGAGGTGACCCGCGCCAATGGCGTGGTGACGCGCTATCCGCATCTCGATCGGATCGAGAGCAATGGCACATCGATTACCATTAAGGTACTGACCTTGCTCACCTTATTGCGCGGATTGATGCGCGAGCGCGAAGGTTATCGAATGCCGTTTTTCCTGGACGAAGCCAATGCCTTGGATCGGGCCAATTTGCGCGCCATTGTGCGCTTGGCCGAGTCTTTTGGATTTGCGCCGGTGCTAGCCAGCCCGGACGGCAGTGACGCGGCAGCGCGCGTGTACGTGCCCATGCGCCTGCCCAACGGCCGCGTGGTGCTCACCGGCCGCCACGCCCTGACTTTGGAGCGCGCCGATGCGAGCGCCCAACCCAGCGCTGCGCCGGCTGCTGACTGACGGCAGTTTGCCGTTATCGGCCAGCTCACGCGGCTTATTGCGCTGGCTGGCGCCGCTGTTGGCCACCGGCGTGGTGGAACGCGCGCGCTCGGGTGTCGGCGAACGACTCATCGTGCGGCGCCTGGATACTTTGCAGCAGTTTGTTGATCAACGTTTTCCGGGTGGCATCCACGCGCCGCCACCGCTGACCCGCGCGCAGGCCATCGCGCGCTTTCGAGATTCCAAGCTGATCGCCCCGGACGCGCCGGCGGTGGTCCTACTACGCGGGATGGCCGGCAGCGTGCTGCACACGCCGCGTGGCTTGATTGATCTGGCCGCCGCCACCGCTCGCCATGGTGCATTCGCGTTGGCGGTGCGCAATTTGCACCGCTATCGATTGCACGGCAGCGTCGCGACGATCGAGAACAAAGAGAGTTTTTTCGCCGCCGAACGCCTGCAGGCGCAGGGCTTAACAGCGCGCAGTTTCGTGCTGGGCAATGGCCGCTTGTCGGGGCGTTTGCGCGCTTGGCTAAGCCCACAAACGCAAGCTAACAGCAGCACCGAACCCATCGAGCTTTGGCATTGTGGCGACTATGACGCCAGCGGGCTGAGCGACTATCTGGCACTGCGCGCAGATGGCGCGAACGTCAGTTTATTCGTGCCCAGCAACTTAGAAGCGCTGCTAAAACGCTATGGAAACGCCAGCTTGACGATCAGCAGCGCGGAACTTGAACGCCTACGGCTACGCTTCGCCGACCCCCAAGTGGAACGCGTCTGTGCACTGCTATCGCTCACCGGCTGCGGCCTGGAGCAAGAGCTGTTGCTGTGATTTGATCTTGGTAGGTCACGTTGGGCCGAAGGCCTAGGTGACATCGGCATCGGGCTCCGGGTCACGTAGCCCTGTGGGCAACCTGACCTACACCGGCGGCGCACCCATAAATCCAAGGTTGGGCCCTTCAATCGATAACAACGGACCCGTCATGTACTGCAGATTGGCGAAAATGCTGTCTCGATCCAGCGCGCTTAAGCCGTACCAACTGGCGATGGTGGCGGCCATTTGATCGGCCGATAGCGTCGGGATGACCTGACCCCAGCCGGCGTCGTCTGGATTATTGGTGGCTAGCAAGCTCGGCATCCGACCATAAATGCGTTGGCCGACCACGCCATTGCCAAACACAAAATGATGACCGCCCCAGCCGTGATCGGTGCCATCGCCATTGTTGGTCAGCGTGCGGCCAAATTCCGATGCAGTAAACGCCGTTACCCGATTGGCCAGATTAAAGGTGGGGCTGCCGAGCACGTCGTAAAAGGCTTTGACCGATTGCGATAGCTCGCCGAGCAAATCGCCGTGATCGGCCAGTTGATCGTCATGCGTATCAAAACCGCCGAGTGACGCGAAGAACAACTGACGACTCATTTGCAGCGCATCACGGGCGCGAATGACCCGCGCGATCATCAGCAACTGGCGCGCCAACCGCGGTAATTCGGCCAGCGCGGCCGGGTTCCAGGCTAAGCCAAAGGCATCCCAAAAGGGTCGGAATACCACATCGTTTTCCGGGAAAAGAGCAATGGCAGCGGCCACTTGCGTTGAGGTTTCCAGCGTGGCGCGGACCTTGTTCACATAGGCGCGCTCAAACGGATGGGCATAACTTTGATCAAGCAAGGCGTTGAAGCTCAAGCAGCGACGACGATGCCAGGTGTTGCTGCCATTGCAGTTGGCCGCGCCGGTTTGGATTTCGTTGATGGTCTCCACGCCGTCCGGCGACATGAAATACGGGGATACCGAAATCCCGGCCTGGAAGACATTTTCGCCATCCAGCGAGGCATTCATCGACAGCACTTGGTTCTGGTTACTGGAATAAAAGATATCGGCCAGACGTCCACCCCAACCGGTGCGCGTGCTGGCATCGGCGCGTGGTGTTTGCCACTGCACGGTTTGATCCGAATGGGAAAACAACTGCGCGGGCAGCAGTGTTCCCGGCGTTTGGTAGAGTGTCTTGTTGACTGGGCGCAGCAAGGGGCCGACATTGGCGACAATCGCCGCGCGGCCGCTGTTGAACATCTGTTGGATACCAGCCATGCGCGGATGCAAACCAAATTGCCCACCACCGATAGGCGTCACGCTCGGGTTGAGGGCCAGTAGTTGTGCCTGTGAGATGGCCAAATTGGTGCGGGTTTGTGCGTAGGTGCTGTAACCGCCATCGCGCGGCACGATCATGTTGAAACAATCATTGCCGCCGTACATAAACAAGCAGACCAATGCGCGGTAATCGCTGCCGCTGCCGAGCAAGCGCGGGCCACTGGGTAAGGAGGCGGCTTGCGCCAGGTTGAGCTTGGCGTACAGGCTGGTGAAGGCTGCGCTGCCAGCGGTGGCGGCCAAACTGCGGCGCAAAAACTCTCGTCGGCGCAGGCTCATCTCATTTCTCCACGACGTATTCGGGCGAGGTCAAGATCAGCCATAAGGCATCCTGTACGCGATAGCGTTGCCAATCGGCGCCGCTATTATTGTTGTTGATATCCGCCACGTGTGCGACCAGCGTGTTGTACATGCGGGTGGACATGCGGCCGGACAGAAACAAGCCGTTGTAGCGTTCGATCAGCGCAGCCGGGTTGGTCGCTAGTGGCAGATCGCGGTTCAAATCCACTTGCACCGGATCCCAGTCGCCCAAGCCGGTGTTGCCAACAAAAGCCCAATACACTTTGCCCGCCAGTTCGTTGGTCAGGCGGGTGATGTAGGTATCCGTGGTGATCTGGAATTCGGGCGAATACAAACCGAGGGTGGCGATTTCGCCAGGCAATCGATAGCTGGGCAGGAAGAAATTGAACACTGTGGGTGAGCGCTGCGCCGCTTGAGCCGAGTAATAGTCCGACCAGCCCTCGCGAATCCGACCGTCGCGCGAACGTGCATTCAGCGCGCGCCACAATTGTGTTACGCGCAGCAGCGGTTCGCGCAGTTTGCCAGCGTGCGCCGCGACATTGGGATTGCGGGCCTCCTGATCGAGCACAATGGCGCGTGTCACCGCGCCCAAATCACCGCGTACCCCTTGGCCGTTGTTGTTGAAGATCGTCGCAACGCGAGCAATGTAGGCCGGCGACGGATTGCTGGTGGTGAGGCGCTGAATCAACAAACGCGCCAGGAAAGGCCCCACATTGGGGTGATTGAAGACATTGTTCAGCGCCGCGGTGAGGTTGCTGCGCGCCGTGCCACCGGCTGGCAAGACGCCGTTGCTGAGCGCGACACCGCTGTAGTTCAGCAACTGTTTGCTGCCCGCGGTTGCGTGGTAAATATTGCCGTGCGGCGTACCTTCGCCCCACGGTTTGATGGGCGTGCGCCAACCGATGTGCGAGCGTCCATCCTGGGTTTCCGGGCCGGAAGGGCAATATTCCCAATCCCACCAATTCAGGCTGGGACCTTCCGGGGCGCTGGGTGGCGTGCAGGTCGAATAATTCCAGCCGGTGAAGACATGCGCAAAACCACTGATCGTCGTTTGATCGTAGCTGGCGATCGGCTGGATACCCGCTGCGCCGGCGTCGCCGTCGCGCACGCTGCCGTCGATGTTGAGTTGCACTAGGCCAATCGAGAACAACTGCATGATTTCGCGCGCGTAGTTTTCGTCCGGACGAATGTTCAAGCTGGCATCGGGCTTGCGATTGCCAAACATCGACAGGTATTGCGCCATCGCCGGATGCAGCGTGATTTGTTCTAACAATGTGCGGTAATTGCCGAAGGCATTTAGCGCGAGTTGATCGTAATAATGCGAAATCGCGGTGGGATTGCCCTCCAGCGCGCCGTTTTGATCGGAGATGACCAGGATCTCGGACAGCGCAAAGGCAACCCGTTGGCGCAGTTGATCGCTGCCGGTCAGCGCATTGCGAAACCAAATTTCCTGGCGGGCGTCTTGCCAGACATTAATCGGTTGCTGGGCGTTGATCGCCTGTTGGATCAATTGATCCAGAAACGGCAATTGCAGCGACGCCGGCGCGGCCATTTGCTCGGTCAGCCAAGCGTTGTAGCCAATCGTGCTGAGTCTTTCGATTTCTTCCAGGGTGGGCCCGAAACTAGCCTGCGTCAGAAAGCGCGCTGCTTGATCCCGGCTGTAGGGCCCCTCAACCGGGCCATCGAAGCGCGCCGAAAAGATCTCTGCCGATAACGGTTGGCAAAGGCCAACGACAAGGCCCAGCACCGCGCTTAGCCCGGATTTGGCAAACAACGACATAAGGATTCCCATTACCGACGTAGAGGCAGACTAAACGATGCTGACGCCGCCGTAATGTCACACAGGCCTAAATCGTGCACCAATCGACGCTTGCCGGATGCCGCCCATGCGCCCTGCGCAGCTCACACGTTAGTCTAAGCACAGTTTATTTGGGAATCGCCCAATGGCAAGCCGTCAGTACCGTTCTTTCGTCATGGTTGTCGCGCTGTTGTTTGCCCCGGCGGCGCGCGCTTTTTCTGCAGGCGCGCCGATTTGTGAGGTCAATACGCTGCCCTTGTTGGAGATGAGCTCCACGCTGGCGGTTCCGGCGCCCTCAGGTTGGCGCCTGGAAACCGATCGTGGGTTTTACCAAGCGGATCGACCGCTGGCCTTGCGCATTCGTAATGCCAACAGCAGCAAACAGGTGCGCGGCGTCCTGTTGTTTGCGAAAAGTGGTCCGAGCACGGGTGTGGGTCGCTTCGCGCTGCCCAGTCTAGCTTTCCAGTTTATTCCGGCGCCGGCCGAATGTGGTGAATGGGCGATTTCGCATACGAGTCCCACGCCCAAGTCGCAAAGCGAACTGCAGTTTCAATGGAGCGCGCCGCCGTCGGGAACGGTGATCTTGCGGGCGTTTTTGATCGAGGACTGTCAGCAGCCCAGCGGCTGTCGCGACCAACAGGCGCTAACGCCGGTGCTGATTTTGCAGGAAGCACTTTTTGCTGACGATTTTGAGTGATTTTGAGGCTAGAATTTGCAATCATTTGCGGTACAGCGTGCGACACCGCCCAGAATTCTCGTTTTTAGGAGCAGGCATGTACCTTCGGACTTTCTTATTGACGGTACTTGCCGCCTTGGCGTTGTTCGCCAACGCAGCTCACGCGCAGACCTACACCTACCACGTTTACATCGACGCCGATCTGCGCACGACGACGGGTTGTACGGTCAGTGCGGCGGGGCAGAGTTTTGTGGGGGCCGATTATCGGTTGACGGCGACGGTGACGGGGACACCACCGCGGGTCACGGCACGCACCTTAACGTCTTGTATCGGCGGTGGTTTTGGCGCGGGCAGTGCGCTGGGTGCTAACTATCCGGTGGGTTTGAACGTCGGTTTGCCGCTGCCGGGTGGCGCATTGGCTGATGTGGTGGAGGTATCGGTTCCGCGATCGCTGTTGACCGGTGCGCAGGCGCAGATGCGCTTTGGCATCGGCGCGCAGAGCGCGTCGGGCTCGGTGGATGTGCTGTACACGGGCAACGGCCAAGTCGGTGGCCCGGCGTTGATTGTCGGTTCGCCGGCGCTGATCCCCACTTTAGGTTTTTTCGGCGCCTTGTTAATGGCGCTGGCCTTGGTGGTGGTGGCCTTACGCACGCTCAGGCGCAATCGCGGTTTGGCGCAGATGCTGTTGGTGGCGGCGTTTTTGTCGGTTGGTCTGGCGGCGTGGGCGGCGAACTTTGTGGCCGACGGTCTGGTCGGTGATTGGGCCGGGACTGCGCCGAAGGGCATGGATGCGCTGGGCGATGCGCTGCCCGATTTAGCCGCTACGGACTTGGTGGGCACCTTTGCCGCCGAAGAGAATATGAGTTTCTTTTTCCGCATCGATGTGGTCGATGCCGAGAACCAGCCGCCGGTTGCGGTCAATGATGCGTACACCACGTTGGAAGACACGCCGCTGACGATTGCGGCGCCCGGTGTGCTGGCCAACGATTCGGATCCGGAGAACAACCCGATCACGGCGCAACTGCTGGCAGGACCGACGCGCGGCACGCTGGCGTTGAACGCCAATGGCGGCTTTGTTTACACGCCGAATGCCAACGTCAACGGCAGCGACAGCTTCACCTACAACGCCTTTGACGGCCAGGTGACGAGCCAGACCCCGGCCACGGTGACAATCACCATCACGCCGGTCAACGATGTGCCGCTGTTCAGCGCTGGCCCTAACCAGACGGTACTCGAAGATGCCGGCCCACAAACGTTGAACCCATGGGCGACTGGTGTGTCCGATGGCGATCCCGAAGTCACCCAGGCGCTGAGCTTCAACATCGTCAGCAATTCCAATGCGGCGCTGTTCAGTGCCGCGCCAACAATCTCGGCAACGGGTGTGTTGAGCTACACGCCGGCCGCCAATGCCAATGGCACGGCGACCATTGTCATCAACTTGAGCGACGATGGTGGCAGCGCCAACGGCGGCGTTAACCAGAGCGCTAACCAGAGCTTCACGATCAGCGTCAGCGCGGTCAATGACGCGCCGAGCTTCGTCGCCGGCCCCAACCAAACGGTGCTGGAAGACGCTGGCGCGCAGACGGTGACCCCGTGGGCGACCGCGATCAGCGCCGGTCCGCTGGATGAAGCCGCGCAACTGGTGAGCTTCGAGATCACCGCGAACAGCAATGCGGCGCTGTTCAGCGTGGCACCGGCGGTTTCCGGCAGCGGCACGCTGACCTATACGCCGGCCGCCAATGCCAATGGCGTGGCGACCCTCACGCTGCGCGCCCGCGACGACGGCGGCACGGCCAACGGCGGTGTGGATGCCAGCGCCACGCAGACCTTCACGATCAGCGTCAGCGCGATCAACGACGCGCCGCTGTTCACCGTTGGCCCCAACCAGACGGTGCTGGAAGACGCTGGCGCGCAAACGGTCAATCCGTGGGCAACCGCGCTCAATGACGGTGATCCGGAGATCGTGCAGAACCTGTCGTTTGTGATCACCAACAACAGCAACGCCGCGTTGTTCAGCGCCGCCCCGGCGGTGAGTTCGACCGGCGCGCTCACCTACACGCCCGCGGCCAACGCCAATGGCAGCGCAACCATCACGCTGCGCATCCAGGACGATGGCAGCAATACGCCGCCGAACGTCAATCAATCGGCCACGCAGAGCTTCACGGTCACGGTGACCGCAGTCAACGACGCGCCGACGCTGACCGCGGTCAATCCGCCGACCGTCAATGAAGACGCCGGCCCGCAGACGATCGTCGCCTGGGCCGCGTTCAACCCCGGCCCGGCCGATGAAGCCGGCCAGACCGTGCTCGGCTACCCGATCAGCGCGATCAGCAATGCGGCGCTGTTCGCCGTCGCCCCGGCGGTCGCCAACAACGGCACGCTGACCTACACGCCCGCCGCCAATGCCAATGGCAGCAGCACTTTCGTCGCCCGCGTGCAGGATTCCGGCGGCACCGCCAATGGTGGCGTCGATCTGTCCATCGTGCAGACCTTCACCATCACGGTGAGCGCGATCAACGACGCGCCGAGCTTTACCGCTGGTCCCAACCAGACCGTCAATGAAGACGCCGGCGCGCAAACGGTCAGCCCGTGGGCAACCGCGCTCAATGACGGTGATCCGGAGATCGTGCAGAACCTGTCGTTCGTGATCACCAATAACAGCAATGCCGCGTTGTTCAGCGCCGCCCCGGCGGTAAGTTCGACCGGCGCGCTGACTTACACGCCTGCGGCCAATGCCAATGGCAACGCAACCATCACGCTGCGTATTCAGGACGACGGCAGCAATACGCCGCCGAACGTCAATAGCAGCGCCACGCAGACCTTCACCATCACGGTGAGCCCGATCAACGACGCACCGAGCTTCACGGTCGGCCCCAATCAGATCGTCAATGAAGACGCCGCTGCGCAAACGGTCAATCCGTGGGCGACCGCGATCAGTGCCGGTCCGCTAGATGAAGCCGCGCAGACGCTCACCTTCAACATCACTGGCAATAGCAATGCCGCGCTATTCAGCGCCGCCCCGGCGCTGTCCCCGACTGGCGTGCTGACCTACACCCCGGCAGCCAATGCCACGGGCGTGGCGACGATCACGCTGACCTTATCCGACAATGGCTTGGGCGCGCCGCCACCGAACGTCAACAGCAGCGCCAGTCAGAGCTTCACGATCACCGTCAACGCGGTCAATGACGCGCCAGTGAACACGCTGCCCGTCGCGCAGAACACCGGCGACAGCGTGCCGCTGGTATTGAGCACTGCCAACAGCAATGCGATCAGCGTCGTTGATATCGACGCGGCCGCTGGCATTCTGCAGATGAGCTTTGGCACCGGCGCGGCTGCCAATGGCACGCTTTCCCTGGCCAATCCGGGCGGCGTGCTGACCACACTGACCGGCAACGGCACGGAACTGGTCATCGCCACCGGCACGCTGACCGCGCTGAACCTAGCGCTCAACGGCCCCAGCGGCAGCCTGACCTACAGCCCGGTCGCTGGCACCACGGCGACCCGCAGCATCACCATCATTAGCAATGATCAGGGCAATACCGGTAGTGGCGGCGCGCAGATCGACACCGATATCCTCAGCGTCAATGTTGATGCGCCGCCGGTGGTCAGCAGCACGCCAGCCAATGGTGCAATCGTCGCCAACAATGCGGCGATCACGGTCAACTTCAGCGAGTCGGTCAACGTCAGCGCCGGCATCACGCTGACCTGTGGCGGTCCCAATCTGATCACCGGCGGCAGCACTGGCGCCGCTGTCAACAGCCTTAATCTCGCCTACACCGCGCCGCTGCCGTCCGGCAGTTGCACGCTCACCGTGCCGCAGTTGAGCGTGGCGGATGTCGATGTCATTGATCCACCGCAGAACCCCAGCGCGACCTTCACCGCGACCTTCAGCGTCGACGCGGCGCCCGCGCTGCTGAGCAGCACGCCGGCCGCCGCTGCAGTAGTCAACACCGCGCAAACGGTGAGCTTCACCTACAACGAGCCAGTCACCAACCTCGGTAACGCGATTACGCTGAACTGCGGCGGTCCGATCGTTGGGACCATCGGCGGCTCCGGCACGGCGACGCTGACCTTTACGCCGACCAACCCATTGCCCGCCGGCGCCATCTGCCTGGCCACCGCCGTGGCCACGCAAATCGACGACGTGGATGGCTTTGATCCACCCCAAAACCCGCTCGCCAACAGCACGATCAACTTCAGCGTCGACGCCGCACCGGCCTTTGTCAGCGCCACGCCAGCCGCCGCGGCCGTTGTCGGCACCGGCCAAACGGTCAGCTTCACCTTCAGCGAGAACGTCGACAACCTCGGAGGCGCGATCACGCTCAACTGCGGCGCCGCCGTCGCCGGTGCGATCAGCGGTTCCGGCACGCCGACCCTGACCTTCACGCCGTCCGCCGCGTTGACCGCAGGCGCCAGCTGCACTGCGACCGCCGTGGCCACAGCGATTGGCGACAGTGACCTCTTCGACCCGCCGCAGAACCCGATTGCTGACGTCACCCGCAGCTTCACGGTCGACAGCGCGCCGGCTTTCGTCTCCAGCGTGCCGGCCAACGCTGCCACCGGGGTCGGCATCGCCAACAACCTCACCGTGACCTTCAGCGAGCCGGTCAACTTCACGGCCGCCGCCTTCACCCTGGAATGCCCGGCTGGCAGTGCGATCCCGTTCACGGTCAGCGGCAGTGGCAGCAATACCGCGACCATCGATCCGACGCCGCCAACCCTGCCGATCAACACCCTGTGCGTGCTCACCATCAACGCCGCGCTGGTCACCGATGTCGATGGCAACGATCCCCCTGATGCCGGCGCCGGCATCACCACGGTCAGCTTCACCACCGTCAATGACAGCGCGCCGAGCGTCACCTTAAGCACGCCAGCGAACGGTGCCACCGTGGCCAATAACATCGGCCTCAGCATCACCTTCAGCGAAAACATTAATGCCACGCTCGGATCCGTGACCTTGACCTGCGGCGCCGGCAATCTGATCACCGGTGGCACGGCTGGCGCCAATGTCGGCAGCCTCACGCCAACCTATGTCGCACCGCTGCCGTCCGGCAACTGCGTCCTGACGGTGCTGGCCGCGAACATCACCGATGTCGACGCAATTGATCCACCGGACAATATGACGGCGAACTTCGTCGTCAATTTTACCGTCGACGCCGCGCCCAGCGTCGCTTCGGTACTGCCCGGCAATGCTGCGAGCAACCTCGCCACCAACACCACGATCACCGTCAACTTCAGCGAGCCGGTGAACATCGCGCTAGGTGGCATCACCCTGAGCTGTCCCGGTGCCGTCACCTTCAACGCTGGCGTGCTGCCGGCGACCAATGTGAGCAGCGTGGTGCTGACCCCAAGCGTCGACCTGCCGCAGGGCGCGACCTGCAATGGCACGGTGCTCGCCGCCAGCGTCAGCGATGTCGATGCCTTTGATCCACCCAACCTCATGGCCTCGAACTTCACTTGGAGTTTCACCACGGATGCCGCGCCGACGGTGACCACGGTCAGCCCAGCCGCAGCCGCCGTTGTGGCGACCGGGCAGACGATCACAGTCAACTTCAGCGAGCCGGTCGACCTCAGCACGAGCGCATTCACACTCGAATGCCCAGCCGGATCGCCAATCGCATTCACCGGCGCGCCGACGCTGCCGGCGACCAACACCAGCAGCATCATCCTGACCGCGACCGGCGGCCTGCCGCAGGGTGCAGCGTGCGTGTTTACGGTGGTGGCGCTGCAGGTCCAGGACACCGACAGCAATGATCCGCCGGGGACCATGGCGGCCAACTTCGTGCGCAATTTCACCGTCGATGCGGCGCCGGTAGTGCTCAGTACCACGCCCGCCGACGTCGCCACCAACGTCAACCCGACCAGCAGCATCAGCATCGATTTTAGCGAATCGATGACCTTTGACACCACGGCGAATGCGGCCAACACCAGCTTTGACCTTGAATGTCCGGCCGGCAGCCCGGTCAACTTCACGGTCACCAGTACCAGCCCGAATGACCCGGTGGTGCTCAATCCGCTCGATTCGGCGATTGCCGGGCGCACGTGTCTGCTCACCGTGCGCAGTGGCGTGGGTAGCGGTCTCGGCGACGCCGATCTCATCGATCCACCCAACAACCTGGTGGCCGACTTCACCGCCACGATCAGCTTTGGCGCGATCGCCAATGACGATGCCTACACCGTCACCCGGCATCTGACCTTGAACGCTCCGGCCGCAGCCGAAGCCGACGCCAACGATATCCTCGGTGCCGGCGCGATCACCGGTTTCGGCGGGACCCTTGCGGCGGCCAACGCCACTGCACCGGGCGCATTGCTCGATGACGGCGTCAACGGCAGCTTCCGACTCAACGCCAACGGCACCTTCGACTTCTTCCCGCCGGCCAATCCGGCCGCCGCCAGCACCGATTTCTTCTATACCGTCACCGGCGGCGACACCGCGCAGATCACCTTCACCTATGCTGCCGCCCCCGCTACCGAGCTCGAGCTGGTGTGGTTCGTCGACGACAACGCCGCCGGCACCACCTGCACCGGCGACAACACCGGCACGCAGGCGTGTCCGGCAACAACGATCGGTGCGGTCACCGCGATCGACACCGCCAACGACACGATCTACGTGATCCAGGGCAGCTATACCGCGGCCGTGACCCTGGAAGCCGGAGAACGCGTGATCGGCGATGGCTCGGGCAGCACGCTCGCAACCATCACCGGCATCACCCCGGTCACCGGATCGAGCTTCCCGGCGTTCGCGGCCATTGCGCCGACCATCAGCTGCGGCGGCACCTGCGTCACCCTGGCGACCAACAACACCCTGCGCGGGCTCACTGTCGGCAACTCCGGCGCCGCCGGCACCGATGTTCTCGGCAACGCCTTCGGCACGCTCACCGTCGCCCAACTGACCCTCAACGGTGACGGCCGTGCCCTCAGCCTGACCACCGGCACGCTCAGCGGAACCTTCCTCGACATCGATGCCACTTCCGGCAACAACCAGGGCATCGCGCTCGACGCCGTTGGCGGTACCTGGAGTGTCACCGCGCAGGTCAACATCGGCACCGTCACGGGTGCCGGCGTCAGCATCATCAACGCCCCGGCCGCGGCCAGCGGCATCCTGACCGGCGGCCTGGTGGTCAACAAATCCGGTGCCGGGGCAGCCGTCAACCTCGCAACCAACAATGCCGTCGCAACCATCAACCTCGGCGCCGTCAACCTGACCACGGCCGCCAGTACGGGTCTATTCATCAACAACTCGCCGGTCACCATCACTGGAGCCGCCAACGCCATCGCAGCAACCGGCGCACCGGCGATCGATGCCAACAGCACAAATTTTGTCGGCAACGCCACCTTCGCCAGTGCCAGTTCTACCAACAGCACCACCACCGGCATCAGCCTCAACAACCTGACCGGCAACTTGAGTATCGGCAGCGGAGGCAATATCAGCGGCTCGACCGGAATCGCCTACCAGGCCCAGGGCACCCTTGGTACGACCACCTTTGGCGGTTCGATCACCAAGACCAGCGCGGGCAAACTGATCTCGATCACCGGCGCGGCCGCCGGATCGGTGAGCTTAAGCGGCAATCTGAGCTGCATCACCAACTGCACCGGCATCGATGTCATCAATCGCGGCGCTGGCACCATCGTCTTCAGCGGCGCCACCAAGACGCTGACCACCGGCGCCAACGCCGCAGTCTCGTTGGCCAACAACACCGCTTCCACCATCGATTTCAGCAACGGCGGCTTGGCCATCACCACCACCAGCGGTGCGGGTTTCACTGCCACCGGCGGCGGCACGGTGGCGGTGCAGGGCACGGGCAACACCATCATCAGCATCACCGGCACGGCACTTAATGTGGCGAATACCACCATCGCCAATACTGGGCTGACTTTCCGCACGATCTCGGTAAGCGGCAACGACACGTTGCCGGTCAATGCCATCGTGTTGACCAGCACCGGCACCCAGGGTGGCCTCACGGTCACGGGGACGAGTCCGACGGCAGGCTCGGGTGGCACCCTGCAGGACACCAGTGGTGACGCCATCCTGCTCAGCTCGACCGAGGCACTCAATCTGGGTTTCATGAACATCACCAGCAATCTCGGCAGCGGCATTCGCGGCAGCACGGTCAACGGCATGGTTCTCGACCGCATGAGCATCACGACCAACGGCAACTCGGCCGCCGATGACGAGAGCGGCATCAATCTGGTGAACCTCACAGGCTCGATCCCGGCGGGCGCCCGTCCGACGCGAATCACCAACTCGACGATCAGCAACAATTTCGAGTTTGAGCTGCAGATCAGCAATACCACCGGGACCTTGAGCAACCTCGAGATGAGCGCCAACACCATCTCCAGCAATGGCTTCCAGCCCAATCACGGCAATCTGGTCAATTTCCTGGTCGCAGGCGCCAGCACCGCGACCATGGGTCTGAACATCACCAGCGGCAACTTCACCGGCAATACCGATATCTCGGGGGGCAGGATCATCACCGCCACGGCGGTGCAGTGTGATCACTCCGGCAACGGCGGAACGCTCACTTGCAATATCTCGGGATCAACCTTCACCACCAATAATGTCGGTCCGCAGGCCTCGGTGGCCGGCGGTGGCCAGATGGTTTTCGATTTCAACAACAACAACATCCAGGGCAGCCGGGCGCACGGCGTAAACCTGTTCGCCGATGCGAATCCGCCGTTTACCAAGTCCCTGATGGGCCGCGTGCGCAACAACACCATCGGATCAGCAACAATCAATTCCGGGGC
>ENA-ORBV01008368-ORBV01008368.1-microbial-mat-metagenome-genome-assembly--contig:-NODE-8368-length-17409-cov-6.136280_pt1 | contig 17409 bp, 10 predicted proteins | sample MGYA00237777_ERZ505514 | MGnify/ENA primary metagenome ERZ505514 (study PRJEB26160, sample SAMN06269048) | microbial mat metagenome | isolation source: Oligotrophic lake microbial mat | place...
AGTCGACGCTGCCATCCTCATGCATCGGGGTGACAAGCGCCACGATGCTGCCAGTAATAGGTGTCATGTCCGCGGGTTGAAACGGGAAAACCGCATTCTACCCAGACCCACTTCGCTGGCCTGTTACAGGCGGTAGCGTCGCGGCGCAATGGCCGCGGTGTCATGCCCGCTGGATGGGGCTGGTGCGCGCAGGGCAGCGATGCGCTGGATGAATCGGTCGGGTTGTTCGGCGAAACCATCTTCGAATGCAACGACTCGCAGGTCGCTACAGATGCGCAGCAGTTCACCGGTCTGCAACAGGAAATCGGGACGCGACGGTTTGCCCACGCTGGCATTGCCTTCTGCGAAAGTCTCATAGATCAGCACGCCTGCGGGAGCCAGGCTTTGCAGGATGACAGGGAACAGGGGACGCCACAGGTAGTGGGTCACGACGACGGCATCGAACTGCTGCGGTACACCCTTGTTCGTCAATGGCCAGGGGTCGTTCTCGATGTCGGCCAGCACGATCTGAACGCGGTCGGTGCCCTGCAGGCTCGCCAGCGCATCCGGGTTTCGATCCAGCGCGACCACCACATGGCCCTGCTCCGCAAACCAGCGCACATGCCGGCCATGGCCACAGGCCAGGTCCAGCACCTGCCCGCCGGGCGCCACCAGATGGGACCAGCGCTGTACCCAGGCCGATGCCGGTTCGAGTCCGTGGGTGTGTGTCGTCATGCCGCAACTGTAGCCAATTCATGGCCACGCCGCTGACGCCAGGGCCTGGTGTCTGTGTTTGTATCCAGTACATTGTGCGAGTGCGGACTACAATGCCGGCCATGGCAAGCAACCCGACAAGCCGCCCAGGCGGCGAATATTCCGAAAGTTCAATCCGCGTGCTCAAGGGTCTGGAGCCGGTCCGGCAACGGCCGGGCATGTACACACGCACCGACAACCCGCTGCATGTGATCCAGGAGGTGCTGGACAACTCGGCCGACGAGGCCTTGGCCGGGCACGGCAAGAAGATTCGTGTGACGCTGCATGCCGACGCGTCGATCTCGGTCGAAGACGACGGTCGGGGCATTCCATTTGGGTTGCACCCCGAAGAAAACGCGCCGGTGCTCGAACTCGTGTTCACGCGGCTGCATGCCGGCGGCAAATTCGACAAGGGCAAGGGCGGGGCCTACAGTTTTTCAGGCGGGCTGCATGGCGTGGGTGTCAGTGTGACCAACGCACTGGCCAAGCGGCTGGAGGTCACGTCTTGCCGCGAGGGCAAGGTGGCGCACATGGTGTTTGCCGGCGGCGACGTCGTCGAGCCGCTGCTACTGCGCGCGGCCGGCGACGGCGAACGCCGCAGCGGCACGTCGGTGCGGGTCTGGCCGGACGGCAAATATTTCGAGACCAGCACGATCCCGATGCCCGAGTTGATGCACCTGCTCCGTAGCAAGGCTGTGCTGATGCCCGGCGTCACGGTGAGCTTGACGACCGAGAAGACCCGCGATACCCAGACCTGGCTCTACAAGGGTGGCCTGCGCGACTACCTGACGCAGGCCTTGAGCGGCGACCCGGTGATCCCGCTCTTCGAGGGCGAGTCCTACGCCGACGCCCTGCACGAGAGTTTTGCCGAAGGCGAAGGAGCCCAGTGGTGCGTGGCGTTCACCGAAGACGGTGCTCCACTGCGCGAGAGTTATGTCAACCTGATTCCCACCAGCGCCGGCGGTACGCACGAAAGCGGCTTGCGCGACGGCCTGTTCACGGCGGTCAAGAGTTTCATCGAGCTCCATGCACTGCTGCCCAAGGGCGTCAAGCTGCTGCCTGAAGACGTGTTTGCACGCGCCAGTTATGTTTTGTCGGCCAAGGTGCTGGATCCGCAATTCCAGGGCCAGATCAAAGAGCGGCTCAACTCACGCGATGCGGTTCGGCTGGTCTCGGGTTGTGTGCGCCCGGCGCTCGAACTGTGGCTGAACCAGCATGTGGAATACGGCCGCAAACTGGCCGAACTGGCGATCAAGGCGGCCCAGGTGCGCCAGAAGGCGGGCCAGAAAGTCGAAAAGCGCAAGGGCTCGGGCGTGGCGGTGTTGCCTGGAAAGCTGACCGACTGTGAAAGCCGCGACCTGGCCCACAACGAAGTGTTCCTGGTCGAGGGCGATTCGGCCGGCGGCAGCGCCAAGATGGGGCGCGACAAGGAGTCGCAGGCGATTCTGCCCCTGCGTGGCAAGGTGCTCAATACCTGGGAGGTCGAGCGTGACCGCCTGTTTGCCAATACCGAAATCCACGACATCGCGGTGGCCATTGGCGTCGATCCACACGGCCCGAACGACAATCCGGACATGTCGGGTCTGCGTTATGGCAAAGTGTGCATACTCAGCGATGCCGATGTCGACGGCTCGCACATTCAGGTGCTGTTGCTGACTTTGTTCTTTCGCCATTTCCCGAAACTGGTTGAAAATGGCAATGTCTTCGTGGCGCGTCCACCGCTGTTCCGGGTCGACGCACCGGCGCGTGGCAAGAAGCCGGCGTCCAAGGCCTATGCGCTGGATGATGGCGAGTTGACCGCCATTTTGGACAAGTTGCGCAAGGAAGGTGTTCGCGAGAACGCCTGGAACATCAGCCGATTCAAGGGATTGGGAGAGATGAACGCCGAACAACTGTGGGATACCACGCTCAACCCCGACACTCGCCGGCTGTTGCCGGTGCGCCTGGGGTCGATCAATTTCGGCGCGACCGAAGCCTTGATCACCAAGCTGATGGGCAAAGGCGAAGCGGCTGCGCGGCGTGAACTGATGGAGTTGCACGGCGACGCAGTGGAGGTCGACGTCTGATGCTACAAGGGCGATTCGCAGCCCTCTGGCCCACCGCGCTGTTCAAGCGTGGTGCACTGGCGATCGCCTGCGCCGCCCTGATGGCTGCCTGGTCGGCGCCGGCCCAAGCCGACGTCTGGGGTTATGTCGACGCCCGTGGCGTGGCCCACTTCGCGTCCGAGAAACTGGACGACCGCTACGAACTGTTCTTCCGACACGCCGAGAGTTTCGATACCCGGCTCGACCCGCCGCCGCCGGAGCCGGTCGTGGCCACGCAGCTTGTATTGCCGCCACAACCACCAGCGCCGCCACCGCCGGCCAAGCTGTTGGCTTTTTTTGACGTCTCGCCGACCTTCAAGTCGGTCCGCCAGATCCTGCAGGATGCGTCGAATGACCACAACATCGACTTCGAGTTGTTGCAGGCGCTGATCGTCATGGAGTCGGGCTTCGACGCCAGAGCCGTGTCGCCCAAGGGCGCCATCGGCCTCATGCAGCTCATGCCCGATACCGCACGCAGGTACGGTGTCAACACCGACCGCCACGGCCCTCTGGAGCGCAAGCTGACTGACCCGCGCACCAATATCCGTGCCGGATCCCGTTACCTGCGCGATTTGATCAATATGTTTCCCGGGCAGCTCGATCTGGCGCTGGCCGCCTATAACGCAGGCGAAGGCGCCGTCATGCGCGCTGGCAACCGGATTCCGAATTACAAGGAAACCCAGAATTACGTGAAGAACGTCATGGCCTTGTATCTCGGTCTCAAACCCCCGGCGCCACCGGTGCCACCGGTGGCCGTGACCCCGGAGTCGCGCTATCCGCACTCGCGGGTGCGCCCGGCGATCCGCGGTGGCGCACTGAACCGCGGCAACCTGCCGCCGAACTCGACCGTATCTCCGCCCGCCATGGGTGCGAGAACCGACACCAACTGAACCGCACCGAGTGTCGCCATGGAAGTGCCGCTTCCATGGCGTTGGCGCGTGATCGAATGACACCGAATGACCGACCAATCGACACTTGACTTTGCGCCTGGCGGCGAACCCGATGGGGGCAGCACCGAGTTGAACCTGGCCAATTACGCCCAGCGGGCCTACCTGGAGTACGCGCTGAGCGTGGTCAAGGGCCGGGCCCTGCCCGACGTCTGCGACGGTCAAAAGCCGGTGCAGCGCCGTATTCTGTACGCGATGCAGCGCATGGGCCTGGGTTTTGGCGGGCCCAATGGCGCGACCGGTGCGCGGCCGGTCAAGTCGGCCCGCGTCGTCGGCGACGTGCTCGGCCGTTTCCACCCGCATGGCGACCAGGCCGCGTATGACGCGCTGGTGCGCATGGCCCAGGACTTTTCGCAGCGTTACCCGCTCATCGACGGGCAGGGCAACTTCGGCAGCCGCGACGGCGATGGTGCGGCCGCCATGCGGTATACCGAGGCCCGGCTGGCCAGGATCACCAGCTTGCTGCTCGACGAGATCGACGAGGGCACGGTTGACTTCGTGCCCAACTACGATGCCTCGACCGAAGAGCCGTCGCAACTGGCGGCGCGGCTGCCGTTCGCACTGCTCAACGGTGCCAGTGGCATTGCTGTGGGCATGGCAACCGAGATTCCCAGCCATAACCTGCGCGAGATCGCCGCGGCCAGTGTCGCGCTGATCCGCGATCCGGCCCTGGCGGACGAGGCCTTGTATGCGCTGATTCCCGGACCCGACTATCCCGGCGGGGGGCAGATCATCAGCACGCCGGCCGACATCGCCGACGCGTACCGCGGTGGCCGCGGTTCGCTCAAGGTGCGCGCGCGCTGGAAATTCGAGGAACTGGCGCGTGGACAGTGGCAGCTGGTCGTCACCGAATTGCCGCCCAACGTCAGTACGCAGCGGGTGCTCGAGGAGATCGAGGAGCTGACCAATCCGAAGATCCGCACCGGCAAGAAGGCCTTGTCGCAGGAGCAGACCCAGCTCAAGGCCAGTGTGCTTGCGGTTCTGGACGGCGTGCGTGACGAGTCGAGCAAGGATGCCGCGGTGCGTCTGGTGCTCGAACCCAAGACCAGCCGGATCTCGCAGCAGGAACTGATCCATACGCTGCTGGCGCACACCAGCCTGGAGTCCTCGGCCCCGATCAACCTGACGATGATCGGCCTGGACAAGCGCCCGACCCAGAAGTCGCTGCGCCAGATGTTGACCGAGTGGATCGCGTTCCGCCATCAGACCGTCGAGCGGCGCTCGCGCCACCGTCTGGGCAAGGTGCTGGATCGCATCCACATCCTGGAAGGGCGGCAACTGGTGCTGCTCAACATCGACGAGGTGATCGCGATCATTCGCCAGTCCGACGAGCCGCGCCAGGCGCTGATGGACCGTTTTTCGCTGTCGGAGCGCCAGGCCGAAGACATCCTGGAAATTCGCCTGCGCCAGTTGGCGCGGCTGGAGGCGATCAAGATCGAGCAGGAGCTCAAAGGCTTGCGCGAGGAGCAGAAGAAACTCGACGACATCCTGGGCAGCCCGGCGGCGTTGCGCCGGCTGATGGTGCGCGAGATCGAGGCCGATGCCAAGACCTTCGGTGACGATCGCCGCACGTTGATCCAGCCCGAGAAGCGGGCCGTGCTGGACGTCAAGGTGGTCGACGAGCCGGTGACGGTCGTCGTCAGCACCAAGGGTTGGATACGCGTACGCACCGGCCATGGCCACGATGCGGCCGCTTTCGCATTCAAGTCCGGGGACGCGCTATTTGGCACCTTCGAATGCCGCTCGGTCGACACGTTGCTCGCGTTCGGCAACAAGGGCCGTGTCTATTCGGTGGCGGTGTCGGTGTTGCCGGGCGCGCGCGGCGATGGCCAGCCGGTCACCACCTTGCTCGACCTGGAGCCCGGCACCTCCTTGTCATATTACTTCGCCGGGCCGGCCCAGGCCACGCTCTTGCTCAGTGCTTCGGGTGGCTACGGATTCCTGGCCACGGTCGAGAACATGGTGTCGCGCCTGAAAGCCGGCAAGGCCTTTGTCAGCTGCAACGAAGGCGAAACGTTGACCCAGCCGTCACCGGTGGCGGGGGTCGTGGGCAACACGCCGATGCCGCCTGCCACCCACGTGGCCTGCGCGTCCACCGGCGGACGCATTCTGACGTTCCCGATCGACCAGCTCAACCTGATGGCCAATGGCGGGCGCGGCCTCAAACTGATCGATCTAGAACCCAAGGACACACTTGCCGGGGCGGCCGCCTACACCCGCAGCATCCGTATCGACGGCATCGGACGTGGCGGCAAGGAGCGCGACGAGACACTGGAGATCCGCAGCCTCAACAATGCCATGGCCGTTCGAGGGCGCAAGGGCAAAGTCGCCGATCTGGGCTTCAAGCCGAACAAGGTCTCGCGGGTGGTGTAGTCGGCATCGCTGAGGCCGCGCCCCGTGCCGCAGCCGGCACCGCATCGAGCAGCATTGCTCCATCCACCCGCGGGCTTGCCGAGCTTGTGATGTTCATCACAGACACGCGGATGCCATTGCCCGATGATGGGTTTCATCGTAGGGAGTTAGACATTGAAGCACCACCGTCCATTCATCACACTGGCAATTGCACTTCTTCTGGCCGCATGTGGCGGCTCGGATACTTTCCAGGCAAGAGAAATGCCGATCAGTCGGATCACAGCGTGGTGGCAATCCACCAGTTTGAACGAGCGCTATGTCGTGCGCAGCGAGTCGGAATGGCAGGCGGTTTGGAAGCTGCACGAACCGCCGACGTTGCCAGCGTCAATACGTCCCAGCATCGACTTCAGCTCGACGATGGTCGTGGGATTGACTTTCGGTTCCGGGCCAAATGGCTGTTACGGCTTGAGCATTCGCAGAGCTGTCGAAGAGGAGTTCGAGATTCGCGTCGAGTACTTACAGGCCGCAGCTGGCGGCCCGGGCGTGCTCTGCACTCAGGCAATCGTCCCCTTGACTGACTTTGTGAGTGTCCCCAGGTCCGACAAGCACGTCGTCTTCGTGCGCATTCATGGTTGACCCAATGAACAAGCGGCCACGCACTGGCAAGCTCCCACTGGGCCGCGTTTCATTCGGGGTCAAGCGTCGCCTACCGGGGTGTACGGCTTAGCCTTGACGCCGAAGCGTCCGCGATCCTGATGCAAGCGCATGTGCTCAAGGCCAAGCATGTGCTGCTCCGGCTGATCGAGCAGCGTTATGGCGATGCCAAACCCGCGCGCCGGCGTCGCGCCGGCAAGACAGCACAAGCGACGGAGTCGGACGGCGAAGGCGTCTGAAACCTCGCTCAGTCCTTCCAGCCGCCACCCAGTGTCTTGTAGACCGCCACCAGGTTCTGGGCCTGTTGCAGTTGCAGCTGCACGACGGCCTGGCGCACAGCGAAGGTCGCGCGTTGGGCATCGAGGCGTTCGAATGCACTGACGATGCCCTGGTTGAAACGCAGTTCCACCAGCTCCAGACGGGCCTGTTCGGCCAGGGCCTGGGCGGCCTGTGCGCGCAGCTGGTCGGTCAGCGTGGCGCGGGACGCCAGTGCATCGGCCACTTCGCGGAATGCGCTTTGGATCGCCTTTTCGTATTGGGCCACGGCGATGTCGCGACCGACCTTGGCGGCGTCCAGGTTGGCCTGGTTGCGGCCACCGTCGAAGATCGGCAGAACGATTTGTGGCGCAAACGCCCAGCCGAAGGAGCCACCGCGGAACAGGCCGCTGAGCTGGCTGCTGGCCGTGCCGATGCTGGTCGTCAGCGTGATGCGCGGCAGGAAGGCCGCGCGCGCTGCGCCGATGTTGGCGTTGGCCCCAAGCAGTTGCTGCTCGGCGCCGCGCACGTCGGGCCGGCGCAGCAAGACCTCGCTGGGAACACCGGCGGGCAAGACGCCGACCAGGCCTTGCGAGGTCAAGGCCAGGCCGGCCGGAAGTTCGGCCAAGGTGTTGTCCGGCAGCGGTTGCCCGACCAGCAGATTCAGTGCGTTGAGGTCGAGCGCGCGTTGGCGTTGCAGTTGGGCCAGCGTGACGCGCGCGCTTTCGACCAGCGATTCGGCGCCGCGCAGGTCCAGGCCCGAGATCACCCCGGCGTCGAACGTGAGTCGGGTCAGGCGCAGCGATTCTTCACGGCTGGCCAGCGTCTCGCGGGTCAGCCGGATCAGGTCGTCGTCGGCCAGCAGGCTGAGGTAGCTGCTGGCGACCGATGCGATCAGACTGATCTGCACGGTCTTGCGCGCTTCCATCGACGCCAGCAACTGTGCCTGCGCCGAAACACTCAGGTTGCCCAGCCGGCCGAAAAAATCGGCCTCGAAGCTGGTGATCGTGAATCCGGCGCTGTAGGCGCCCGTGTTGCCGCCACTGCTGTTGGGCGAGCGCGAGGCGGTGGCTCCGACGCCGACGGTCGGAACCAGGTCGGCACGCCGGACCTGCAACAACGCACGTGCCTGCTCCAGGTTCAGCGCAGCGACCCGCAGATCGCGGTTGTGTTCCAGCGCCAATGCGATCAGCTGCTTGAGCCGCGCGTCCTGGAAGAAGTCTTGCCAGGCCAGGTCGGGCGCGGCCACGGTGCTGCTGTCGGCTGAGACAGCTGCCAGCGGAAACTGAGCCGCCACCGGGGCGGCCGGTCGTTCATAGGTGGGAATCAGGCTGCCGCAGCCGGTCAGTAGCGCTGCCGCGACGCCGGTGCTCAGCCACCGGGCGGCGCCGGTCTTGATGGCCGGCACGGGCCGCAAGCTGCTGTGAGCAGCAGAAGTGGCTGAAATGGGTGAAGTGGGTGAAGTGAAACGGTTCATATCGCGGTCAAGGTGGTGCGCCGGCGTCCTGCGTCGCGCCCGGGGTGTGGCCATCGGGTTCGTCTTCATGGGTAACCATGCGGCGCTGGCGCTCGCTGCCCTTGAAGATGCGCCGCACCACGACGAAGAAGATCGGAACAAAGAACACCGCCAGCACGGTCGCCGCCAACATGCCCGACATCACACCGGTGCCGATGGCCCGCTGGCTGGCCGAGCCGGCGCCGCCGGCCAACACCAGTGGCAACACGCCCAGGATGAAGGCCATCGAGGTCATGATGATGGGCCGAAAACGCAGGTGGGCAGCCTCCAGCACCGCCTCGACCACACTCTTGCCGCGCGCCTGCTGGTCCTTGGCGAACTCGATGATCAGCACCGCGTTCTTGGCGCCCAGACCGATGATGGTGATCAGACCGACGTTGAAATACACGTCGTTCGACAGGCCCCGCCCATGTGCGCCGAGCAACACACCCAGCACTCCGAGCGGCACGACCATAATCACCGCCAGTGGAATCGACCAGCTTTCATACAGTGCCGCCAGCGCCAGGAAAACCGCCAGCAGCGCGAAGCCGAACAGGATGAAGGCCTGGGCACCCGCCAGGCGCTCTTCACGCGACTGGCCGGTCCACTCGTAGCCAAAGCCGTTGGGCAATTGCGCGGCCAGCCGCTCCATCTCGGTCATGGCGGCGCCGCTGCTGTAGCCCGGCGCCGCTTCGCCCGACAGGCGCATCGCGGAATAACCGTTGTACCGGATGGTCTGCATCGGACCAACCACCCAGCGCGTGCTGGCGAAACTCGACAGCGGCACCGCCTGTCCCTTGCTGTTGAGCACGTTGATGCGCAGCAGGTCGGCCGGCTGCATACGCGCCGGCGCATCGGCCTGCACGACGACCCGCTGCAGCCGCCCGCTGTTGGGGAAGTCGTTGACGTAACTCGATCCGACGGCGGTCGACAAGGCGCTGCCGATGGCCTCAAACGGCACTCCGAGCGCATTGGCTTTGTCGCGGTCGATGTCGAGCTGCAACTGGGGTGCGTCCTCCAGACCGTCCGGGCGCATGCCGGTCACGATCTTGCTCTGCGATGCCAGAGCCAGCATCTGGTTGCGCGCCGCCAGCAAGGCGTCGTGGCCCAGGCCGGCGCGGTCCTGCAGCCGGAAACTGAAGCCGGCCGCCGAGCCGAGTTCGGGGATCGGCGGTGGGCTGACCGCGAAGATGAAGGCGTCACGCACCGACATCATGGCGCCGAACACGCGTGCGGCCAGTCCCTGGGCTGAACTGCCGGGACCAATGCGCTCGCTCCAGTCCTTGAGCGTCACGAAGGCCAGCGCGGCGTTCTGCCCGCTGCCCGAGAAGCTGAAGCCCAGCACGCTGACCATGCTCTGTACCTCGGGCTGCTTGAGCACGAAACCCTCGACCTGCTGCATCACGTCCAGTGTGCGGTTCTGCGTCGCACCCGGGGGCAGCTGCACGTTGACGATGATGTAGCCCTGGTCTTCGGCCGGCAGGAAGGAGGTCGGCAAACGCGTATACAACACCGCGACCGCCGCGATGATGGCGGCGTAGATGACCAGATACCGCGGGGCGCGCCGCAGGATGCGCGCGACCAGGCCTTCGTAACCCCTGGCGGTACGCGAGAACCCGCGGTTGAACCAGCCGAAGAAACCGGTCTTGGCGTGGTGGTGGCCGGCCTCGACCGGCTTGAGCAGCGTGGCGCACAACGCGGGTGTCAGCGACAACGCCAGGAAGGCCGAGAACGCAATCGAGGTCACCATCACGGCCGAGAACTGGCGGTAGATGTTGCCGACCGAGCCGGCGAAGAAGGCCAGCGGCACGAACACCGAGATCAGCACCACAGTGACGCCGACGATGGCGCCCGAGATCTGGCCCATGGCCTTGCGGGTGGCCGCCAGCGGCGACAGTCCTTCCTCGCTCATGATGCGTTCGACGTTCTCGACCACGATGATGGCATCGTCGACAACGATACCGATCACCAGCACCATGCCGAACATGGTGAGCACGTTGATCGAGAATCCCATCGCCAGCAACACCGCGAAGGTACCCATCAGCGACACCGGAACGACAATGGTCGGGATGATGGTGTAGCGGATGTTCTGCAGGAACAGGAACATCACCAGGAACACCAGCGCCACCGCCTCCAGCAGCGTTTCGGCGACCTGGCGGATCGAGATGTCGATGAAGCGCGAGCTGTCGTACGGAACCGCCCATTGCACGCCCGGCGGGAAGAAACGCGAGAGCTCCTGCATGCGCGTGCGAACCGCCTTGGCCGTGGCGAGCGCGTTGCCGCTGGGTGAGAGCTGCACGCCGATGCCGGTGGACGGTTTGCCGTTCAGGCGCGCCGATGTGGCGTAACCCTCGGCGCCCAGCTCGATACGGGCGACGTCGCGCAGCCGCACCGTGGAGCCGTCCACGTTGGCGCGCAGAACCACGTTGCCGAACTGCTGCACCGTGCTGAGCTGGCCGTTGACGACGACGGTGGCGAATATCTTCTGTGTGTCGACGTTGGGCAGGTCGCCGATCGTGCCGGCCGAGACCTGCGCGTTCTGGGCGCGGATCGCCGTGGTCACATCGGCCATGGACAGGTTGTAGCCCACCAGTCTGGCCGGATCGACCCAGATACGCATCGCGCGCTCGGTGCCGAACAACCGGGCCTGGCCGACGCCGGGCAGGCGCTGCAACTCCGGCAACACGGTGCGCGCGGCATAGTCGCCCAGTGCCACCGGGTCGAAGGTGGGATCGTCGGACGACAGGATGGTGAACAGCAGGAAGTTGTTGCGCGCCCTATCGACCCGCACGCCTTGCTGCGTGACGCTCGCGGGCAGGCGCGGCGTGGCGCGCGCGAGTCGGTTCTGCACGTCGACCTGGGCCAGGTCGGGGTTGGTGCCGGCCTCAAAGCTCAGCGTGATCGAGCCGGTGCCATTGGCCTGGCTGGTCGACTCCATGTAGATCAGGCCAGGCGAGCCGTTCATCTCGCGTTCGATGACGCTGATGACACTGTCTTCCAGCGTGCGGGCCGACGCTCCCGGGTAGGCCGCCGAGATGACGATCGACGGCGGTGCCACCGGCGGATACTGGGCGATCGGCAGCTGCGTGATCGCCACGGCGCCCATCACCAGGATGAAAAGTGCAATCACCCACGCGAAGATTGGGCGATTGATGAAAAACTGGGCCATGCGTGCGCCTTCTGCTGTTATTTGCTGGCGGCGTTTGATGGGGCCGATGCGGCGGCGCCCGGGTTGGCCGCGCTGGCGACTGCCGGTGTCTTGGCGGAGCCGCTCCAGGGCATGGCTTTGACGGGAGCGCCGGGCACCATCATTTTCTGGAACCCTTCGACGATCACCTGTTCACCGCTCTGCAGGCCGCCCAGCACGATCCATTGGTTGTTCTGGTTGGCGCCGAGTTTGATCGTCCGTTTGGCCGGCACATTGTCGGCGCCCACCACCAGCACCGTGTCGCCCTGGTTCGAGCGGGTCACGGCCTGCTGTGGCAACAGCATCGCCGACGGCAGCTCCGACTGGGACAGGCGCACGCGGACATATTGGCCGGGCAGCAGCAGACCGTCCGGATTGGGCACCTCGGCGCGCAGCGTGATCTGGCCAGAACTGGCGTCGACGTTCAGGTCGGAGAACAACAGGCGGCCGGGTCGCGGCAGCTCGGAGCCGTCTTCGAGCGTGATGCGCACGGCAGTGGCGTCGTTGTTTCCGCGCGCCGGCTTGCCGGTCATGGACTTGCGCAGGCGCATCAGTTCGCCGCTCGACTGCGTGAAGTTCACATATACGGTGCCGGTTTGCTGGATCAGCGCCATCTGGGTCGCTTCGGCCTGGCTCACCAATGCACCCTCGGTGACCAGCGACTGGCCGATACGTCCGGAGATCGGGGCCCGGATGGTGGCGTAGTCCAGATTGATACGTGCCGTCTGCAGCGCGGCTTTGGCAACGGCGACGTCGGCGTCGGCCAGGCGCTGGGCCGAGACCGTATTGCTGTATTCGAGCTGGCTGATCGCGTTGACCGTCACCAGGGGCTTGTAACGCTCGGCGACGGCGCTGGCCTGGGCCAGGTTGGCCTGTGCCTTGGCCAGGACGGCCTGGGCGCTGTCGAGCGCCGCCTGGTAGACGGCTGCGTCGATCTGGAACAGGCTCTGGCCGGCCTGGACATCGCTGCCTTCGCGGAACAGCCGCTTGAGGACGACGCCATTGACCCGTGCCCGGACCTGGGCCACGCGCACGGCGCTGACACGTCCCGGCAATTCGGTCTGCAGCGCCACGGGCTGCGGCTGCATGATGAGCACACCTACCTCGGCCGGTGGCATCTTGGGCGGGCCTTTGCCTGCTCCCGGCGCAGCGCTTTCGTTGGCGCCGCAGCCGGCCAGCAAGGCGGCCATGGCCAGCGTGAGGGCGACCGCCACACGCGTGGTACGCGGCGCTCCGGTGTTCATCGTGTTGGTCGACAACATGGGTTCTCTTTCATGGCCCGGTAGGCGCAGTCGGCTCTGATCAGCACGGGCAAGGGGGAGGTCATTTCGCGCAGCACAGTATCCGTCGGGTAGGAGAAGACCCCTGGGCGCCCGCAAACAAGTGCGCTGGTATATACGTGCATGCATTCATGAAAGTGCGGATTGAGCTGCAGGCGAAGATACGGGATTTGAGCGAGGCCGACGGCGACGCCACTTTCGCCTGTCAGAATGCCCTGGTAGTCGAACTGAGTTAATAAGGAGTTGACCATGCCCCATGATTTTGCGTTCACGCGCAAGACCTTCGAAACCCCATCCGGCAAGTCGGCGGCGCTGTTTTCGCTGCCCGCATTGGCGCGCAAATTTCCCAATGTGAAACGGATGCCGGTATCGCTTCGCATCGTGCTGGAGTCGGTGGTGCGCAATTGCGACGGCAAACGCGTGACGAAGGACCACGTGGCGCAGTTGGCAAATTGGTCGCCCAACGGCACGCGCACCGATGAAATCCCGTTTCTGGTCTCGCGCGTCGTGCTGCAGGACTTCACCGGCGTTCCGCTGCTGGCCGACCTGGCTGCGATGCGCAGCGTCGCGGTGCGGCTGGGCAAGGATCCCAAACGCATCGAACCGCTGGTGCCGGTCGATCTCGTGGTCGACCACTCGGTCACGGTCGACCATTACGGCAAGAAAAACGCACTCGACCTGAACATGAAGGTCGAATTCCAGCGCAACCGCGAACGCTACGAGTTCATGAAGTGGGGCATGCAGGCCTTCGACACCTTCCGCGTCGTGCCGCCGGGCTTCGGCATCGTGCACCAGGTCAACCTCGAGTACCTGGCGCGCGGTGTGTATACGACAAAAGCCGGCGTGGTCTACCCGGATTCGCTGGTCGGCACCGACAGCCATACGACGATGATCAACGGCATCGGCGTCGTGGCCTGGGGCGTGGGCGGCATCGAGGCCGAGGCGGCGATGCTGGGCCAGCCGGTGTATTTCCTGACCCCCGACGTGGTCGGCTTCGAGATGACCGGCCGCCTGCGCGAAGGCGTCACCGCCACCGATCTGGTGCTGACCGTCACCGAAATCCTGCGCCAGCACAAGGTCGTGGGCAAATTCGTCGAGTATTTTGGCGAAGGGACCCGTACGCTGGCCTTGCCGGACCGTGCCACGGTGGCCAACATGGCGCCGGAATATGGCGCGACGATGGGGTTTTTCCCGGTCGACGAGAAGACGATCGCCTATTTCGAAGGCACCGGCCGAACCGCTGCCGAAATCGCGTTGTTCGAGGCGTATTTCAAGGCTCAGGGCCTGTTCGGCATTCCCACGGCCGGCGAGATCGATTACTCGCAGGTGGTGCGACTCGATCTGGGCACCGTGACGCCCAGCCTGGCTGGCCCGAAACGACCGCAAGACCGGATCGAACTGGGCAAGGTGGCATCGCAGTTCGCGTCGCTGTTTAGCCAGCCGGTGGCCGACAACGGCTTTAACCAGGCGGCCGAGCGTCTGGGCATGCGTTTTGAGCCTGGCAGCGGCAACAACGTCGCCTTGTTGGCCGGCGCCTCCAGCGGCACGGTCAACGTCGAAGCGCCACCCGGCGCGCCGCGCGACCTGGTCGAGATGGTCGGCAACCGGCCGGTGCTCGAGACCACCCAGCCCCCGCCCTACACCAGCAGCACCAAGTACAACAATGGCAAGCCGGCACTGAAGATCGGCAATGGCGACATTCTGATCGCCGCGATCACCAGTTGCACCAACACCTCCAATCCCAGCGTATTGCTGGCAGCCGGCTTGCTGGCCAAGAAGGCGGTCGAGGCCGGCCTCAAAGTGGCGCCGCATATCAAGACCTCGCTGGCGCCGGGGTCACGCATCGTCACCGAATACCTGACCGAGACCGGCCTGATGCCGTACCTGGAGAAGCTCGGGTTCGCGCTGGTCGGTTATGGCTGCACGACCTGCATCGGCAACTCCGGTGACCTGACGCCTGAACTCAATCGGCTGATCGTGGAGCAGGACCTGGTGTGCGCCGCGGTGCTGTCGGGCAACCGCAATTTTGAGGCCCGCATCCACCCCAACATCAAGGCCAACTTCCTGGCCAGCCCGCCGCTGGTCGTGGCCTATGCGATTGCCGGCACCGTGACGCGCGACCTGATGACCGAACCGGTGGGGCGGGGCAAAGGTGGCCGCGACGTGTACCTGGGCGATATCTGGCCCAGCGGTGACGAGATCCATTCCCTGCTCAAGGTGGCCATGAAAGGCAAGGCGTTTCGTGCCAACTACGCCAAGATCAAGAGCGAGCCGGGCGAACTGTGGGGCCGCATCAAGGGGGTCACGGGCCAGGCCTACGATTGGCCGCGCAGCACCTATATAGCCGAGCCGCCGTTTTTCGAGAAGTTCGAGATGGTCCTGCCGACGCAGCGGGCCGCCGTGTCGGTGCTGGGCGCGCGCATCATGGCGCTGTTCGGCGATTCGATCACCACCGACCATATTTCCCCGGCCGGGTCGATCAAGCAGAGTTCACCGGCCGGCCAATGGCTGGAAAAACACGGTGTGATGAAGGCCGACTTCAACTCCTTTGGCGCGCGGCGCGGCAACCACGACGTGATGCTGCGTGGCACCTTTGCCAACGTGCGCATCAAGAACCTGATGATTCCGGCGGCGCATGACGGCACGCGCGAGGAGGGCGGCATGACGCTGTACCAGCCCGGCGGCGTGCACATGCCCATCTTCGACGCGGCCATGCGGTATATCGACGCCGGTGTGCCGACGGTGGTGTTCGCCGGTGAGGAATACGGCACCGGTTCGAGCCGCGATTGGGCCGCCAAGGGCACACAGCTGCTGGGCATCCGCGCCGTCGTGGCGTGCAGCTTCGAGCGTATCCATCGCAGCAACCTGGTCGGTATGGGCGTGTTGCCGCTGCAGTTCAAGGGCAAGGACTCCTGGCAGACCCTGGGTCTGCAAGGCGACGAGATGATCGAGGTCCATCCCAATCCCGCGTTGACGCCGCAAAGCGACGCGACCATCGCGATCACCGATGCCAAGGGCCGGCGCCGAGAAGTCGTCGTCACGCTGCGTATCGACACACCGATCGAGGTCGACTACTACCGCAATGGCGGCATATTGCCGTTCGTATTGCGGCAGCTGCTCGCTTAACGGCGGGCGTCGCACGCGGGACCAGGCAATGTATTGCCCCGAAGCTGCAGATCGTAGCAACATCGAAGCACTAGAGAGTAGGCGCGAGTATCGCGGGACTGGCGGCAGCTGGCTACGCAATTGTCGGCGCGTTGCCGGGCAATTGATCGCGCCTGAATAAGGCTCTGGGCCATCGATGCATCGGCGTATTCTTGAGCTTTAGCGCGGGCTTCTCGACCCAATGCCACGACGCGATGGCGATCAGTAAGGTGATCGGCATCGCCCATGCGAACACCTGCATCGGCGTCGGTGCGGTGATCACCCAGGCGATGCACTGCTGGACCGGAAATCCCCACAGATATACACCATAGGAATAGTCACCCATGCGGTTGAAGCCGTCCAGTCGCGGCGCATAGGCGAACCAGAGGCTGCCATAACCCAGTGCAAGACCGAAAATACCCAGGAAGTGCGGCGTGCCGTGCAGCAGGTAGGCCAGCACGACCAATGCCGCGGCGATGTAGCCGTCAAGTGGAATGGATTGGCGGTTGACATAGAAGAATGTACCGAGCGCAAATAACCCGGCAAGTCGGAAATAGCTGTCGACACGGAACAGGCCAATGCCGGGTTCCAGAAACCAGGCGGCGAGGACGAAGGTCGTTCCAAGCACAAGATTGAACAACCAGCGTCGATGCAGCAGCCCGAGCACCCCAAATACTGCGAGGAACACATACATGCGTACCTCCGCCGGCAGGGTCCACAACGAACCATTGACCACGCGCGGATACGGATTGGACTCGAACACACCCGGCAGATACCACTCCAGCCAGGTGAAGCTGATGTTCTTCAGCACATAGCCACGCGTATCGCGATGCGACAGGTACTCGACAAGCGGCATGCTGGTCACGAAGGGGCCGATCACGAACGCGCATATCACCACGCACACCACGAACGCCGGCACGATGCGCAGAAAGCGCGAGCGCACAAAAAACTTCAGGTCACGCCGATTGATGTAGCTGCCGGCAACCAGAAAGCCGCTGACGACGAAGAAGATCTCCACCGCGATCGAGCCGGTGTAAAGGCCTGGCGCCCAGCCCTTCATCGCGATGAAATCGTGCAGACCGGGGATTTGTGCCATCGCATAGCTGTGTCCGAAAACCACCATGGCGGCGGCGATCAGGCGCAACAGCAAAAAGTTGTCGCGGCGCTGCGCAAGGCAGTCCGCGAGGCTCGGGCGTGCGGGTACGGGCCTGTCTCTTATACACATCTCCGAGCCCACGAGACTAAGGCGAAGCTCGTATGCCGTCTTCTGCTTGAAAAA
>ENA-ORBV01008369-ORBV01008369.1-microbial-mat-metagenome-genome-assembly--contig:-NODE-8369-length-17409-cov-5.033810_pt1 | contig 17409 bp, 12 predicted proteins | sample MGYA00237777_ERZ505514 | MGnify/ENA primary metagenome ERZ505514 (study PRJEB26160, sample SAMN06269048) | microbial mat metagenome | isolation source: Oligotrophic lake microbial mat | place...
GGACAAGAAACTGCCGCGCATGGCGACCATCAATCGACGGCATCAATCAACGCAAGGGCCGTGCCGGGATATCCTCAAGACATGTTCATGCCGGACGATCAAGCCTACGCAAAGCCAGAGAATTACGGGTTGCGCGCAGGTTGGAGCGGTTCGGTCGAAGGCATGACGACCTTAGTTCGAGTGCTGACGCCTGAAATGTTTGAGAAGATCCGTTCCATGCAGAAGAAGGAACGCGTTCCAAGTGAACAGACCGAGCCGTCGACCCACAAGCACTGATTGACGAGTTTGGCTAAAGCACCGCGTGTGATCTCGGCAATAACTGACTCCTGTTCCAAAAACAACAACCGTGACCAGCCCCGAACGAACGGTGTTGGTCACGGTTGTGAACTATCGCTACTTCTTTGAAACGGCCTTCTTGTTGTCGGCAAGTCGCTTCATCAGTTTGTCGTGCTCGGCGATGGCGGTAGCCAGGGACTCGTCGATTTGTTCGCAACACTTCATCGATCCATCCGCGTCGACATCTTCCTTCTCACAGAGGTCATGCATCGCTTTATGCGATTTAGCGGCATCCTTCAGACTCGCGTCGATCAAATCCAATGAAACGAGAGTTTCTTTATCGCCAGCCGCTTGCTTACGCATCCAGGCCATGTGCTTTTGGGCCTTTGGGATGTATTCCCCAATGCTGTTCGACGTCTCCTTTGCCACTTCCGGATTGACCTTTTCGAGCTGCGGCGTCTGAGCATACTCGCGGTATGCGTGGGAGTACTCGCGGGCGTTCCGCATGGAACGGCTTGCGGAGCTACCACGGAAGTTGTATTCCCCCCGCATCTTTGACGTCGCGTCACTTTGCGCGAACACGGGCTCTGTCACCAACATTGTGGCCAATGCCACGAGTACGAATCCGATCAGCTTCTTCATTTCGAACACCTTTCGCAGTTTGCGCTATGGCGTCACCAGGGCAATCGCCTGGCAGATGAGCATAGCGCGGTTGTACCATTCAGAACCGCGACCTAAACGCCGATGCGAGGCAGAACTGAATGATTTCAAGAGACTGTTTTCACGAGTTCTTTGCGGGCCTAGGAATCGCTTGACAAGCTAAGAGGTTTGTTGTGTCGCTTATCACACATGTGATTCGAGTGGATGAGCCACACGCTTCTCAACATGCCATTCGGTTCGATCCCCGCCGATAAGTTGAAAGGACGTGTCACCAACGAGACGTTGAATTCCAGCCCAACTGCCTCAAAACGAAAAAAGCCGACTTGGCGGAATACCCATCGGTATTTCGCCAAGCCGGCTTACTCGCCAACGGACCACCCGGCAGGCCGAGCTGTCCTTCATCAAGTCATCCGCATGCATTGCAGAGAATTCCCCGCTCTCTTCCGTGACGGAGTCTTCGCTGGTAGTCAAGCATAGGGCATCACCCGTTAAAGACAAGCAGATAACCAGCAGTTAGAGATAGTAAATGGGGATCTGCCGTCGGCAAGCGTCAGCAGAAGGTGTGAAAAACCCTGGCCTCTAGTTCGGACCAGGGCAAAACGATACGTCGCGACTCGGAAACGCGCTAAAAATTGTAGAAGCGCGGGTCGCTCTTGGGCAGCCGATATTGCGAGTTCGGCCTTGAAGTCCGCGGAGACGATGAACGGCCCAAAGATTCGTACGAGTATCGCCGTGTGTTTTGGTCGACTTGCGGTTCATACGAGTAACGACGCTGTGATGGATTCATCGTGGACGCGTCCGGTGTAGGCGCGGCGGGCAGATCGTCATCGTATTGAGGCGCCTGCGCGCCATCTTGGTAGTGAGGTGCGGAATATGTGCTCTGTTGGCAGCAGCCGCAACCGCGACCGCGACGGCCCGCCTCGGCATTTTGTGGTGTGCTGAGCAGCGTCAACGATGACAATGCCATCACAACATACAACGTCTTGAGCATATCAGGTCTCCTGTAAATGCCTGGACTCGGCTGTTTCCGCGTTGGAAGCAATTCGCGAGTCCGCTTACATCTCCCGCCCACGGCAGCTGGCCGCTTGGAAGACTCCACTCTGATTCGTATGCAAATGGAGTGCCGTTAGACTGAGAAACTCGATTTGCAAGGCGTTTCGCGGAGCAAACCCGGATCCAGTTACTTCCTAACACCCACGTATTTTGCGCATGGTTGCGCGCAGAAGTTTATCGACGGCTAAGATGAGGGCATAACTGTCAGGTAGGGTCGACAACGATCATCTTATGATGGTGGTCCCCGTTGCGCACTGGACGATTCCGAGCTGTACGCACGTGTTGCGCCGCGGAGCGTAGCCTGCAACCGGACACAAATACTAGGGCAGGCCGCATGAGGTAATTCAATACAACCTGGTGCTGCGCAGGCGGAGTGAATTGAGGATGACGCTCACTGAGCTAAGGGCCATCGCGGCACTCGCCCACATGGGAGAAACAAGCCCGAGTGCCGCCGCAGGCACACTGAGCGCGTTATACGCGAAGGCCAATACTAGGTTCTGACGGATGGTGGACGAAGTCGCCTGACTGAGCCGCCGAGCACGGACAATGGCGCGGAGGTCTCCTTTGACCAACGTGACCGCCGCACTTTCCATTGCCACATCTGTGCCGGTCCCCATGGCAATCCCCACGTCAGCTTTAGCCAACGCGGGTGCATCGTTGATGCCGTCGCCGGCCATGGCCACTCGATGGCCTTCCTTCTGGAGGCGGGATACGACGTCGCTTTTTTGTTCCGGCAAGACCTCGGCGATCACTTCATCAATGCCGAGCGTGCGCGCGACGGCCTCGGCAGTCGTGCGGCTGTCGCCGGTGAGCATGACCACGCGCAATCCCTCGGCATGCAGTAGTTGGATCGCTTCGGCGGACGTGTCCTTGATGGTGTCAGCGACACCAATCAATCCTGCAACCTTGCCGTCAATGGCGACGATCATCACAGTTTGCCCTTCTGACCGCAATTGCTGAAGGCGACTCTCCGCCGAGCTAATATCGATGCCCTCTGTCGACATCATGGCCGGGTTTCCGATGGCTACCTGCTGCGAGCCAGCGTTTCCGCGCACTCCTTTTCCAGTCACTGACTGGAAATTGCTGACTGAAGTCGGCACTACGCGGCGCTGTTCTGCGCCTTGGACAATCGCTGCTGCCAGTGGGTGCTCGCTGGCTTTTTCAAGACCCGCGGCGACGCCTAGAACGAATGATTCGTCGTAGCCGGCGGAGGTTTCAACGGTGACGAGCTTTGGTTTCCCTTCAGTAAGGGTCCCGGTCTTGTCTACTACCAACGTCTCAGCATTGCGCAGTGTTTCAAGAGCCTCAGCGTCCCGAAACAGGACTCCCGCGGTCGCTCCACGACCCGTTCCGACCATGATTGCCATTGGCGTGGCGAGTCCCAACGCGCAGGGGCACGCAATAATGAGGACCGCTACAGCGTTCACGAGAGCGTGGGCAAGTCGCGGTTCCGAGCCCCAAATGGCCCAGCCCGCAAAGGCCAAGATGGCGACTCCCATCACCGTTGGAACAAAGAAAAGTGAGACTTTGTTGACGAGCTTTTCGATTGGCGCACGGCTCCGCTGGGCTTCGCCGACCATTCGGACAATCTGCGACAATAGCGTGTCTCCTCCCACTCGCTCGGCCTGCATTAACAGGCTTCCGGTGCCGTTTACAGTTCCGGCGACTACCTTGTTTCCGGACGTTTTTTCCACCGGGATCGGTTCGCCGGTGATCATTGACTCATCAAATGCGCTTTGTCCCTCAAGCACGAAGCCATCGACTGGCACTTTCTCACCCGGACGAATCCGCAATCGATCTCCGACGTGTACGTGCTCCCTCGGGACATCTTCCTCTTGTCCATTTTCGCGCACCACGCGTGCGGTCTTAGGAGCCAGGCCGAGGAGTGCACGGATCGCAGCGCCGGTTTGTGAGCGCGCACGCAGTTCAAGCACTTGTCCAAGTAGTACCAATACGACAATCACAGCCGCGCTATCGAAATACGGTTCGACCGCGCCGGAGGCCGAGCGAAAACCCTCGGGAAAAAGATTGGGCGCGATCGTGGCCGCCAGGCTGTAGAGATACGCGGCACCGACGCCGAGTGCGATCAGCGTGAACATATTCGGGCTGCGATGCACGACCGATGACCATGCGCGTTGAAAGAATGGCCAGCCGCACCACAACACTACCGGGGTCGCCAGGATCAGTTGTACCCAATTGAGCGCTGTCATGTTCGCATGCAGGGCTTTCATCAACGCTGGCGTCGGGATTAGACCCGCCATGGCGATGAGGAAAATCGGCACGGTTAAGACCGTCCCAATCCAGAATCGGCGCTGCATGGCAAGCAACTCAGGATCCGGCCCGACTTCGGCCGAAGGCTGCATCGGCTCCAGCGCCATGCCGCACTTCGGGCAAGTTCCAGGACCGTCTTGAATGACCTCCGGGTGCATGGGACACGTATATTTGCCGGTCGCAGGCGGCGTTTCCGACGCCGGCATTGGCTGCTTCGTTTGCTGGACAAATCGTTCTGGCGCGGCCTGGAATTTCTTCAGGCAGTGTGTGCTGCAGAAGTAGTAGGTCGTGCCGCGAAATGTATGCGAGCCGGCCGCGTGGCTCGGATCGACGGTCATTCCGCAGATCGGATCCTTGACCGTCGCGTTCTCGCCGCCGTGCCCTGTCGCGTGATGGTCGTGTGACATCTGTGCTCTCCATTCCCGGTTGTTGCGGGAGTTTCTTGTCTTTTCTGGCTATTCTCGATGGCATTCAGAATCGGGCAGCCCTGCAGCTTCCCTTTGCCGTCGCACGCTTGGACGAGCGGCACGAGTGCCTGTTTCATGCGTCTGAGTTCATCGATCCGATGATCAATGTCAGCGATTTTCGCAGTGGCGCGGTCTTTCACCTGACTGCGAGTGGACAGGGGATCGAGCTTGAGTTCCAACAGTTCCTTGACTTCCCGCAAGGCGAATCCCAGCCGCTGCGCTTGCTTGATGAATCGCAAGCGTGCGATCGCTTCCGGCTGGTATTGTCGGTAGCCGGAAGGACTTCTCGCTGGTTTTTCTAGTAGCCCTTCGCGCTCGTAGAATCGGACGGTCTCGACGCCAAGACCGGTCTCGCGAGCAATTTGGCCAATCGTTAATGTCTGCATCTCAAACCCTCCACAGCTATTCTACACCCCGTACCTTACTACGGAGTCAAGGCCGATTACCGCTTCGATACCGCATTCGGCAGGGAAGACGCGCGCTTTCGCATCACCCGTACCCGCCCAACCGCGCAATCAGGGAGCTTGTGCATATGGTTGGCAAGAAGTGTCATCCACCGCGCCGTAGCAGGCAAGGCATACGGCCCTTGATGAGAAGCAGCGATAGATGGAGGACTCGCCTTCACTTCCGCAAGGGGTTCCCTCACTACTTCTGCGGGTGCTCTGTCGATGGAGTTTATTGCGGTCGGAAGAATTTCGTTTTGAATTGTGGCGGAGACATCGCTGCTGCCGCGTCTCGCCAGCGCAACCAGATTGCGGCCTCCAGGGCATGGTCGACCGCTCGGCTGTCTAAAAACTGCGACGGCTGAAGACGGTGCGCATGATAGTTTGCCGAGCGCAGTCCGCTCGTAAACGCCAAAAACTCGGCCGTTCCGGCAGCCGCTTCGCCGAAGTAATTCCGCACGGCGTTCAGATCTTGGAGGTCAACAACGCCGTCGAATGGAAATGTGTCACCGATGACGCCAGGTCCCGTCTCGCCGAAGTTATTGCGGACGGCGTTCAGGTCTGCGAGATCCACATCATCGTCGTCATCCGTGTCGCCAGGCCTGGAGGCTGCCACGCTGACCTGGACTTCTGCTTCGTCGACACCTCCTCGATCATCCCACACATAGAGTTCCACCTGGAAATCGCCTGCGCCCGGCGCACGCCACGTCACGTCTTTGCCAATCGCGGTCGTCCCATCTGGAAAATACCATTCATAGCGCATCACGGCTCCTTCGCCGTCCCTGCTGAGCGCGCCGGAAAAAGCAAACGTCGCTCGATCTCCTGCCGGAGACGTCGCAATCACCGCTGAGGGGCGTTGATCCGCTGTCACACGGACATTAAATGTTCGCTGCATCGCGACCACGTTTCCAGCGCTGTCAGCGATGCTTGCCGAGAGCGTCACCGCCCCCTGTGGCAACGCGCGATCTCCCTCAAACGGCGCCAGGAACAACTTGTCGTCTTTGTAAACGAACGAATCGCTCAGATCTGTGCCGGCGGGAAGGCCGCCGAATGATCGGTTGAACGACACTCGCAAACTCGACAGGTCGATTCCACTGCCGCCATCGGCGTACTGCAAGACGATCTCTGGATATTGCGACCACTCGTCAGGCGTCGGCTTGAGGATAATCAGGGACGGTACCGTGGTGTCGACACCGGCCAACACAGGCATCGACGCCGAAGCTTCGGGCGTTGGTTGACTTGGCGTGTTTTCGGTCCCGACGTGGACGACGCTGTAGTAATAGGTAATCCCCGGTTTCGCGGAGCGGTCAGTGAAGCGCACCTCATTTCTGCCGCCGTTGAGGCTGACCTCAGGGTCACCCAACTCCTCAGTTGTCGTCCAGCGGTCGATGGGCGCTGAAAATCCTTCGTCCTGGTGCGACTCTCCTACGACCTTGACGAGTTCGCGTTCGGTCCGAGCGAGACTCGGGGACGTGGAGCGGTAGACCTTGTAATAGCGGGCCGTGGCGGCGAATTCCGGAGCCTGCCACGAGAGCGTGACGCCTACTTCGTCCGCGGCGATGACCTGCAAGTTCCGCGGCATGTCGGCCGGTTGACCGCTGGGATTTTCAAACGTGTTGATGAGCGGATGGACCCGGTCGCCGGCCATGCCGAGCCAAATGTCATACGCGCCGTCGCCGTCCAAGTCGGTGACGTCCACGTCATTGCCAAAATCGTTCCCGTTCGCCGCAATCACGACCGTCCGGTTGGGGGAATAGGCAAAGTGACCGGACCCATCGTTCAGGTAGAACTGCAATTGCTTGATATCTGTGCCGGTATCCCGCCGCAGAGCGATGAAGTCCAGGTCGCCGTCGTAATCGACATCGACCAATTCGCCATTGTCACCCCGCAAGATTTCGCCGATGTAGCTTCCGATGTCCCACCGCGCCGCACTTTCTTCGGCGAAATTGCCCTGTCCGTCGTTAACGAAGATCGCGTGTGAAACGACCGGATGGCTACCGATTGTTTCGTTGAGGAGATTGTGGTCGGTAAAGAATCGTCCCAACGCAATGATAAGGTCCAGGTCGCCGTCATCGTCGATGTCGCCAAGGCTCATGGATTGATTTGAATCGCCCTGCACGCGGATATCGGGCAACACGGGAAATGACCGAGCGAATGGAGCGAAGCTCTGATTGAAGACGCCATTGCCATTGTTCTTGGCAATCGTGATCCCCAACTCTGGGCTGAATCGCTGGTCCCCTTTGATCATCAGCAGGTCGTAGTCCCCATCGCGGTCCACGTCGCCAGAGACAGTTCCATGCGGCGGATCGGCAGCCAGATTCAGGCCGCGTGACGCCGACTGTTCGGTGAAGGTGCCTTGGCCATCGTTGACCAGCAAGTTGAAGTCGTAGGGAAAACCGGAGCTAACGACAAGGTCGACGTCCCCATCGCGTTCCAGGTCGGTATTGACGATCTGCCACGCGCTGACGAACTGGCCATGGCTCAGGTCCAGCGATTTGAAGCGAAATCGGCCACGGAGGTTTTCTTGAATGGCGAATGTCTCGCCGTTGCCGCCCGAGATCACGTCCAAATCGCCATCGTTGTCCACGTCGGCGAAGTTGATCCCATCATCGCCCAATCCGCCAATCGAGTTGTCCGGTCCCTCGCGGTAGATGAAGCCGGTGAGGTTCTGTCGCGGGCTTTGCCCGACGCCTTCGCGCCCGGCCACCGGATTCATGAAGCCCTGGCCCGTATTCCAGAGCAGCCCATAGCGAGCAACCAAAGCGCGGTCCATCAGACCGTCGCCGTCAAAGTCGCCGAAATCGCCGTCATAGTAATTAGGGTTGCCAACGCCCTGCGGTCCGAACGTGTAGAGATTCGTCCCAAGCTCCAGGTACTTGTCGACGAATCCTTGCCATGGTTGGGACTGAGGATCGGCAACAAAAACATTTCCACTGTTTTCGCCGGGAAACGGAGTGGTGTGGTCGATCGAATTACCAAGGAACACCGAACTCTCCGTCGTGGCATTCACTGGCAACGTGGTGGCTTGCAGGCCGACTTTGTTGCGCCACAGAAGCGCGGTCGACGTTTCCAGAGTCAAGTCGGCCCCGCCGGAGTAATAGAGTCCTGTGTCGTTGCTGTGAGCCTCGTTTGCTAAGAACACGGTCGGGTAGGACGATGTGTCGAGCCGATTTGGCGACATCCAATAGCCGGCGGCGCCCGCCGCGCCCGCGGCGGCCACGTTGTCCACAAACTCGTTGCCTTCGCGAACCCAATACACGGCGGCGGCGGTGGTGGGATACTCAAAGATGGGTCCTGGTTGTCCCGGCAGTTCTTCGGGGCCGTAGACCAGTACGCCAAGATTGTGTTCCAGTCGATTGCCGCGTTCGTTCGCGCTTTCCAGATAGAATCCAGCGCCCTGGGCGTTGAATCCCACGGTGTCGCGCACGACGACGCCGTCCGTGCCGTGAATCGAAAGAAACTTGTTGCCAGGGTCAGAGGTGGAATTCCAGATTGACGCGCTTGCGATCTCGAAGCCGCTGCCGCCATCAAGGGGCCCGACTTCGTGGAAGTGCAGCGGGTAGCGGCCAAGCTTGGCGCGTGGGCCGAGATCGCGGAACTCGGTGAAAGCAATCGAACCGGAAGCGCCAGCAAGATAGGCCGTATGAGCGCGATGGTTCGGATCTCCTTCCGTGACGAGATTGGAGGCCAGCGTGACATTGTGGGTGAGCAAACCTACCTCGGCTTGCAGCGGAATCAAGATTTCCGTGCCGAAGAGTTCCGATTCATTCACGATCTCGCGAGTCGTGTTTGCGATGGTGTCGTACGCGTAGAGGCTCCCCTCATGAGCATACGCCAGGGCTTCATCAAATCGAACCTGATTGCCACTGACTGAGACAATCGTTCGCACCTCGACCTCGTCGGCCCCAGGTGATGCGGGCGTAATCACAACTCGATCTCCGGCGCGCCAACCCTGTGCTGCGTCCGACACGACCACTTGGGTTGAACCGGCAACTGCATCGTCTGCCAACTTCGTCCAAGAGAGCTTGGGCGCGCCGCGGAACGTAGCGATGCTTCCCGCTTCGATTACCCAGAGGCCGGTGTCCTCTGGGTGATAGTCAGGAATGCTGGGGTCCGGCCCCGGTTGAAAGGCCGAATCGTTTGGGTCGTTGGACGAGAACAGCCGATCGTTCGCGACATTGAAGCCGATGTAGGCCGAGACGTTGGCAGGAATCGGGTCGGCCGAAGTGCCCGCGTTCAGGATGCCGCCCGCGCGCACCGTTAGACTTCCGTCGAAATCGAGGCGTGTAGCCGACTGACGGGAGAAATAAAGCTCGCCGCCGTCCCGAATTAGCAGGTCTTTCGCCTCCGCCTCCGAGTCGCCATTGGCGGGCAAGTCATAAACAACTGTGAATCCCGCGATCAGCACCGAGTCGGAGCCGGACGGAACACTTCCGCCCCACGTCGCAGGTTCACTCCATTGGCCATTTTGGACAGCAGAAACGCTGAGTAATGCACGCTGCTCCAATAGTTCAAATCTTCGTCGGTGTGTACTTCGAAGTCGAATCGATGCTTGTCGCATGGTGTGTGCTGGCGGTTCGGTGTTCACTCCGACGGTTTAGTCAGAGCGGTGGGCAGTGGCCGAAGCAATGGTATATCGAGGAACCGCCATTTTAAGGCATTTTTGTGGAAAAGTGCTGAGTTTTTGTGCGAGAGGTGAAATTCAAAAAGCCCCGCGAGGATCAATACACGTCGGCGATAAGGGTGGCCCCGACGATCGTGGGCGACGCCCTATTACAGCAACCTACGAATCTGAACTGAGTGACTACTCGACGGGAAATTGCACCGCGGTCATCTGCCCGTACCCGGCAGGCCAGGCGCTCTCGATTTCGACTTGGCCGACAAACTCCTCCTCGCCAAGCTCGATGGTGAAGTCCCTTTGTAGCTTGCCACCTTGATCGATGTAGATCTTCGCAAGATACCGCCCGGGCGAGAGCTGTCCCGAACGAATCTCATCGGCCCACTTTGTCCCGCGTCGAGCCGTCAAGCTGAGCGAGTGCTGCCAGAGGTTTTCCTTTCCGAAGACGGGGCGATCCGAAGTCGCCACGCGGTGTTCGGACCAGCCTGACTCGGTCCAGCGGTGGATGTCGACCTGCAACAGCATCTGGTCGACCTCGGCTGGCACGCCTTCGATCTTGAACCAAATGTCCATGACTACCGAAACTTCCTCGCTTTGCTCAGGCAACTGCTCGCTGCTTGTGTACTTGGCTTGCACGATCGCGGCGTAATCGTCGATGAAGTGGCGAAACTGTTTGTACGTCCGATCGCCGACGACCATCTTCTGACCACCACCGTGTTTAACCTGCATGGTCGGCTTTAACAGCAGCAAGCTCGCTTCCGGCGCTTCGGGATCAATCAGGTCGTTCGCGACCATGTATTCCAACGTCGCTTGGGGATCATCTAACTGAATCCACGATACCTGCTCTCCGTGTTCCTTGACTTGCTCCTGATTACGATCGGGCGAATGGCAAGCGGCGCACCGTCTGCTTTCAGTCCAGATATTGTCGATGAACGAGGCCAGCACACGATCTCGTCGCGCGTGACGAATGACATCATCAGGGTTTTCGGGACCGATTGGCACCGCTTCATCCTTAGCAGCCAACAATCGCGGACCTCGACCGCGGCATGAATCCAGGTGCTAAAAGCCTCGTATTCCTCCGTCCGCATTTTGTCGGTTGCCAGGGCAGACTTCTCAGGTTGGCGATCAATAAAATTCAGAATCTTCGACTCATCCGGCCGCTTAACGTCGATCATCCCGGCCTCAACCAGCGACACGAAGGTTTCCTGTTGAGATGGTCGAATATAGTTTTTCAGATCAACGCCGCTCAAATGGCACTCTGAGCAACTGGATGGCCTGGCTGACTGAAAGATCGGCAGAATGCATTTCTCAAAGAGAGCGAGCGACGAATCGTTATCCGACGTGAGGGGTTGTTGCCGACTGCGAATGTCCGGATCGCCGGCTGTGGCGGGCAGCGATTTGGGAGCCACGTCGGTCCGGCCGCACGACGTCATTCCCGGGAGCATCGCAAATCCCAACAGCCATCGAGTTGTTCGACACATTCGAAAACTCCCTGAGGATGTCGATTCGTGAGAATTCTCGCCGACGAAGTTCTTACAAAACAACATGTCCGAACTTTGCCGGAATGGAATGCAATAGCTACACACTTGCTCTGGTTAGCATCAGCCGTCATGGCTATTGGGGACTGCCAGACAGCAGGAAACCGTCAGTCCGAACGTCGGCAATGCGTAGTTCGCGAAGTGTCGCCAGATAGCGGAGCTTCGCCTGGGAGAAAGTGCGTTGTGCGGTCAACAAGCTGACAAAGTAATTCTCTGCGGCCGTATATCACTTGCGAGTCCAGTCGCGCGGCTCAATGGAGCGCGGCAGGCTGTTTGAACAATTTCAATCCAGGCGATAGCGGGCGTTTGCGTAGCGCTCATAGATGAGCGCCAGCCGTTTCTGTAGGTCGAGCTATATTTGCGAGAACGCCTGTTCCGATGCCGCAAGTTCGCACTGAGTACGGATCAGCGAGCCAATTTGCGCAGTCGCGAGCGCTGGAGTATAAACAGTGGATGGTCGATTCGCATTTACGCAGCCCGATATTGGCCAATTTAATTGCGCCTAAAGGCGAGGTGCCACTCTCGTCTACCCGTCCCACCGATCAATACGGGGAGATCAGGCAGCTTATTGCGATTCTAGATCAGTACGAATGTCCCCTTTTTCGTGAACTTGCGTTGCGGAGAACCGCGACTTTTGTTGCAGACTTACGCGAACTAGCGGGCGGTAAGATCACTTACGAGAATACGGAGACGTGGCGCGCCGCCTACGAGCAAGTCCTCTATTCGCTCATCGGGGCCGAGTACCGGTCGGCCTCCTGGGTGAAGTCCGACGACTACTGGGCCGACTTGCCGGGGCAGCAAAGCATGAAGCTCAACTACGAGCTGCTTGGCAAAGGGCTTCACATCGAGCGGATCCTGATTCTTGGCTGGAATCTTTGGCCGCCGGAATCGCTGTTGCCGGGGCGGCGCATCCGGCAGTGGATCGAAGATCAGCACTTTCGCGGTATCGACATAAAGCTGGTTCGCGAGAACGACTTGACCAATGAACCTGAATTGCTTCGGGACTTTGGTATCTATGCCGACCGCGCGACCGGTGAGCAGGAAACGGATGGGGAATCGCGGACAGTCCGATTCGTTCTCTGCTTCGACCAAGCCAGTATTCGGCTGACGCAGGATCGTTGGGGGCGGTTGCTTCTTTTTGCGCGGCCGTACGGCGAACTACTGGATCAGGCCACGTCTGCGGATTAGGATCGGTGTAGACGCGTTGCCTCGCGTCTCCCTGAATCATGGCGGCACCGGCCCGGGTCTATCTTGATACGGCCAGGCTGGGCCTAATGTCTCGTAGCGCCCAACTGGCCGCCATTGACTTCGTTCGGCTTGCCGGCGAAGGGACCTTGGGGCTGTACGGTGAGCATTTCTTCGCCTCGGGCACCGACGCTTTGCCGGACGCAATTCGCCGGCAATATCCGGGGCTGAATGCCTGGCGCGGCGTATCCGGCCTAAAGACGGCCCTGCGTAACCTGGCAAAGGTCGACGCCGCCCTCCCTGTTTGGCTGGGTCAGCGGTCGGCCGTCTTGATGCGATGCGCGGCCAGGATGATCGTCGCACGGTGCGAGAAAGTTCTCGTGCCCGACACGGCGTGGCCGCCGTTTCTCACTATCCTACGCCGCGAGTGCCGACATGCCGGTCGGGAAATCGTCCGCGTCCGCATTCGCGATGACATTTTCAAGGGCGAGACGACTGCGGACGAAATTGAGGCGAGATTGTGTGAGCGCTATCGGAGCTGTCATTGCGACGGCCTGTTTCTCACCGCCGTCAGCAGCGAGGGCATTCGACTACCGAACCGCCACCTTGCCGAGCGCCTGGCGTCGCAATATCCCGTGCGGTTCGTGGTCGTCGACGGTGCTCAGGAATTCTGCCAAGTACCGTCGAATCTTGATGGAGCATGGTGTGATCTCTACGTTGCCGGCTGCCATAAATGGCTCGGCGCCTATCAACCGATGGCGATCGCGTTGGCCGGTCGACCGATGTCTGCCCAGTGGATCGCACAAATGTTGCGACCAACAGTGCGTGCGGCAAGCACCTGCGATCCCCTCCTCCGCTTCTCGCAGCAGCTCGAAACCGCCGACCTCGACGGTGTGAGCGAAACTGTCAACGTAGCGCCATTGTTCTCGTGTCAGGGAGCGTTGCAGGACGTCCCGGCGACGGATAAAGAACGCAAGAAATCCTTCGAGCAACGGCTGGCGAACGCTCGTGAAGTAGCGGCCTCCGCCATGCGGGTCGGTTGGCATCCACTATTGCCTCACCGAGAGTTTTGTAGCGGGATTCTGCTGCTACAATCTGAACGTGAACAGGTTCGCGCTCGGCCCGCGTCGGCTCTATGCGATCTCTTCCGAAACTTCGGCATTGTTGTCACGGCATACGACGATGGACTCGTGCGGCTGTCCATGCCGGCACGGCCTTGGCTTCCCGGCGAAATCAATCAAATCACCGAGGCTTTGCGACAGGCCACTTGACGCCGCCGAAACGAGCACATCGTCGTGCCGCGCAAATGGCCGGACCACACGGCGCCGCAAGCGTAGCGCTGCATTAGGCACCGCGTCAAAGCCGGCTGCTTTGCGCTTCGCATTCACTGCCCGCAGGATGTTGAGCAACTGGCGACGAATTGGCGCATACGGTTCGTAAGGCACGCGGCGAAACTCAACCGTCAATTGTTCCACCGATCTTCGCAGCGCTAACTCCAGAAAGTACGCTCGTTCCGCTTTGTAGGTCTGCGGAGCGATTTGCACATGGGAATGCCACTTGTGATCGACCTCGCCAGCCAACGTCCGTCCTCCTGAGCGGTAGCTGATCGAATAATCGCGGAACTTAAGCGGCATCTTACGCAGGTCGCGGACGACATTCCCCTCTTCCTCAAACAGCCGATGCCGGCCGCGCGACGCTAGCAACACGAAGAAACGCTCGTGCCGCAAGTAATGCACGTTCGCCAGGCCAAGCTGCTTCCGACGCGACCGCGTGCGTTTGGCTAGGTCGACGCCGTAACGTTCGATCAGCTTGCAATCGACGGCAATCGGATCTTTTCGCGGTGGAATTCGCCCCGCCACATACCACCAAAAACCGTGCGGCAGATAGCTGCAGGCGAGCTGTTGCACGAATCCTTCGGCCGACGTCGCCTCGCACCGATAACGCATCCCCATTCCGTCACAGATTCTGATCAATGAGTATGGGAGCTTGTTTGCGGCACAAGCTCCCCGAAGCCGTGGTCCGTAAGATGCGCCGGTTGGGCCGCGGAACGGAGGTCCGCGCGAACGTGCGCTTGGCGAGCGACAGCCACACTGCCGCCTGCGTTTCGCGCCCGCCGCTACATTCTTCTTGTACCCACGCCCAATCCATACCAGGTCACACCGGTGAACCTCAAACCGTGTTCGCACATCGGAAACATGCCGATGGCGCCAGCCGTCGAAAACAATGCCGCCGGAGTCCGGTTCTCCCGAACCGAACTCCGGCGACCGCTTGCTGCCCTACCCAGGACCACCCGGTCGGGGCCTCGCGCGCGAGACCCCGACCATGAGCACGTTTTCTCGACGGGATTTCCCGTCAGCCCTTTCGTCGTCGCCTGCTTGCGCTGGGCCAGGAGCCACCTGAACCCATGGCGAACGAGTCCCCACTGCCTTGCAGGGAGCATCGCCGACCTTGTCGGTCGCTTTCTACTTGAGCCACACTCCCAGTCTGTAGCGTTTGAATCACTCAGCCGACCAAGCCGAGCACCGGTCACCACACCGGCGGCTACAGACCTTCCCGCGTTATGCGCGGCCTTCGCCCCACGAGTCACGTCGCTATCGGGACCGTCCCGATGACACCAACGCCCTATGCGCGCCCTCCCGGACGCCATAGTTTCGGCCCGCCGCACCTCGCGATGCGGCGCGAGCCATTTCGGGGAACCGAACGTAGAAGCATTCCCCTACCCACGGGCGCTGGGTGTTCGCAGTTTGGCTGCGTCTCTCGTTGGACTCACTGGCAAGCCCTTTTCATCGGGCCTTTCGTGGTTGAGCTCTTCATCGTCGCGCTTTTTTACTTCACGCGATCGCCGGGCCGGTCAGGCCCGGTATCGTTGGTCGCCCCACGACAACTCCCCACGCCAGCCGCGTTACGCGAACCTTGCTATCCAAGGCCCTCGTCCCACGGACAGGATTTGCGGTCGCACGGACCACGCACCTGCTTTGAGCCACGCCGGCCTTAATCGAAAAACTTCAATTAAGGTTTGTCCACGTCGCCCGCATTCGGGCGCTGCGTCACCAATTGCCATCGGATCGAACGTCGAGATTGCTCCGGTTGTGAATCGCTGGCGCATGTCGCCAACGGGACAAACGGGATTACTTCGACGAGCCTCCGTCGAGACGGACAAGCACGTCTCCGCGCATCCGCCTCTACGGGACCAGCATTTGCTGAATGGTGAGTTCAGCCCCTTAGCTTCGATGGCTAGTCGAAGTTTACCGGGTATGCCAGCCCATCGAGAAAACGTCAGCCACGCTCTTAGGCCGGTCTCACGGACCGGCTATACCGAAACGTGCGTTGAACGTGATGACGACTATGGGCGGAATCCGACCCGCCCAATTGAGCCGTCGTAGCGTACTTGCGGCGTGGTCCCAAGCGTTGATTGGATTACGCGCCGGGTTGCTTGAGCAAGCGCAGCACATGCTGGCGGAGAATTGCGGCTTGGTAGGCATTTCTAGCCGCCGGAGTATTGCTGGTCGCTGTGCGCAGGACGCCCTCGCGCAAGAATAGCGGTGCTGATTGGACCGCTTCCGCTTCGAGCACGCTCCGTTGTGCGGGAGTCAGGCCTGCTAGAAATTCGGCTACGCGCATTGAATCGCCGGTTTCTAATTCGGCGGTGACGCCGCCGACGGGCATCGCGGCGCGGCGAGTAGACTTACTGCGGCGCGCGGCTTGATTGGCTTGGCGACTTGCCCTGTCCGTTTTCGCCGCGGGCTGATAACCGTGCCGAATCGACTGCACCAAATATCCGGCGGGATTACGCGAAACGCGGCCGTCGCACGCTGCGCGCAGTTTGTCGAAGGCGGCAATCTGGGCCTCAATCACGTGGATCGGGAAAGACGCGGTCAGTTGACTTGCCACGCGGGCATGCACGCTGCGGGCCACGAGTCGTTCCACCAGGGGCGACACGACGGACGTTTTCGTGGATTGGCGATTGTGGCAAATAGTTTTAGTAAAGCTCACTTGCCAATGCCCGCGCGACAACTTCACGAACCGTGCGTCGGCCGGCAGTTGACTGATAAATCCGACTCTCTCTAATTCCGCGATGGCCGGGAGCAGCCGTCGCTTCAGTTGGCCCGTGTCGTAGTTGCGGCTCAGGCCGATATGTTCGCACGCGAACTCCAGCAGCGGAAACTTCCAACGCGCACGATGATAGAACCGCTTGTCGAGAAACCGCAGCATTCGCTTGGCGATGGTTGAATTCAACCGGCGGTAAAGCTCCATGTCGAGTTGCTTGAGATAGCCGGCTTGAAAACTGCCGAATACGATCTCGTTCCAGGTGAACGACGACGGGGTCGGCTCCGCAGCCGAACCACAAGAGTTGCCGCGGCGCCGCGGCAGCGCGATCTGATCGATCATGTGAAAGGCCGCGTCGACCCAGCAGCCCGCCTGTTTGTCCCACCAAGCCTTGTCGTAGTAGAGCGTCACGCCGACCCAGCGCCGCAGTGATTCGTCGACCCGACGATAACTCTTGCCTTCCTGCCGCCAGCCCAAGACGTTGATCAGCTCGTAGCGACTAAATGTTACATTCCGGTCGGCAAATCGCGTCTGGCGGCTCAATTGAATCAGCCCCAAAATCACCTCGTCGTCCAGCGCCGTGGGAAGTCCGTAGCGATCCGACGCCGAGATCGTCAGCCGGCGGACCACGGTCTGCCTGGCCTGCTGGTCCCAGATCGTGTCGGTGAACACGAGTGTCTTCTGGTCTGAAGGCACGCGGTCAGCCAGGGCCGCTAAAGGGAATTCCGCGAGGTTCAGTTCGTCGCGCCCCTCCACGACTTCGACCGCATTCGCGTCGGATTCCTTCTTGCCTTCCTGCTTTAATCTCTCGGTCATCGACATCCGCGGCATGTTGTTGAGTTAGAGAGTTA
>ENA-ORBV01008370-ORBV01008370.1-microbial-mat-metagenome-genome-assembly--contig:-NODE-8370-length-17409-cov-4.490884_pt1 | contig 17409 bp, 26 predicted proteins | sample MGYA00237777_ERZ505514 | MGnify/ENA primary metagenome ERZ505514 (study PRJEB26160, sample SAMN06269048) | microbial mat metagenome | isolation source: Oligotrophic lake microbial mat | place...
GTCACGGACGTACTCGCCGCCGTGTTGCGACAGAACATTGATTGGAGCGCGTTGCCGGTCGCCACACCATTGCGTCTGCGCCATCTGCTGGAGCGCTGTCTCAATCGTGATCCGAAATCGCGCCTGCGCGACATCGGCGAGGCGCGCCTGGACATCGCGAAGATTCAGGGCAGTGCAGTGGACGCGACGATGGCGGGCGGAGCCGCTCTGTCAGCGCTCGTCACCGCGCTCGTGCGCTGGTCGCCAGGGACTTGCCGGTGGGATGCCAGGAATACGCTTGTTGGGAGTTCGGACTGTTGGTCAGCCGCGTGACCTCGTCCGCGGTGGACGCCCGGCACGCCCAACGTGTTTCTCGGCACACCGGCGAGTGAGATCTATCCGATCTTCTCGCCGGACGGGTGATGGATCGCCTACGTGTCGGACGAGAGCAGGCTCGGATTCTTCGAGCTGTACGTGCGCCCGTTCCCCGTCGCCGATGGCAGGTGGAAAGTCTCCACTACGGGCAGTGTCTTTCCCCGTTGGTCGGCTACCTCACTGCGCAAGATCGCGCCGGGGAACAAGTGACTCTCGCGCCCGGAGGCGTCCCCCAGATCTTGCTGGGGCATATATTTCAAAGTATATTGAAGCCCATACCATGGGCAAACCGCTGATGATTCAGGCCGCCGATGACTCGCGTATTGACGCGCTCAAGGCGCGGCTCGGCTTCCCGACGAAGATCGGGGTCGTCCGCGCCGCGTTGCAGTTGCTCGAGCAGGATGCCGAACGGCGCGAACGCATTGCGCAGTGGAAGCGCGCGGCGCACCGCGCCAAGGCGACGAGCCGGCGTGTGAACGCCGAATTCCGCGCACATTCCCGCCTCGCACGCACGTGACCTCGCCCCGGCGCTGGCACGTGTATGTCGTCGATCTCAACCCACGGGTCGGGAGCAAACCCGGCAAGCAGCACTGTGCTGTTGCCGATCACGACACAATTGACCGAGGATGCATTCCCGCTACGCGTGCGCATTCCTTCGGGCACGTGCGGACTGGCGCAGGCCAGCGACATCCTCGTGGACCAGATCCTGGCGTGGGATAACTCGCTGTTCCGCAAGGACCTCGGCCCGTTGCCTGAGGCGCTCTGCGACGAGGTCCGCCGCGCGCTTCGGGAGTTCCTGGACGTGGCCTGATGCGGCATGCCATGGCAGCAGAAGAAGGTGACTCCCGAGCCCATGCCGGAGCTTGCCCATGGCGCTGAACGCTGGTGTTCGCTTCGGTCCCTACGAAATCACCGGCCCGATCGGCGCCGGCGGCATGGGCGAGGTCTATCGCGCGCGCGACACGCGCCTCAACCGCGACGTCGCGATCAACGTGCTGCCCGAAGCATTCGCGCAGGACGCGGATCGTCTCGCGCGCTTCACCCGCGAAGCGCAGACACTCGCGTCGCTCAATCACCCGAACATCGCGCAGGTGTACGGACTGGAAAAGACGTACCGATGGCTCGCTCGCCTACATCGCGGGCAGCGCGTCAACTGACACACGCGGGCGCGCGCTTGTGTGGCTCGATCGCCAGGGTGGCCACGAGACGTCGGTGCCGCTTCCGGAGCAACGCTACACACGCGCACAGGTGGCCAGGGACGGACGATCCGTCGCCGTCGGGATCATCGGCGACGACGGCAACCCGAATCTGTGGATCGGCGATCTCGCGCGCGGTAGCTTCGCGCGCCTGACAGCGGTGGAGACCCAGAGTTATCGCTGGTCGCCCGACGGCCGCCGCATCGTCTACAGGAAGGGCGACCGCACGCTGTGGTCGCAGCCGGCCGATCAAAGCGCCCCTGGAGAAGAGGTAGGGCGATGAGCCTCGACATCGGCGCCCCCGCTACCAGCGCCGCGCCAGCACCTGCTGCAGATGCCGCAGCTCGTCGTCCACCGCCTCGGGTGACTCCACCGTGTCGGCGATGACCTCGCGCAGGCACACCCCAAACTGCTGACGCACGCGGTGGGCGATCACCCGCAGGCTGCCTGCCGAGGTCTGCAGCTGCGCGGCCAGATCGGCCACGGTCGCGTCACGCTCGTCGAGCGCCTGCTGAAGCAGGGGCACAAAGAATCGACTGCCGCGCATCCAGCCCGCGCGATGTTTGTCTTCCAGTCTCGCCCGCGCAGCCGCGAACACCTCGGCGGCCCACTGCGCATCGAATGCGTCCTCAGGCGTCCGCCCGTCCACCGGTTCACGCTCGTACCGCCGCTCACCATCGTCACACTCCAGAGCCAGGGCGGGCTGAGTGCCGCCGCGCTTCTGGCTCGTCGTGAAGTGGTACTCGTTGGCAAGAAAGTGTTTGACCGACACCAGCAGGAACGATCGGAATCGCCCGCGGTCCTGTCGCGCCTGCGCGAAGTACCCCTTCTCAATGACCGCAGCGAAGAACCCCTGCGTCAGATCCCCCGCCTGATCCGGAGACCTGCCACTGCGGCGAACAAACGCGTAAATGGGGAACCAATACAGCTCGCACAGGGTGGCCAGCGCGGCCTCGGCCTTCTGGTCCGTCCGGTCGCCCAGGGCCAGCACCAGGCTCCACCGAGTGGTGGCAAAACGGGCGCGCGGGCCAGGGTCACCGGGGCTGGGCATGCGCGCCCATTGTGGGTCCTGGCCGCCCAGTTAACAAGTTCTGGCCGTCCTTTCACTCCGATCCATGGTCAGCACATGGATGGTCCTTATGGCACTGGTGGCGGCGCAACCCGGTCTCTCGGCGTCGGTTCCGGTCAGCTTCGACGCGGCCGACACTCCGCGATGGCTCACTGTCCTGGGCGTGACGCCTGTGACAATCCGCAGTTCCCGGCAGGAGCGCCTGATTGTTCTCGGCGCCGACGGCCGCGTGGTGCGCATCGTGGACGGCGGAGAAGGACATGTGCCGCTGCCAGCCGACCTGGACCGGTTGCTGAACCACGCCGGGGAGGGCCTCACCTTGGTGCACAACCATCCTTCGGGCAACGGGCTGAGCGCTGATGATTTGAGTCAGCTTGACAAGGCCGGTGTGGCGACCGTCGTGGCCGTTGGGCACGACGGCAGCGTCTATGCCGCATCGCGTGGCGCCCGATTCCCCGCCGCAGGGTTCACCGGATTCGACGATGCGGTGTATGACACGGCGCGTCAGGCCGCCCACCGCGTGCAAAGCTCTGAACGCGACCCTCAGGCACGCGCGGCGTTTGATGCCCACATGCACCATGTCCTGGCGCAGGCGTTAACCGCGGCTGGCGTGCTGACCTACCGATTTACACTCGGCGCCGATCGCAGCCGCTCGTTCAGCAACGCGCGGGTGTACCTGGCGCGCGTGCGGGATGCGGCGCGTCCTAAGATTGGAGCGGACCGATAGGGCTGCCGAGCTGGGTGCCGGGGGTGAGGCTCATCGAATCTTCCCGAGCGCTGCTTGCCAGTTCAGAACAACCGTCGCCGATCCAGTTCCCGCGCGCTCGGGGACGAGCGCAAGAAACCGCTGGCGATCCGGCATCGCGTCGATCGCGACGATGTTCGGAGGCAGCGTCGCCATCTGCGTCGGCGTTCCGATGCGCGTCGTCGCTCCGAGCGCGACGTCCACACGCCGGCTCGACGACCATCGGGAGAGATGGTGATTTGCGCGTACGGCTGCGGCTCCAGCTTCAGCTGCCGAACCGATGGCCGCGGCGAACACCGGCGATCCTTCCATCGATCCCACGCGCGTAAATAAGGCGCTGTCGGTAGACCAGAACGGCAACGTGGCAGAGTCGCCGCTCTCGATTCGCCGTGCCGACATCGACTCACGAGACCTGACCCACAGCTGCGTCTTGGTCTGATGGCGCGGGCGCGCCGCGATCGCGGCGATGTCCATTTCGTCCCTCAATCGGATCGCCATGCGCCGCCGAATCCAGAAAATCATGCAGCCCTACCTGGAGGCGGTCGTCCTGTGAAACGTGGCGGCTCGAATCGGCACACACAGACCGATTCATCCTCATGGGTGCAGCGCTGTTGCTGCTCCGGCTGGACGAGGAGACTCGGCCGCCAAAGGACATCGATCTGCTTGGGTTCGGGGACACCTCAGCCGTGGACTGACGCTGCGTGATGGATGAGGGCATCGCTGGCCCGCTGCCCTATACTGGAGACGATGAGGATTTCGCTTGACCTTCCGGACGTCGTTGCCCGGCAACTTGCCGGAGAGGGTCAGGATCTATCCAGAGCCGCTCTCGAGGCGCTGGCCATCGACGCATACCGAATGGAGCGGATCACTGGCCACCAGCTTCGGCAATTGCTCGACATCCCTTCCCGCTATGAGCTTGACGGATTTCTGAAGCGACACGGTGTTCCGCTCGAATACACCATCGACGATTTCGAACGCGAGGGCGAGACCAGCACTCGACTGCGAGAAAAGCGGCAGTCGGAGCTCGCCCACCCTGCCAGCTGAGCAACCGGCAACGTGATTGTCGTCGCCGATACAAGTCCCCTTCAATATCTCATCCTCATCGAGCACGTCGACATTCTGCCGGCGTTGTATGGACGCGTCATCGCTCCGCCTGCGGTGATGACGGAACTCTCCCATGCACACACGCCGGCATCAGTGCGGACCTGGCTCGTCGACAAGCCGGAATGGCTGCACGTCCAGACGCCCACCGGCACGCTCGCAATCGCGGACACGACGCTCGGGCCAGGTGAGTCAGCGGCAATTGCCCTCGCTGAAGAGCTTTCGGCGGATGCTCTGCTCATTGACGACCGGGCCGGCCGACGGGAGGCAGCAAAGCGGCGGCTCGCCGTGTTGGGGACCCTACGCGTGCTTGCGGACGCTGCAGAGCAGGGCCTGGTCGATCTTCAATCCTCGTTCGGTCGCCTCGCGCTCACGAATTTCCGTGCAGACGAAAAACTCGTTCAGAGGCTTCTCGCTCTCGACACACAGCGGCGCCAACGGTAGGAATTCTTGCCGTCTGGAATGAGCCATCAACAAATAGCCCCATCCTGTTTTTCGCATAGCTCGGCATCCTATCTCATGGACTCGACAATAGGCCGTATTGGGTGCGCCTTATCCTCACACCAAGGGTTTTCCGACGGCTGCAGTGTAGTGGGGCGATCTCGGCAGCGAGATCACGGCCCCGACGCCTGCATGGTCGAACGTCGATCCGAAGATGCGGTTGAATTCTGAGAAAGCGAACTTACCCGTGCAGTGACCCGCCGCGAGGCGCTCAAGTTTCGCTGACGAGCGCGGGAGACAAGGGCGTGTCGAAGTTGCCGCTCTCGGCCGGAGTGTAGATCCTGACCGCGGGATTGACCTTCAGGACCTGGTGCAGGCCGCTGGTGTGGTGACCGTGGCGATGCGAGAGAACGACGAAATCGAGTCGCGCGAAATCAACGTTGAGCGCGTTCGCATTGAAGGTGAAGTCGTCGAGGCTGCGCGGGCACCTACGAAGTGAGTGGTTCCACTGTGACGTTTCGACATATCGTGGCCAAAAGTCCGAACGCCGCGTTCATCGCCGAGCAATTTGGCATCGAGGGTGACACGCTCACGCTGACCTGGGTGTCCAGCGACAGCCACATGCGAATCGGCCAGGACATCGTTCGGTCGACCCTTCCCGTGAGCAAGACTCGCATGAAGCTTGTCCGCGTCGAGTAATGGCCTCGGGTGATGAAGGCCGCCGAGTTTCTGACCAACATCCTCACGCGGGAGGGTATCGAGGTGAAACGCTTCGAATCCGCTCCCGGTCGCGCCATTATCCTCGCCCGCCTGAAGGGCGACGGCACGGGCGGCAAGGCGATTCTTCCCGGAAGCCACATGGACGTTGTCCCCACCGATCGGACGCGGTGCACGCGCTCACCGCAGTGATCAACGCCCACCTATCACGCCCAGATACCGATCGAGCCAGTCGAGCGCCTCTCGAATGAGCACGGGGCGCGGCACGAAGTGCCCGCCCTCGGCGACGACGTGACGTTTGCTGGCGGCAGGGGTGCCAAGCATCTCGAAGAACGGTCGCGAATGTGTCTCCAGGGGAAACGCGGTGTCCAGGCGGCCGCTCAATTGCACGACTGGCACCTGCACGCGGTGAAGGTACGTGAGGGGACTGACTTCAGGTTGGGGCCACGCCTGCCAGAAACCCGGCACGTACAACACGGCGGCCTTGAGTCGGGGCTCGTTGGCGAGCACCACCGGCGCAATGGCAGACCCCCAACTGTAGCCATAGTAGGCCAGGCGGGTCGCGTCAATTTCGGATCGAGTCTCCAGATAGTCGAGCGAGCGCCGGACCTCCTTGACCTGCTTCACGGCACGGTCACGCCAGGCATTGCTTGTAAAGGGCGCTTCTGCTCCTTCCTCGCGGCGCTCAAACGTACCCGCGAGGACTGGGAAGGCGATCGCGCGACCGCTCTGCACGATGAAGTCGATGTGCAATGTTGACCACTGCTCGAACGACGTCAACGACATGGCGCCGGACCCTGGCCAATACAGCACCGTCTGCAGGGGTGGCTGTGCCTGAGCGGCCGCCAGTGGCAGATACAGGTAGAGCGTCATTCGCTCGCCGGCGTACGCGGTGTTGAGCGAGATCTTCTGCCGAATCCAGTGGCGGGTGGTTTCCACCTGTTCGATCCGGGCGTCGAGCGGAGTGCGGTCGTAGTCGAACATGCGCTGATAGACCTCGAGTACGTCGTCAGACACGGGACGTGCGGCCACGGCGCCAGTCGATGCAGACGACGGCAGAGGCGTCCTCGCGAGTGTCAATCCGGCGTCATCCTCGAGGTACGAGGCGAGCCTGATCCCATTGGTGTGTGTCCGGTCGAACGCCGGCCGCGCAGACCACGACACGAGTGCCATGTGTTCGCCGTCGTCCCAGCCGCCTCCACGGAGGGCACGATCGCCTGCGGTCTCGTTGAACACCCACTCGCGCACGTTGCCGGCCATGTCGAACGTACCGAAGGGGCCGATGCCTGAGTACTGACCGACCGTCGCCGGCCCGGCGGTGCCGGCGCCTGACGTCTTGGTCGCGGCACCGAGATTGCTCGCGGGCAGCACGTACGCAGCAAAATTGAAGCCTCCAGCGCTGTGGGCGCGAGTCCAGTGGTGAGCCGTCGGCAGTGCCTTGCCGACGAACTGCGCATATGCCGCAGCCTCGTACCAACTCACACCGCCGACCGGGAAATCCTCCTGACCATCGGGGAAGGTTCCAGCCAGCCATGTGCCCGGTCCTGTTCGTCCCGTCTCATCGGTAAACCGCGCCATCGCATCACTCCACGACACCGTGCGACCTTCGAACACAAACGGGTGCTGCCAGTAGCGCTTCTCCCGATATCCTCCCGCGTCCACAAAGCGCGTGAACTCAGCGTTCGTGACCTCGTACTTGCCGATGAAGAAGTCAGAAAGTGGCGTCGGCGTTCCGCCGATGTCCTGGGTCCAGCCGGTCACGCGCACCATCCCTTCGGTCGGCGGGTCGGGTTTGTCGAGCGTGAAGTGCATCGCGGCGAGCCCACCGTCATGCAGGGCTAACACGGTGCGGAAGCCGTCCAACTCAACGCGAAGAAGCGAACCATCCCTGGGAAAACGGGCAGGGGCCAGAGGCGTGATGCCCAGCAGTGTCCACGCGTCGTCGCCCGCGCTGTACGCCTTGCGAAACACCCGCGCCCCCTCCGGCTCGGAGGTGATCGGCACGGCGATGGACACGCTGGCCGAGAGCTTCGCGACTTCCGGATCACCGGGAACGCGCGCGTCCGCCTCCTTCGCGAGCGCCCAGGCGTTCTCCCAGTCCCCGGCCGCGACAAATCGTTCGATCTCCGGGATCGCGTGATCGCGCACCCACGCCTTCGGATCCTCAGGCGCGCTGATCGCGAACCACGCGGCCACGGCCGCGATCCCCACCAGGGCCGCACCCGCCAGGAGACGTCGCCATCGTGCGGAACGCCATCCGGTGGCGAGCGGCATGGGCGCTTCGACCAAGGTGGTCTCGGCGTCGAGCGTGCCGGCGTCTGCGGCCAACGCGGCCGCGAATTCTCCCGCGCTCGCGAAGCGATCACCCGGCACCTTCAACAGGGCGCGGGCCACCGCCGCCTCGATGTGTCGCGGCACACCGACGCGCGCCCGCGAGAGTTGAGGCGCGGGCTCTACCAGCACCTTTGCCACCAGCGCCTGCACGGTGCCGCCCGTGAACGGCGGCTCGCCCGCCAGCATTTCGTACACCACCGCGGCAAGCGAGTAGAGATCACTGCGCGGTCCGATTGCGCGATCGCCTGACGCCTGCTCCGGGCTCATGTAGGCCGGTGTGCCGATCGACATCCCGGTGGCAGTGAGCCGATCGCCGCCCGCGCGTTCAATGGCACCGGCAATGCCAAAGTCCGCAAGCTGCGGGTTGCCGCGATGCATCAGGATGTTTTCGGGCTTGATGTCGCGATGCACCACGTTGTGCTCGTGGGCGTAGTCGAGCGCGTCGGCGAGCGCGCGCGTGATCGCCAGCGCATCGTCGAGTCCAAGCTGGCGTTCGTGCGTGAGTCGCTCCCGCAGCGACTGGTCCTCGACCGCAGGCATCACGTAATAGAGAAAGCCGCCCGACTCGCCCGAGTCGTACAGCGGCGTGATGTGCGGATGGTTCAGCCCGGCCGTGACGCGGATTTCCTCGAGAAACCGGTCGGGCCCCAGCATCGCGGCGAGCCCAGGGCGCAGCACCTTGATCGCGACCCGGCGGTCGTGTTTCAGGTCGTCGGCCAAATAGACCGTGGCCGTCCCGCCGACGCCCAATTCGCTCAGGAGCGCGTATCGGCCGGCGAGCGCCGCCTCAAGGGCCGCGCGCGGATCACTCATCGTTTGGCCCCCCTCACTTCAACCGCGCGCGCCAGTTGGTCAACATGCGCGGCGGCCATCGCGGGGCCGACGATACCACGCGCGGCCCGCGGGCCGCCGGTTCACTCCGTCCGCGGTCGGCTCTGCAGCATGGTCTCCTGCACCTTGAACAACAATGCGTCCCCCGTAAACGGTTTCCGGAGGAACGGCGTGTCCGCGGTGATGACCCCGTGGTGGCTGACGACGTCGGTCGCAAAGCCGGAGATGAACAAGATGGGCAGATCAGGCCGGATCGCTGTCAACTGCTTGGCCATCAACGGGTATCGACCTCTACCGCCGCGGATCGTTTGTGCTGGAGGCCAAGAAAATCCGCCTGGCCGCGACCAAGGGGTTTGACGATGCGTTGATGCGGGCGCGGGGGCAGGCCGAGCAATACGCCCGCGCACTGCCGGCCGATGAAGGCCGTCCGCCGTTCCTGGTGGTCGTCGACGTCGGCACGGTCATCCAGATCTACAGCGACTTCACACGATCGGGCGCCACATACACGCCGTTTCCCGATACGCCGAAGACGTCGAACTCATTCCGAAGCGCAGTTTCGCGACGCTGCTCGACTCGCTCATCAAGGAGCCCACGCACTTTGTGCCGATGGTCTCCGAGTTGTGGAAGACGATGGACCAGGGCGGGCTGTCGCTGGCGCTCAAGTCCACGCTGCCGCAGTTCAATGGGAAGTTGTTCAAGGACCACACCGTGTTACCGCTCAATCGCGCGCAGATCGAACTCCTGCGCAAGGCGGCCGACGCCGACTGGCAGTTTGTGGAACCCGCGATCTTCGGCACACTGCTCGAACGTGCGCTGGATCCGACTGAACGTCACGCCCGCGTCGCGCAGATTCTCGACATGCTGACCGCCCTCGGCCGCGTGCGCCAGACTGAAGACGGGAGATTCGCGGGGAATTGATCCCGCGAGTTCGACACACTGTCCTACAGAGCGGCGAATGCAAGCACCGCCTTCACCTGAGCCCGGGTGACCGGAAACTGTTCCATAACCTCGTCAATGGTCACGGCCATCTTCAAGGTTCTCGAACACGACCGCAACAGGCGTCCGGGTCCCTTTGAAGACCCAGGCTCCACTGACCTTCCCTGGTATGCGTTCAACGGCTTCACAAGTTGACCAATCGAGCATGACATTGTCCTCCCGGCTTCCCGCCCGGACATCCCTTCCGGAACGCGTCGGCATACGTTTGTGGACTGCCGGCACCGAGCGTGACACACGCAGACACCGCCAGGTCGATCACGATCTGCGTCGCTTGCCACAGGTGGAGAATGACGGCATCGGACGCATACGACGACGCGGTGAGCCCGTCGGCGGTCGCGGGGAGTTTCTCGGCGACGCGAGCCAGATGACGATCAAGCGCCAAGACGCGTTCGGCCAGGACGGCGCGGTCGAGCGGACTCATCGCGGCAGCGCCTCCAAGACCCCACGGTACACAGGGTCAAGCACCGGCGCGAGATCGCACCACACCGTGGCGGCCTCGATCTGAAATCGCTGGAACTCGCCCGGACGTCGCTCGTGGATGACGACACCATCAGACGCGACGCGCTGCCGGAGCAACGCGCCAGCGCGTCCCAAATCGGCGAGGTCAACACGATCGGCGCCGATCCCTTCGACGAGCCGCATAAGGAGTTCATCGGCGTCGAAGCCAGGGTCGGCCAGATACGCAAAGTCCCAGTCAGATCCGGCATGCGCCTGCCCCCGCGCGCGAGAGCCGTGCAACACCAGCAAGCGCAGGCCGGATAGACCAGCCACCTGCGTCACGACAGGCTCGGAGAGGGACATCGCCACGAGCGAATCGTAGCAGAGCGCGTCAAGCGCCCGGGAACACGATGGGCACGATCTGCCGGCCGTGACGCCGGTAGACCTTGAAGTCCGCGTCCGTGGTCAGCAACCGAGGACCATCCATCGTCTCGGTCATGCGGACGAGCGCCATATCGGCCAGGCTCGCCGGCACGTCGGCGTACTTCTCCATGAGCGTCAAGACGGCCTCTCCATGAGCCGACAGGTCGAACGCAATCGAGACCGCCTGTCGACGGAGCAGCGCCACGAGAGGCGAGGACCCGGCCGGTCCCAGCAGGTGGAAGGCTTCAGATACTGCGGCTTCACACGTGTACCACGGCGGTGGAAGACGCTTGGCCTGGACGACGGCCCATTGATGGTGCGCATCCCGACGGCTCAGGAGCGCCACCAGAAAGCCCGCGTCAACGAGTATGCTTGCGGCCATACCCTGAGGCGCGCAGGTGGTGCTTCCGTCGAGACGCAAGGTCGGAGGGAAGGCCCTCAACCGATCCGACGAGGTCCGCGATGGCGTCGAATTCGGACGAACGCCGCTGGGCCATGCCGCTGTCACCCTGCAACCGGCGCCGCACCACGTCGGACTTGGACTCGTCGCGAGCCTTCGCCTCCGCGTCGATCTGTGCCACCAGCGCCTCCGGCAGGCGCACCGTCAGGGTCTTCATGGTTCCCAGCGTATGACATCGCTGCCTGTCGCGCAATACGCGGCAGGGATCGTGTCAGGGATCGTGGGGTAACTACGGGCGCGATACGTGGCCTTGTCGTCGCCTTGCTTCTGCCGTAAAGTAACGTTCCTAACTGAGTCCCGACAACCATGTTTAAAACAAGCGACTACTTCATCCTTCTGGCCGCATTTCTCTCGTTCCTGTTTTCGGTCTACCTGTGGTTCGGTGGCGACAAGGACGCGGGACTGTTTGTCGGTGTCTGGGTGCCTTCGATCTTGGCCTTCGGATCGTTCGTCAAGGCCGGGCGGAAGGCCTAGATGTCGACCCTCACTATCTTTCTGGTCGGATGCTTCGTGTCCATCCTGTGCGGCGCCTTCGTCGTGGTCTCAACGATCGAACTGCGGCGGGTAGGCAAGGAATCCGACGAGCGAGCTCAGCGAACACCGTGATATGCACGCTTAGCCTGGCGGCTGGCCAGGCGAGGGGGTCCCGATGGAAACACTAGTGAGCGTCATTCAGGTGGTGATCGGGCTGGGCATCCTCAACGTCTGGCTGCTTCGCCGCACGAAAGCGACGGCGTGGCGCGGGCAGCACGCCCGGAACCTGAAGGAGGAGTTTGGTGTGTATGGCCTTCCTCCATGGTTCATGGGTGTGGTTGGTGTCTTCAAGATCCTGTTCGCCGTGTTTCTCATCCTCGGGGTCTGGCTGCCCTCGCTCACTCGACCCGGGGCGATAGGGATGGCCGTCTTGATGCTGGGTGCGGTATCAATGCACATCAAGGTCAAGGATCCCCTCAAGAAATCCCTGCCCGCCTTCACGATGCTGGTTCTTTGCGTCGTCGTCGCGCTCGTGGCTGCGTAGTGCTGCGCGTCGCCAATCTCGCAAGCTCGACCGGATCGTAAGGCGTGCTCCCGCGGCCGGTCTCTTCCCGTCAGATTCTCCGCGGCATGGCGGCGATGGCGGCCGTGACGACGATGTTGACGGTCGCGATGGCGTGGCCGGTCGTGCAGAATCCCGGTGCCACGGTGTTCGGGCCGGCGCTGGCAGGTCCCCATCCGGATCCCTTCGTCGTGGCGTCGCAGTACGAACGCGGCACCGTCCCCAGTCCGTACTTTCAGCCCGCGACTGACCTGCCGGGGATCGCCCTCGCGCGCTGGACCAGCGGACTGACCGCGTACAACATCCTGGTCCTGGCTTCTTTTCCGCTGACCGCCGCATTCACCTTTGCGCTCGGCGTGGTGTTGACGCGGTCACGCCTGGCCGGCGTCGTTGCGGCGGCCGCGTTTACGTGGGCGCCGTTTCATCTCGCACACGCCGCCTACCACGTCCACATCGCACAAGTGCAGTGGTGGCCGCTGTTTCTGCTGGCCGTGTGTGTCGCGGTGCGCCAGCCGTGGACGCGAGGACTCGTGATCCTGGCCGTGCCCGGCGCGTTGCTGCTCACTGCGTCGTTTTATTGGGCGCTGGCCGCGCTTTTTGTGGTGCCGGTGATGCTCGCCGCGTTGTGGCGGCTGCCGGCGACGCTTGATCCGCCGGTCAATACACGGTCGACCGCGCGCCTCCTTGTTGTGGCCATTGTCGCTGCGCTTGCAGGCGTGACCGCCGCATCCACATTCGTCGACGTTGAGGCGCTTGGCTTCGGCGCCGGTGATCGCGCGTGGTATTCGGCGCGCTGGTTCAGCGTCTGGCTTCCGGCAGTGACTCATCCCTGGCTCGGCGCCCTGAGCACGTACGTGTGGACGGCGGCCAATGCCGGGCCGGGCCTGCTCGAGCAGCAGCTCGGTCTTGGCGTGGGAGCGCTTGTGCTCGCTGGCGTCGCGCTGACTCGCCGGTGGCGCTCACCCACCGATCCGCTGATGGCCGCGGTCCCCTTCCTCCTGATCGTTGGCGGTGCCGCCTGGGCCGCGTCGATCTTCGGTGGCGCCGTCATGGGCGACGTCCTGCCAATTTTTCGCGCCTATGCGCGTATTGGCGTGGTGGCGGTGCTTGCGCTGGCGTTGCTGGCCGGCATCGGCAGCGCCGTGCTCGTGCGCGCACGCGCAGGCCGACCACTGGTGGCAGGACTGCTCCTGCTCACCGCACTGGAGTTGGTTCCACCCGCTGATCGCTGGAACCCGGCGCTGCCCACCGCCGGCCACACGTGGATCGCCACACACGCACCGACGGCCACACTCTTTGACTGCACCGCGCCAGGGCGCGTGTACGGACAAACGGTCCGCGTCCAGTTTCCGGGTCTCGTGCGATTCCGCGAGCCCCCCTTTGAAGACTGTGTGACCCCCGACATCGGGGGCATCCTGGCCGCGCATGGCGTGTCACACGTCGTGCTGCGGCGCGCTCTGCGTCAAGCGGCGTGGCTGGAGGCTGGCGGTGCGCTCGACGGGATGTCCGTGGCCGCGTGGGAGTCGGACGCACTGGTCCTGCGCGTGGACGCCTCACCCGCAGGCGTGTATGCCACTGACGTGATCGGTCTCCACCCGCGTGAGTTTCTGGGTCGCGACACGTGGCGATGGATGCCGGCCGAATCCGAGTGGCTCGTCGTGAACCGCACCTCGAGGGATGTGCGTGCAACGCTCGATATCACCGCAAGCAGTTTCAACGGCGAGAAAACCCTCCGCCTCACACTGCCGTCCGGCGAGACTGCCGAGACGCGAGTGGGCGCGCATGGCGCCTATCAGCTAGGGCCGGTCACCATTCCGGTCGGAGAGACACGCGTGCGATTGACGTCACTGGAGGGAGACACGCAGGCCTCCATTGTCACGGGATCATCGGATACGCGGCGTCTCGCCGTGCGTCTGGATCAGTGGCGCTGGCGCATCGAGGGCGGCGTCAAGTGACCCGGGGCCGATCGTGAAAGAAACCACGCGCCCATCAGACCCAGCAGCGCGATCAGCAGGGCGCGGGCGATCACGCCCAGCGACGGCACCGCAGGGGCGGCAACCGGCGGTGACGTGAAAAAGTCCGCGTCTGCGACGCCGTTGCCGTCCAGATCGAGGATCACGGTATCGCCGGCGCCATCGCCGTTCGTGTCGGCGAGCGGGATAAACACCTGCACGGACCCGCCACAGACATCCGTCCGCGCTCCGAGGGCGCTCGCTTGAGCCCACGGAATGCTGATGTAGTCGGACGCCCCCTGGTACGAAAAGCTGGCAGACGCCGACACCGCGCCGCTGACCATCAGCAGGTCGACGATGCCGTTGCCGTTCTGATCGAGCAACGTGATCGTGCCGGTGCGCGGGGCGCCGCCACGCGCATCCACCTCGGTGTAGGCAAAGGATGAGACGGCGCCGCCAGAGGCTGCCTGCACGGTAAACGACTGCGTCAGCGTGTTGTTGACGCGCGTCACGGTCTGAAAGCGCCCGCCACTGGGGTTCGAGAACGTGAACTGGTTGTTGGTATTGCCGGGGGCACAGGCTGACCAGCGCGAGTTGACGGTCACCATGTTGCCGGTGCGTGGCAGGGAGATGCTCTCGTCGCCGGCGCCGGGCTGACTGTCGCCATTGGCGTCGACGCGCACGGGAAAGTTTGGGCCGACCATGCGCATGGGTCCCTGCGCGCGCACGTCACCGACCAGCGGAGGCGCCGCAAACACTGCGTACACCACAGGCGCGGCCAAGGCTGCCGTCCACACAAGTTGTCTGACGCGATCCAACATAGCCACTCCTGTCCTGGATAAACCGACGCTAGTATAAGCGATGCTCGTCTATGGCGCCTTCGCCTCCGCCGCAGTCTGGCTCTGGGCGGTGCCATGGACGCTCGCACGCGCCGCCGGCGGACGCCGCGCCCCGGGCGAACTGCGCGAACGTCTCGGGTGCACGGACGCGCTGCCCTCGTCGCTCCGTCCCATCATCATCCATGGAGTCTCGGCCGGCGAAATGGCCTCCGCTCGTGCGCTTGTCGACGCCTTGGTCCGACGCGACCCCGCGGTCCGCATCATCCTGACGATGGGCACCAAAGATGGGCGGACGTTGGCCGACCAGATGCGCGAGGACGTGCCACAGATCCTCGCGTGCGTCTTTCTGCCCTGGGATCGTCCGGTTGTTGTGCGCCGATGGCTCGCCCACATCAATCCGCGTGCCGTGGCCGTGGTGGAAACCGAACTCTGGCCGGGTCTGTTTGCCGCCTGCCGCTCTCTGACCATCCCCCTCTTCATCGTCAGCGCGCGCCTGTATCCCCGGGATATTCCCCGCTACCAGTGGTTGGGCCGCTGGTGGTCGACGGTGATGGCCATGCCCACACGTGTGCTTGCGCAGGACGAGCACGAGGCGGAGGCGTTTGTGGCCATCGGAACGCCGCGAGACATTGTGGAGGTGAGCGGCAATCTGAAGTTCGACGTCGCCCGTACGGCACCCGGCGCACGCACGGATTCCGCGCTCACCGTTGTGGCGGGCAACACCCACGCGCCTGAGGAGACGTGGATGCTTGACGCCGTGTCGCGCGTGCAACGCGCCGGCATTCCGTGCGCGATCACGCTGGCGCCTCGCGACATTCGTCGCGCCGACGCGGTCCGCAGGCAGGCCGCGAGCGTCGGTGTCACCGAGGTCACCGTGCTGGATCGCATGGGGACACTGCCGACGGCCTACGGATCGGCGCACGTCGCGTTGTGCGGGGGGACGTTCGCTGCGTTTGGCGGGCACAACATCATTGAGCCCGCAGCGGCCGGATGTGCGGTCGTTACCGGCCCGCACATCGCGCACATCCGTGGTCTGGTCGATCAGCTCGATGCCGCAGGCGGCGTGGTCCGGATCCCGCCCACGCGTGATCCCTCCACGTCGATTGCCGAGGCCCTGACCCAACTCCATCACGATCGACAGCGACTCGACGTCATCGGCCGCCGGGCGGCGGTGTGGTGCGCCGGGCGCCGAGGGGCGGCAGACCAGGCCGCGGCACTGATACTCAGCGATCAGTCCAGTAGTACGTGTTCATGAGGGTCTGCCGAACGCCCGCATCGGGCGCCAGACGCTCGACCCCGTGAAACGAGTTCCAGCGCACGGGAAAGATGTAACCGCTGTTGGGTGTAAACGGAAACCGATGCACGGGTAGCATGAAGGGCGCGCGACCGATCCACGCCGCCGGACGGAACGGTCGCAGCTGATACAGCATGGTTCCGAGCGTGTGCTGCGACATGTCCGCCGCCAGGTAACACTGCATCGTGATGTGTTTCGCCCGGCTGTCTGGGTGCGGCTCGATCCAATAGCCGGGAAGATCGCGCACCAGGACGGGACGTGCCGCCGAGACGGGACGCCCGTCGGCGTGTCGCGCCCGCAGGTCGAAGTGCGCGCACACCGCGCTGTGCAGTTCCGTCGACGTCAACACGTCCCGCACCATCGCCCAGAGCGCCTCGACCATCGTCTCGTCGTGCAACGGCAACACCTGGCGGCAGGACCGTCCGTCATCGCGATACCGCGAGGCCGGCGGCAACGCGGCCATCAGGCGCGCATACACCTCCGCGGGCCAGACCTGCTCAAGGTAGGCGTGCACAAACGGAGCGCGCTGCACGACCGAACGACGCACCGCGTCGATCACACTCGCCAGGATGTGATCACGCATCGGCAGGCAGTCCCATCCACCCAAGCACCTCGTTCGCGTGCGTCTCAAAGTCGAACTGACGACCGGCCAGTGCGGCGCGCGCCGACATCGTGCGTCTGACATCCACGTCCCTGAGTTGCCCCAGCCGGTCGGCGATCTTGGCCGCCACGTCGGTCGCGTGGTTCGCGTCGGTCGCGTCGATCGCGTCGATCACCCACCCGTCGTGGCCTTGTGAAATGATCTCTGACGTTCCGCAGGTTGACGTCGTGATCACCGGACATCCACAGGCGAGCGCTTCGAGCACGACGCGTGGAAACGGATCGTACGCGGCCGGGTGCAGCAACACGTCACTCTCCCGATACAGAGACACGAGGGTGCTGGTGTCCACTACGCCTACAAAACGGACGCGATCGGCCACGCCGAGGCGGGTGGCGAGCCTGCGCCAGTGCGCCGGATGATCGCCACCGGCGACCGTGAGTGTGATGTCGCCGCGCACGAGCGCCAGCGCCTGCAGCGTCACCGCGAGGCCTTTCAACTGAAAGTTGTGCCCTGCAAACAGCGCGCGCACACCTGGCGACACGGCCTTCTGTGCCGGCGCGGAAAAACAGTGCAGATCAATGC
>ENA-ORBV01008371-ORBV01008371.1-microbial-mat-metagenome-genome-assembly--contig:-NODE-8371-length-17408-cov-4.806474_pt1 | contig 17408 bp, 18 predicted proteins | sample MGYA00237777_ERZ505514 | MGnify/ENA primary metagenome ERZ505514 (study PRJEB26160, sample SAMN06269048) | microbial mat metagenome | isolation source: Oligotrophic lake microbial mat | place...
TTTTCAAGCAGAAGACGGCATACGAGATTCGCCTTAGTCTCGTGGGCTCGGAGATGTGTATAAGAGACAGTGATGGCCCAATTCGAGGAGGAGCGGTAAGAGATCGTGCTCCAGAATATCACAAGCATTGGCGAGGACAGCTTTTCTCCATTGATGGATGAAGTCCTTCTTGGATGACACGGTGTAATCATCACCATGATCACCCTCCCGGGCATTTTCATCATGGCTTTGGGCAACAACCGTACACTGGAGCAACCGGTCGAGTTGACGACACAATTCACAAAGCATTGGATCCAGGTCTTCTACTACTAATAATAGCGATGGCTGCTGGTGGTGGTGTGCCTCATCGACTTGGAGGTTGCTGCCCTGGTGGTTTGGAGAAGGTAGTTGTCTGCCAGAAGTGGCGCCATTGTCTTGTTGATTGCTGGTGGCTTTATCATCCCCGTCGTCATTCTCGTCTCCTTCTTCTTCCTGCATTATATTGTCGCTATCTTTCATGACCTCTTCGTCCAGGATCTCCATACGACGGCGCAATGGTTTGAGTGTATCATATCCACGCAGCAACCACTGCGTAGTATCTGACGACAAGGGCGGCGGAGGTTCTTGCCCTGGCAACAACAATGACTGCGATGGCTGCTGACAACGGAGACGAAGACATTGCTGAGAATGAGCTTGCAATCTTGCCACGGCATGAAACAAGATGGGTTCCAATGATTTGATGCAAGGTACTCGACGCAAACTGGACAAGAGTCGCGTCAAAACATGTAGCGCATCCACGTCGAGCTGCTGTGGATGACTATTGTCGTTGTTGTTCTTGTGGGAGGTGGGATCCAAGGCATCCACGAGAGTTTCCAACAACTGACGTGCCAAGTATTCTTGCTTTGGAGTAAAAGACGTACGCTCCGAGGATGAAGGGCTGCTGTTGGCAAGGTAGAAGCCGTTGTAGTAATCATGTTGGGATGTCAGCCGACTCAGGGGTTGCTTCAACCCGGCGGAAATGGATTGCAAACGATTTTGTAATTGCCGTTGCAATGGTGTGGTCGTTGCCGCTCCTCCTCCCATTATTCGAATATTGGAGTGTATCTTTAGTAGTTTGGCACTGCCATTGTCGTGTTCATCATCGATGGTTTCATAGTCCATGGTCATGGAGCTGCCTTTGCTTGGCATATCTCCCCAGCCGGCCGCTTGCATCAAGGCACGACAAGTGGTGGTAGTAGTAGTCGTCGTTGAACTTGCCAAAAGTGGATCTACCCGTATCAACGCCAAAGACAACAACGCCAATGCTTGAGTATTTCCATGATCAATATAGTGATGGATCAATCCCCAAATAATAATGCTGAAATGCTGGTTGCTGCTATCCGTGTCATTGTAGATGTTGGACGTCGTTGCTGTGATTTGTGCCGTGAGAAAGAGTCGCAATTGTTCCGCGTCGTCTTGAGGACGACGGCTGGATGCTGAGGATGTGGCAAGTTGTTGGAGCAAATACCGAGCCAAAGACTTCGGATCCACGATGGTCCCATGGCGTGTAGTTGGTTTGGCGGATGATGAGGAATAACCATCGTTATCATTGGCCAAATCCAATTTTCGTTTCCCAAGTATATGGTTGGGACTTTGATGGTGGAAAGGAGGTCGTGAAGAAGCAGCATGATGTGGAGAGGGACTGACACTTCCATTTTTCGAATGGGGAGACGACTTGTTGTTGTTGTTGACCGTAACCGTTTTAGGGTATCTTTCGATGTTATTGGCAGTTGTCTTGGAGGGATGCTGCACGTTACTGTTGATATTATGCGGCACTGGTGGTACTGGCGGCTGCGGGGGCTGCTGTTGTGGTGCTGGTGGCTTGTTACTGTTGGTGGTATTGGCAGTATGAGTAGCAGTATTACTTTTTGTTTTCAAGGCCGCTCTAGCTCGATTGGCTTCTTGTTGAGCCCGCCGCAATTGCTCTTCTAGTTTTTGAATTTTGAGTTTGGATTCTTGTTCCAAGGTTTCAATACGAAAATTAGTTTCGGCTTCTACCGCCGACAGACTCGCCGCCAAGTCAAAATTTTCTTCATCTTTATCCTCCAATTGTTTTTGCAAGGTTTGAATTAACTTTTCTTGTGATTCAGGTGCTGCTGGCGCTGGCGCTGTTGCTTGTGCTTGTGGCTGAGAATTTGGTGGTGCCGGTGGATGTGCTTGACTGGATGGGAAGGATTGTTGTTGTTGTTGTTGCTGCTGCTGCTGAGTCCACGTAGCATGTGGCTGCGTCGATTGTTGACTATAAGGCACGTTTCTAGTAGTAGTTGGATGTTGATGCTGTTGTTGTAGTTGTTGATGTACCGGCTGTTGATGATGATGGACCGGATGTTGTGGTTGCTGTTGTTGTTTTGAATTGGACGGTGGCTGCTGCTGCTGCTGCTGATGCTGCTGATATCTGTTGTTGTTAGGGTTATATCCCGACGACGAAAAGCTGTTGTTGTGGTTGCCACCATGTCTGGCATACGGATTCGTGTTGTTGTTTCTGCCGTTGGGGCCTGACATTGTTGAGATTTTCAATCAATTAGCTACCAAATATGCAAAGAAATGCTCAACGAATGCAAGAGACGACAATCAACAAAATTCAGAAAGGAGCGGGTCGATCATTGTCGTTTTCGTCTTCCAGGCTTCAGCATTTAATTACATTCTTGGAGGCCAGTGCTGCTAGCTAGTACTACTAGCAGCTTTTGCAAAAGAAGAAAAAGATAATTTGGAAAGAAAACATTTGTCACACTGGGCTGGCAGACTGTGAAGCACACTTAGCCCACTCTTAGCCCACTACCTACAAACACCTTCATGCTCAGCACTTTGCTGGATCTGCTTCTCCTCCAACTCATTTGGTTGTTTGTAATCCTTGTGATTCTGATTGCTTGTAATTCTGATTGTTCTTGGCAATCTTTTCCAATTTGAAAGTTTGTCTGTTAGAGTCAAACATCTCCTTCCCTGTGACCACCATTGCTTTTGACAGACCCACCCCTTCTTGTCTAAATCAATTTTCTGTTGCCTATCTTCATTTGCCAACTTGTCTTCTTGTTGTTTGACTGAATTTTTGAGCATGTTCAGCCAATTGTGTGGTGTCTCGACGTCACAAAATGTCTTCTTTGTGTGTTCAATTTTGTTCTTGCTACTTTCGTTAAAAACAAATGTGTCTTTCTTGGGCAAAAACAACCCCTACATGTGGCTGAAACAATGGCACATTTGGTTTTTTTTTTGTCAAATGGTTACATGAGCCTTGTCAATTGGATCAATTGAGTGACAACAAAGCAGATGACACTGAAAGTGAGGTTGAAAAAGAGAAAGATGAAGATGCCGATCTTGTGGCAAGTGAGGAACTGGAAGATGATTCATGGGAAAATGCACCCAAAGCCTCAATGAACTCATTGAATGTTTTGCTTTTCCAGTTAGCAGCAAACAGTTTCATTGAATCCATTTGCTGTCAATGTTCACATGATTTCAAACAACACATTCTGCATTGACATGCACAGGAAATGATTGCCGCAAAACATGCAGAACAGATTCAATTATGATGTGATTTGCCAAAGCAAAAATTCATTTGCACAGCTTGAAGCATGCCCTTCAAAACCACATTTGACTTGCATCAACAAACGTTGCTGCTCAGCAGACACAATTGTTTCAGTGATCATTTTTTCTCAACAGTTCAGATACTTTGCTTCAGACACCAACAGTTTGTGTCAGGCATGAAGGCACGAGGGTCTCTGCATGCCTGGCTCCCCTCGCTAGATTTGTTGATTGATTGATTGCACTGGAAACTTCTCTTCAACCTCCACAACCCTACCACTGGTGTTGCTCTGCTGACTATGAACACCACAACGGAAAGGGACGCGACGCCGGGTGCACCTTTTTTGTGGAAACAGGAGATTCACGTCACGTTGCTGGTCCCGCTTGCACGGGTTCATTCGATTGTGTTTCAAGTTTCAACCCTACTGGAGACTGGAGTACTATTTGATGTAAAAGTCGCAGGTAAGCGCAATAGAATTAAGCCTGATGGGCGTAAAAGTCGCATCCAACATGAATAGAAATGTGTCTTCCGTTCTCGAGTTGAAGTGCTGTATGTACTGTACTGTTCCCACCAATACCACTTTGCTGATTCATGCCAGAAGAATTTAACCACTGATGATATTGCTGTACGTACTACTGATGGTAGCTACTAGCTAGTCTACGTCGTAGTAGCTACTGTAGGTCTCCCAGCACAAACTGAGTAGTTGGAGTTGTTGTAAAAATGTCAATTCGTGAATGGTAGATAACAGTGATTCAAGAGCGTCTAAATTTATCTTAAATAGCCCTTCTTGCAAGATGTTAAGAATCTGAACCCCCTTGGAGCAACGGAGTTGCGGGGCTTACATCACATCACCTCAAGTCATTTTTGCTCTGACTGGCTCATTTTTGCGATTTATTTGAGCCCCTTTTATTCCTTATTACGCGCGACATTGCACAGATGATGAATCGAAATGGTGGAGGGCATTCCTGCAGCTATTCCTACTAGCAATTTACTAGCTAGCTAGTAGCAGCAACTTCGCGAAAGATCACTTGACTGTGCCTGTTACGTCGTACTAGTACTACTCTACTAGCTAGCTAGCTACTCTAGTGTTGTACTGCATCAGTCAACGTTCGAACTCCTTCCATCCTCTTTCAAAACAATGCACAGAGAAGACTAAGCTACTCTAGCTACTAGCTACAATTGTAGTTGTTCACAATTCTCGTGCCGCCAATTGAATATTGTTGTGACAAGACTGACAACACATCACCACCCGTTAGTTATTCATTCTAGCAAGTCTCCTCCTAGCTAGATAGCCAGCTAGCTAGAGTAATCAGAGGTGCAGTAGTAGCCATGGCGCCAAACAAGCAGGATGATGATCCTCGCCAGCAACAACAGAAGCAACAGCTGGAGGACCATGATGGCCTCCAGCCACCGTCTGTTGCTTTCAGCAGTCGTGCCAGCGATGCAGCTTCTACAGCTGCTGCCACTGCCACTGCCACTGCTAATGATGGTGGTGCGTCCAACTCGACAGCTACTACTCGTGGTACCCGTACATTTCCTGCTTCCGCAAGAAGCCGTTCCTTCCAACATGAACAGGATGCACAAGTGGAAGTGGAAACGGCTTGTGTTGCCAGACTCTCATCTATCAACCCACCAGCAACAGCAACGGGAGCTACTACTAGCAGTAGAAGCAACACCACAAACACCACAAACAACAACAGGGCAGCGGCAGCAGCAGCAGCAACGGAGGGTTCCTACTAGGGAATGGAATGGCAACTCCTCCTCCTTCTCTGCAAGTACCGCCATGGTGGCCTGCCAGTGCCACAGCGGCTAGTAGTGTCAACGCTATGCCCTTTGCGGCAGGGTCCTCCTCCTCTAACTCTCCCTCTACAACGACTCACAATGCAAGTACTGCTACTAGTAGTAACAACTCCTCCAACAACACCATTGGCCAGATACAACGGCTTGTCCGAACCGCCATGGACACTCGCAGCAGAGTCAACCATAACAGAAGCAGCAGCAGCAGCAGCATCCGAAATCCTCCAACGAGTAGTACTACGAGAGCTCCTAGTACGGAGAAGGAACGAGCCCAACGAAGACGCATGAAACGAAGTGCCGTCCAAGTGCGAGAACGACAATACAACTTTCGGGCCCGCATTCGACGAGTGGGAAGAGCCTTGTTGGCCTTGCCCGAAGACGACGGCGAGGACGATGCTTCTACCTTGCAGCTGTCTACGACAAGTAGTACTACTAGTACTGCCACGAATAGTACTTTGACCCGCGGCCGGAGCAGTACGAGTAGTACTTCTAGATCTACTCCTACGAGTACGAGGAGCAGGCGGGAGTATGCGGAAGATGCCTCCGCCTTGCAATTGTCCCGAGCGACCGACTCGGATTCGGACCCAGAGGATGACGGCGAAGCTTCGGTTGTTTATAGTGATGTTTCTTCGTCTGTGTATAGTCTCGAGAGCTACTACAATGAAGAAGCAAACCACCACCACCACCCACAACAACAACAAAGACGACGACAACGACAAAGGTGTTGCCGTTGGTGGCGACTGAACCTTCCACAAAGCTTGCTGGTGCTGGCCCTTGTGGGTTTGGTACTGGTCATGACGGGTTGTGCCATTCACTTTTTTGTGGCTCCCATTGTGGAATGGATCGGGGGTAGCAGTACTGCGGCTAGTAGCAATGGCACCTCGTCGTATCCTATGGGGGATGTGGACTTTGACTTTCATAACAACAACAACAACAACCAAGATGAGATCGAAGAAGTCGAAGAGGATCTTGCCGTTGCCGTGCCCTTTGAGCACGACAGCCTCAATATGATCAACAACAACAATGATACGGATGACGACTTGTTTTCTACGATGTTTTCTCCAACAGCCAGTCCTACCGTGGAGGGAAACACCGGTTTGTGTGGGTCGACGGAAGCTGTCAACAAGACGGGATTGGTAGCACTTTCCATTCGAGGATTGCATCCCCTATACTTGGCGGACGAGCACGTCAATGCAACACGAGAAGCGATGCAATCCATATTCAAGGCGTCGTACAATAACATTTCCGGTATGTGCTTGGATCCCATGGCGCGCATTTTGCAACGTGCCACGTTGGTCAAATGGGAAACCACCACCACCACCAACGAGGACCAACAACAGTTGCTGGCTGTGGACCGATACAATCCGGCAGCAGCACAAGCGGCTGCTGCTCTTGGCGGTGGTGAAGTCATAGAGGTCGTCACTCACATTACAACCACCTTTTGGAAAGCAATTGTCTCTTGTGAAGGCTGCCCGAATCATGAACCCCTCTTTGCGGATCCTGACGACGATGATGATAACGACAGTGTCGGCAATGACGAAGAGGACAGTGTAACAACAAGAGGATTTTTAGTCGATGATCTCGAGTTTAGGAGTCTACTGGGAACGAAAGACACGGACTTTCTGACCCTCTTTTCGGTGTCATGGGCTTGGAATCTGGGCTCTCTGTTTCGACAACGGCGGAAGGAGCAAGAACAGACCGATAATCTCCTTGCTGCTGGCTCTGACCTTAAGGATGACGTTACCGGTGATGGAGCCACCGGTACGACTACCACAGCGAGTAGCACGAGCGGTGGTGCGAGTGGAAGCGGTCAAGGCAATAGCTCAAGCACTACCGGTAGTGGCTTGCTGGAAGACAAGGACACTGCAAACAGTGGCGAGGGCGACAATGGAGGGAACAATGATCGTGGTGATCGGGTGGGAGAGGACGACGAGGACGAATTTTTCGTCATTAGTGCTAGAACGTTCGTATCAAAATCCAACGACAAGAAAACAGAACTTCCTACAGCCAGTCCAACCATTTCCCCTACCGGCGCGCCATCAACAATCCCGCCGACCGTGTCTCCAGGTACGTGATGTTCGACACACAAAGAAGCAGACAAATTCACTGTTTGGTAAAACTCACTTTTATGTTGAATGTTGTCTCTTGCTTGACTTTTGCAGGATCACCCACGGCCAGTCCCACTACTGCAGCCCCCTCTACCGAGAGCCCAAGCACGAGTATGCCGTCTACCTCACCTACGATGCTGGACGAGGAATTTGAGTTCGAGCTGATCGTTGTTGCGGAGGCTGATACCGACGATTTCGAGGAAGCGAACGAAGTGGTTGAAGAAAGCAATGGTACAGTTGTAGCTCCCTTTGTTGCCGATGAGCTGGCTGACATTGAAAATTGTGTCCTAGCTCGGGAAGACCCAGGAGAAAACGCCATGTTGTGCGAGGCGGTGCAAAACGTTGGTGCAGCTGATGGGATAACCCTTGTGTCCTGCAAGAACGACCCCTTATCTGAAAGGTGTCAAGAAATTGTACCAGAAGTTCTGGAAGCAGCAGCGGCGGCGGCCGAAGCGGAGGAGGAAGCACAAAAGCGATCGAGTTCTCCGAGCTTGGTTTCTTCGCCGACCCCCTCTGCCCGGCCAATCAAAACGCCCACCCGGGGCCCCACCCAGGAACCGACTCCGAAGGCTACAGGCAAAATGACCCGGGGGCCTACCCAGGAACCAACTCCCAAGCCTGCTCGCAAAATGACCCGGGGGCCCACCCAGGAACCGACTCCCAAGCCTACCCGCAGACCCACTCGTAAACCTACACAGGAACCGACTCCTAGTACGGCACCCACTGTAAAACGGGCAGGCACTAGCCAGAGTGCGCTGGCTCTCGCCCTTGCCTCTGGCCCAACCCCGAAGCCTACTGCTTCCATGACACAGCGTCCCCCCACACGATCACCTACAGTCGCACCTACAGTATCTGCAGCACCTACATTGTCTGTCGCACCCTCTGCACGCCCCAGCAACAACCCAACCAAAAAGCCCACTGCTTTTCCAACCAATAAGCCTACTGCTTTTCCAACAAAAAGACCTACTGCTCGTCCAACCCTTGCACCAAGTGCTGCTCCTTCTATCTCCTCCGCCCCAACGGCAACTCCCACGAAAAAGCCCACCTCTGACCCAACAAAGGCTCCCACACCAATACCAACCGCTAAGCCAACTAAAGGGCCAACCCCAAAGCCAACTAATCGCCCAACCCCCGCTCCAACCACTCGTGGTCCTACATATCGCCCAACTAAGGCACCGAGCTCAAGTCCCTCAAAGCGGCCCTCGGAATCTCCAACATTGGCTCCAACATCTGGGCCGACTGCTGTTCCATCGTTTAGCCCAAGTGCAAGTCCTACAGTAAGCCCTCAGCCCAGCATTTCGCCTTCGGCAAGACCCTCACGCCGTCCAAGTAGCGCACCAAGTTCTCGTCCTAGTTCTTCGCCATCGAGTAGACCCTCCTCTACTCCATCAGCCCGCCCAAGTTCTAGCCCAACTGAGAGCCCCTATCCCAGTGGCTTGCCCTCATTTTCCCCAACTGAATCACAAAAACCCAGCCATGCCCCTTCAGCAGCTCCATCATGGTCACCTAGCTTTCGCCCTTCTGCTAACCCCAGTGCAAGACCCAGCAGGAGACCTAGTGCCTCTCCAAGTAGTGCCCCAAGCAAGAGACCCAGTGCCAGTCCATCTAGAACTCCATCCAAAAGCCCCTCTGCAAACCCCAGCTCTGCCCCCACTAGAAGCCCAGCTCCATCATGGGCTCCAAGCAAGGCGCCATCATCATCCCCAAGTCTCTTGCCGAGTGCACAACCTAGTGCTGGCCCTAGTGCATCCCCATCTTTTAGACCAAGTAGTAACCCAAGCTCTAGCCCAAGTGCTAGCCCAACCGAGAGCCCCTACCCAAGTGGGTTGCCTTCACTTAGCCCAACTGAGTCACAAAAACCCAGCAGTAGCCCCACTGACTTGCCCTCATCTAGCCCAACTGAATCCCGGAAACCCAGCATTGCCCCGAGCTCGGCGCCAAGTGAGAGTCCATCTGGAGCTCCTTCTGCAAGTCCGTCTGCAAGTCCCAGCTCTGTCCCCACTGGAAGCATGGCCCCTTCTGCGTCCCCAAGCGAGTCACCAACAGCCAGTCCCCAACCAAGTGGGTATCCCAGCATGACTCCCAGCAGTGGCCCTTCTATGGGTCCAACCGAGAGTCCCTATCCCAGTGTGAGCCCTAGTGCAGCTCCAAGTTCAACACCAAGTGCTGGTCCTAGTGCACCCCCTTCTCTTGGCCCGAGTGAGAGTCCGTACCCCAGTGGCATGCCCTCGGGTGTCCCAACTGTCTCGCAAGAACCCAGCAGTTGTCCAAGCGGGGCTCCGTCAATTTCTCCCACAACTAGACCCACTCACGACCCAAGTGCCGTGCCAAGTGCTACTCCGAGTGAATCGCCTACTTTCGTTCCAAGTTTGAGACCTAGTGTCAGTCCATCTGAAAGCCCATCTCTTGGACCCAGCAGTGGCCCATCTCTTGGCCCAAGCGAGAGTCCCTATCCCAGTGGCTTGCCCTCTGGTGTTCCAACTGGCTCACAAGAACCCAGCAGCTTCCCCAGTGGGGGTCCGTCACTCTCTCCTAGCTTTGTACCTACTTTCACTCCAACTGTGCAGCCAACTACTGGTCCTACTGGATCTCCGAGTGTTGTTCCAAGTTTGAGACCTAGTGTCAGTCCATCTGAATGCCCATCTCTTGGACCTAGCAGTGGCCCTTCTCTTGGCCCAAGTGAGAGTCCTTATCCTAGTGGTCTGCCTTCATTGAGCCCAACTGGCTCACAAGAACCCAGCATTGCCCCCAGTGGAGCTCCATCAATGTCTCCTACCTTTGGACCTACTAATGCCCCAAGTGTGACACCAAGTCTCAGCCCTAGTGCCAGTCCATCTGGAACCCCCTCTCTTGGACCAAGTGGCTTTCCATCTCTGGGCCCAAGTGAGAGTCCCTATCCTTCATTAAGCCCCAGTAGTTCCCAAAAACCCAGCAGTTCCCAAGAACCCAGCAGTTCTCCCAGTGGAGCTCCATCATTTTCTCCAACCTTCAAACCCACTCTTGATCCAACATATGGACCTTCTACTGCACCAAGTGAATCTCCAACTGGCACCCCCACCACATTGCCTAGTCCACTGCCGACTCATTTGCCCACCAATGGCCCTACGGCTGCACCAACTGGCAGCCCTGTGTTCTTCCCCGCCGGAGGAGCCACAGGTGGCACATCTTCCCCGACTGGTAGCCCCACATTTGGTGCTACACAAGCACCCACAAGTAGTCCTACATCTGGTCCTACTGCTTCCCCTACTACTGGTCCCACATTTGGTGCCACAGAAGCACCAACAAGTAGTCCGGTAGCTGCTCCTACTGCTGCCCCAAGTAGCACCCCCACCATGTTGCCTAGTCCACTGCCGACTTATTTGCCCACCAATGGCCCTACGGCTGCACCCACTGGCAGCCCTGTGTTCTCTCCCGTGGGAGGAGCCACAGGTGGCACATCTTCTCCGACTGGTAGCCCCACAGTTGGTGCCACAGAAGCACCCACAAGTAGTCCTACATCTGGTCCTACTGCTTCCCCAACTACTGGTCCCACATTTGGTGCCACCGAAGTACCAACAAGTAGTCCGGTAGCTGGTCCTACTGCTGCCCCAAGTAACAGCCCAACATTTGATCCTACACAAGCACCAACAAGTAGTCCTACAACTGGCACTACTGCTACCCCAACTGACAGTCCCACACTAGGTCCTACAGCAGCACCATCAATTAGTCCTACATCTGGGCCTACTGCTGCCCCAACTGACAGCCCCACACTAGGTCCTACAGCAGAACCATCAATGAGTCCTTCATCTGGCCCTACTGCTGCCCCAACTGACAGCCCCACATTAGGTCCTACAGCAGTGCCATCAATTGGTCCTACATCTGCCCCTACTGCTGCCCCAACTGACAGCCCCACATTAGGTCCTACAGCTGAACCATCAATGAGTCCCTCATCTGGCCCTACTGCTGCACCAACGAACATCCCCTCGGAGCTTCCCAGCAGTGCCCCGACTTCAACACGAAGGAGACGTTTGCAGCGAAGGAGAATGCGGATTCGCCGACTGCGCCGAAAGCAATGGCTACGACGGTTTAGAGCAAGATACGGAGATGCCGCATAGTCGACGTTTTGCGTTTGGGGGTGGTGGTGCTCTGGGGAGAGATCGAGGCCACTCTCCTTGATACCTTGAATCACGTGAAGAAAATATCGTTTCAAGCTCTCCGGAGTCGTTCCAGATGTAAACTTTGCTTGTGGACGGACTACCTCGGTGCTGATGGAAATTGCCATGGCCGGCTGCGTTGCGGGGGGCCGTCCTGTTGGCGGATGTGCGGACGTAGCGCAGATAGCAGTCAGGCGTTCTATGCGTACTAGCTAGTAGGGAGCACTGACAGATGTAGGCGTTCCAAGTTTGCTTCGCACTGTGGTCAATATATCAATTACTTTTTTCTGCAAGAGTTAAAATGCAGAATCCTAATAGTTGTACAGTGTTGTAGATAATTTTAACAAGAAATGGCTAGTAATATTTGTTTAATTCAAACATCCTGCAGCAAGCCAAAATCCATAGCTGTACTACTCGTATTGGAAACAACAAGCCAATGCTCTCCAATACTATGTCCACCAGTACAACAGCGTTTGCTTTCATGTAAGGACGAGGAGCTCGCTACTAGGCCATGGGAATACCGCGCATGCAATGGCAAGGCTAAAAAGTATGCCCGCCTGACAAGGACACGCCGTAAAATGCGGTGCATTCTTGGTTTCGTCTATCATTCAGGACAGGAGCGAAAACTTTTTTATCTCAGCTCACCAAAACATAGTTTTTAATCGCCGGACCCTCCATTGTCATTGCCGTCGAGCGTACATGTACATTCATAATCGGCATCGCCCATCATTTCTTGATAATATTCACATACTTCTCTTAATTCTTCAATAATTTCGACATCTCCACTAAACATGTACTGCCATGAGATCGAAAATCCTCCAACCGTCAACACCAGACCCACCAAAAACCACGCCAATTTCCAAAAATAGGATCGAATGGCACAACTGAACAACATCAAACCCACGAACATACCGGTGACGCAACCTCCCAAATGGGCGGCCCAATCGACAAAGGGTATAAAGGAGAATACCAATACTAAAATGACACCACCTCCGGCCAAGACCAGTTGGTGTTTTCGCATGGCATGACCAACTTTTTCTTGCAATGTTTGACTGCGTTCACAAGACCGACAAAAAATTTCCGACAATTTGGCTCCAAACAATCCCATGACGGCTCCGGACGATCCTACCGACAGACTTTGCGGCATGACAATGACACTCAAGATGGAAGCACCGACCGTACTGGTGAGATAGATAATCAACCAATTCAAGGATCCCCATTCTCGTTCAAAAAACAAACCACTTTCCAGTTGGACGGAAATATTGCCAATCCAATGAAAAATACCAGCATGCAACATCATGGGCGAGAGCAATCGAAAATATTCTCCATCTTCCACAATGAGGACGGTATTTTTGGCACCCCAATAATTGAGGACATCGGGCATGGGTCCGACCATGGGATTGACTTGGAGGGGTGCGATTCCACATTGCCACATCATAATGGCCAAAATCAAAGTTTGTGCCACGGAAAATAAAATGGAGCAGTAGCCGTATTGTTGACGCGTTTCATAAACATCCAAGAGATACACACTGCCATCTTTATTTTGATACATTTCTAGCGTTTTTCGTTGTCGTTCTCTCTCCGTACAAGTCATATTGGGATCCTCGAGATGATCATTGTTGTTGACGACGCCCTGCTGAGTATTGTCATTGTAACGCCGATAATCCGAGGCGACCACTTCTTCGGCATAGGAGTCGGCCGTACGTACTTGATAACTGGATGGTAACATAGTTGTCCACGTTTTATGGTTGTTGTATTCGATTGTGTCGTGATGAAACTACCGCAACAGTTACTTCCTGTGCCTGTGTAAATTATCACAGCACGGCACAATGTTTTGAACCACAGCTACAGTACCCCTAGGTCGTTTTGGCGTCCAAAGGCCTATCAAGTGAGGGCCTTGTTAAAAGCTGCGTGACTAAGGATAAGATAAACACTTTTGGTGGAATCCAAAAACGTTGTGCTGAAAGATTTGCCAGTGTCGTGTCTTAATACAAGCGTATGGTGTCTTCACAGTCTAGCTACATAGTAGTCTAGCTAGGAGTAACAGTGAGTGGCCTCACTGACTTGGTACGAACCAGATTCATTCCATCTTTTTGTCGGTTTGTTGTTGTTGATCGTTTTCTTTCCCATCGATTTTTGAATTTCGTGAAGCCAATAGAGCGCAGGCAGAGACATTTCTTCCAACAAACTTGACTCAAGCCTTTTCCCAGAGGGCTTCCAACGAGATCATTTCGGGCAGTTGTGGCCATGGATGAATAGGATGAACCGCTGTGATCTACATCTGTGTTTAGGAGTTCACAGTCCTGGATATTCGCATGACTAAAATTACTACTGTATGCTGAAGGTGCTGTCGAAATGCATAGAGCAGGGACGACGAGGAGCTTGCATGCATCCACCGGTCTTCTAGTAGTAGTAGACTATGTACCGGAGTACTGGAGTAGGTGACAGGATGACGGAAAAAGGTTTTTGTCATCAAGTCAATTGATGCTGATAGTTGTATGCAACTTCATTCATGGATCCTTGGGCTACCCCTGGATGTGACATTCCAAAAAAGTCAAAGGTTACGATGTCAATATCATAATCTCTTTTTAAAAGCACTCGCTCACAGCCACAGCCACAGCCACAACAGCGCATCTCAGAAATAGATTGATTCATCCATCACCCAACATTCATCAGCATCATGTGTCAAGTATCCAAAACCAATACCGATATCAAGATGCCCAGTAGTAATAATGAAAACAAAAATTTGGGCACCGGGGCTTGGCCTCGGGTATATCCTCGACCAGAATACCCCGCCTTCTGGAAGGTTGTGCTGTGGGAAGTCCATCACTGGTTGGAAATGGGGATTGTAGGAGTGGTTTTGGTTCATTTCTTGACGCCGCTATACGAGTGGACGCGTCAATGGGTTCACGGGCAGGAAGGCGTGGATGACCGTTTGTATATGATTCTTGCCATTTTTGCCGTTCATTCTGGTACTTATGTTGTGGCGAATTTGCGTAAGTCCTATAGATGGTTTGATTGATGTTTATATAAACAACACAGGAGAGGGAAGAACTAACCAAAACTGTATGCTTTTCTAATTATGAATTGCAACATCTTTACCAAAAGCCTACTTTATTATGGACACTTATCAAATTGGGCAATCCTTCAAACTCTATCGAAAGCATTACATGATCCCCAAGAAAGAACAGCTCGCCCGATTGGCCATGCATCAATTCTTGGACCACGCAGTGGCCGTTCCTATTTTCGAGCGTTATATACTACTCGATTACGATGCCCCCATTCCGTCTTTGACCACTATCTTTATTACCTTTCCTGTCATGAACGAAGTCAATGGCATTCTATTTTATTTTGGTCATCGCCTCTTGCACACCAAATATCTTTACAAGCTCATCCACAAGCAACATCACGAATTCTCGGGATCCGTAGGATATGCCGCCGAGTACGCTCATCCTATCGAAGCGCTATTCGGAAACCAAATTCCCATTTTGGCAGGAGCCATTTTGCTCCGTCGGACGCATCCCTTTTTGCTGTTGGTATGGACCATGATTGGCTTGCAGCAAACCTACGAATGGCACAGTGGGTATTGCTTTATCCGACCCGATGGCCCTTTGGCGATGTTTTCGAGAGGGGTAGACACGATCCATCATGATTTCCACCATACGCACAACAGTGGCAATTTCGGCGGTGCTCCCATTTGGATGGATTGGTTGTTTGGAACAATGGACCATTACCAAAGCATTGGCGGATATCAAGGATACTTGAATCTTCGTTCGCAACGAGAAATCGACGAAGTGAAGAAAGAGTAGACGAAGGAGGAAATGGAGCGGTCAACTTGAAGCCTCCACCACTAGCAGAAATATAATACATGTACGAATCCAGCGGGAGGCTTGGCTTCCACACCACCAATTTCTAACCAACCGATTTACATAGTGGCTTTCCTGCTGTAGCTCTCTAGCTACCAGTAGTAGAGTAGGAGTAGAATTAAACTAGCTCCTAACTAACACAGCGGTAGGGTGCCATCGAAGATACGGGGTGCGTGTACGTCCTTAATGTTTTTCCTTTTTTCTTCTTCCGGAGAAGCAAGATCTGATCCGTTGGTTCGTGGATCGATGAATGCATGAATCGTGTAGCGTGGATAGAACAGAGACTACTACTAGCTAGGCTACTACAAGTTTAGTAGTTGGGTCGAGCTCTCATTACAAACAAGAAGAGCCATCATCAACGAGGAGTGCCATAACTAGCTAGTCGTAGTAGATTATTAATATATATCGAAAGATGAAGAGAGCTGCAAAGTTTTGGAAGAAGAAGAAGAACAACAACAAGAAAAATGATACTCCTCCTCCTACGCCAACCATGATTTGCCATGACCCAAACGTTGCCGTCATGCCATTTCCTGGCGCGTCATTACAACAACAACAAGATGATGCCGCGGACAGTCATCGCAAATTAACGTTATTAGGAAGTGACATTCGTGGTGTGTGGACAAATACGCCTCGTTATTTTGAAGTGGGCCCAATATTGGGTGTCTTGGAATGCCGTCATGTTTGGTGGCTGGACGTGGGTGGAGTCATTCCACATGTTCCTGCAGGTCGATGGCAAGCCGAAATTTTGTTAAAGTATCGACACACGGAACCATGGAAAGACATTGATTGGAGAGTCATGGTGGAGGAATCCACAGATCATACGACGACCGTAGAAGCAGCCGAAGCAGAGGAAGCAGAAGCCGTACCAACACCACCAGCTGCTATCCATTTAGGATCGGGTCGGGAGCGGGATGTTAGTTTTGATACCGCACCACGAGGACGATGGATTCGATACCGTATGGGAATTATATCTGTGCCACACAATAGTTCCAGCGGTCGCCATCATCAGGTGCGACTCTCCATTACGGGGACAGAAAGTGATTCCATTCACGGTTTCTCTTTTGGTGGCTTGGAATTGAAATCGGTCAGTGTAGGGTGGAAAAAGGAAGCTCTGCTACTTCGAATGTTGGAAAAAAAAAGAGAAGTGCCTGCTTCATCCTCCTCCTCTGTTAAAAAGAAACACGACGACGATTGTTCAGCCTCATTTGGGTCTGATATTAGCATTCTTCCCAGGGAGGTTGTTGCCCGGATTGCACAATATCTCATTTCACCGTTGCCACACGAGACCTTGCTACTGCACAAAGACTAGCTAGTAGCCGCACAGAAAAACGATATAATGGAACTCCTCCAGCCATCATTCATTTTTAGTTGGGCCGATAGCTGTACTAGTAGTTTGTTCACTTCCGTCTTTATGGAATGGATGGCGCTAGTTAGTACTGCCTTACTATCGGTGCTATCAAATCATGGTGATTGGTTTTCACACGATAGTGGAGGTCCATTTGATTTTTGTGCTGTCCACAATGCCATTTGAAGGCAGAATGTTGGAGACGGCACCTGAGATGGAACATTTTTGGAGGATCAGACTGAGGAAAGAACGCGAAGGCAATGTTGCATATTTGACCAAGTTGAGTTGGGTCTTCCTGACAGTGAATTAGGGCATGAATTTCAGAGGAACTGCACCCATGGCGTTTTACTACTTCTAGCTACTACTACAGTAGCTACAGTAGTAGACTAGTTACGTAGAGGAGGAGAAAGTGGGGGATCGCGAGGACATGTCTTCCGAGGCGGTGTGCGTGTTGCTGTGCAATGTCTTACAATGGTACATACGTACGACGTACAGGTTGCGACACAATCATGGTGCCGCGACGATTCCATAAAAAAAACAGAATTCATGAGAAAGATGAAGAATTTAACGGCAAAAGCGCGCCAAGAGGAGTAGTAGTAGAGTACAACAGTTTTCTGCAATTCC
>ENA-ORBV01008373-ORBV01008373.1-microbial-mat-metagenome-genome-assembly--contig:-NODE-8373-length-17406-cov-8.930233_pt1 | contig 17406 bp, 14 predicted proteins | sample MGYA00237777_ERZ505514 | MGnify/ENA primary metagenome ERZ505514 (study PRJEB26160, sample SAMN06269048) | microbial mat metagenome | isolation source: Oligotrophic lake microbial mat | place...
CCGCTTCACCAAAAGCAATTTCTTCGAGTGGCGGGTGGCGCCTCGCGCGTAATTCGCCAACGAAAGGGGCCAGTATCCCACGCCGGCTCAGGACCTTTACGGGCGCCAAAATGCCGAGATCGTGCTCGTCATGTTGAACGTCGCCGCCTGGCAGAACACCGCGGAATCGCGATAGCGCGCTGCATAGTAACGCGTCTGGCCGGGCGCGACGAGACCGAGGAGCGAGATCGACGCATCACCTGCGGAAGGGAAGTCCAGAGCTCCGCCGGGTGCGAAGCGCGTGGTCAAACGGATGAACGAACCACTGGTGCACGAGATGCCGTCACCTGAAATCACCGCTGCATTGTTGTAGGAGAAGCCCGACGCTTGGAACACGGTCGCCGCCGCGGGCGACATGCCGTCCATGTGAAGCGTGAACGTATCCGAAGAAACGCGCAGCGAGCCGTCACCCGTCATCGCCGCCCCCGTGGAGGACAGACTGCTCGGGCAACCGCGCCCGGGACCGCCGACGTGCTGGCATGGACACCAGAAGAGCCAAGTGCCGTCCGCCGCACATGCGGAGTAGGACAGCGTGCTCGCAGCGTCTTCGGTGATGCGGACGTCGTCGACATACACGCCAGCGGTGTCGTTTCCCCAGGCGTCCACAGCGGTGAAGAAGAAGCGCATCTCGATCACCTTCCCGGCCCAAGGAGTGAGATCGCGCGTGTCGAGGCGCCAGAAATTCGAGTTGAAGCTCAGGCGGAGTTCCGTCCAGGCGAGCGCGCCGACTTCACGCACTTGCACACCGTGCATGTCCCACTCGAACGAGTTTTCGACATTCGACCACGATTGGTACGAGAGCACGATCGAGCCGGTCGTCGTGGGCAACGCGATCTGTTGAGTGCACCTCATGTACTGCGTTGTATTGAGACTCATCTGGAACGAGCAGCCCCAAGTGCTCGTCCAGGAGCCGTACCAGACGCAGTGCGAGCCGCTCGGGAACGGCAGTTGCGCGGGCGAGCACTGCTCCGAAGCCTCCTGATCGTTCCACAGGCCGCCCATCGTCCAGTTGCCGTAACCGCTCTCGAAGTCATCGCTGAAGATGACGTTCTGAGCTCGGGCGGACGCGGTGAAAAACAACAGTGCGAGGGCACCCAATTGCGTGACGAACTTCATGCGAACCTCCACGGAACAGGCACGGACGACCAGGTCGATTGGATTCTGCCTCGGACACGCGAGCGTTGCACGAATCTCGGAAATCGGGTGGGGGGGGGGAGAGTTTCACTCAGTGTGCGGGCATCGCACTATCCTCACCGACAGCGACACGGGCGAAAAAGGAAGTGATGCACATGAAGTCGGGGCAAAGAACAGCCGTGCCAGTCTGTGGGACAGCCACCTTGATCGTGGTGCTCATCGCGATTGCCACGATCGGTGCCGAGGTGCTCGGAATCGAGGGGCTGCCCTCGATCCGCATGACGATGGGGGTCGCGGTGCTCGTCTCGATCGCAGCGTTCGTCGTGGCCAACGTTTCGACCCCGAGTGCCGCGCGACTCGCTTGCGTGACCTCGATCGCCGTCATCGCGGTCGTCGCATCTCTCCGCGCCTATGAGCTCGCGATCACGCGCAAGGTCACTGCGGCAACGCTCGTGGACGTCGTGCTCGCGCTCGGCGTGATGTCGCTGCTCGTCCCGTTGTGTCGCAGTGCCTGGCACGACATGCACGAAGCACTTCCAACTTGACGCAGGCGTGGTCAGCGCTTCCATTCGCCGATGATCGGAAGGTACGCGCGCCACGGACCGACGGCTGCGTCATACCCTCGCGCCATCACACGCGCGATCTGGGCGATGTGAGAGAGATCGTGTGCGACCCAAGTGGCCAGGTGTCGGCCCAGTTTCACCGCTCCGAACTCTGGATGCCGGCCGCGACGTTCGAGATCCTCTGGAGTAAGCGCGAGCGAGCAAAGGTCGCTCAGACTCACCGCTCTCAGGCGAGCGAACTCGTCGAGTTGGGCGGTGATCGAGCGCGGCTCGTCGCGCAGACGCGCGAAACGATCGAACGGTTCGAATGCGAGCGCTTCACCATGAAGCAGCAAATGATGCACGCACGGCATCCAGTCGCTGCGCTCACCCTCGATCAAGTGGCCGACGACCGCACGCGGACTCCACGTGCCCGTCCCTTGGTCGCAGTCGAGCCATTCATCAGGCAGTCCGCGCAGCCATTCGGTCAGCACGATCGGCGTGCGTTCCAGGATCTGCGTGCCGGCGCATGCGTCGATCTCATTCATCGTGGCGATCGTACAACGCTCTTTGGAACGAGCAGTCGGAGAGTTGGACCTCTTCCTCCCGACTTTCTGCCGTTGCGCGAGTATCCTTGTCTGCATGGATTCCACAGTGCGCGTCGGACGAAATGAACTCTGCCCGTGCGGCAGCGGCAAGAAGTACAAGAATTGCTGCGAGCGACGCGAAGCCGTCGTCACAGGAACGAAGGGGACCCCGTCTCGATCCATCGGCATCGTCGTCGGCGTCGTCGTCGTGGGGCTCGCGCTGGCGGGCGCCGTCGCACTGCGCGTCCTCGGCGAGGAGGAGCCCGCGACGAACACGCGCACCGCGAACACGACTGTGCCGGCTGTGTTGCCGCCTGCGCCGTTCCAACCTCTCGCGACGGGGACACTCACGCCGCCGCCGCCCGGCCCCACTCCCGCAGGAAAAGTGTGGTCACCGGAGCACGGGCACTACCACGACGCACCGAACGCTGCGTCGCCGAACGCGCCCACGCCGTTCGAGGTAGGTGCCGACGGAAGCGCGAGCCTGAGTTCGACGCCCGCCGCACTCACACCACAACCGCCCGGTCCCGTGCCGGAGGGCAAAGTGTGGTCGCCCGAGCACGGGCATTGGCACGACGCGTTGCCCGGAGCCGTGACGCCGCGTTAGCCACCGCTGCAGGAATGCATCCTCGTAGTCAGGTTTGCAGGCCGCACGATCGTTGCGTCTGGGTCGCGCGTGGACAGGGGCTCCTCTGCCTACCGTTTCGCGTTCGAGACGCGCTGAACTCGCTCGCGCACATGGCGCGCGGACTGCGCTCCTCCAAACGATCCTTGCACACAAGAAGACTGCGCTGCGCGCGCGAGCGCGTCCACGAGACGAGTTCGTTCTCCGTCACTCGACACCACGCGGGCAACTCGACGTCCACCGTCGATTCGGTCGAGCGCACCTCGAGCAGTCCGCCGCGTGGCACTGGGTCCATGCTTTTGCGGTCGAGCGTCGTGCCTGCGATTCGAATCGCCCTCGGCGTGAGCTCGTCGAGGCCGTTCGCCCTATTCAGGCGAGTCACCCGACGTCTGCGGCCGGTTTGTTGCAGGGCCTCGTTCATGCGTCGGCGACGAAAGCTCTTTCTCGGCGTGCTTCTGACCGTGCTGGTCGCGATCCCAGTGGTACTCCACTTCTCGAAAAACCGACTGGTCTGGTCCCGCATCGTTGCGTCTCTGCACGAGGTGTACGGTCTAGAGGTCGAGGCCGAATCCGTCTCGCTGTCACTTCTCTCGGGAAAAGGAACCATACGCGGGATCCGCATCACCGAGGCTGGATCTGCGCTCTTGGAAGCGGATGAAGTGCAGATCTCGGCGTCGCTCGGTGGGATGCTGCGCGGTGTCTACGACTTCGAAGCGCTGACCGTGATCCGTCCTGTCTTCCACATCGTCGTCGAGGCAGAAAAGAGAACGAATTTCGGTCGCATTTTCGCCGAGCGCAAGCCTGCCGGTGGACCCGCCAAGTTCACCTTTCTAGAAAATGCACACGTCATGGACGGGACCTGTCTCCTCGCGGACGATGTGACCGACCCGGATCGGCCGCTCGCGCTCCGATTCGAGAGCCTTCAGCTCGCCCTCTCACACGTCCAAATCTCCGGCGAGCCGCGCTCATCCGCAAACGGCGACATGCGCCTGGACGCCCTGCTCGTTCAAGCCAGAGCCCCGTGTCGGATCGCGCTCGTGGCTTGGGCGCCATCTTGGAGGAGCCCGCCGACGTTCGCGCTGCACGCGGCGATCACAGGGCTCGATCTTGCGCAGTTTCCGCAGTATGCGAAGAAATCGACTCGGTCGGCCCTGGGTGGAGATGTGCTGCATCTCGCTGGCAACATGCGCGCGATCGACGGAAGCATCGTCGACGGTGCGATCGGCGCCACGGTCGTCGAGACAGGCTCCGACCACTTCTTGCGTTTCGGCGGGACCACATCCGACCTCGTCATCGACCAGGACAGCCGGCTCGCACTGCTCTTCGATCTCCCGTTTGCGCGGCTCGGTCACTTGGGCGAACTCGGGATCACGACGACCTTGGGAGCCGCCACCGCTGTCGGGAAGGGCATCGTCGGCGCGGGTGAATCGGCCGTGAGCGGAGTGGCCGACACGATCGAAGGCATGATCCGCCTCGATCCGCTCGGCGCGCTGGAGGCTGCGGGCGGCGGTGTGCTCGACAGCGCCAAAGCGTTGGGTGGGGGAGTCGTCGACGGCGTACGTCGCCTCTTCGGTGGACTGGGCACGAGAGCGGAGAATGCGCACGAGGATGTGGAGAGAGAGCGTCGCTTCGCCGCGCTGCACCATGACTGTCGACGCGCGATGATCCGCGCTGCGCTGGAGTCCGCAGGAGACTCTTCGAACGAGCGCGAGCAGCGGATCGAAACAGAGCTCCTCGAACTCGATGCAGCGCGCGTCGTTCACGACGAAGAGCGCTGACTGCGATCAGGCGTCGTGAACGCGGGATTGGGGCGCCGCGGCAAGCCGTTGCTCACTTCTGATGAGCATTCAGGCCCGCCCGATCGGCCTCACGCGCGGCCCGAACGCACCGCGCTGCCGAGTGACGCGGGTGACGACTGACCTTGCGGATGATCGACGCTCCACGGTCCGCTCCCACGACAGGCGATGAAGAGGAACAAGAAGCAGTAGAGAACGGCGAGCTCGCCCTTGTTCACGATCGGGAAGAAGTTCGCGTCGAATTGGAACTTCCAGTGAAACTTGAAGTACGCCACGGCCATCATGCCGCTGGCGATGAAGGCAGCGAACGACGCGCGCAGGCCGATCGCGATGGCCACCCCGCACACGAGTTCGAGGATGCCGCCGATCCACAACAGCGAACCCGCCTCAGGCGATTCGTGTTCGGCGAGAAGACCGAAGATCTTCTGCAGTCCGTGGAACGTGAAGAGGATGCCCGCGACGATGCGCAGCAACGCGTAAGTTTGATCGGTGAAGGGAGCGAGGAACTTCATGACCGGAGCGTACTGGTGCACGTCGGAGCGGTCCATTCGTTCCGAGCAGACCGTCGATCGACTACGGCCATCCTGCGTCGGCACCGGATCGAACTGCACGCGGCGCCTAAGTGAACTCCACGAGCGCGCGCTCGTCGACCACAACGTCCCTACGGGGCAGACGGCGCATGTCGAAGTGGCTCGTGAACTCGCGCGCCGTCGCCGGTTCGGCACGTTCGATCCCGGAATGTCGCGCGACCCACGCGACCACCCGCCGCGGATCGAGCCCAGCCGAGCGCAACTTGGCGAGCGCGATGTCGTCGCTGCGCTTCGCGAAGCGGCGACCGCTCGCATCGACGACGAGCGGAACGTGCCACCACTTCGGTGAACGAATCGACAGCGCTTCCTGCAGCAGTTTCTGACGCGCCGCACTCTCGAGGAGATCGGCGCCGCGCACGACTTCGTTCACACCTTGGCGCGCGTCGTCCACGACGACGGCCAGTTGATACGCTGGCGAACCGGCGCGGCGCATGACCACGAAATCGCCGGCGTCGCGCGCGATGTCGAAGGAGCGCGCGCCCATCACGCCGTCTTCGATGCCTATTTCTCCGGGGCGAGCCATGAAACGCAGCGCTGCCTTGCGACCACTCGCGCGCTCCGCGTCCGCGATCGAGGTGAATTTTCCGCGACACGTTCCGGGATAACGTCCCGCTCCATCCGGTCCGTGCGGGGCACTCGCGGCAGCTTCGATCTCGGCGCGTGTGCAGATGCACGGGTAGGCGAGTCCGCGCGCAGCCAGTTCGTCCGCGGCTGCCTCGATCGACGCGACGCCGGTGCTTTGGATGCAGGGCGCGCCGTCCCAATCGAGACCTAGCCATTCCAAGTCGCGCAGCGTCTCGTCGCTCATGCCGGACTTCACGCGTTCGACGTCGAGATCTTCGATGCGCAGAACGATGCGTCCGCCGCGCGAGCGTGCGTGCCACCACGCGACGAGGAAACTGCGCGCGTGCCCGAGGTGCAAGTGGCCGGTGGGACTCGGCGCCAGCCGGCCGACGGGCGGGGAGCTCGAGAGTGCATTCATCGCCAGGCGTGCAACTCGGAGAGGCCGCCCACGAAAATCGAGTTGCCCGAGCGCACAGCGCGTGTCGTGCGCAAGGGAAGCGCGCGCCATCTCGGTTCGGCGGATAGGCAGTCCTCTGGAGTCGCGCTCGAGTCCGCCAGCACCACCGTTGCGGCGTCAGCGCGCTCCAGCCGTGCAGTGTCGAAGGGCACGATCCGACGCTCCACTTCAGTGCGCCGAATCGAACACGCGCAAGTCTTGGGCGTTGCCGATCGTCGAACCGGGCACCGGCGAAAGGCCGAGCAAGTGCAGCGCCAAGTTGCCCGCGTCGCCGTTGCGCACCGGTGCGAGTCCGGCGAAATCGCGCGGCCGTCGCGACAAACCGGGGTCGGCGCGCGTCGACGAATTGAGCTCATACAGATCGCGCGGCTCGCCGCTCGCGCCGGTCCACACGATGAACGGAATGATGTAGTTGACCCACATGTGCTTTTGGTCGTGACTCTTGAACGGCGCGCCGCCGCCGTGGTCGGCGGTCAAGACGATCGCCGTCGTGTCGCGTAGTTTGGAACTTTCGAGCGCGTCCAAGAGGCGCGCGAGTTCGACGTCGACGGCTTGCACGGCTTTCATGTAACGCGAATTCGGGCTGACGTCCCAACCGTACGCGTGACCTGTCAAGTCCGTCACCGCGAAGTGCACGAAGTAGAGCCGCCGCTGCGACTGTTCGCGTGCGAGCGACTCGAGCAAGCCATCGACCATCTTCGTCGTGTCGAGTTCGAACACGAAGCGATCGAGCTTGTCACGGCCATCGTCTTCACCGGTCACGTCGGGAGCGCCGTGCTCGGCATTCCACGACACGTCGTAGATCGAGAACTTCGATTTCCCGGCGTAGAGCTGCGTCTCGAAACCGCGATCGTGAGCGACGTCGAAAAGCCCGGCGACGTAACTGCCTTTCACCGACTCGAGTGTCTCGCCCGCGTCCGCATCGTCGTTCTTCGTCCAAGCGTGGCCGGCATCGCCCTCGACGAAACGGCCAGTGATCATCGCCGTGTGATTCGGCAGCGTGATCGTCCAGTCGGGATCGGTGCGCGCATTCAGTGTCGAAGCGCCGCGGCGCAGTCGCGCGAACGCGGGGAGCGCTTTGGCGCTGATCGCGATCAACGCATCCGAGCGCAGGCCGTCGACGCTGATCACGATCGCGTTCTCGAACGTGCGCCGCGTGAGCACAGGCTCCTCACGTGGAGCGGTGAGCTGCGCCGTGAGCGCGAAGAGAAGCGGGATCATGCGGGAATCTCGCGTGTGATTGATACCACGCACTCACGTCGGACCCAAGCCAGCGTGTACGATCGACGGCTCAGCGCATGGGACGAGACGGATTCACTAGCGGTCGACCGAAACTGGGGGCCGCACATCATGCGTTCTTGGTGGTCACGGTCGTCGCTTGCCGACTGCTCGCGATCTCGGCGTGCCCGACCTACGACGACGCGTTCATCACGTACCGCTACGCGTTGAACGCGGGCGACGGCCTCGGGCTCGTCTTCAATCCGGGTTCGCCCTGGGAGCCCGTGCTGGGCACGACCACTCCGCTGTTCGCATGGATCCTGACGCTGTTCGCGAAGCTCGGACTCGATCTCGTGACGACGGCGCTCGCCCTCGACATCTTCTTCGACGCGTGCTCAGCCGCGCTCATCCCGAGACTGTTCGGACGCGCACGTGCGAGTTCGACATGGGCGTTGCTCGCGTTCGCCGCCTTTCCGCCGCTCGTGCGCATCACCGTCGGCGGGATGGAAGCGCCGCTCTTTTCGCTGTTCGCATTGCTTGCGGTACTCGCCGCCGCAGCGGACAAACCGGTGCGCGCCGGCGTGTGGAGCGCGCTCACTTGCCTCGTGCGCCCCGAAGGCGTGCTCTTGTGCGTGATTCTGTTGATCTCGGGATTCAGCGCGCGTCGCGACGCGCGACGGATCGTGCTCTCGATGCTCGTGCCGATGCTCGTCATCGGCACGATCGCTGTCGCGATCCTGACCGCGAAGTACGGCTCGCCGATACCGCAATCGGTCATTGCGAAGGCCAAGATGCAGCCCGTCGATCCCGACGGTTTGACCTTCGCGCGCTTGAAATCGATCTGGAGTCAAGCGTTCTTGCCGCACTGGGTGCTGTTGCCGCTCTTGCCGATCGTCCTCATCGGGGCGTGGCGCGCATTGCGCAATCCGGGAGCGCTGCGCCTCTACTCGGTCTTCGCGCTGGCGATCGTCGTCGCGTATTCGATCGCGCACCCGCACACGTGGGGCTGGTACTACTTCGTTCCGCTCGCCGCGTGGACGTTTTGGTTCGCGCTCCAATTCGATCGCTTGGCGCGCAGCGCTTCGAAGAGCTTCGGCCCGGCACTTTCGAGCGCAGGAGCGCTGTTCGGTGCACCGATCGGTGGAGCGCTCGCGATGATCACGACGTTGATCATCGGCTTGCGCCATGAGAGCCGCATTCCGCGCGACGTGTACGCGCCGCTCGGCAAATGGGCGCGCGAGACGAGTGCGATGGAGCCCGACGCGCGCGTCCTGGCTTCCGATATCGGCATCATCGGTTGGAATTGGCGCGGCGTCGTGCTCGACAGCGAAGGGCTGGTCTGGCCGGCTGCACTCGCTCACGGCAGCTTGAACGCGATCCTCGAAGCCGAACGCCCGGAGTACTTCGTGTTCTTGGTCGAGCGGACGCGCCTCTTGCACTTGCAAAAGCGCGCCGACGTGTTCGCGCTCTACGAGCCGATCGCGCGCTTCAACGGGACGGGCGAGACGGCGCTCAAACCCACGGTGGATGAACTCGACGACGAGTGGGGACAGGATTACATCGTCTACCGGCGCAGGGCGCGTTGACGGCAACGCATCGCTCAGCTCGCTACAGAGTTTTCACCAGAGAGGTTCACCAGAGAGCGATTTCGCGCCGCTTCTGCCACAAGAGCCACACGAAGAACGGTCCGCCGACGAGCGACATCACCACTCCCGGTTGCAGCGGCACGCTCGGGAACGCAGCCGAACAAATGAGGTCGGCGGCGGTCAAGAAACAAGCTCCGGCGAGCGGCGACAACCACAACAGCGTGCGATGCGAAACACCGGTCGCGAAGCGCACCAAGTGCGGCACGATCAAGCCGACGAATGCAATCTGTCCGGCGACGGCGACAGCGGCTCCAGCAGACAGCGCGACCGCCGCGAGCGCGATCAACTTGACGCGCGCCGTGTCGACGCCGAGTGCCTCCGCGTCCTCGATCCCGGGTTGCATCAAGTCGAGTTCCCACGCGACGAACGGGATGACGGTGACGGCGCACGCGACGCCGGACCAGACGACGACGACGTGCCAGGGCAGACGATCTTGCAGCGAACCGAACGACCACAAGAGGATGCTCTTCGACACGTCCCAATCTCCGACGACGAGCATCTGCACGAGTTGTTGTGCGCCGCCCAAGAACGTGTTGACCGCGATTCCGACGAGCAACAGCGCGGGGATCGACACTCGACCCTGCGCAGACGCGAGTCGGTAGACGACGAGAGCGACGACGAGCGCTCCGACGAAGGCCGCGAGCGGGACGAGCACCAAGCCCGACGACGGCGAACTGACGACGAGCCTCGGACCGTAACCGCCGACGAGGAGCAGCGCCGCGATCGCTCCCAAGCTCGCGCCGCCGGAAATTCCGAGCACGGACGGCGAGGCGAGCCCGTTGCGAAAGACCCCTTGGACCAAGGCGCCCGCGAGTCCGAGCGCGGCTCCGACGCCCGCGGCAGTCAAGCCGCGCCACAGACGTAACTCGACCGCGACCTGTTGTGCCCCGGGCAGTCGCTCGGCAAGCCCGAAAGTCGCCCAAAACCCTCGCCACGCGGACGGAACGTCGTCGACCAAGTGAGTCGAACCCAGGCGCAGCGTGACCAGCAAAAGCCCGACGAGCAGCGCGACGAGGAGCGCCGCCCACAGTTGTGCTCGGGCGCGAGTCGACTGGGCCACGCGAGCGGTGTATCCGCTGGAACGTCGAGTGCCAAGCTCCACGCGTCGAAATGCAGAGCAGCTGCGTTATGGTCACGGGTCATGACGACCCTGCGACTCACGCGACGGACAGCGCGGGCGATCGACGCCCGCGCTGCGGACGAGTACGGAATTCCGTCGCTCGTCTTGATGGAACACGCCGGACGATCGGCAGCGGAACTGGTGCTCGCGCTCGCGCGCAACGCCGACACGACGCGCGCGGTCACCGTCTTTTGCGGCGGCGGCAACAACGGCGGTGACGGCTTCGTCGTCGCGCGTTTCCTCGACGCGCTCGGAGTCGAGGTCGAGTGCGTGTGCTGTGCCGACCTCGCCAGCGCGGAAGGGGACGCGCTCATCGAGCGACGCATCGCGCACAACGCCGGGCTGATGCTCGGCTCGGCAACGAACAGCGCGGAGCTCGCTCTTCGACGCGAGCGTCTGCTCGCCGACAGGCGTGAGCGCGTGATCGTCGACGCGTTGCTCGGCACCGGTTTCCAAGGTGTCTTGAAGCCGCACGCAGCTGAAGTGATCGGCGTCGTGAACGAGTTGCGCGCGGCGCAACGCGGATCACTCGTCGTGTCGCTCGATCTGCCGTCGGGCCTCGATTGCGACTCGGGCGAACTCGCCGATCCCACCGTGCGAGCGGATTTCACGGCGACTTTCGTGGCCGAAAAGCAGGGCTTCCTGAATCCGCGCGCCGCAGCAGTGCTGGGGCGCGTGGTCGTGCTCGGCATCGGACTCCCGCGCGCTTTGCTCGAGCGTGTGAGCGGTAGCGCGCCCTGAAGCCTCGATTGTGGTCGCGCTCAGTCGAGCAAGCGCGACTCGCACGAGTGCAGTTTCAATTCGGACGCGCGATTGGTGCGGAACACGAGCGGGCCGCGGATGTCGGGCGCGGCGAGGTACAAGAAAACTTCACTCTTGCCAGCGGGCAACATCTGCGCGATCGCGTTCGTCCGGCCGTACTCGGGATTCTGCTTCGTCTTGTAGTGGAAGTTCACGTCGGTCGCGATCTCGACTTCGACTTCGAGTCGCACGATCGCGCGCCTCGAGTCGGGCGAAACTTCTGCGGGCAACACCGCGAGTGCCGTCGGTTTCAGCCAGCGGATTCCGATCGCGCCGTCGACGTGGCGCGTCTCGATCCCGCCTTTCGAAGCGAGGTGGTGTTCGTCGCGTGCGAGGTCCATCACGAAGTGCGGGCGAGCGGCGTCGAACAATGTGCGACCGAACGCACCTTGAGCCGCCAAGTTTTCCACCGGTGGGCGTGCCAGAACGCGCTCGACGTACAGTTCGATCACGAGGTCGGGCCTTTCCTCGATCACGACAGCCGGTTGGAAGAAGTCCCAGATCGTCACAGCGCGCGACGCGGTCTTGGCGACGAACTTCACGGCCGCTTGGCCGAACGAATCGTGGAACATCACGACGCGCGGCAAGCTCGCGTCGCTCGAGGTGGACACGCCGCGCGTATCCACGATGCCGTCGGAGTCGAAGTGCAGGTCGAACGACGGACCGCGCATCGATTCGACGATGCGCTCGGACTGTTCGAGGTAGCCCGACAGATACAGGCGATGCGCCCACGTGTCGCCTTCGATGCCGTGCGTGGCGTAGGTCAGATCGCTCTCGTCGAGCCTCGCCCAGCTCTCGAGCTTGGGCCACGCGCGCACGTGATCGCCGAGCGCGCGGATGCCGGCCGCGGCGCCGCGATCGGTCCAGTGCGAACCGTAGGGGAAGTACGCGTGATCGTCCGCGCGGTCGGCGCTCTTCGCCGCGAGCAGACTCGCACGCAGATCAAGGAACACCGGGTCGCCGGCGAGTTGGGCCTGCAGTTGATCGGTGCGACTGGGGCCGAACGCCTCGAGCGCGTACGCGTGCCGCTCCGGATAGATGCTCGTCTTGTCGGGGGCAACGGCGAACACGTACTCGGCGCCGTGCTCGCGACAAAACGCTTGGCGTGCACGGATCGCGGAGACCCAAGCTTCGATCTCGAAGCGTCCGAGTGGAGCAGCGCCGCGCTGCATGTCGAATTCACGGCTGGCCGCGAGGAACACCCACGCGTCCTTTCCCGTGTACGCGATCGGCGTCGGCGACACGCCGAAACCTGCGACGAACTCGCGACTGCGCCAGCTCAAGAGCGTCGTGCGGCCGCCCAACGCGTCGCCGAACCAATGCTCGACATCGCGCGAGAACGTGGACAGCTGTTCGAGTGTTCGCGGCCACGGGGGTCGAGCGTGTGCGGAGCGCTCTTCGGGCAAGCGGCCGGCCTTCGGAACGCCGTTCACGCACCAAGTGACTAGCGGGACGAGGAGCGCGACCAAGAAAACGAACACCGTCAGCCCCGCTCCCAATCGTGTCACGCGGGCGCTCATTCGCACGACGAGGTTGCCGAGTGAGGCGTCGCCATGCAAATCCGATCCTGGGTGCGTTGCCAGACTGGGAAAGCTCGCTATGGTGCAGGAGGGCACTCGATCCGCCTGCGCCGCTTTGGCGGAGGGTGCTCGTCCTGATTGACCCACGAGGATCGGTGAATCCTTGGCAACGAAAGCAAACCCTCCGATGAGACTGCTCCTATTCGCCGTGCCGGCCGTGACGATGCTCGCATCGTTTGCAGAAGCTCAATTGTTCGAGAACGTGTCGCCGCGTGCGGCCGTCGCCAGCGAACCGTCGTTCGCGATTCCGACGCAGTTGCCGCCGGCTCCGACCGTCGGTTCCGACGTGTGCGCGACAGCCGAGGTGCTCGGCAGCGCTGTCGGGTCCTTCGGCTACGACCTGACGACGGCGACCACGGGCACCGAAGGCCAGATCACGTTCACCGGCGGAGATTGCAACTACGGATGCGCGGAGTACGGCAACGCGAACGTGCAAGTCCCGGGCGACGTCTGGTTCACTTGGACTGCGCCTGCGACGGGTCGCGTGCGCATCTCGAGCTGCGGTTCGCTGGCCGACGTGAAGATCGCTGTGTACCTCGGCCCGACGTGTCCGACGGGGACTTCGTGTATCGGATGCAGCGACGACTACCACGGCGCGAGTGTCGGCACCGGCTACCAGCGCGATGCGCGCGTGTTCTTCGACGCTGTGCTGGGCACGAATTACCTGATCCAAGTGGGTCGAGGATTCAGCCTCTTCGCAGGGACGGGTTTCATCGACGCGTTCACGATCGACGTCGCGCCGATCGTGCGACCGAACGTGTACGACGACGGCGCGGCTGAAGTCAGCTTCTCCGTCGGAGCAGCGGGCAACGGCAATTGCCGCATGCAGTGCTTCGGCGATCCGAGCGCTGTCACCACCGTACTCGGCACGGACGTCTCGTGGGGCTGGACTGGACAGACGGGACTCGTCAACGGCACACCGTGCGTCGTGGCGATCTGGGACGACCCGACCGACGACGCCAATCCGACCGACTGCGTCCTGCTGCAACAAGTTTCGACGACCTACCAAAATGTCGGGACGGGCATATTCACGAGCATCTTGTTCTCACCGCCTGTGACGGTGAACGGCAACTACTTCATCGGAGTCGCGTCGCAACTGATCGTCGCCGGTACGGGTGTGGATGCTCCCCTGACGGCAGATTCCACGCTCTGTTTCGCTCAGCCCGACACTGCGTGGTACGGCGCGAACACAGGTCTCGCGTACGACGTCACGAACATCCCCGCCAACTCCGGCCCCGCGTTCCGTCTAGGAGCGGCGGGCAATTGCCAAGCTCAAGGCACAGCCACTTACAACGGATTGAACCACTCGGCGTGGACGATTCGTTCGAACGTGCTGGCGGGGCCGCCGCCGATCGGCACGTCGTTCTGCTCTGGAGACGGCACTGCGACAGCGTGTCCGTGCGGCAATGTCGGCGGCCCGGGACGCGGTTGTGCGAACTCGACTGCCGGTAGCACGGGCGCGATTTTGAGCGCGGTTGGCGTCGCGTCGATCAGCGCGGACACCGTCGTGTTGAAGGCGACGGACGTGAGCGGACCGGGACTCTTCTTCCAAGGCTCCGTGCAATTCGGCGGCGGGAACGGCATCACGTTCGGCGACGGACTCCTGTGCGCGGGTGGAACGATCTTGCGCTTGGGCGTCGTGTTCCCCGTCGCGGGAGTCGCGACCTACCCGGGCGGCCTCACACCGAATCCGATTCACATCGGCGGCGTCATCGGTGCGCCGGGCACGTTCCATTACCAGTGCTGGTACCGCGATGCGTTCATGTTCTGCTCGGTGGCCACCAACAACCTGACGCAGGGCGTCACCATTCCCTGGGGCACCTGAGACAGCGCGAGACGTCAGCGGAAGAACGATCGCCGCACTGGCGCGAGGCTCCGACCCAGGCAGGGGAGGGGCCTCGCGCTTTTTCAGCACGCTGCTGAGTAGCAGCCGCTGCGGATCACCCCGTCGAAACCGACGTCAGCCCCAGCAATCGGATCCGAAATCGAGGACCGGAGCGCGCTCCGAGTCAGCGTCCGCAGGTGTTCGGCTCGGCTGGCGGGCCGGGAACCAGAAGCGCTCGAGAGCCCTGCTTGGCGCTGATCGCTATGTCAGTCGTGCGTTTCAGTCAGGTTGGAAAATCATCCCGGTTGGAGGGGAACTCTGTTCACAGCCGGTACGTCTTCCGTTGTGGGTCCGTCCGCTCCCCGTGGCGTTTCCCGCACAAATCGAAATCCCTCGTCTAGAAGGGGTTTTGGCACCGTTGCGAGGATCCGCACATGGGGTATGATCCCAGTAGGAATACCGTTTCCTCGCGGATCTCTGGGATCGGAACGGACCTCCGGTATCCGCTGGTTCTGGCCGACGGACGACCGCTTCTCACTCGCCAGACCGTTGGCAACCTCTACTCAGGACAAACATGAGACTCTCTCAGCTCACTTTCTCGGGTGTCGCACTCCTCGCGGCGTCCGTTTCCGCGCAACAATCGGATTTCGACGCGCGCCCGATGCTCCGCACCGGCGCCGCCCCGGCCCCGATCGCTTCGCAACTTCCGCCCGCACCGGTCAACGGTTCGGACTTGTGCGCGACGGCCGACGCGCTCGGTAGCGCGACGGGCGCGATCCCGTACGACCTCACGCTCGCGACGACCGGCCCCGAAGGTCAAACGTCCTTCACCGGCGGTTACTGCAACTACGGTTGCGCCGAGTACGGCAATGGCCAAGTCGCGGTTCTCACCGACGTGTGGTTCTCGTGGACCGCTCCGGCCACGGGCCGCATGCGCATCACGACCTGCCCGAATCAGAACGACACCAAGATCGCGCTGTACCCGGGCCCGACCTGCCCGACCGGCACGGCGACGCTCGGTTGCAATGACGATTTCCATTTCAACGGCGGCGTCACTGCCGGTCTGCTCGACTCGATCCTCTACTACAACGTCACCGCGGGCGAGCAGCTGCTCATCCAAGTCGGTCAGTCCTCGTTCAACACCGCACTGCCCGGCTTCACCGGCACGTTCAACATCGACCTCGACCCGGCGCACGAGACGGGCGCGGTCCCGCTCGACGACGGTTTTACCGACGTCAACTTCTCCTTCGGCGTCGCAGCCACCACGGGCGTCCTCGGTTTGAACCGCTACGCCAACACGGGCGACGTCACGACGCTCACGGGCGTCAGCGTGTGCTGGGGCTGGGCGGGCTCGGCCGGTTGGGTCAACGGTACGCCGGCGTACGTCGGCCTGTGGAATGACTCGATTTCGAACGACGGCGATCCGACCGACGCGGTCCTCGTCGAGCAAGTCGCCACGACCATCCAAAGCGGGGGCACGGACACCTTCGTCACGATCCCGTTCGCCACGAACCACACGATGAACGGCATGTACTTCATCGGTTACGGTTCACAGCGCGTCGCAGCGACCGAATTCCCCCTCACGGGCGACCTCACGGTGTGCAACATCCAACCCGACACGGCCTGGCGCGTGATCAACCTCGCCGCTCCGGTCAACCTCGTGAACCTTGGTGCGAACACCACGCCCCCGGGTCGCCTCGAAGCGACTTTCTGCCAAGCGCAAGGTGCCTTCAACGGCCTCTACCACAGCGCGTTCGCGGTCCGTCCCAACATCCTCGTCGGACCGCCCCCGGTCGGCGCGGGCGAGTGCTTCGGCGACGGCACGGGCGCAGCTTGCCCGTGTGTCAACAATGGCGCAGCCGGTCGCGGTTGCGCGAACTCGACGAACGCTGCGGGCGCGCGTCTGACCGCAGTCGGCGTCGCATCGGTTTCGGCCGACTCGGTCGTCCTCACGTGCGACGGTATGACGGGCCCGGGCTTGTTCTTCCAATCGAACGGCCTGCTCGGTCCGATCAACTTCAATGACGGTCTCCTCTGCGCCGGCGTCGGCATCTTGCGCCTCGGCGTCGTGTTCCCGACGGCTGGCAACGCCAGCTACCCGGGCGGCTTGACCCCGAACCCGCTCACGGTCGGTGGCGCGCCGATCCTGGCCGGCAACGTCAAGCACTACCAGTGCTGGTACCGCGACATCACCGTCGGCTTCTGCGTTGTCGCAGGTCACAACATGTCGAGCGGTCTCGGCATCACGTGGGTCCCGTGATCATTTTGCGGTGAGTTCGGAGGACCGCGGGTCCTCACTTGCCGCGTGGTGAGCATCTAAAACCCGGCCGCATGGCAAACGCCATGCGGCCGGGTTCTTTTCATTCAAGGGGGTTGGAGGCGGAGGGGCGGGAGCGTCAGGTCGGTTGCGAAGGTCTACCGGGAGTGCGTATCGGCTTGCAGCATTGTGAAACGGGGTGAGGGCACGGGAACGGACCTTTTCCATTCTGAGTCACTCGGCACACGTGGCGGCCAGAACCAGCTGCACAAGAACGGATGCTCCTATTCCGAGCACGCGCGCCACAATCGGTCGACCCGCCCAGCTTCGCCGGAACGGACGTTTCTATTCTGAGAGGGAGTCGCAATTGACGCCGGGTCAGCACACTTGGCCGTCGGGCCAGCACACTTGGCCGTCGGGCCAGCGCACTTGGCCGCCGGGTCAGCGCACTTGGCCGCCGGGTCAGCGCACTTGGCCGCCGGGCCAGCACACTCCGCCGCCACGCCCAGCTTCACCGGAACTGACGTGTCCATTCCGACACTGAGTCGCACTTGGTCGCCACGCCCCTTTTCTTCTGACAGAACCCCGTGCGCGTGAAGCGCGGTACTCCGCGGTTCACGCGTGC
>ENA-ORBV01008377-ORBV01008377.1-microbial-mat-metagenome-genome-assembly--contig:-NODE-8377-length-17401-cov-5.890787_pt1 | contig 17401 bp, 13 predicted proteins | sample MGYA00237777_ERZ505514 | MGnify/ENA primary metagenome ERZ505514 (study PRJEB26160, sample SAMN06269048) | microbial mat metagenome | isolation source: Oligotrophic lake microbial mat | place...
TGAGTCAATAGCATAGAAGACTCCAGAAGATCTACAACCATAGCTAGTAGCAGCACTGCATGTGCTTATAATTTCTAATAAACTGATCTTTTGCACCACCAATGGATCTCTTATCATCCAACACAATGAGCTACATACCAAAATTGAATATAACATGCCTAACACACTGTATTACCCTCCCTTAGAACCTTTACTTTGGACAATTCCTTAAAAAGGAAAATCTGACCCCACACGCTCACCCACAGCTGAATGTTTGATCTGAACAATGTTGTCTCTCAAGTTTGAGCATCACATCCTTTGGGCTATGCCTGTGTATGATTCCCCAACCATTTTGGTCAGCCCAGGGTTGTTGTTGATTGATGTATAAACATTTGTTGGAAAAAGAAGAAGAGATCTATGTTCGTGGTAAAGATCAGTTTGCTACAGAATTTGCTACAAGAAGTTTGGATGGCTACAGAGACCAATCTGGTAAAAATCGTCTATGTCTATTATCACATCTATCATAACAAGCACCACACATGTCATGGTTTGCAATCTGCATTTAAGAAAGTGCTTTAAAAGGCACTCCTGTTGCTGCATCAAGAGTCATTGATGCATGCACATGGATTGAATTGACAGTGCTGCTAGCAGATGTGGATGTTTCCTCAAGACTCATCGATACACAGCCATGTCAGCATTGATTCCCATAGCTGAATTCACTGGCAGGACCTCCGGCAACATCTGCATCTCCAAGGTGCCGACTATGGATTCTTCTAGAAGCATTTCTATGGAACATTGGGTCATGTGGACACTCAATTCATTGCATCCTTTTTTCTATCAATCATGTTGACTTGACAACAACGCAACTACATCATTCAATGCACCGGATTCATCAACAGAACCTGCACAGTCAGATAGTCTCATTAGATGTGATGGCAACATCTCCAATGTGACAGCCATGGATAATTCTACAAAATGCAATTGGGTGATCATTGCACTAGAGAATCCCGCTGTCTAGAGCCCCTTTCCTTTCAGGCATGTTGGTTTTGGTGGCTAGCTGTGCCAAATCAATCAATCCCTAAATTGCTGCGTTAAAATTGGCGGCAACACGACCCCTCAAGAAAAAGAATTTCTACAGGAATCCAGCTCTACATCAGGCCGAATTCCACTGCAGCCTCATCATTGGCCCCAATTTTAGTCACATTTGAAGACCAATTTTCAGTCATGATCCAGACTGGCACCAGCCTCAAGCATTAAAAGTAGCCCATGCTCAGCAGGACAACAACTCTTCTGTCTGAACTTCTTGCTCTACAGTAGTCACTACTGTGTGATTGTCCTAGCTCAGATCTACAGCACACTGCATGCTGGAAAAAGAAGCGATCTGAATTGATGACAAAGATCAGTTTGATATAAGAAGTGATCTTCTTTGTTGGAAGATGTTGTCTGCTGCTAAGGGTGAATTTTGATATTGCCGAGTGTGGATTTTGACATTGCTGTTGAGATCTGCATTCTTTTGTACAAATGAAGATCTATTAGGATCCATGGAGCTGACTAAATGAGTGGCTCTGGCGCATCCAACTTGAACAACATTGTTTCATCATTTGATGGTGCCTGACCTAGACAATGCTGGCATGGATGTCATCTGTCAAAGACAACAAGACATGCCACCAGTGACATCTGATTTTCAATTTTGTCATAATGATCCTGCGTGGTTTCCCCAAAGCTATCACAGTTGTGTTGCAAATGTGTGAAGTTTGATCTGTTGTTTCTGGAACGTCCCCACAACAGAACATAGAATTTCACTTTTGCTTTGTAGAAAGCATTTACAGCAACAAGCTTTTGGGGGACAGATCTATGATGTTGATTTTGGCTATTAGAGAGAGGATAGGAAAGTGAGTACTAGTACTAGCTAGTAATTACATTGAATGTGTGGATGTGCCTGTTTCAATTCTACCACCATGAGGACATGCATGGAACCTTTTCTTCTTTTCTTCGTAGAAGAGAAAAGACGAACCCACACATGTTGAGCACGGCATGCGCAGTCAGTGAGAAACAGCACCAAATATCACTCCACCCACTATTGTACGTACCACTACTGCATATTCCATCATACATATTGGCAAGCAATTAAAACCTGTGCAGTAAGGCATCTATTATCTATTAGTTCGTCGTTGGGTTGTTATCAGCATTCCTGTACGAAGTGTATTCGACCAGTTGGAGCCAAGCGCAATAATTCAAAAATGGAGCAAGTTCAGAACCTACCCCCCCACCAACAACAGCAGTTCATGCAGCATCTCGAGCAGATGCAAATGAAAGACAGTCTCACGTACGTACAGGAGCACCATATAATGATTTTTTGTTCTTTTCGATCATGAGCTGGTATCTCCATTCTCATCATTCATGTTATTCTCTTTCTTTCTTTTTCGATAGAATGTACAACAATTTGGTCTTTCGCTGCTTTGATTCCTGCGCATATTCCTTCCGTTCCAAGTCACTTGACAAGTACGAGATTACCTGCCTCGAAAATTGCGCATCAAGATATATTAAGATGGCACAACGTGTTGGCCTTCGGTTTCAGGAGCACCAGGCAATGCAACAGCAACAACAGAAATAAAACGGCAGGTTCAGATGAGAAGTTATGCGGCCGTGATATTCACGTAAATTCATGATACAGTGAATCGCCCGTAAATGACATGTTGTTGGGCCTGAGCGGTTTTCAGCAGAAAGTATTTGCACTTCCTTCATGGTTAGATGAGATAGCATTAATTCTAGTCGATTTTATTTTTAAATGTCAACGGTTATGCTTGGATCTTCATTACTTTTTCTAGGAATGACATGATTGAATGGTTTGATGCATCATACAGAGGCAATCTTCCATGGCTATCACAAACATGTGGGTCAACAAATGCTTCTGTTAGCAGCCATCGGCACGTTTGGTGGTGACCACCAAGTGCGGCTAGGTGGAGGCTTGATCGTCCCTCTTCGTCGCGCGCCAATCGTATTCCAGAAGCGTGGTTCAAAGAGAGCTTGCGTAGCTCTGGCAGGGCCCCGCGGGACGCCAGGTCTAAAATCTTTGCATTCAAATCTCCATTCAGCTCCATGCTTCTGTCTTCCCCATTATTGGCAACCACCGATCCTATCTGTAATTCTTGGATCACTGCCCGTATTGATTCGTCCAACTCCCCTGATAAGTTGGCAGAAATCTTTCGCTCCGCGAGAAGACTCAATAGCAAAGTCGTAGACTCTGAGTTTTTGACACCCGCGAAATTGTGACTTTCTTCTTGATCCGCCAAACATTCCGGCGAGTGCCAAAACTTGGCAGCCATCCGTGAGGCTTCTACTACTTTGTCCGTTCTTTGAACACATTCCCTCCAAATACTTTTGACAGCACTATCGACGCTCGCCCGCTGCAACCACTCTGCTACCAAGGGACCATCTAACAAAGATTGATTCGCTCCCTGACCTTTGAAAGGGCTACAGGCATGCAAGGCGTCACCTACCACGACAACTCTTGAGTATCGTTGAAATGCATCTTGAAGCCTTCTGGGTTGTCGATCATAAAGCGGACTGCATCAACGAGGAATAAACGCAAAGTGTTTCATGTTGAATAGATTTTAAGATATGGATGGATGTAGTAATATAGGTACAAATAATAGAAACAAAGAAAATCTTCTTCGCACTTCATGATTGGCGAGTGGTTGTACTTACGTTCCCCAAATGGTTTCCCTTGGCGTAGCTCGAATCATGGCAGGAATTGGATCGTGCCAGTGAGAGCAAATTTCCAAGACTTTTTCGCGCAGAAAATCAGGGTTACCACGTTGTTGGTTCAAAAAAATTGTTGTATCCTGACCTTCATTGTCAGCAGTATCCTCCTCCTCCTCCTCATTATTATTGTCTCCGTCGTATCGATAGGACAATTGCCACATGATGCGTCGTTCAGAAGCATAAGAATCCCCTTCGTAGGGCATGGTAAACAATCGATGTTTGCCATCGAGAACGTAAAATCCACGTTCCGTGAGTAGTGGGTGATGAAAATTGTCGGTAATGCCAAGAATGAGCATGACATGTAGAGGTTTCGGTCGACACTTTGGAGCCAGAGATTTTACCACTGCCGATCGAACTCCATCCGCGGCAATCACTAGATCAAAGTTCTTCTTCAAAATGGTGACTGTTGTTGGATTATTATTGTTTGAAGAATTGTTGTTGTTGTTGTTGTTGGAGTTGGTAGTCAGTTCCACTTCCACTTTTTTCTCACTGCCTTCCACCTCCCGAATTCCAGTCAGTTCATGGCCCCAGAATATTTTGTGGCCGCCAGAGGAACTGCAACCCAATTCCGTTTTTGTTTGCTCCAATAATTCCACAAATCGATTTGTCATGATTTGCTGCAACCTTTGTCTTGGAATTCGAATATTGCCCCGCTGGCCCGTTCCCCGTCCTGGTAAAAACGCATTACCGTAATAACCACAAACGATTCCATCGGGTTGAAAAATATAATGCGATCGAGAAGGACAATCTTGTTGTGCCACTTGTTCCAAAATGCCCAAATGATTTAGAGGACCTTTTGGATTATAAGACAAAGTCAAACCAAAGCCTTCCCGACGTGATGCTTGACAAGCATCTCTCTCAAAGATAGAAACATTGGTAAAACCAGCCTGGGTCAAGGAAATGGCAGTGCTGAGGGATGCAATGCCACATCCAATAATGGCAATGGCTGCGTCCTTTTCGAGGCGATTCTTATTCTTATTGGAACCACCGCCAGAACCTCGTTTTCGTTTGGACTTTTCAGTAAAGGTTGTATTGGTCATATTCGAAAGTTCATGTCGTGGGAATCGAAAATGAATCTAGTAGTGGTGGTGGTCTTGTCTGTTGACACAATGAATCTTGAGAATCGAGCAACGATGATTTGCATTCATTCCTTTGATTGTCGCTCTATTCAAATTTATTGGCTTGTCGGTCGCGTTCGCTCGTCGTTTGAGTGGTACTGCTAACACTAACCCTGGAAAATGACGCTTCCGGTCGAAGTTTTGACCCGGAAACGCGATTGATGGGATCGTACTATGTGCGACCAACTGAGGCAGTACAAAACGAAATCAAGCCCTTCAAATTCAGCACTTATTGGGGGGTCACTCGTTAGCCCACCACAGGCACCACTAATTCCGGTGAATTCGCAATATCTTCCCGGAAGAAGGCAACCATCACGTTCGAATCAATGAATCCTCTTGCTTTCGTTCCAGCATGTCGTCTTTGGCCCACGTGCAATTTCAAGGTTGACGAACAAATCTGTTGCACAATCACAATAGAAGGCAGCAGGAAAATCATAATTCTCTTGGAAGCAAGCAAGCAAACAAGCATAGCTAGCAGAAAAAGATAGATCCAAGATGTCATCCAAATTGAATGAATTCCAAAATGCGACGGTCGGTATGACAGTCGGTGTAATTGAGGTACGATGAGGGCTAGCGACGGTACTGCTGCACTGTTGCATTGTAGTGTGGTGTTTGGAAGAACATCTTTGACAGTGACGAAAGAAAAAACTGCTTTGGTTTCATGACTTCAATCTCTCACCGATAAACCCCGATCTTTCATTTTTACATAATTGAATTGAATAGGTGCTGATTCTTCAACCCTTCAATTACTGCAAAAATATGGTTCAGCAGCAACGCCCCATCCAGTGGAGCCCCGCCGTGATGTACCGTGGAGTGGGTGCCAATTGCGTCAATATGGGCAGTTGTACAATGATTCAATTTGCGGTGGGTGGCAAACTCAAAAATATTGTCTCAGGTGGTGAAGCCAATTCGCGCCATTTGACCTTGGGCGAAGAATTGATTTGTGGAATTGGTGCCGGAACTGTCAGTGGTCTCGTTGGAAGTCCTTTGGAACTCATCATGATTCAGCAACAACGAAAGGGTGGGAACACAATGGAAACGATCAAAAATATCATAAAAAACCCGCCCGATGTGTACCGTGGGTTTATTGGTGCGGCAATTCGCGAGGCGTTGTGGACCTGTGGATACCTCAGTATTCCACCTGTGGTCCGAAGAACGCTCATGGAAAAGTATCCCGAGACATTCACATCCAACGATAAGGCTCGTGTACCAGCAGCTTTGCTAGGGGGTCTATTTGCTTGTTACTTGACGCAGTGGGCCGACACCATCAAAACCTGCATGCAGGGAGATATCGAAAGGGCAACCTACGGGACGTTTTCGCAGACGGCCCGCAATATTTATGGTCAATCCGGTATCCCAGGATTCTACAGAGGTGCCACATTCAGGTATGGGCGTATGTGCTGTGCCGTCTTTATCATGGACAAAACGGCGGAATTCTTTGCCAAAGCCATGTACCCAAGTGCTTTCGAGTAGAAGTGAGGTGTGCTGCTCCTGTGTGGAAAGATGCAATTTAACTAAGTTCAAATACATTGGTGTTTATCAAGATATTCCGTGTTACCGTATTCAATTTACAATATTAGTTTCGTTCTGAGTATTGAGTACGCATTTTTTATTATTTTTGAGTATCGCGCACCATTTTTTATTGTGTTGTTCATCTTTCTTCAATTACTTGCTTGTTGGCTACCAAAAGAGACTAGAAACAAATAACCCTAGCGACATCCTCTTGATCTGTCCAACATATCGTGAGTTTTCTGTACAGCGTGAAAACTAGTAGATAACACACAAATTAAATTAAGAAATTGTTTGCTAGATAATGAGCAATCACTACTATGGTGGCGGCGGTATTTCGTATTGGAATGTCATCATCATTTCCAAATCCAAGGCTTCCGATGCCAACGTCAAATCGTCATCTGTCATGCCAGTGAATCGTTTCTTGTCTGTGCCATATTTAGCCATGGCACCAATCATATTGGTATGTTGGGCACCTGAATTTGGGTGCCCTTTGCCAAACTTTCCAGAATCCACCACGTACGCAAACTGCCCTTCCTCTCTCGGTACACCTCCCACACAAGAGCAAACCGTATTGATCATTTCCTTTCCATGAAAGAGTAAGTCTTCAAACCGTACTATCAGCCTTGGATAATCAGCATGAAAGTATTGTCCGTACCAGTCGGTCCAAACATGTGCTAACGATTCCCAATGCTCGGCTTGTTCTGGGTATTTGATCTGCACAGGAACCGTGTTTTCAAGATAAGGAAAAAGATCCAAGTCGTCCTGGTTGGGGACTAAGTTGGGACAGTGCTTTTGTGTATGATGCCATTTGGTAGCTGCAACGAAAATCGATGTAGAGCTGTTGGTGAGGCTAAGCCTTTTGAGTCATAATTTTCTTCATCGGTATCATATTATCTTACCATAGGGATGGCGGCACATACTCTGCATCCAAGAATATGGATCTCGGATAGCGACAACTGGCATTACATTTGTCTTGTTTACTTTTCTGTCACCCTTGACCGTATTTGTCCATTTTCGTTTGGCAACCATATGCTTTCCTATTGTTGAGAGGATCCAACGAAAAACATAGCTATGAGCTTTGAAAAAGACGAACTACATCCGTCCCAAGTAGGATATTTGCATGGTACTAAATGGACTTACCCCATGGCACTTGCCACCTCATACCACCGTATTTTTCTTTTTTGTTCTCTGGCATGAGACAGTTAGCATTCATGTACATTGCCAAGGTGTTGGTTCCCGAGTTGAAAATTCCTGCTGACCCAATCGAAGCATCCTCTACAGGAACATTTTTGCGGAATTCCTCACTAAGATGCCAGGTATGAGGAACAAGGTTTATTGGATGAGCAAAAGATGCTGATTTAAAACTCTTCATTCCTTCATCACACTAAAAATCACTTTGAATCAAGAGGAGTCGCTGCTCATTTGCTTGTCTGAACTTACCATGTGTCCAATCCATAAATTGCGGGGCCTTTACCGTAGAGTCTCTCCACTTCTTCCCACATGGGCAGCTTGGCCACTGTTGCCGCATCAAACTCTGTAATCCCTGCTTCTCGAAGAATATCCAAAATGGGTTCCCTCCCCTTACTGACTTCTTCGAGTGTCAAGGCACCAGTGGCGTCATCATCACCGGCAGCATCACCCAATTGATCTTTTTTTAGTGCCGTAATAGCATTCACCACAACCCTTCCTTGCTTGTCTTTTTTGACAAATTGACCTCCTGAAAAGGCTCCATCAAAGGTCTTTTTGCCTTTTTTATTTACATTGCCATTTTCCCCTTTCAGTGGTTGCATGTCAAGGTCTACCGTTTCCGAAAAACCTTCTGCTTGGTCGTTGCTCCCGTACGGGGCATCGGTGTGTGGCATATTGACGTAGTATTTCACATTCATATAGAAAGATGCCAGGCCCAGCAAAATCATGGCTCTTGCCAGCATGTTTCCAGAAAGGATTTGTGGTTCGGCTGGAGGCCGTTTATGATTGGGAGGTCGAGACATTTTTTCGTTCTTTGTCGTTGGTCTTGGGACGAGGTGGGAACTCCAAAATACGAAATACCAGGACAAATCAATGACGACTGTGGATTGGTGCGGCCTGGTCCTGTACTTCCTGTAGACAAGAGGATCGAGGTGGGCTAATTTGATGAACGAATGTGGCGTTCCAAGTTAGTTGGATAGCTATCATACACGAATTGTGCGGTCCCAAGTTTAATTGTTGCAGCAAAATATTCAGGGCAGCTAAATTCAGTACGACGTAGCAGGTTAGCTCAGTACAATAGCACCACGATATAGCTGCATAGTGCATATTGTGCGTGTAGAGCGCACTGCAGTGCTAGTAGTCCACTGTAGCTATGATAGCTATCTATTACATAGAGCTTACCGTTATTAGTGGTCCACTACTGGTCCTGCATGCGGGTATTGGTCATTTTACAGTCATCTCTCGATCGCGACTGTCATTTATCCGTTCCTTGGATGTCAAAACGTTTTTTCGCCCGGGTGTCAGTGGGTGACCTCTGCACAAAACATCATGGGATTTGGGCTGGAACAGCTGCTGAACAAGTCACTGTGTGAAGATTGCATCCTGCTCATGTTCTCACAAATAGCTATGATTGATAAAGATTAGCCACAACTGGCCATGTTCATATTGAAGCTTTGCAGACACATGTCACGCACCTGCAATTTTGGTTGTTCAAAATGTCATGATCGATGAGATTCGGCCAGGAAAACACAAAAAAAGCATTGACAAAAACCTACACCGGCAATTTAAAACATTGTGCTTACTGGCATGCTCATGTTGCATGGCACTTCTGTTAGCTAAAAACTGGGAGAGCAGTTTGGTGCTGAGTTGGGACACAAACTTTGCATGTTGGTCATCTGCTGGTGCTTTTGTTCCAATCTGAGCCTTGGAGTGCACTTTCTCTGGAATTTGCTCTAATGAAACACACTAAAACTCACATGTGTAGAAGATCCAGTGTTAAGCACAGTCATGAAAATGGCTGTCAAGACATCAAAGGAGGGCTGCATCTACTCACTTCATGCTTTGCTTGCTCTAGCTAGTAGACTACTAGCATTGGCACTGCATCAGTCGCGCTACTACTAGCTAGACTGTGCAGTAGCTAGCTATTTAGCACGCACGGTCGCGATAGTGTTAAATAGCTACAGTACTAATAGCTAGTGGCTAGTACAGCAGCTACTTACCAGTCCCGGAACATAGACTGCCACGTTATCAAACAGTTCATGGCACGAATCAAGAAAAAGACCGACTCACCGGATACAATTATAGCACGTTTGGACTCACTCTTTGAATCTTTTTAGCGGGCGAACCTGTCCCACAATTCGAAATTATTAATCTAGCAAACCTCACAAATTCGAGATAAAGCAAACGTTATTATTATTACCATAAGTGCGATGACCGCGGAACAGCATAATTTTATGGATGATGTCCAGTCCATGGGAATCGTCAATGCCCTCAAGACGGGCAATATGCACATTGATATGATCATTGCAATGTGCATCCCCGTGATCCTCAGACTGCTCTTTTCGTTTCTGAGCAACCTGAGTTGTAAACATTTAATGGATAAGCTACGTGAATGGTTTCAGACCGAGTATGAAGATGAGACGGTCTGGTACACAAGGACCATAGTGCACGCAGAAGAAAAAGATCGTAATCAGAAAAAGTTTTCTTCCATCGACGACGACTTGAAAAATGAAATTCTCATCAAGGCCATCACGATGTATTTGCAGCACTTGAAATGCATTAAGCTCCAACATGCCGATTTGAAATTGACAACCATGCGCCAGGAATATGACTGTGACTACTCGGATAGCGACGATGAAGACGACGACGAAGGGGGGCGGTTTTCCAATCAGCTGTCATCCTATAAGATAGTTCATAATCCTCCCGCTGACGAGTGGCACCCAACCGGAAGAGTGTTCCCTTCGGCCAAGCCAACGACGCATGATCCTATCAAATATGACAAGAGTGAGCTCCATGAGGTTCAGATAAAGATAAATGAAAAAGAAGAGAGTTCTGGAGGTGATGAAGGAGAAGGGGACGAGAAGAAGAAGAGCGCCACAAGTAGCCGCGAGCGCCGGACTGCGGAATATTGCCTCAGATCCACTGGCGAAGAGTCAGTCGATCAATTCATTGAAGAGGCCTACGCCTGGTATGTTTCCGAGATCAAGCGTAGTGAGGACAAGGACAAGTCACGCTATTATTATGATTTAAAAGATGAAGATTATCTTGAAGGACAAACGCATGAGTACAAACGCTACAAGCTTTCAGATGACAAGAGCTTCAATTCCTTGTTCTTTCAAGAAAGGGATACCATCGTTAAGCTTCTTGATCACTTTATGAGCAAAACAGGAAAGTATAGTATAGAGGGATACCCGTACAAGCTCGGGTTGCTGCTGCATGGCCCACCTGGAACTGGTAAGTCTGCAGAGACCAGAGGATAAGAAATTACCAAACCCGCCCAATTTTCTGCTCACGACGCCTTATGTTCTCTGCTGGGCCTCCCACCAGGCAAGACGAGCCTCATCAAAGCCATCGCTCAATTCACAAAACGCTCCGTTATCAACATTCCTCTCGCTCGCATTAAAACCAACGCCGAGTTGAATCAACTATTTTTCTCAGACGAGCACCACCACGATGGTTCTTATTACCCTGCGAAAATGTCTTTCAAGGTTCGTGTATGCATTCTTGCTACAGGGTTGTATTGAGCTGCGGCGGTGTGCCCTTACAATTGTTGTCGGTGCAAATAAATACCACAGGACGTAATTTATGTTATGGAGGACATCGACGCTGCGTCGTCGGTTGTGCAACGACGTGATGGCAAAAAGACTTCCGCGGTGGCCCAGACAGCGCATGTCGATCTTCCGGTTCCCAAGTCAATGTGGCGCATGATGCTTGAAAGTCAAGGAGACGATTGTGCGAAACTGGTGGAAAAACTCGTTACTAAGAGCCAGCGCCTTAAAGAAGACGCCATGTCTTCAGGAACTCTTTGCTCGCTAGCCGAGCGAATGAACAGTATTCCTGGACTTAGCGTTATCGGAAACAAAGGTCACCCCCAAGCAGGGGCCGCGACAATCAAAAAGATAGTAAGCGATGCGCTGGAGGATTCGAATCTTATGATGGAAGAAAGCGAAGAGTTGGACAAGTATCTCAACTTTCATGCCAGGAGTATTTTGAAGCTGGTTGAGATGGGTGCTGCCGTCGACGAGGCTTTTGAAAATGGGTTGCTTGGCGTTTCAAGCAATGAAGACAGCCCCAGCCTAACCTCAGTCATCAAACCCCGATGCCTATCCCGAGATGTTTCTTATAACAAGTATGAAGGTCCAGGCATGGGACTCGAGGTAGAGACGATCGACAACGCCATGAGGACGTTGGCCTCTACCAACCGTGCCAAAGCGATGTCAATGGCCCACGTCGCTGATCCCGGAGAAATGGCACTTGCATTTGGTGGTGGCGGCGAAGGAGTTATGGCGGCAAATGGAACGGGAAGCTTGACTGATGATTTCGCGCCATTCCTTAATTACGGCGGGGGCTTGGGCGCCAAGCGCGGCAATTTGGCCCTTGGTGGGCTACATGGATTCTCCGGCTTCGGGCGTCTCAGAGATGAGCTTAATCTCTCAGGGTTGTTAAATGTTCTTGATGGGGTGGTGGACACTCCTGGAAGGATTCTGATTATGACTACAAACCATCCAGAGAAACTTGACCCGGCCCTGATAAGACCAGGCAGGATCGATAAGAAGCTCATTCTTGGGTTCATGCACCCCAATGATGTCATCCAGATGCTGGAGCATTACTTTCAAGTGAAAATTGGAGAGGCACAGAAAAACCGAATTTGTAGTTCAGTCAATGGCGATTCCGCGTCCAACCGACCTTCCCTAAGGCTGACACCAGCCCAAGTCGAGCAAATGACGGCCGAGCACGATGATATAGAAGATATGATTGCTGCGCTTGAGCAAAAGGCAAAACCAATTGTTGTGGAATCAACGACCGCGGAAGTGCCACCAAAAGAGTCCCGAATCACTTATGGTGGTTCAGGCGACTGGTAACGAGGCTTACGAAGACCCCGTCATGTGAATTAACATAATTTGAACAGTACTTATTCCCTTGGCCCTATTGTAGTACCAACTCTCCAGATAGACTCCATGTTCTCGCCTCAGTGACGAGCACATCCACAAGCTCGCCTCTCAATTCTTCTAGCTTCCCATCAAAATATACCTGTCGTCCCTGGCGAGTTCGCCCCATCACTTGGTTATGGTTTCTGGGGTTGATGTCTTCGACTAACACCTCTACGACACGTCCCATATACCGCTGGCTTCGTTCGAGGCCATGCTCCGCTGCTAACTTCTGCACTCTCTGGAGCCGCTCTGCTTTGACCTCCTCGGGCACCTGATTTTCCCACGTTGCTGCCTCGGTATTTGGCCTCGGGGAATAGGCAAATGTATTCAAATTGTCAAATTTCACTTCTTCCATAAGCTTCAAAGTTTTTTCAAACGCTTCGTCAGTTTCACCTGGAAATCCCACAATCACATCCCCGCAAATGCTTGCATCGGGGGCCTGTTTTCTAATCTTCTCAATAATCTTCATGTACGATGCGTAGGTATACCCTCGGCGCATTCTGCGAAGCACTTCATCATCGCCAGCCTGAAAAGGCATATGAAAGCACTCACAGATTTTATCAAGCTTGGCGACCGCGTCAATAACACGATCGGAAAAGTATCGAGGATGAGATGTTACATAGCGAATGCGCATCTCATCTGGAAGATTATTATTTAAAAACTCGAGAAGGTCTGCAAAAGTTCTTTTTGGTACCATATCGCGCCCATATGCATCGATATTCTGTCCCAGCAGGGTCACTTCTTTGTAACTTTGTTCGGCTAAAGTGGCGCACTCTTTCAAAATGCTTTCCATTGTTCGAGATTGTTCCATGCCACGTGTCGCAGGTACCACGCAGTAAGTACAATGTTCATTGCACCCATTGATAACATTGACCCAGGCTCTGACAGAGTGCCCCCGAACCGGCTTGTCAAAGCTGTCTGCAACTTCATGATGCAACATTGGTGCTGTAGCGACAACCTGGCGTCCCCATGCCACACTTTCCAACACGTTCTTTAGGAACGGTACATACTGTGGACCCAGCACAACATCTATCTCCGGAATGCGACGTAAGAGCGCTTCACCCTCTTGTTGTGCAACACATCCAGTCACTACCAAGGCGAGTTGTCGTCCATTTCGCTTTTGTGCTGCAAAGGGCCCTAGCTTGTCGTACAGTTTTTGTTCTGCGTGATCTCTGATACTGCAGGTGTTGAACAAGATAACATCAGCTTGATCACTCGATGTGGTCGACTGCATACCAATATCATTCTCCAAGACACCCGCAAGTCGCTCGCTGTCGGCGACATTCATCTGACAGCCCGATGTTTGAACCATGTACTTTTTGGTCCGTAACTCGGATGGAAATTCGGGTGTTACACCTTTTCCCTTTAGCTTCCGGGTGGGCAGCATAGAATTCATTCCCTTGAAAGCGCCTATGGGCACGTTAAGATCCAAGAGATGCTTTGGTGTTTCTTTTTGGTGCTGCACCAAAAGTTCTTCGACGAGCACTACATTATCATAGTGGCGAGTGGAAAGAAAACAAGATGTATTGAGCAAGGAGGTATTCAACACCATGAATCATGTTTCATGAAGAGCCGTTTCAATTTATGCCCCTGTACCTACCTGCATGATATTGTTGTGTTGCAGTGGATTGAACAATATGAACGTCTCCCGCTTTAGGTTGGAGATCCGCAAAGAGAGTCTTCACAACGTCCAATGGTAACAAAGATTGCTGGCTTTGATGACTATTTTCCTTTAAATCTTGAGGTTGATCCACCCATCCAATTTTGCCTCCTTCGTCTCGTGATAAAACACATGCACTCAAAGAAGCGGCCACCTCTCCAAAGGGGTCCGCAACATGCTTGGCGGCCAAGTATTCCTTAACGGCAATGTCCGCCATGGCTTTGGTTTCTGTGACAATGTGGCGCAGATACATGCTTTGCACCAGTGCTTGGTAATCCAGAGTTTCTTGAATCCTCGTCGGAAACCAAATATTGGTGGCCTTGGAAGAAGATGATTCGGTAATGGTCGATTCCTCAGAGTCAGCGACACTGGCTTGCAATGGCGAGAATCTTGACACATGATCGTTCGGACATATTGATGTAGATCTGCCTACTTGTATTAGAGACCGTATTATTTTCCTTGGAATAAGGGTGTAGGCAAGTGATGATGGAGCAAACTGCAGGAAGTTGAAGGCTAATGCCACAAAGACAGAGATGTACAGCTTCATCTTAAGTTTGTTGTTACAACTCCAATTATTCCAATATCTACAACTATGCTACCTTATTTCGACGGCAGCTGGATGATTGTGATGTGCATGTATACTATAGTATCATCGTTGACTGCGACTGCAGATGCAGATGGGCTGGTCACTCACTGGTGGCGATTGATTGATCATAAAATATCTGTTTACGATAACTGAACATCTGTGCGTCCAAGTATCGACATAACAATTATCGTGGCGTACTTATCGACTAGCTAGCTACTGTAGTACTGTAGTAGGTTGTATTGTATCACTATCAGGTAATTTATGTACACGCTATCAATGGTTGGCAATCCTACTTATATCCTAGCAAGTTGCACTTTGAAGTAGCAGGCAGAGCTTTAGTTCGAATACTGTACAAAATTAGATTTAAACTGCACAGGAACGAATCTTAAAGATGCTTCCTACATTTGCCCAGGGTGTTCTCCTTTTTGTCGCCATTTTGTCAAAAAATCTTGGTCTTCACTGGACAAGGGCTTTGGTTGCAACCATGAGTCGTCTTGCGGCGTGTTTTCGGGCGTTTCGCAATTGCCATCCTTGCTGCAATACCTTGGTTTCGACTTGCCATAATTCGAATCAAAGTATTCGTAGTGATACGCTTGATAATATTCACGCCCCTGCTCATCGACGAGAATTTCCTTGTCACGGCCCGTTTCTTGCAAGAACTGTCGTCGACGATACCGCAAAAAGAGTCGTTCCCATCCCTTTTGAAAGTCGTTGTTCAAGAATGCATCACTCGTCACGTATTGGCGCATGGCATCAATCATTTCCTGTTGCGTCTTGATTTTGTTGAAATTCTTCAAGTGAATGACGGGCAAATCCTCAAAGAGATCGTAGCTTGCCGGGTCTCGCTCTTCAATGACAGGAATGACTCCCATGAGGATGAGCTCGTAGGTACGATAACAATCCCACCCCATTCCCGTTGGCGATGCGCCAAACTTGAAGTTACTCATATCAGCATAGATTTGTTCCACTGGTAGCTTCTCGGTTTCTTGATGGCAACTGCTGCTACGACGCTTTCCATCTTCGGTAGTGGTGGCGGCCTCGGCCTCGTCGCTCTCGGTAGTATTGGCGCAAAGAATGGGCCACAAATGTTTGCGGTTGGGTCGTCGAAGTCCGAAATGGACAAATGTATCTTTCCTGAAATTGAAATTATCCCAATCAATGCTAGTCCATCGTGATTTGTCCAAAAAGGGGTTGGTGTAGTTGTTGAGTTTCATGTAGGGTATGAGGTATTTCTCTTGAGGATGTTGATAGGAGAAGCCCAGAGGCAGTGGCTTGAATTTGGGCTCGCGCTTCTTATACAAGGGATTGGTCCCGTACCACCGTAGGAGGAGCGGATCTTTTTTCAGATACTGGTCCCCATACGAAGGACTGTTGCCGTCGGTCCCCGTGGTTGTCATGAGAAAGGGATGTTTCATATGTGGGCGAACCAACGTCCAAAAATATTTCATAATCTTGAAATGGTTCTCCACGGCAAAAATGGTACCAGGCAGAAGACAAGGAATCATTTTCTCATTAAAGACGGTGTGATGATAGACCAAATGATCCACGTTTAGCTCGTAGTGCACAAGGGCGACATCGGCCAAATCCCGTCCGTCTTGGGTGTTGATAAGTTGTCGATCGTCTTGATCCAAACTGATGGCAACGGTACTGACACAGCACGTGTCCTTACAGATCCTTCGATAGGGCAACCATGGTGCTGACTTGAAGACGCGGGCACGAGAATATGACGAGTAGGAGTTGCGCTTCGCTTTTGGTCCTGTTTTAGGATACTCATCGAGCATGGTGCGGATTTCGGATGCGAGTTCGTAGTAGCGATAGTGACGACGTGGTTTGGGTGGGTCGGTGGTTGTCGGTTCTATTTCTACTTCTGATTCTACTGTGGGTGGCTCATTTTGGTCTCGACTGTCCGTACTAACCTCACCAGTCTCAATTACTTCAAAATTGACCAAGTCTAAATTATCGCTGTCAATCCAAACTCGTTGAAAGCTCCCTGAAAGAAAAAACACAAAGGAAGAGCACCACATAAACAGCATCAAGGTAGACGGCCTTGATGTACTGCGGCCCAGGGGCGTATTGTGCACTGTCCCGCCTAATCTAGGAGAAGCCATATTGATGTCCTTTTTTTGTTTGAATAAATGAATATGGGAAACGCAATAGTAAGTAGATAGCGTCTGTCTTGTTTTGGCCTGTGGTTGTGTTGTCGTCGTCGATGATTTTTCGCTTGCCTTCAAAATTCTCAGTAGTCAAAAGTAAGAAGACTTCATGAAGACTTGGAAACGTAAGGAAACGTTAGCTAGCAGTACAGTACTGGTGAGTCTTGACCATGCGTTGTGGTCGTAATGTCAGTCATAACAACAATCCCAGTGTCATCTTTTGCGATAAGGATGTTTTCTTTGTCGAGGGCGAAGATGCTGGGCGGCTTGAAAAATCTTGTTTACTGGCATTTCGGCGAGGATGTCCAGTCCATGCCACCATGCACCTGGCATGGCACTGTTTTCGGGGGTGGGGCCGGGGGATGCAGAGTACGAATCCACCCTACAGACGCCCACAATGACATCCAGCGCCTGGCCCTCAGCCGGAACCTTTTGGAATCACAACACCACTATACCTAGCTCTGTCTCTTATACACATCTCCGAGCCCACGAGACTAAGGCGAATCTCG